>Ga0209181_10008940_pt1 | contig 13316 bp, 15 predicted proteins | sample MAT05_FD_187208 | JGI IMG/M metagenome (GOLD analysis project Ga0209181, IMG submission 187208) | Freshwater microbial communities from Lake Fryxell liftoff mats and glacier meltwater in Antarctica - MAT-05 (SPAdes) (version 2) | ecosystem: Environmental > Aquatic > Freshwater > Ice > Liftoff... | reverse complement strand
TCGGTCGCCCACCAGACCAAACGCTACGGTCAAAACGACACTTTCGGTGCCGCCTGAATCGCGACGCTGTCTGCGAACTTCAACAGCGCCGCGTCCTGGCCGTGGCCGAACATGGGCGCAAAAACGACGGGTGGGAACGACTGTTTGTAGGTGTTGTAGGCCATCACCTGGTCATTGAATGCCTGGCGTGAAAACGACACCTTGTTCTCCGTCGATGTGAGTTCCTCGCTCAGTTGCATCATGTTCTGGTTGGCCTTCAGGTCCGGATAGGCCTCCATCACCATCTTCAAGTTCACCAGGGCGCCAGACAGTCTTCCTTCGGCGCCGACCAGCCCCTTCATGGCGTCGGCATCGCCGGGCGCTGCAGCAGCGCTGGACAACATGCCGGACGCCTCGTTGCGCGCTTTGACAACCGCCTCCAGCGTTTCACGCTCGTGTTTGATGTATCCCTTGGCGGTCTCGACGAGATTGGGGATCAGGTCATAGCGCCGCTTGAGCTGTACTTCAATCTGGGCGAAGGCATTTTTGTACCGATTTCGCAACGTGACCAGCTTGTTGAAAATCGCGATCAGAAGAAAAGCCGCCAGCGCGATGACGACCAGGATGACGATCAGTGTGGTGCTCATGGATTGCCTTCTGATTGGGATGTCTGGAACTTTGGAAGATTGCTACGAGGAGCCTGGTCGTGCGGTTGAAGTCAGCGCGTGGGGCATGGCGGGCTGGACGGGCCGCCTCCCCACACAAGGTGCAACTGACCCCTGACTCGTGATGGACCCGGCCGACATCATTTAGTTTCACGGTCTGCGACACCGCACACGCGCCGTCGCTGACGGTTCCCCTCACCCGGCCATGTGGACAGGTCTGAAACTGGCCGTTGGCTGAAACTCGCGGCCCTGCAGATCTGTGGTTCTTGCCCACCGATCGGTCGCGTCAAAGTGTTTACGCTGTCGGCCCGAGTGAACTCGCTGAATCAAACGCTGTGCGCCAGGCGCGCTCCAATCTCGATCAGCGCTGCAGAAATCTTTTCCGGCGGCAGAACGAAATCCACGAAGCCTGACGCCTGCGCGCTGACAGGCATGCCATTGACTTCTGCCGAGTGATCCTGTGCAAAGGTGACGCCGCCCTTCTCCTTGATGTGTTTGCACCCTGCGGCGCCGTCCCCGTCGTAACCAGAGACGATGACCCCGATCGCCCGGTCGCCGAAGGCTTCCGCGATCGAAGCAAAAAACAGATCGACTTGCACGTTCCGTCGAGTGCGAGGCGAAATGACCTTGAACCTGTATTTCTCAACTTTCAGATCGGCGTTGGCTGGAATCACATAGACATGGTTCGATCTGATAGGCGTGGCAGTCGACGGGACCAGTACCGGCATCTTGGTATGGCGTGCCAGAATCAGAGCCAACTGGCTGTAGGCGTCTGGATTCATGTGCGAGATGATCACGAATGCCAGCCCTGTGTCGGCTGGCAAATGATCCAATAGCAACTTGTATGCATTCAGGGCGCCCGCCGAGCCGCCAATTCCTACAATGCAAGTTGGAATCGACTTTGCCATGATTGCGGGTGGCGGAGGGGGGGCACTGGGGAGTTCCCTGAAAGACTTGCTATTTATTTGTGACTCGTGGAGGTGCTCTTTCCGATTTTCTTCTTTTGGTTGTGTCCTGGGGTGGATTTGGAATCCATCGGCACGAGCTGCAGTCCGTCGTTGCTAAATACCAATTTATGCACGTCGCTTGAGTGGCCCATGCCGCGCGACTTGACGATGTAGAGGCCGCGAATGCGACGTTGCCCCTCGTTTTCTTCTAATTCTCTAACGACGATCCATGTGTCAATCAAAGACGATACACCGATTTCACCGCTCGTGTCATTCTGTGCGGTCGACGAGACCAGGCTGGTAAAGAATCCAGTGATGCCCTTGGACTTGAGGGCATCGATCATGCGTGTGAGCATGGACTGAACTTCAAGTCGATTCCCTTGCCCCAGGAGACTCGTCAGCGGATCGATGACAACGGCTTCTGGCTGGAAATCTGCGAGTAGCTTGTACAAGTCAAGCAAGTGCATCTCCAGACCAAAAAACGACGGCCGGGTGGACACCATTTTCAGTAGCCCCTTCTTGATCAGCGGCTCGAGCTGGAATCCGATGGAGCTCATGTTCTGGACGAGTTGGCCCGCCGACTCTTCGTAAGATAAGAACAGGCACTTCTCACCACGCCTGCATGTTTCGATGGCGAAAGCGGCTGCGAGACTGGTCTTGCCAGTGCCCGCGGTGCCCGATGCGAGAACCGTGCTGCCTCTTGTGTATCCGCCCCCCTGGAACAACTTGTCCAGTGATGCGACGCCTGTCGCCACCCGTTCCGCTGTGCCCGGTTGATCCATGCCTGCAGAAGTGATGGGGATGACCGAAAGCCCACCATCGTCGATGACGAAAGGATATTCGTTGGCGCCGTGGTTGGAGCCGCGATATTTGATGACACGAATTCGCCGTGTTGAAATCTGTTCTCTGACGCGGTTGTCCACGAGAATGATGCAGTCGGAAATGTATTCCTCCAAACCATGGTGGGTGAAAGAGCCGTCATGCACTTCACCGGTGATCAGCGCTGTAACTTTCTTGTCCTTGAGCCAACGAAAGAGTCTCTTGATTTCGAGGCGCAGGATGCCCGCATCACTGACGCCGGCGAACAATGATTCGATGGAATCCAGCACCACGCGCTTCGCATTGATGGAGTCGATGGCATGTTCAAGTCGAACGAAGAGTCCTTCGAGGTTGAATTCACCTGCTTCCTGGATGTCTTTTCGCTCGAGCACAACACAGTCCAGAACAATCTTCTTCTCAGCGACCAGAGCTTGCAAATTCAGGTTCAGCGAAGCCACGTCTTTGTACAACTCATCTACAGTCTCTTCAAATGACATGAAGACGCCAGTTTCTTTGTATTTGTTCGCGCCGCTGATCAAAAAGTCAACGCCAAGCAGTGTTTTCCCCGTACCGGTAGTCCCACACAACAAGGTGATTCTGTTTCTCGGAAGCCCGCCCTCCGTGATTTCGTCAAAGCCTTTGATGCCGGTCAGACACTTTTCCAGCTCAAGCTCTGGCGCGGATCCCTTCTTGCGGGTCTTGCGCTCGGCTTGAAGTCCGGGGCCAGTTGGAGCCATGGTTCACCTCAATTGAATTGCGCGAAAGATGGTGTCGTCAGAAAACAGCGAGGGACGCCTTCACGATCAGCTGAAGTAGAGAAGTGCGGTTTGACGATCAAAACGCGTTACTTTGTCCAGCGTGGTGACTTATGCTGAACCCGAACAGATGCGTAATCTGTACGGCAGCGAACACAGCCGAATGTGCTTACGAACGCGTTGCAGCATGCCCCCTGACGACCGCTTCTTCGATGGGTTTGCAAGGTGCCTCATCGACGATGAGGCGCACGACAAGTCCGCGCAAAACTCGGGCAGACCACAGTCTGTGTTTCGAGTGACCGGTCTGGAGGGCTGCCCCGACCCCCGACATGCTCATCGTTGATGGTGTCCCGCAAGTGGACAATTTCTCACTGACAGAATGCGCTGGCCTTACCAGTCCTCTTTCACCGACATCACGGCCTGGCGCCCGGCCGCGTTGCGTGCACACAGCGCGGCGGTGGCCACGCCGGCCACCATCACTGCCGCGCAAAGGGCCAGCAGGCGGGCCCAGGGCAGCACCAGGTCCATCGTCCAGTGAAAGCTCTGCGGGTTGACCACGAACACCAGCACCAGGCTGATGGCCAGGCCCAGCAGCAGGCCCATCAGCACACCAGCCGCCACCCAGGCAGCCGCTTCACCGGCCACCACGGCCACCACCTGCGCGCGAGTCAGGCCCAGGTGCGACAGCAGACCAAATTCCTTGCGCCGCGCCAGCACCTGCGCCGACAGGCTGGCCGCGATGCCCACCAGGCCGATGGCAATGGCCACCACCTGCAGGTAGTAGGTCACGGCAAAACTGCGGTCGAAGATGCGCAGCGATATCTGGCGCAGCTGGGCGCTGGACGCAAACTCCAGCAGCGCGGGGTCGGGCAGCAGCGCGCGCAAGGCCTGCTGAACGGTGGCCGCTGCGGTGCCGGGTGCCAGCGTCAACGCCAGGTCGTTCAGGCGCAGATCGCCGCTCAGGCGCTGGTAGTCGCTATCGGCCATCACCACCGCGCCGAACTGGCGTGCGTAGTCGCGCCAGACGCCGCGCACGCGGGCCGGCACCACGCCGCTGGGCAAGGGCAGGTCGATCAGGCTGCCCGCTGCGGCGCCGTACAGCGACACCATGGCCTCGCTGACAAACACGCCCACTTCACCCGCTTGGGCCGGCAGGGGCGCCTGCAGCAGCGGCAACTGCGCCGCCGGGTCTGACAGCGGGCGCGAGATCAAGGTCACCGTGGGTCGGTCGGGCGAAAGCTGCAGCGGCTGCAGGCGCGACGCTTCCAGCCTTGTCACGCCTGGCACCTGTGCGGCGCGGGCGACGAAGTCGGGTGTCAGCCAGGCCTGGTCGGCGGCGCTGCTGCTGCCAGCGCTGCGGGCGTACAGGTCGGCCGGCAGCACGGCGTCCAGCCAACTGCTGACGCCGACGCGGAAGCTGGCCACCATCACCGTCAACGCCACCGACAGCGCCAGGCTGGCCACCACGCCCGCCACGGCCGCCGTGGCCGTGCGGCGCTGGAAGCGTGCGCGCTGCAGCGCCAGCAGCGGCAGTGCACCACGCAGGACCCCGCCTACAGGCGCGGCGGCCAGCAGGGCATGCACCAGCGCCGGGATCAGCGCCACGCCGCCAAACAGCAGCGCTGCCACGGCGGCGTACGCGGCCAGCGGCAGGCCGGCGATCGGCGGCAAGAACGCCGCCGCTGCGCCCAAGGCCAACAGTGTGGCGCCAGGCCAGGCCGGCGGCGCGGTGGACTCGGGTGAGCCCAGACCTTTGAGCGCCTGTGCCGGCACCAGCTGCTGCGCCTGACGGGCCGGCCACCAACCGCCCACCAGGGCCGAGGCCACACCCAGCGCGCCGAAGACCGCGGTGTCGAGCACGCCCACCTGCAAGGGCGGCACGATGCCCGGGAAGTAGCCGCCGCCCAAGTCGCCGGCCAGCAGCCGCAGCGCGGCCGCCGCCAGGGCAGCGCCCAGCAGCAGGCCCATTGCGCTGCCGGCGGCGCCCAGCAGCGCGCACTCGGCCAGCACCCAGCGCCTGCGCTCCTGTGCCGACAGGCCCAGCACACCCAGCAGCGCGAAGGCCGGTGTGCGCTGCGCCACCGACAGCGAGACCACCGAAAACACCAGGAAGGCGCCGACGAACAGCGCCACCAGCGCCAGCACCGTGAGGTTGACCCGGTAGGCCCGCGACAGATTCGACACCCGTTGCTCGGCCACGCCGGCTGCTACTGCGGTGACACCGGCTGGCAGTGCCAGGCGACGAATGAGTTGCTGCGTGTCGGTGCCCGGCACCAGGCGCAGGTCGATGCGCGACAGCTTGCCCAGCGCCGCGAAGCGTTCTTGCGCGCCGGCCAGGTCCATCACCAGCACCGGCGTGCCGCCCGCGGCCACGTTGCCGGCCACACGCAGGGACGTGTAGCCGGCGCCGGCCTGCAGTTCCAGCGGCTGGCTGTCGGCGGTGGCTTCTGCGCCCCTCAGCGCGCTGCGCGCTGCAGCGTTGAGGAACACCGCGTCGGGGTCCAGGAACACCAGCCGATCTTCGCCAGCCACCGGCTGCGGCCACAGCGCCGGTGCCAGCGGCGCGGCCAGCAGCGCGTCGATGCCCAGCACGCGCACGGCCACGCGTCGGCCATCGCTGCTTCTGGCGTAGGTGTCGATCTCGAGCACCGGGCTGGCGATCTGCACACCCGGGTCGGCGGCGACACGTTCAAACAGCGCGTCGTCGAATAGACGGCCACTGAGCGTGAGGTCGGGCTCTCCGTTGGCCGTGCGCACGGCCGATGAAAACTCGGCCAGCGCCGAGCTGTTGATCAAGTGCACCGAGTACGCCAGCGCCACGCCCAGCGCCACCGCCAGCAGCGCCGCGCCGTGGCGCCAGGGGTGGTGGCGCCACTCGCGCAGCACCAGCAGGCGCAGCAGGGCGAAGTTCATGCAGCGGGCTGTGGCGCTGCGTCTTCGATGCCCAGCGGGGTGAGCCGCAACACGCGGTCGGCCGCCGAAGCAGCCGCCGCCGAGTGCGTGACGAGCACACAGGCCGCGCCGGCTTCTTGTACCTGGCGCCGCAGAACGGCCATCACCTTGTCGGCGGTGGTGGGGTCCAGGTTGCCGGTGGGCTCATCGGCCAGGATCAGGCCCGGTGCGTGCACCACGGCGCGGGCAATGGCCACCCGCTGCAGCTGACCGCCCGACAGCTGTGCCGGCAAGCGTGCGCCCAGTTCGCCCAGGCCCACCGCGTCCAGCACCTGCGCCACGCGCGTGTCGTCCAGCCGGTTCAGCAGGCGCAGCGGCAGGCCTACGTTCTGCGCCACCGTCAAGTGCGGCAACACGTGGAAGGCCTGGAACACAAAACCCAGTTGCACGCGGCGCAGGCGTGCGCGCGCCACGTCGTCCAGGCCCGACAGCGCCACGCCATCGATCAACACCTGTCCGCCGTCGGCTTCGTCCAGGCCTGCGATGCAGTTCAGCAGCGTCGACTTGCCCACGCCCGATTCACCCAGCAAAGCCACGAACTCGCCGCGTGCCACGCGCAGCGACACCCCCTGGAAAACGGGGCTTGGGCCGTAGTGTTTGTGCAGGTTCTTGAGTTGCAGCATGGGTGCCTTTGATGATGCCGCATCGGCTGCGAACCCCACCAAGGGTGCGTGCTATCGTTTCCTGCAGACCCCGGCGCCTGGCGCCTCCAGCAGTTTTCAGCGGCCTTGCGCTGCGAGCAGGTTCAACACCATGGCATACACCCTCGATCTGTCCGGCCGCGTGGCCTTTGTCACCGGCGCATCCAGTGGACTGGGCGCGCAGTTTGCGCGAACCCTCGCCGCCGCCGGTGCGGGTGTGGTGCTGGCCGCGCGACGCATCGACCGACTGAAGGCGCTGCGCGCAGAAATCGAAGCCGAAGGCGGCGATGCACACGTGGTGACTCTGGACGTTAGCGACCCCGCCAGCATCATGGCCGCGGTGGCGCACGCAGAAACCGAGATGGGCGCCATCGACATCCTGGTCAACAACTCCGGTGTCGGCACCTCGGGCAAGCTGACCGACGTCACACCCGAAGAGTTCGACCATGTGATGGGCGTCAACACCCGTGGCGCCTTTTTCGTGGCGCAAGAAGTGGCCAAGCGCATGATCGCGCGCAGCAAGGGCGAAGCACCGGGCACCTTCACCGGCGGGCGCATCGTCAACGTGGCTTCGATGGCCGGGTTGCGTGTGTTTCCACAGATCGGCGTCTACTGCATGAGCAAGGCGGCCGTGGTGCACATGACCCGCGCCATGGCCCTGGAGTGGGGCCGCTTCGGCATCAACGTCAACGCGCTGTGCCCGGGTTACATCGACACCGAGATCAACCACCATGTCTGGCAGACCGAGGCCGGCCAGAAGATGGTGCAGGGCATGCCGCGCAAGCGCGTGGGGCAGCCCAAGGACCTGGATGCGGTACTGATGATGTTGTGCGCCAACGAGAGCCACTTTCTCAACGGCGCCGTGATTTCAGCTGATGACGGCCAGGCCATCTGACGGAGCCGCCACTTGCGCTTGCTGAGCCCCCTGGAAGCCCGCGTGCTGGGCGTGCTGGTTGAAAAGCAGCACACCGTGCCCGACACCTACCCGATGTCGCTGAACGCCCTGGTGGGCGGCTGCAACCAGAAGACGGCACGCAGCCCGGTGATCGAAGCCACGGACGCCGATGTGCTGGCTGCGCTGGACGGTTTGAAAGGCCTGAGCCTGGTGTTCGAAGGCAGCAGCAGCCGCGTCGTCAAGTTCGAACACAACAGCGCACGTGTGCTGCAGGTGCCCAGCCAGGCCGTGGCGCTGCTGGCGGTGCTGATGTTGCGCGGGCCGCAGACGGCGGCCGAGTTGCGCCTCAACACCGAACGGCTGCACCGTTTTGCCGACATCTCGTCGGTTGAAGGCTTCCTGGATGAACTGGCGGCCAAGGCCGCGCCCATGGTGGTGAAGCTGCCGCGTGCGGCAGGTGAACGCGAAGCCCGCTGGGCGCACCTGTTGTGCGGCGAGGTGAGCCTGCCCGCCGGCCGCGTGGCCGCCAACGACGACATCGTGAGCACCGGCGAACTGGCCGCGCTGCGTGCAGAACAGACCCGCCTGGCCACCGAGGTGTCTGCCCTGCGCCAGCTGGTGCACCGCATGGCCCTCGATCTGGGCATCGATCTGCGCATGGATCCGGAAGCGCCGCATGCGGTTTGAATTGCCCTCCGAGCGCAAGCTGATCCACGAGGTGACCGTGCCGCTGCGCTGGGGCGACATGGACGCCATGGGCCACATCAACAACACGCTGTACTTTCGCTACATGGAAATCTGCCGGCTGGACTGGATCTTCAAGGTCGGGGCCAGCACCGACCCGGCGGGCGAAGGCCCGGTCATCGTCAACGCCTTCTGCAACTTTCTGCGCCAGCTTGTGTTTCCCGGCGATGTGCGCGTGACGATGTCGGTGGCCCATCCCGGACGCAGCAGTTTCGAGACTTACCACACCCTTGAACGCACCGACGAGCCCGGTGTGGTCTACGCCGAGGGTGGCGCGCGCACTGTCTGGACCGACTACCGGGCCCGCAAGTCGGCGCCCATGCCCGACTGGTTTCGGGCCCATCTCGAATGAACCGATGAACCCGCGCCGCGCCTGGGCCCACGAGGCCATCCGTCGCATCGAGGCCGACTACCAGCGCAGCAGCGACACGCACTTGATTCCGCTGCCGCTGCCCGGCTTTGCGGGTGTGGACCTGTACCTCAAGGACGAGTCCAGCCACCCCACCGGCAGCCTGAAACACCGCCTGGCGCGCAGCCTGTTTTTGCACGCGCTGTGCAACGGCTGGCTGCACGAGGGCGGCGCGGTGGTGGAGGCGTCCAGCGGCAGCACGGCCATCAGCGAAGCCTACTTTGCGCGACTGCTGGGCCTGCCCTTCGTGGCCGTGATGCCGCGCAGCGTGAGCCCGCAGAAGATCGAGGCCATCCGCTTCCACGGTGGCCAGTGCCACCTGGTGGACGACCCGCGGGCGGTGTACGCCGAAGCGCAGCGCCTGGCGCGTGAGCGGGGCGGCCACTACATGGACCAGTTCACCTACGCCGAACGGGCCACCGACTGGCGCGCCAACAACAACATCGCCGAGAGCATCTACACGCAGTTGCGGCGCGAGCCGCACCCATGCCCGGCCTGGATCGTGGCCAGCGCCGGCACCGGCGGCACGCTGGCCACCATCGGCCGCTACGTGCACTTCAGCCGCCACGCCACGCAGGTGTGTGGCGTGGACGCCGAGCGCAGCGTGTTCTTCGATCACTTCGTGAGTGGCGACACGACGCTGACGCTGGAGCAGGGCTCGCGCATCGAAGGCATCGGCCGCCCGCGTGTGGAAGCCTCTTTTGTGCCCGGCGTGCTGGACGCCATGGTCAAGGTGCCCGACCTGTGGAGCCTGGCCGCCATGCACGCGCTCAGTGCGCGCCTGGGCCGGCACGTGGGCGGCAGCACCGGCACCAACCTGGTGGCCGCACTGGCCTGCGCCGAGCAGATGCGCCAGCGCGGGCAGATCGGCTCTATCGTCACGCTGCTGTGCGACGCGGGCGACCGCTACGCCCACAGCTACTACAGCGACGCCTGGCTGCAGGCCCAGGGCCTGGGTTGCAGCGCCGAGACCGCGGCCTTGGAAACGCTCATCGACCACGGCACCTGGCCCGCGGCGCTGCGCCAGCAGTGGCGGCTGGCCGGCGAACTGAGCTGAACTTCTGAACGGCTGAACGGCTGAACGGCCGCAACCGCACCGCCGCTCGCGCTCAGGGCACTGCGTTGTAAGGCCCGCCCGCTTCCAGTGCCTTGATGTACGCCGGCCGGGCGTGGATGCGCTGCAGCCAGTCGGTGAGCTTCGGGTAGCGCTTGTCCAGACCGGCGCGGGCCGCAGCGGCTTCCACGGGGTAGCTCATCTGCACGTCGGCGGCGGTGAACTCGTCGCCCGCGAACCAGGCTCGCGTGGAGAGTTCGGCTTCCATGAAAGCCAGCAAGCGCTTCAGGTTGGGGTCGATGAAGGCGGCGTTGACCTTGTCGGCAATGCCGCGCACCACTGGCTTGATGAAGAAGGGCACAGGCGCCTCGCGCACCTTGTCGAAGACCAGTTTCATCAAGAGCGGCGGCATCAGGCTGCCTTCGGAGAAGTGCAGCCAGTAGGTGTAGCGGCGCTGCTCGGGCGAGCCTTGCGCGGGGCGCAGGCGGCCCTGGCCGTGCACGTCGATCAGGTATTCGACGATGGCGCCCGATTCGGCCACCGTGGTGCTGCTGTAGTCGCTGCCTTCGGTGATGACCGGCGACTTGCCCAGCGGATGCACCTGCCGCAGCTCCGGCGGCGCCATCAGCGTCTTCGGGTGGCGGGCGTAGCGCTGCACTTCGTAGGGCAGGCCCAGTTCTTCCAGCAGCCACAGCACACGCTGGGAGCGCGAGTTTTCAAGATGGTGAACGGTGATCATGGCCGGCATTGTCGGGCCAAGCCCGTGCCGGCCCCTGGGCGATCAGGGCAGAACCAGTGTGCGACGTACCAGGCCGCGGAACTGGGTCGCTGATGCGTTGCGCCGCAGCGATGCGCGGTTGGCGTTGAGCCCGGCGGCTGAATGGCACACGCTGCCGTGGCCAAGCACCTGCTGGTTGGTGTCACGCAGTTCCAGCACGTGCTGGTCTTTGGCGTTGCGGGTGGCCTGCAGCTGGCGGTCGTCGCCCACCAGGGTGCGAAAGCGGTCCACCGCATCCAGGGCCGCCTGGCGGCCCCAGAAGACACGGCTTTCGAAGATGCACTCGTGATTGCCGGCACGCAGTGCGAAGGCGAAGCCGCCGTCGAAGCCTTCGATGAGTTGGTAGTACCCGGGCATTTGCGGATGCTGCCTGGGCCGGGCCGTGACGTCACGCGCCGTAAGTCGGGCTTGCCATGCCGTTCATCACGGAATCCTCCGCCGCTGAGCTTGCCTGTTATTCCAGCGCCACCAGCTTGTGGCGCAGTGCCACCAGCACCGCTTCGGTGCGGTTGTCGGCGTGCAGCTTGGCCAAAATGTTGGTGACGTGGAACTTGACGGTGGGCATCGCGATCGCCAGTGCCGTGGAGATGTCCTGATTGGAAAGTCCTCGCGCCATCAGGGCCAGCAACTCACGCTCACGGTGGGTCAGATCGGTGCCGGGCGGTGATTCTCTCTGGCTGGCCACCAGCGCGTCAGTCACTTCGGGCGCCGGCACGCGGTGGCCGCGGTGGGCCATCTGGATCACGGTGACCAGTTCCTGCGACGATGCGTTTTTCAGCAGGTAGCCCGCAGCACCGGCGTCCATGGCTCGGCGCACTTCGGCCGGCTCCAGCAGACTGGTGAGGATGACAAACCGGGTCTTGGGCAACAGCGGGCGCAGCGCCACGATGCTGGCCACGCCGTCCATGCGCGGCATGACCAGGTCCATCAGCACCACGTCGGGCGACAGCGTGGGCGCGGTGCGCACGGCGTCGCTGCCGTCGGCCGCGTCGCCCACCCACAACAAGCCGTGCTCGGCGCTCAGCATGGCTTTCAGACCGTGGCGGATCATGGGGTGATCGTCCACCACAAACACTCGGATAGCGTCCATCTTGTCCCTCATCTCCATTGGATGTTCAGCAGCGGTTGCGTGCCTGGCTGGCCACTTCGGCCAGCAGGCGTTCACGCTCGGGGTCGAACAAGTCCTGCTCGCCGTGGTCCACACGCAGCACGCCCAGCACACGGTCGCGCACTTTCAAGGGCACCGCCATGCAGGCGCGTGTGCTGCGGTACAGCGACGAGGTGCACGCGTCAACGTGCCCAGCAGTGCCGGCAGCGCAAGCAACCACACCAGCGCGCCAGTCACGCCGGCCAGCGTGGCCGCCAGGCCGGGGCTGTGCAGACGTTCGTCGATGCGTGCTCGGGCGCCATCGCCCAGTGCCGCCGCCCGCACCCCACGGGCTGCGACCCAGGCCACCAGCAGGATGGCCAGCGACGCCAGCAGGATGGCCAGCGCCATGAGCACACGCGGTACAAAGGGGCACATGGCGGTGGTGGCAGCGTAGATCAGGCGGGTGAACGTGTCCATCGGAGTCCGCAAAGATGTTAGGTTTGCAGATCAGGGGCCCACCCATACTCGGGTATGGGTGCCAGGTTGCATTTGTTGCGGCGCCGCAGCGGGCGGGGCGCCCGGGCGCCCTGTCGTCAGGCTTGGCCTTGCAGCAGCTTGTGCACCAGTTCGGTGGTGGTGGCGGCGCCAGTCTTGCGCATCAGGCGCGCGCGGTAGACGTCCACGGTGCGCGGGCTGATGTCCAGCCGGCGGCCCACCAGCTTGCTGGTCAGGCCCTGGATCAGCAGCGCCGCCACTTCACGTTCACGCGGGGTCAGTTCAACCGACAGCACCCGTTTGGACGACAGGTCTTCGAACACCCAGATGCCGGCGGCGTGTGGCGCGCTCGGGTCCAGCGCCCGGCCGCTGACATGGCACCAGAACAGGTCGCCATTCGCGGCGGCGCCAGTGTTGCGCAGGCGTTTCATGACACGTTCGTCGGCATAGCGGCCCGCGCCGTCCAGCTGCGCAGCGATGCGCAGGCCCGTGCGTTCGAACTCGTCGGCCGTGGGGTACAGGATTTCGAAGCTGTGGCCGATGATCTGCTCGCGGCTGGCGCCAAACATGGCCAGCAGCTCCTGGTTGCAGTCGATCATCTGCCGCTCTCGCGACAGCACCAGGCCCACGGGGGCGTAGTCGAAGGCGCTGCGGTAGTCCAGGTTGGCCGGGCTCAATGCAGGCTCACAACAGTGCGTAGGTGGTGGTGGCGTGCGCCGCCAGCTCGCCATGGGCGTCCAGTACCTCGACCTCTCCAAACACCAGCTTCTTGCCCAGCCGCAGCACCCGCGCCACCACCTGCACACTGCCGCTGTCGCCGGGCACGGGGCGCAGAAAGCTGGTCTGCAGCTGCACCGTGGTCATGGGTTTGAAGGCGCCCAGGCGCGTCATCACGGCCAGCACCATGGCGGCGTCGCAGGCGGCCATGATCGTCTGGCCGCACAGCACGCCACCCACGTGCACGTGGCGCGGCGTCACCGGCAGGGCCAGCGTCACCTGGCCGGCCTGTGCGTGCAGCACCTGCAGGTCCAGCTGCTGCACCCAGGGCGCGAACACGCGTGACAGGGCCTCTTGCAAGGTCGGCAAGTCGGCG
>Ga0209181_10008939_pt1 | contig 13319 bp, 7 predicted proteins | sample MAT05_FD_187208 | JGI IMG/M metagenome (GOLD analysis project Ga0209181, IMG submission 187208) | Freshwater microbial communities from Lake Fryxell liftoff mats and glacier meltwater in Antarctica - MAT-05 (SPAdes) (version 2) | ecosystem: Environmental > Aquatic > Freshwater > Ice > Liftoff... | reverse complement strand
TGATTGCACGCATGGATTCCGACACCATGAAGAAACCGGGTAGTCACGAGCGCGTTCAAGCCGATTTCCGATCTGGCCGTATACAGATCTTGATGGGAACGCAAATGATTGCCAAAGGGTTAGACTTCCCGAACGTATTGTTGGTGGGGGTCATCAACGCCGACACGGCCCTTCATTTCCCGGACTTCCGTGCATCGGAAAAAACGTTTCAATTGGTCACGCAAGTCGCAGGGCGTACCGGGCGCGGTGAGCGAGGTGGCGAAGTGCTGGTGCAAACTTATTCGCCGGACCATCCCGCAATCATTGCGGCATGCAAGCATGATTACAAGAGTTTCTCAGATCAAGAGCTTGTGCAACGAGAACAGTTTGGGTACCCGCCGTATGCTTCGTTAGCCCGCATCATAATGCGAGGGCCGGTACAACTTGAGGCCGAAGAGTTCGCCGATGGAATCGTGAAGAAAATTCAGCTTGAGATCGCCAAAACCTCGGCACCGGTGCGAGTCCTAGGCCCGGCACCTCCGCCGATTGCAAAGCTGCGAGGACACTACCGTTTTCATGCGATGCTCATCTCCAAAGATCCTGGCGCGCTCAACGCCATCCTGTCCCGAGTTCAATCGACCATAAAAGCAACTGGCGAGAATCTTTACCTCATCGACATCGACCCTCTGGACATGCTCTAAGGCGAGGGGCAGTTTGAAATCTACCTATAAACTGTGTGGCACGCTCTGAGGTACGTGTGGCACGCTCTGAGGTACGTGTGGCACGCTCTGAGGTACGAAGGGCGTGGTGAATCGCTAAAGTCATTTGCCACAGTTCCCACGCCCATCGCTAATCGCTTTGGGCGTGCCACACGGTCCCTACGCCCATCGCTAATCGCGATAATCGCTTTGGGCGTGCCACACGGTCCCTACGCCCAGTGCGTTGGGCGTGCCACACGGTGGCCTGTCCTGGTAATCTTCTGTATGCCGCTCACCTAACAAGTCCAATTGATATTAGAACGGAGCATCACCTTCGTCATCGGCAGCGGCCTGTGAGAAGACATCGTTCACATCAACGTCGTTAGGGCTGGACTGGCCAGCTCCGACCTTATTGAAACTCATCGCTTCGGCACTTAGAAAATACTTGACTTCGCTAGTGGGATCTTTTTGCCATTTGCGGCCGCTCAAGCGGTAAGTCACGTCGATCTCGTCGCCAAGCTTGAGTTCGTCGACCGCTTCGCAAGCGTCGTTGGTGAATTCCAATGGCACATAATTGGCAAAACGACCATTTTGCTGCTCAAGTACCACCAATCGTTTTCGGAATCCTTTTTGTCCGAAGGACTTGGTATCTTCGATAACATGGACGGTTCCACGGATTTTTGTATTGGACATGGCTCGAAGCTTGGTCTGAAAAATTGAGAATGGACAGGATTCAATCTATTGGCAAATTGTATCGAAGCAAGGGCGAATGGGGAAACCAAGCCACTGGATTTTTTCTGACAAACTGAAATCCGCACGGTTCGTTGCAAATTAGCGACGCAAAGTGATGGACCCGCGACCGATGGGTTGGTAAAACGAAGGCACAAGCATCCGATGTGGCTGATCGGCCACGTCAATTCCTCTTCAAACAGCGAAAAATGGCAGTCAAGACGGCAGCGGAAAAAACAACTCCAGTCGTTCCGGCATTTGAGTTTTTGGAATCCAAAATCGCTTTGCCCTTGCCGACGGTCATTGCGTGTTTCGGTTCCGACGACTTCCTTCGACGGACCGCAATTCACCACGTTATTGCCGGTTCGGGAATCGATTCGGAAACGATCCGTTCGTTTGACGGCGAAACCGATGCGTGGCGGGATATTCACGATGAGCTCGCGACGCGGTCGCTATTTGACGAAGGCGGAACCAAAATCGCGATCGTTCGCAATGGAGACAAATTTGTCAGCAAGAGCCGTGAGCAGCTCGAACGTTGGACGGAACAATCTGCTGTCGACACATGCCTCATTCTAGAGATCCAAACCTTGGCTGCGAACACGACGCTCTACAAACTCATTGCGAAAAAAGGAAAGCTGGTCAAATGCACTCCGCCCCAGAAATCTTCCTGGGGCAATCCGCCCGATGAAAAGGCCATTCAAAAGTGGGTCGTCGCTTGGGCGAGCTCCAAACATGCCTTGACGTTGACCGAAAAGCAAGGCGCCTTGATTGTCGATCGTATCGGTGGTGTTTGCGGACTTATCGACTGCGAAATTGCTAAACTCGCGCTGTTTGCTGAAAGCAACGGCAAAGTGCCGGACAAGCGAGTTGCGGAATTGGTTGGGGGTTGGCGAACGCAAACCGCTTGGGAACTTTCGGACGCGATTGCCGATGGACAAGTGGCCGTGGCGATCCAGCAACTGGATAAACTCTTGACGGCTGGCCAAAATGCAGTCGGCCTAATGGCCCAAATCTCATGGTCTCTTCGACGTTTTGGGTTGGCTGCTAAACTAATTGAGCAATCCGAACGCGTGGACAGTAGAATGGCATTGTCGGTCGCGTTGGAGCGAGCTGGTTTCAATCGATTTGATGTAGCCAAAGCGGAGACGCGGCTCAAACGAATCGGCCGACCGCGTGCCATTGAAATGCTCGCTTGGCTCGTCGATCTCGAACTGAAATTGAAGGGGAGCCACAGCAACGACCACCGTGCTCGACTGGCTCTTGAGTCATTGATCATGAACTTGGGATAACCCATTCCTCGCAGGAGTACGGATCATGTTGATTGGTTGCATGTCCAGAGCAAGCGGTTCCCGCCACACACTGGCAATCGCTTGTCTATTTTTCTTGTTGCCGCTCATTTCGGTCCCTGGTCGCTTGCGCTGTGCTGCACAGGATCCGCAAACCTCGGGTACTTTTGAGCTTTCGTTACAAGGGCTCGCGGAACCTTCCATAGCGTCCGTCAATGCGAATGAGCTTGCCGTAAGAGATCCGGCTGGCAAAATCACGCGATACCAGCGATCGCCTCGCTACGACACGGCCGATCACCAACTGCTCGGATACAGCTCGCGACAAGCCCAACAGGTCATTCGTTGGCCGACCATCAATTCCGGCCGAATGCAAATCGGGACATTGCAAAATGGCCAAATCCAGTTCGCGTGGAGCAAGATGACGGTAACCAATTCGCAGCAACCGGATTCACGCATACCCAGTACGGATCTGTTGCCGCCCGGTTTTGAAACGCCGCTTACGGGTCGCGCTGGCAACAATGCGTTATCGGGTGGTCAAGTTGGAAACTTGCAAAATTTGCCTGGCATGTCGGCCATGCACTTGTCGGTGGGGAATCCTAACGACCGACAGTTCCTCAGTATGCGAGGTGGCAATCAGTTCGGTTTTAACCATCAAGTGTCCGGGGCGGACTCCGCTTGGTACATCACTCCGGTTTCCGACAACATCGTTCGATTGCAGCAACGGCATCAAAACGACTGGCTGGCCATTGGACTTGGCAACGCTCCGGACGAATTCGCACGCAGCAGTCGCCTCGGTCATCGCACCGGTGCATTCGGGGGAGGCGCTTTTTCCGGCGGTGCATTGGGCGGCGGTGCATTGGGCGGCGGGGGAAATCGTCGATCGAACGCGCCGTTTCCTATCACGTTGCAGCCTATCCACAATGGGGCCGATCAATTGTGGAGAATCCAAACGGCACAAGGCATATCCGGTTATTGCTTTGAAAGTGTTTTGTATCCGGGAATGGGTTTAACGTTAATTCCGAATCAAGGACTATCGTTGCAAAACATCACCTACGATCCCTGGCAAATGTGGTGGCCTCAAACGCCTACCTTCGCGTTGCCTCAGCCTCAGTTTCGGACCGTCCAACATCAAGTGATTGCCAATCCACTCTTGCGTCCCGTATCGGCTAGGATTCTGAATTCGCATAGCGATACCTTGTTGGTGTTGGTAGCCGATCGTAGGCATACTCAATCTGTGCAAAAGCTGCGAATTCCGGCACGAGGCAGCGAACTGGTGCAGTTGGAACGTGATCCCGGTGGAACGATCGTAGAGACCGTAGAAACGATGGACGCATTTGGAAATTGGAATCAGCAACAATTCAACACACCGATTCCTCCGACCGTGCTATATGATATAAGTGTCTACGAAGAGTTCTTGCAATCGATCGCAATCGATCGAACGGGGACTAGTCCCAATCCAATCGAAGACATCAATTACCAGCCTCGCAGCATCGGCTTCTTCCTTGTACCTCCGGGCGATGAATTGCCTGAGGTGTCCGTAATAGATGCCTATCGAATTGCCGAAGATTCACAAAACCCTGGGGCCGTTCGTCGGCTCAGTCCGCGAGACCTGCCAAAAGCGAATGCCGCACCGGCGGCAGATCCACTCAAAGATCTACTCAATAAATTCCAGAAGCAACGAGCGGCCTTTTGAGCGAGATAGCATCCGAACGGGAAGAACAGGGAAATCAGGCTCGCGCAGCGGAGACGGAAACGGAAACGGAAACGCATGACCAGACCATTGGCAACACCGACAACACAGGCAACACAGGCAACACCGACAACACAGGCAACACCGACAACACAGGCAACACCGACAACACAGGCAACACAGACAACACCGGCAACACAGACAACACCGGCAACACCGATGATCCTGCGATTGGAGAGGAACGCGTAAGTCCGAAACGTCGCAATCGAAAGAGGCGCTACCGGACCAATTGGATGTTGTTGGCTTTGATGATTAGTTTATTGATCGCATATTCTTTCTATGTTTTCGCGCTTCCTCTAATCGAAGGGTGCGTTTTTCGATTGCAGAATCCAACCAGGAAATCCTTGCCCTCCGAACTTCAAATGAAGTGGTCCAATCGGACCTTGCTGCGCTCATGCGAGTTTCTGTTCCTTGGATGGTTTTTCTACTTAGGGGCAAGCATTGGAAGCTTTCTCAATGTGGTGGCTTGGCGTGTGCCTGAGGGACGAACCATCGTGTTTGGTGGTTCGAAGTGTCCATTTTGCAATTCCCGTCTAAGCTTCATCGACAATACTCCCATACTGGGATGGATAGTACTGCAGGGAAGATGCCGCACCTGTCGACTCCCCATCGCACCGCGGTATCTGGTGATGGAGATCGCGGTCGGCGGTGTTTTCATGTGGTTAGCACTTTGGCAGCTAGTTCGCGGCGGTATCAATCTACCAGGTTGGAACGCTGCGGGTAGGACTGGGTTAGTGAACATCGTCCTTGATCCTCCATGGCCATTGATCGGTATTTATCTGGTGCACGTCGCCATGTTTGGTGTCCTGATCATGCTTGCCACCGCCAATGGTGGAAGGAAGCCTTTTCCAGTTCTTACGATGATCTTGATTGGGTTGGGTCTGGCGTCTTCCAAAATCGTAAATCCGTCGTTTGATCTCATCGCGTGGCATCTGCCGTTTTCCAAGCATGGGCTTTCCCACCTCGGCCCGCTGGCAAATCCTGCGTTTTCGGTTTTGATTGGCGGGATTGTTGGTTGGGTGGTGGGCTGGCTCTCCTCCTGGATGGTTGCTAGGTGTTTTGGAGCAATAGTGGCTCGACATTGGACGCTTCAGTGCTTTTTAGTCGGAACGGTACTTGGCTGGCAAAGCCTAATGATTATCGTAGTGGTTAGTTTGAGCGTTTACGGAATCTCGCGTTCCACCTACCGCTTGAACCATTCACGGACCTCGAACTGGACACTTGCGAACCAATCGCTTGGATTGAACGCGTGCTTCATCATCGTAGCCCTGGTTCACCATTCGTTTTGGTTTCAAATCGCTCACCTCCTTGGTCTCAGTTAGATGAGATCTCACACTGTTTCTCTCCCAATACAGGACCCACCCAATATGCACACGCGTTTGTTTCAATGGTCGTTTTGCTCGGCTGCGATGAGCGCCCTGGCACTGTGTTCGACTGCCATGTCGACTTGCTTTGCGGACGTTAAACTCCCCAACGTGTTTTCAGACCACATGGTTTTGCAACAAGGTCAAGAGAATAAGATTTGGGGAACAGCCGCTGTTGGTGAAAAAGTCTCCATTTCGATTGCTGACAAGTCGATGGAAGCAAAAGCCGACGACAAAGGCAACTGGTCAGCCAAGTTGCCGTCGTTGCCAGCAGGTGGTCCTCACAAACTACGCGTAGCTGGTTCGAGTGTCGTGGAGCTAACCGATGTGCTAGTCGGCGAAGTTTGGATCTGTTCCGGTCAGTCCAATATGGAATGGAAGGTGGCTTCGTCCAACAATGCGGATTTAGAGATACTTGCTGCAAAATACCCCAACATCCGAATGATCAACTTCCCACAAGTAGGGACGCAAGAACCGGTGTGGAGCCATGACGATAGGAAATGGATGGTATGCTCACCTGACACCGTAAGCAGTTTCTCCGCTGTCGGCTATTTCTTTGCCAGGCAGATTCAGCAGACCACCAACGTACCGATCGGCATGATCAACAACGCATGGGGTGGGTCAGCATGTGAGGCTTGGGTAAATCGCGATGTGCTCAAGGCAAACCCTAAATTTGCGGGATTGCTTTCCAAATGGAACGTTATGGAAGAACGATTTGCAAGTCTCGGTGCCAAGCAAGATCGAACGGACGAAGAAACGGCCGAATTCACGAAACTCCAAGGAACGATGAAGAACAATGCGAGGCCAGCCAACATCTACAACGGTGTTCTCAAGTCGCACATCGGCTACGGCATTAAAGGTGCAATTTGGTACCAAGGGGAATCGAATGCGGGTCGCGCATATCAGTATCGCGATTTGTTTCCAGCTATGATTACCAACTGGCGCAACGAATGGGGACAAGGAGACTTCCCCTTTTATTGGGTTCAACTGGCTGACTACCTAGCCGAACGCACCGAACCAGGCGAAAGCGATTGGTCCGAGCTTCGCGAGGCCCAAACCATGGCAATGGACAAACTTCCAAACAGTGGCCAAGCTGTGATCATCGACATTGGCGAAGGCAAAGACATTCACCCGAAGAACAAAGTGGACGTGGGAATGCGGCTCGCCCGTTGGGCTTTGGCAAAACAGTACAACCAACCGATCGACTACCAGAGTCCGCGCTACGAGTCGGTGGAAAAGGTGGGAAGCGGAATTGTCGTGAAATTTGCTCACCGCGGAAAGAAATGGCGTCCCTTCGATGTTCATGAACCTATCGGCTTTACCATCGCTGGTGAGGATAGGAAGTTCTTTAAAGCAGACGCCAAGATTTTAGAGGACGGACGCGTTCAAGTTTCTTCGGCGAGTGTGCCCAATCCAATTGCGGTGCGCTACGCATGGGCTCAGAATCCTATCTGCAACATGTTTGCAGACAACGGTTTGCCTCTGACGCCATTCCGGACCGACGATTGGCCAGGCGTCACGGCTGGAAAGGAGTAGGATCGAATCATTTTGCAGCCGTGTTTTTTACCTGAATTCCTGTCGAAACGAACCGGTTTCGATGGCTGAAGAGATTTCCAGGATTCAAGCCTTGCGTGGGGCGTTGTCGGCAGCCGATCCATCTGCCTATCTCGTTGAGGCTCGTGTGATCCGGCGCGTTATCCGGGAGCGGGATGGCATAGCCAACTTGGCCGCGGCCTTGCCGCATACGCAAAGCCAAGTCGTAGGGGCTGAGGATATTCGCAAGTTCGCACATCCAGACGAATTGGGTTTGAATGCGTTTGATTCGCTGGCCGATGAATGCTTATTGATTTGCGAACCAGAAAACGGAGAACTGGATCACTGGCCGCTTAAGGAGTTGAAACAGCAAGTCTGGAGACGACTCTTCCATGCCAAAATAGATCGTGCCTTTCGGCATTCGACTCCCGCAGCGAATCCGAACGTTTTTCGTGGCAACATCGCGGCGTTTGGTCAGGTCGAATTCGACGAAGCACACTACGTGCTGCGTTCCGAACTTCGATTGATGTCCCCAAACTCGAGAGAAGAAGCTTGGCGAGAGCTTGCGGCGGTCTATTTTGAGTTTCGCTATTTCGAACCCGATTTGTTGTCCATTTGGTTTCCATCGCTTCGCGATACGCCAGCGGTCCAAAGGCTTCTGTCGGATAATTTGGATATCGAAAAAATCTTTCGAGAATCGAGGCTGGAGGGAGCACCGTATCCCGCGTTGATCTCCCATGCCGATAGCGACGAGGATCGGTTGTTAGCCACTCGCAGGAATTGGTCGATGGCGATCGGCGTTTCTCAGTCCGATCGAGGGTATTTGCGTCAATTGCGCAAACGAGATCGAGCGAACGAACGAGGCAATACGGTCTATGCGATTGCGTGCGCCATTCGAGCTACACAGGTGGCAAACTCCGACGGAAAGAGGTTGGCTGCCGAGAAGAAAGCTCGCGATGATGTGCGGCGTCTAGTGATTCGATTGCGGAACGCGATTGCGTTTGCAAAACAGGACAAAGACGAGTGGCAAAATGCACTCTGGGAACTTGCCAAAAACTCGGTCCATGGTTTCTGGAACGCGGAGAAGCGTTTGCTTTATGATCTTCAAAAGGTGTGCCTCGATCATGAGCGTCTGACGTACAAAGTCGATTTGGTCAAATGGTTGGTCAGCCGCGGAAAGAGGCCGCTTCGACGTCCGCTGAACAATCTTCGCGAAGTGGCGATGGCCAAGCATCTCGCAAGCGCCGCATCGCGTCTCACCCACGTTCGATTGAGCGGCAACGATCGCAACCACTTAACTGAGCTGATTCAGCATGCTGCGCATCTCTCCGAATCCCAAATGCGGGAGAGAATGCGACCGGTTCTCGCGCAGACACTCATTGCAGTGCATTTGGTGCCCACCAGCGTACCCGAACAAGTTGCTTCGGACAAATTAGTCGAGGAAGCCTTGGATTGTATCGCCGAACGCGGGTACCTCACGATGGGTTACCTTCGAGACGCGATTAGCAGAAACGATCTCAAGCTACCGGATATCCAAGAGTTGCGAGAGGTCTGGTATGGCGATCAGCTTTTACGTGCGGATGACCAATTGGATTTGGCACTGGACGGTGTCTATCGCCGTGGCGAATTCTATCTGCGCTGGCTGCAAGTCGTCAGTTCCTTTTTCTTTGGCACTCGCTTTGGTCGATTCGCAACCATGTACCTCATCATTCCATTTGGTGGGGCCGTTGTTATCGTGGAAGGAACTTTGCATGTTCTGCACATGTTCCAACGTCCAGTTCATGCAGTGGAATCGATGACTTCGTTATCCGCTGAAAGCGAGGCGGAAAAACCGGTTGCTCAAGACTCGGCAAACGACGTAGAAGTGACGATTGCTCAGCGCAACGTAGCTTCTGTCGCCGACGACAAACCGGAAATCCTCGATGATTCTGCTCTGCCATTGGATGGGTTGCCAAGCGATACGGCAGAAACGATTTCGGTGACACCGAAAACGACGGAAGAGGCTGCCCGCAAAATCCTTTCCCAGCGAACGGAGACGTTTTCCTTAGTGTTGATACTCGGGCTTCTTTTGATGGCCCTCATTCATGCTCCCTCGTTTCGTAAGTTGGCATTCGGATTGATTGCGAGCGTATTGCGATTCGTGCGAGCTGTCCTTTTTGAGACGCCCATGTTGCTTTTGAAGCTTCCTTTCATCACGAGCCTTTGGAATGCCGAGCCTTTCGTTCGTATTAGGCGTTATGTGATTGCGCCAACGGTTTTCGCCATCCTGTTTGGAAGAATGCTTCCATGGCTATTCCAATGGAAGTTGCTGGAATGGTGGTGGGTTACCGCGATTGCGGTTTTGGCGAGTGCCATTCTCAATACGAGGATTGGCCGCGACGCGCAGGAGTTGACACGCGACTGGGTCGAAAACGCGCTGCATCAACTTCAAGCACGACTGGTCTTTGCCTTCATCGGTTGGGTCGTGGACTTCTTCCGCTTGCTGTTGAGCACCTTGGAAAGAGTACTGTATGCCGTCGATGAATGGCTTCGCTTTCACAGCGACGAAAATTGGCTTTCGGTCGTGGCGAAAGCCATTCTCGGTGTCCTCTGGTCCTTCATTTCCTTCTTGATTCGAATCTATGTTAATCTTCTAATTGAGCCGACGTTTCATCCAGTCAAGCATTTTCCGGTCGTGACCGTGGCCCACAAAATCTTTCTCCCAGCGCTCATCATGTTGGAGGGAAACATGGTTCATTTTTTAGGGCAATATGTAGGGACGCCGCTCGCCCGATCCATCACTTGGTTCAACATGCTCTTCTTGCCTGGTTTTTTTGGTTTTGCCGTCTGGGAATTAAAGGAAAATTGGAAGCTCTATTCTGCGAATCGAACGGATCGACTGAAGCCAGTGCCAGTCGGAGGCCATGGCGAAACGGTAGCTCGCCTGCTTCGACCTGGTTTTCATTCCGGGACGTTACCGAAAATCTTTCGCAAACTGCGGAAGCTGGAACAAAAAGACGCTTCCCTCGGTCGGTTTACCATGCGGCGGTCCAGTCGGGAGCGGCTTCACCATGTCGAGCAATCGATTCAATCGTTTGTCGATCGAGAACTCATTTCCTTGTTAATGAAGTGCGATGTTTGGGCAAACTTTCCTCTGCGATGCACGCACATTGAAGCGGCCTCCAATAGTTTCTCGATCGAGCTTGCGTGCTCAACGCTTGGCGAATCCCCCGTACAGCTTCGACTGCAGGAACAAAGTGGTTGGATCTTGTCCAGCATATCTCAGATCGGATGGCTCACGTCGGTTTCCGAGGATCAAAGGAATTCATTCTTGAATGCTCTAGAAGGCTTCTATCGAAAAGCTGGCATCGACCTAGTTCGCGAGCAACTGGAAAGCAGCCTGACCAAGAAATACCCATACGATATTGACTCGGCTGGCTTGTTGGTCTGGCCATCGCATCGATTCGAAGTCGAAATTGTGGCTGATTTGAAAGCAGATGGTATGATTTGCCCTCTGCCAGCCATTCCAGCCGTTGAGGCTGGACTTATGCCAGTCGCGTCGGAAGAGGTAATTTTCTCTGCCACGCATACCGAGTGGAAAAACTGGAAGCGAATTTGGTCCGACAAAGAAGCAGCAACAGTCGCCAACCATCGAATGGGTCTTCCTGGTGGCAAGCCGAGCGAAGGGCAAAACCCACCGTAGCTGAATTCGAGAGAACTCGGTGTGCCTCTGGATTCTCTCGAATTCAGCTACGTCTGCCCCCGTTTAACCAGCGATGATTCGCTACATTACTTCTTTTTGCCCTTATCCTTCTTGTCCGCATTTCCATCGCCCTTGGATTGCTTTTCCTGTCGCGGTTGACGATCCGGCTGTAGCTGGCGAATGGGATTGGGGGATGTCACGTTGCCGGGCAAGGAAGGCAGTGACGGTATGGGTTGTCCCAACTGTAGAGGCTGTTGCTGAGGCTGCTTCTGAGGCTGCAGTTGAGGCCTTTGTCGAAGCTGTTGCTGAGGCTCCTTTTGAGGCTTCTGTTGAGGAGGTTGTTGAGGCTGTTGTTGACCCCGGAGTTTGTTTTTAATCTCCTCCTGCAGATTGCCCGGAATTCCTAAGTCCCGGTTGGTTGGTGGCCGAAACTCGGCCGCCGGTACTTTTCGATCGAGTTGCGGAGATTGGGAATTCCCGCCCTGGATTTTGAACGCATCCTTCGGCTTTAGATTTTCCGGAATACGATTGGAATCACGGCGATTTGGAATACCATTGGCATCGATTCGAGCAGGTTGGTCGGTACGCCGTAGCGCGTCCAAGCCTCGTTGTTCGAGTGATTGAATTCGCCCTGCCTGTGGCGGCAAATCGTTTTGCGTTTTTGGCTTCAACTGACGATTGGGATCCACAATGCCAGGAATCGAGATGCCAGGAATCGAATCGAGTCGACGTGCATTAGGGGAGGCAATCGTCCCCTGTCGAGCATTCAAGTTTCCTTGCAACTTGTTCGACAAGTCGTTGGGATTTACCCGGTCTCGATTCAAGTTGCGCGGCTGTTCTGGCATTTTACCAACCCGCGTAGACGAGTCGGTTTTGCGGGTGATGTTCTCCAGCTTGGGCAATGTAAGAGTGGGAGGGACAATACCAGCGTTTGCTTCTGAACCAAGAACGCCAGCTTTCCCCTCGATTGCTACCCGATCTTTTGCAAGTTTTTTGCGATTCCCATCGTTCTTCAGCAAGTCCTGCATGATGTTGGCAGATATCGGCGAAATGCGGGACGCACCTTCCATTTTGCCAAGCTGGTCGAGAGTCTGGGCAATACGCGAAGGCTCGTTATTGGAACGGGACGCGTTGTCATTTGCATGCGAATGAGTTTGCGACCACTGTTGAGGGGGGCGCTTGTTAGGGTTTTTACTGAGATCCGCGTAGTGGTTGCCGTACCAACGCATCATATCTTGCCCTTGGCGTGCGTTGTACGCTGAGTAAAAGGAGATCAGAGGATCAAAGGAACCGCGACTCTGATGATACATGTATGCCGGGACTACACGACGATTCCCCGACGGTAAACCATAATAATCACCGAACAGATAATGGTTGTACCCAGGCTGAACGAACAAATTGTGCAATACGACTTGCGCGTTCAAAACAATGTTTGGACGCCAAGACCATCCTGGACGACTATAGGTTGCACGCGGGATGACGACCGGAGCGAAGCACAGCCCTCGCGATGGCAAGCGTCGATCCCAATATCCGTTGATAAAGATGCATCCTCGTGGTGTCCAAACTGTGTGTGCCGGAACCCATATCATGTCCGTTTGCAATGGATGCCAATAGCCTGTATTCCATACATAATCGGGCGAAGAAGATTGCGACCAGTTTCCTGGGATGTAGAAATACTCTACGCCGGGCGAAGGACTGCTCGGGCCGTTCTCAAGTGAGGCCGGAGGCGGTGGCAAGTACACAATAGTCTCTGCAATATCATCTACCCACAGTCCCTGTACCCATTGCCAGCCATTGCTGACCGGATGCCAATAGCCTGGAACCCATTGGAGTCCGTCCGGCGGAATACGGTAAACGCCGCTGATCCAAATAAAGTCCTCTCGCTGCTCATCCCAACCCCAATAACCCGAGATCCAAATTGCATCGTCCCCTTCCGGGCGAAACTCAGGCGCCATTTCGTTTATGTCGGCGGGAGGTTCCCGATTGACTATCAAACCTGGGATCGGGTCGGAGACGATGGGTTCCGCAAAAGCCTCGTGCAGCGGACCGCGAGTCAGCGTTTCAACGCCTATGTCATCCAATTCTGGCTCTTGAAGAAAAGTGGCAGCGACTTCCTCAAAACCGTTCGCGGCCGTAAAAGGTGCTTGAAAGGGTTCTTGTGAGGAACCCACATTCGCAGACACGCAAATCATGCCCGTGGCGATGGACTTAAATAAGGTCGAGATATTCTGCTTCAACATAGCTTTGTCCCCGTCTACACGTTCTGTTGTCGTTTGCACTGTTACCAAGTTGAATCGA
>Ga0209181_10008938_pt1 | contig 13322 bp, 16 predicted proteins | sample MAT05_FD_187208 | JGI IMG/M metagenome (GOLD analysis project Ga0209181, IMG submission 187208) | Freshwater microbial communities from Lake Fryxell liftoff mats and glacier meltwater in Antarctica - MAT-05 (SPAdes) (version 2) | ecosystem: Environmental > Aquatic > Freshwater > Ice > Liftoff... | reverse complement strand
GCGTCATTTGCCGCAATGGCTGCCGCCGCCAAAGCAACATTCGCGAAGCCATCCAGCTGGACGATGAAGTTGCCGTCGGTCAGGTCAGCCGTCACCGCCTTGGACAGGTCGAACGGGACGTCGATGTTGAAGCCGTCAAGGCCGACCAGGACCTTGTCGCGACCAAACTCGAAATCAGTGATCTGGTCGGCGCTGACCTTCACGTCGATGCCTGTGCCGGCGAGGTTGACCACCAGCGGCGTCCTCGGATCGGTGAGCGCCGAAGCGTCGAAGGCGAAGACGTCGCGGCCCTGGCCACCGGTCAGGACGTCGATAGACTCGCATGCGCCGCTGTCGGAAGGAATCCCCGAACGGACCCGTCCGTCAGGCGGGATCCACTAGGTGCTGCGCTGAAGCCACGCAGCGGCGCCTGCTGCGGCACGAACGCCAGTGCTGAAGCAGCCCTGCAGCAGGTAGCCGCCGGTCGGCGCCTCCCAGTCCAGCATCTCACCACACGCGAAGACGCCGGGGTGGGCGCTTAGCATCAGCGATTCATCCAGCGCCGACCAGGCGATGCCGCCGGCGGAGGAGATGGCGCGCGCCAGCCCCTCCGGCGCGTCGAGCCGCAAAGGCAGCGCCTTCACCAGCGCGGCGAGCGGCAACGCAGATGTCTTGGCGTGCAGCACCTCCTGCAACAGCGCGATGGCGACCGGCGACAACGCCAGCGCCTTGCGCAGCGCGGTCGAGGTGGTCTCCGCCCGGCCGCGTTGAGCGAGGCGCTGGGTGACCTCGGGCAGGTCCAGATCGGGGCGGAGGTCGATGGTGAGGGTTGTTGAACCCTCCCGCGCGATGGCCTCGCGCAGCGCGGCGGAGAGCGCGTAGATCGCCCCACCTTCGATGCCGCCTGCCGTGACCATCGCCTCGCCGCGCAGTCGTTGGCCGGCATGGCTCAGTGCGATGCGCTTCAGCGCGTGGCCCTGGAAGCGATCGCGGAACAGCGCCGACCACGCCACCCGGAAGCCCATGTTGGAGGGCGCGAAGGGCGTCACCGCAACGCCCGGAAGCAAACACACCCAGCTGCCATCCGCCCCGAGCCGCGGCCAGGAGGCACCGCCGAGCGCCAGCACCACGGCATCGGCCGCCACCTCGATGGCGCCTTCAGGCGCGTCGAAACACGGCTTGCCCGCGGCGGAGAATCCCGTCCAGCGATGCTTCACGTGCATCGTGACGCCGAGACCGTCGAGCCGCAGCAGCCACGCCCGCAACAGCGGCGAGGCCTTCAACGCGCGCGGAAAAACCCTTTGGCTGCTGCCGACGAAAGTTTCGATGCCGAGGCCATGGCACCAGGCGATCAGCTGCTCGGGCGGGAAGGCCTCGATCGCGGCGCGCAGCGCGGGTGCTTCGGGGCGGTAGCGGGCGAGGAAGTCGGGCAGGGGCTCGGCATGGGTCAGGTTCAGCCCGCCGCGCCCGGCCATCAGGAATTTGCGCCCGAAGCTCGGCATGCGGTCATGCACCGAGACGGCGAAGCCCTGCATCGCGAGCTGCTCGGCCACCATCAGCCCGGCGGGGCCGGCGCCGATGACCGCGACATGCCGGCGGGGCAGTTCCAAAGTGGTGCTCATCGGGCTTCACTGCGCGCGACGTGCAACAGGGGCCATGCATGCGGACGATTCTGGTGACCGGCGGGGCCGGCTTTGTCGGCCTCAATCTGGTGGAGGCGCTGCTGGGGCGAGGCGATCATGCGGTGGTGTTTGGGCGCGAAGCGGCGCTGCCGCCAGAGGCCGCCGCCGCTTTCGCCCCCTTGCCCGGCAGGCTCACCGTCATCCAGGGCGATGTGCAGGACGAGGCGGCACTACGCGACGTCTTCGCCCGCTTTCGGCCCGAGGGCGTCTTCCCCTTCGCCGCCGTCACGGCGGGGCCGGTGCGGGAGGCCGCTGCGCCGCGCCTGGTGATCGACACAAATCTCGGCGGCGTTATCGCCACGCTCGAGGCCGCGCGCGACAGCGGGGCCGTGCGGCGCGTGGTGCTGCCCTCCTCGGCCGCGGTCTATGGCGAGGCCGCCTATGCCCATCCGATGCTGGATGAAGTCACCACGCCCTGCGCGCCGATCTCGCTTTACGGCGTGACGAAGTTCAGCGTCGAACGCGGCGGGCTGCGGCTCGCGGGGCTGTGGGGGCTCGATGCCGTGGCCGCGCGCATCGGCGCCACCTTCGGGCCGTGGGAGCGCGACACTGGCATGCGCGATACGTTGAGTCCGCATCTGGCGATCGCACAGGCGGCGCTGCGCGGGGGCGAGGCGGTGCTGCCGGCAGCGCCTCTGCCATCCTATGACTGGATCTATAGCCGCGACCTCGTGGCCGGGCTGCTGGCGTTGCTGGACCACGCGGCGCCGCCGCATCGCGTCGTGAATCTGGGATCTGGCATGGATTGGTCAGGCGCGGCGATGGCCTGCTGCGATGTCTTCGCGCAGGCCTTCCCCGGCTTTCGCGCGCGCCATGCCGCGCCGGGCGAGGTGCCCAACATCGTCTTCCAGGATGTGAAGCCGCGCGGCGTGCTGAGCGTGACGCGGGCCGCGGATTTCGGCTGGCGGCCGCGCTTCGACCCGACCGAGGCCTATGCCGACTACGCTACTTGGTTGGCGCGGCATCCGGCAGCGGCGTAAGAGGCTATTCCCGCCGCAACACCCCATCCACCAGCCGGTCCGCCCAGGGCTTGGAGGTGAAGGCGGCGCGCAGCGCGGCCTCGTCGTAATCCTCGCGCAGCCAGTCAAGAAAGGGCTTGGCGCCATGTGCCGCCTGGAAGGCGCCATAGGCGCGCAAGAAGGCGTCGAGGATGCCGGTGCGGCTCGCCGCGACATGGCCGAAGCGCCAATGCAATTGATCGAGCGCCGCCTCGACCCCGCGCCCTTGCAGCAGCAGCCAGATGCCCGCGACAAGTCCCGTACGGTCCGCCCCCGACTTGCAATGGATCAGCACCGGCTCGGGCAATTCGGCAAACAACCTGGCGAGGCGCAGGATGCGGTCCTGGTGCGGCGCACCGCGGCTTTCGAAGGGTGCATCAACATGGATCAGGCCGAGCGAACCAGCGCGCGCGCGGCCCAGCGCATCGCTGCCGCAGTCCTGCCGATGGCCGCGCAGGTTCACCACGCTGCGCAGCCCGTAGCGGCGCTGCGCCGCATCCAACTGCCAGGGCAGTGGGTGGTTCGAGCGATACAGGCGCCCTGCCTCCACCACGCCCCAGTTCCGCCAGCCAAGCCGCAGCGCGGCATGGTCCACCAGCAGGCTGTTCAGCCAGGCGCCGCGACGCCCGGCCGGGGTGGTGAGATTGCGTGCCATGGCCCTCATTCGGCCTTGGCGGAGGCATCCGAGCGGGTGGTGCCCACGCGCGAGGCCAGCGCGGCGGCCATGAAATCGTCGATCTCGCCATCCAGAACCGCGTCCGGATTGCCCTTCTCGACGCCCGTGCGGAGGTCCTTGACCATCTGGTACGGCTGCAAAACATAGCTGCGGATCTGGTGGCCCCAGCCGATATCGGTTTTGCCGGCCTCGATCCCCGCGCTGATCGCCTCGCGCTTGCGCAGCTCAAGCTCGTAGAGCCGCGCCTTCAACATATCCATCGCGATGGCGCGGTTCTTGTGCTGGCTGCGATCCTGCGTGCTGGCGGCAACGATGCCGGTCGGGATATGCGTGAAGCGCACGCCCGATTCAGTCTTGTTCACGTGCTGCCCGCCGGCGCCCGAGGCGCGGAAGGTGTCGGTGCGCAGATCCGCCGGGTTGATCTCGATCTCGATCCGATCGTCGATCACCGGATAGACATAGATGCTCGCGAAACTGGTCTGGCGCCGCGCCGCCGCATCGAAGGGGCTGATCCGCACCAGGCGATGCACCCCCGTTTCGGTCTTGAGCCAGCCGAAGGCGTCCGTGCCGGTGATCTGGAGGGTGCAGGATTTGATGCCGGCCTGCTCGCCCTCGCTCTGCTCGGTCATCGCCACCTTGAAGCCGCGCTTTTCGGCCCAACGCGTGTACATGCGCGCCAGCATTTCGGCCCAATCCTGCGCCTCGGTGCCGCCGGCGCCGGCATTCACTTCGAGGTAGGCGTCATTCGCATCGGCCTCGCCGGAGAGCAGGCTCTCGATCTCGCGGCGCTTGGCTTCCGCGCCGAACCGCTTGAGGTCGGCGACGGCGGCGTCGGCCATGGCGGTGTCGGCTTCGGCCTCCGCCATCTCGATCAACTCCATCGCATCGGCGACATCGCGCGTCAGGCGCTGCACGCCCTCGACCTGCGCGGCGAGGCGGTTGCGCTCGCGCATCAGGATCTGCGCCTTGTCGGCGTTGTTCCACAGCGTGGGGTCCTCGCAGAGGGCGTTCAGCTCCTCGAGGCGGCGCAGGGCGACATCCCAGTCAAAGATGCCTCCTCAGCAGGGCCACCGAATCGGTGATCTGCTCATTCAATGCAGCGGCGTCGGCGCGCATCTTCTGTCCAGTTCGTTGAGGCCCTTTGGGTGGGCCGGGGTGAGGCGTTATTGCCGGGTTCGCGCCGGCTGTGAAGCGCGCTATCCGACGCGCATGAACGAGCTTACCTATCGTCACAACGTCGGCGCCGTGCTGTTCAGCGCGCAAGGCCTGGTGCTGGTGGCGCGCCGGGCCGACATGCCCAACGCCGAAGGCGCGGCCGGCGGCTGGCAATTGCCGCAAGGTGGGGTGGACAAGGGCGAGGACCTCCGCACCGCGGTGCTGCGCGAACTGGCGGAGGAGATCGGCACCGACAAGGCCGAGATCATCGCCGAACACCCCGAATGGCTGAGCTACGACTTCCCGCCCGAACTTCAGGCCCTGCGCATCGCCCGGAAATACCGCGGCCAACGCCAGCGTTGGTTCGCGCTGCGCTTTCTCGGCACGGACCACGACATCCGCCTGGACGCCGATCCCCACCCGGAATTCGACGCCTGGCGCTGGGCCCGGCTCGACGAACTGCCGGGCCTGGCGGTCAGCTTCAAACGCGACATCTACACGGAACTGACCCGGGCCTTCGCGCCCTTCGCATCGCGCTGAGGTCTGGAGGGGACAGCGTCCCCCCAGCACGCACCTGCAGCACGCCGCCAGGTACGACAGGTCCAGGTAGCGTCCCGGTGATGCCAGTGGTTCGGGCGAGTCCGCGCAGGTCGAGCGCAGGCGCAGCACCCTGTGCAGCCCCTCGGCGTCGATCGAAAGATCGCGGCGCAGACCGCATTGCGGGTCCGGAAGCAGGGTGCCGGCGGCTCGCGAGTCCCTGCGCCTCGGGCATGCGCATCGCCTCCTCACCGGGCCGCAGCACCCGGCGCTACCGCTCCTGCCGATGATTTCGGCCGCCTGAGGGCGCGCCGCTAACCGATGGTCAAGATGGTGCTGGCAGGATCGCGCCATGCACCCCTTCGCCTTCCTGCACGATCTGCCCGGTTCCGCGGTCTTCGCCCTTTTCATGGCGGTCGCCGGGTCGCTTTCCGTGCTGGTCTGCCGGCTCGGCGCGCCCATCGTGCGCGCGCCCCAAACCAAGGAGATGGTCGACATCGCCATGCGCAGCACCGGCGCGGTGACCGCCGCGCTGACGCTGACGCTCGCCTTCTGTGCGGTGCAGGCGCGCACGCAAATGTCGGACGCGCAGCGTCTCGTGCAGGCCGAGGTCACGACCATCGGCGGCGTTGCGCGGCTGGCGGAACGCCTGGGACCGTCCGGCCAGCCGCTGTTGCCAGCCTTGGCCGGCTACGTGAACAGCATCGCGAGCGCCGAATTTCCGACCATGGCAGCCAGGGGGCGCGACCCGGCCACGCAGCATGCGGCCGAGACCTTGGAAAACGCCGCCTATGCGGTGGCCGGGACGCTCACCAACCACCTCGCCGACGATCTGCTGGAGGAAGTTGATCACCTGGACGCCGCACGCGAGGCCCGGCTGCACGCCGCGTCACAGGGGCTGCCGCGACAATTCTGGCTGCTGATTGCGCTGCTGCTGGGCCTCATCATGGCGACGGGCGCCGTCTATCCGCCGCGCGGCCATATCATGGCGATGCTGGCCATCCAGACGGCCGGGCTCGGCGCGCTGGTCGCTTTCGTCTTCCTGATGGAGCAGCCCTTCCGCGGCGAGTTCGCCATCTCGGCCGAGCCCTATCGCGTGCTGGAACGCAGCCTGGCGCACCGGTCGGACCTGACGCGCACCGTGCGCTACTTCAGCCATTGATCCCAACGGCCGCTTTCAGCGACGCTTTGGCATTCTTTTCCGCCCTCAGAGGGCGGGCAAGCGCTCCGCGCGCTTGCCTTCGCGGCATCGGCCGCGGCGCCCGTTTGGGCGCTCGCCCACCTGCAGCGGGCGCAAGTCGCGCTCCTTGGGATTTGGTATGAGCCCTGCCGGGTGCCTCGCCGCACTGCATGGTATGGGCGGCCACCTCGTGCTGTACCCGGACCGCGTGAGGATGCTGCGGCACGGCCCCTGGTTCACCGCGGTGAATCTGGTGTCGCACTTGGAACGGGAGATGGAGACCACCATCCTGCTGCGCGGGCTGGTTGGCGTGCACCTCGTGCGTTCGCTGCTGCTCGTGCAGTTCTTGCGCTTCACCTACGCCGGCGCGCCGGCGCCGACCGGGCATTATCTCCGCGATGCCTTCGCCGAGAACGCCTTCATGCTCAGCCTGACGGATAGCCGCCCGCTGCTCGCGATGAAGTCGCGCATCGTCGAGGCCGCCAGAACGCTGGGGTCGCCGCTCAGCTAACTTTGGGCAAGGCGCCGGAACCAGGCGGTGGAGCGCAGCAGGCCCTCGGGTTTCGGCGCCAGCCCCTCGGCCTCGACGAGGGTGGCGATGCGCCGCGCGGCCTCGGCCTCGGTCGCCTGGCGGCCGGTGACGTTGCGGAAAAGCATCGCCGCCCGCTCGGTATCGGCGCGCGTCACACGGCCCTGCGCGTCGGCCTGGCTGCGCAGGAACACCCGCGCCTCCTTCGCCCCGTCGCGGGCCACGCCGCGCCGGTCGGCCTCCGCCGCCAGCGTGGCGCGGGCATCGACGGCGCTCAGGCCGTAGCGGGTGACGCCTTCGGACAGCAACGCAAGTTCCGCCTCGGGCTCGACGAGCCCCCCGCCGGTGCGCAGCTGCACGAGCTCGGCGAAGTTCTGCTGCCCGGTCGGCGGCGCGGGCAGCGCGCCCGGCCCGGCCACGACCTCGGCGCGCAGCCGCCCGGCCGGCGCGCAGGCGAGGCAGGGCATGTCCCGCGCCGAGCCGTCGAGCTCCATCAGCTTCACCTCGACCGTCATGTCCGCGTGTCGCGCGCGTACCGCCGCGGCGGCGCGGTTCAGCACGTCCGCATGCGCCGCATATTCGGCGGCCGGATCATCGGCGAGCCGTCGCCCGGCCCACAGATGCATCGCGCCGCAATCGCGATGGTTGACGAAGACCACGCGCGTCACGCCATGCAGCTGGCGCGAGGCGCCGAGGTTCTCCCACAGCGCGGTGTTCCAGGCGGGGCGGTTTTCATCCACCGCGGCCAGCGCGGCGCCGGCGATGCGCATTTCGCTGTAGCGGTCGGTGCGGCCGAGCGCGCCCATCAGGAAGGTCACGTCGTCGGTCAGGCGCGGATCGATGCAGCTGACGACGAAGGCGTCGGCTTTTGAAGGTGTCGCGGTCATGACTTGATCTCCTCGGTATGGGTGATGCCGCCCAGGCGGTGGTCGAGGTGCGAGTAGCAAAGTGCGGCGGTGAAAACGGCGGCGATGCTCACCAGCGCCCACATCAGCAGCGTGTTGCCGGTGAAGATTTCGGTGCCGGTGAGATGCGCGAGCGTCATGCCGGTGCCGAGGCAGAACAGCAGCGTCAGCGCGATGCCGCGCGGGCCGAGCACGCCGCGGGTCGTGCGCCACAGCACCAGAAAGATGATCGCCAGCAGGGCACCGACCGCAAGCTTCGCCCAGAACCAGCCAAAGCCGCCCAGCACCCAATGCGCGTAGGAGGTGCCGGAGGGATTGTAGACCGCGAAGACCAAAAACAGGCTGAACAGCGCGCGTGCCACCACGCCTCGCCAGTCAAAGCGGGCCGCGCTCATCGGATGCCCTCGCCGGCGCGAGTCACTGCCAGCGCAGCGAGCTCCCGCGCCGCCGCCTCCACCGCGACGCGCCGCGTAAGGCCGGCGCGCCAGGCGGTGAGGGCGGCCGCGGGCGGGCCGGACAGGCGCGCCACCGCGGCCTCTGCCGCCAGGACGTCGCCGACCGCGAGGTGGGATGCGGCCTCCTGCATCACGCTCAGGCTCGGCGTGCCGGCGCTGCCCAGGCTGGCGCCGAGGCGCATCAGTGCCGCCGCGCGGTTCGCCACCCAGCCCGCTTCGGGGCCATAACCCATCTCGGCCAGCACGGCGGCGTCCGCAGCGGCGGGCAGGCTTTCGGCGAGTTGTCGCGCCGTCGGCGCGCCCTCGGCGGCGGCGGCGGCGAGCGGCAGCAGCAGGCGCACCATCGGCGCATCCTCGGCGGCCAGCGCGGTGGCGACGGCGAAGGCGCGCGGGAAGGGGGCGGGGCGCGGCAGGTGCGGCAGCAGGATCTCGACCGCGATGAGCGGCCGCGCGACGTCGCGCGCCGGCGCGGTCAGGGCGGCGGCCGGCGCCACGATCGGCGGCACGGCGCGGCCCGATGCCACCAGCAGGGCCACCGCGCCGAGCACACAGCCGAAGCCGGCGAGGCCGAGGGCTGCATGGCTGCGCCAATCGGCTGGCGGGGCTCCCTCGGTCATCGGCACATTCCGGGGGTGTCGAGGGCGGCCAGGCGCGCGGCCAGCGCGGTGCGTGCCACCTCGGTGGCGGCGCTGGCCAGCCGCAATTCGGCGCGGCCGATCGCCTCCAGTGCCTGGTCTTCGAAGGCCGCGCGGTTCAGCGAGGCGTCGATGCGGTTGAACAGCCAATCGATGGCCCAGGAGACGCCGACGCCCCCGACAATGCCCAGCGCCGTGCCGGGAAAGCCGCCCAGCGCATAGCCGAAGGCGCCGCTGGTCGCGACGATCGAGCCCGCCTCACTCATGCGCACGGCAACGGCCCCGAGCCGCGCCGCCATCGGGCGCATCGAGCGTAGGAAGACCGTGCCGGAATCGGCCCCATCCTCGGCCATCATGGCCATCGGGTCGGTTGGCGCCTGCGTCAGCAGCACGGTCGCAACGGGCTGCGCGGCGGCAGCCAGGTGGAAGTGCTGTGTCACCGGGGCGCCCGCCGCGGCCGGCGGCAGCGCAGCGAGCCGCGCGGCTTGGCGTGACAGCGCCTCCCCCCAGGCAGCGTCCAGCGCCGCGCCGACATGCGCCACATCGGCCCTGAAGCCGCCGTCGCGCAGCACCGGCGCAAGCACGCGGGCGCGGAATTCCTCGCGGATCGGCCCGGCCATCTCCTCCGCGAGGCGGGCGGCGAGCGGCGCCTCGCCCTCCACGGCCACGGCCTGCACCAGCCCGGCGAAGCCGCGCGCGAGGATGCGGTAGGAGGTGATGTAGCTCTGCACCCAACCATAGGCCCAGTCGCCAAAATAGGGCACGCCCTCCCGCGCCGGGCCGAGGCGCATGGTGGCGGCATCGCTCAGCAGTCGCTCGGCGAAGCCCTGCAACTGCAAGACCTCGCCCGCCAGCGCCTCGACCATGGCGGCGCCGGTGCCGGGCGCGGCGGCATGGCGCGTGCAGACGCCGCCGGGCAGGATGACCAGCAGCGTCTCCGCGCGCGCCGGGAGAGCCGCCCCCAGGCCAAGCACCACGCCGAGCGCGGCGGCACGGTAACGCCGCGTTAAGGTTTGGGCGGCTATCGGGCGGGGATGGAGACAAGCCTGGGCGGCATGGTGCTGGATGGTCTGGGCGGGCTGTTCGCCGTGCTGGTTGCAGTGGCGGCGCTGCGCCTGGTCAGCGTCGCCTTCACCATGGCCGCGCCGCGCGATGCCGAAGCCGTGCCGCTTTTGCATGTGCTGGCGCTGTTCTGCGGTTTGGCGCTGGGGGTCGCGCTGGTGCTTGGCGGGCCGGAGGCGCGTGCCTTCCTGCCCAGCCGGATCTTCGCGCAGGATGGCCCCTGGGCGATCGGCCTGGGGGGCTTCTTCAGCCGATATGCGCTGCCCCGCCGCGCCGCGCTGGTCGGCCTGCCGCTTTGGCTCGTGCTGCCCGTGTTGCTGGCCGGTGCGCTCGTGGCGTGGCGGCTGTGGCGCGGCCGGGCGCGGCTGCGCGCCTTCGCGGCCTTCCTGCTGCTGAGCGCGACCACCGCCCTGCTGCTGCACTATGGCGCTCATCTGCTGGCCTGGCTGGCCGCGCAGCTCAGCTTCTGGCTGTTCGCGCTCGGCCTGCTGGGCTTCCAGCGCTGGCGATACGGCGTGCCCAGGGGCCATTGATTCGCCGCGCATCAGTTCACCTCCATCATCGCCAGGAAGGGGGCCGGCGTCAGCAGCGGTGGGCCGCCGACATAGGGAAACGCGAGCTTCAAGGAGACCAGCAGCACCAGCCCCACGATCACCGCGATGACGCCTGCCATGGCGTAGTGCATCGCCGCACTCGCGCCGCCGAAGAACCATTGGAAGGCGATGACCGCGACCGAGACGGTCAGCACCAGCATCCAGATCAACCCCGAAAGCGTGCGGGAGGCCACCGAGAGCCGCGCGATCCGCGCCTCCGCCACCTGCCCGATCCAGTCGCCGGTCTTTTGCTGCAACACCTGCTGCGAGGATTTTTCCGAAGCCGCATCGAGGAAGGCGCGGGTCATGCGCTGGAACGCCGCATCCGATGCGGCGGAGGGCACGCCCGCCTGCATCGCCGGCCAATCCGCCGACACCACCGTCGCCGCGTAGTTGCGGATGGCGCCGCGCATCTCGGCGCGGGTGGCGGCAAGGTTCGGCCCGTCGAAGGTATCGACGGCGAGGGCGAGCATGTACAGGCCGCTGGCCTCCTTCTGCAGCGTATCGCGCGCGGTCTGGAAGGTGTCCCAGGCGCCAACAAGGGTCAGCGCCGCGACCACGGCGTAGATTTCCACGACGAAGCCGTACTTCACCGCGCCGACCACGGCATTGGCCTGGAATTCCCGCGGCGTGAACAACGCATACATGACGCGACCGAGCAGCAGCGCGAGGCCCACCGGCACCACGATGGTCACGATCATGCCAAGCCAGGTCGGCAGCGCCGCCAGACCATGCGGCAACAGGATGTCCACGCGCGGGATCCTTCGCCGTCAGTCTTGCGCGTCGCGCGCTTCGGTCCAGTACCAGTGGCCGATGCTCACACCCGCGACGGCGCCGATCAGCGTGGCCAAGGCCCCGCCGTGGATCAGCACGGAGCCCGCCAGCGCGCCGGCGAACATGCCCGCCCCCAGCGCCGCCGCATGCCCGGCCGAGATCTGCGGCAGGCTCGGCAGGCTGACGGCGATCGGCGCGCGGGCCGCGGGTGTGGGGGTCTGCGCGGCGACCGGATGGGCCAGCAGCAGGAGCAGCGCGAGCATGGCCCTCATGCCTCGATCGCCCTGTACCAGCGGCGCGAGCGGATGAGCCGCCCGGATGGCTTGGGGTGCAGCGCCAGCTCATCCATCAGCCGCTTCACACGCTTCTGCGCCTCGGCTTCGGTCACGCCACCGCCGGCGCGGGCGCGGTAGAAGGCAACGGCGCGGGCGAAATCCTCCCGCGCCAGGCGGCCACGCCGATCCGCGAGCGTCTTCAGCAGTTCACGCGCGGAGGCGCCGAGTTCGCCCTCCAGCGCGATCTCCTCCTGCTGCGCGGCACCGCGCACCAGGCCGGTGGCCTGGTCGAGCGTCAGGCCGTAGCGTGTCAGCCCTTCCTCGAGCAGCTTGCGTTCCTGGTCGCGGTCGAGGAAGCGCCTGCCCTGCAATTGCAGCTTCACAAGTTCTGCGAAGTGCCCCCGCAGCGGGGTGTCGGTGACGGTCATCAGGCCTTTTGCCTTTCAGGTGGCGCGCCGTTTTGGCGCGGCTTATGTCGGAGCGCGGAGGGTTCAGTGATCGAGCGAGACGGGCCGCAGCTGCGGCTCGCGGCCGGTCATCGGCAGGTCGGTGCCCTGGCCGGGCGGGCGCGGCGCCATCCCCTGCACGCGGGTGTTCAGCCGCTCGATCGCGCGCATGATGCGGCTGGCCTCGATGCCGAGTGGCGCGTCGGTCGGCGAGAGCACGAACTTCACCTTGGGCAGCGGGAAGAAAGCGACCTCCACCTTGTCCACCGAGAAGCCGCCGAGCTCCGCGGTGTCGAGGATGCCACGCACGATGGTGCGCTGGATGGTGGCGAGCGGGCCGGGGTTGCGGCGCGCATGGCGGTCGAGCATGCGCTCGATATAGTCGCGATCGGCCTCGGTCAGCTCCCGCGCCTGGCCGAAGGTGAGGCCGAAGGAGGGGATCAGCCCGACCGAGCTTTCGATCTCCTTCAACTTGTAGCCGGCGATGTCCATCAGCCAGGTGAAGTCGTCCTGTTGCTGCTGGATCGCATTGCGTTGCAGCGCGCCGTGCTGCCGCGCGAAATGGCCCGAGGTCGTGCCGAGGCCGACCCAGCCGAGCAGGTCGCCCCATAGCCGTTCGGCATGGTCGACCAGCGGGTTCGCCGGCTGGAGGTCCTGGAGCGGCGCCGCAACGACGCTGCGCGGCGACGATTGCGCCAGCAGCGGCTGCGGGCTGGCGAGCAGCGCGGCCAGCGCCGCGGCGGCGAGAGAGCGTGGCATCGAGGTCATCGTTCTGGCTCCGGATCAGCGGCTGGTGACGGTCATGCGCTCGGCGAGGCGCCGCTCCTGCGCCCGCTCGGCCGGGCCGAGCGGCACGAGGCCGGCGTTGGCGAGGTAGCCGCCCGGCCCGAAGGCGGCTTCGGACGTCGCCTCGCTGAGGAATTCACGGATGCCGCGCACCACGCCCACCCCCTGCTGGGAGCGCGTGTGCTGCCGCTTGGCGTAGAGCACCACGGTGCGCGTCGGGCCGTAATCCTGGTTGAAGATCGTGCTCGGCATCGGCAGCACGCCATCGATGGGGAGCGCCAGGAGGTTGCCGCCGCTGGCCTGGAGCTGATCATAGGTCATCAGCCCGATCGTGCCGGGCGGGCTGGCGAGCAACGCCGCGGTGACGTCCACCGCCTGGATGCCGCGGACGCGGCCATCCTCGCGCAGCGTGGTGCATTTCTCGCGCCGGTAGTGCGCCTCGAACAGCAGGCGGATGCCCCGCACGTTGCGGCAGCCGGCCTCAAGCACCAAATCCTCGAATACGCCGCGGACGCCGTATTGGCGCGTTGGCATCACGACGTTGATTTCCTGGTCGGGCAGGCCCGGGCCGATCTGCGACCAGCGGGTTTGGCGGTTCGGCACGAACTCGCCCTCCACCAGCCGCTCCGCCGCCAACGCCTCCCAGATCTGGCGC
>Ga0209181_10008933_pt1 | contig 13326 bp, 9 predicted proteins | sample MAT05_FD_187208 | JGI IMG/M metagenome (GOLD analysis project Ga0209181, IMG submission 187208) | Freshwater microbial communities from Lake Fryxell liftoff mats and glacier meltwater in Antarctica - MAT-05 (SPAdes) (version 2) | ecosystem: Environmental > Aquatic > Freshwater > Ice > Liftoff... | reverse complement strand
GCGGTGGGCGACGATTCGAACTGCATGCATCAAGCGGCGGACTTCGATGCAAGGCTGCACGGCGTCGTGGCCTTTGCCCGTGGTGCTCCAAGGCACGCGGGCGGGAAGCGCGCCATACCGGGTTTGCGCTCGCGCGATATCGGCCTGGAGCGCCTGCACGTGCAGGGCATGGTCCGCATCGGAGGAGCGGCTGCCCGTTTCGGAGCTCCGCTGGTGGCGGCCATGCGGCTCATGGGCTGCGCGCAGCTGTGCATGGAGTTTAGCGAGCTCCGCTTTGGGCTTCGCGCGTTCGGGGTGACTACCGCAGGGACCGCCGTCGGTCTGACCGGTCGAGAGGCGTCCTGCGCGGCGATACCATGGCTCGACTCCGCGATCTCCATCGCGGGCTGTGCAGGTGCAGATTCACCTGACCGCAAATCTCAGCTTGCAGGGGAGTCCCGTCAGCGAACCACCCGGGAGTCCCCCCAATCGCCCGGGGGAACGAGGACGGGCAAGCTTCCGCGTGACCCCGAACCGCACACTCCCGCCGAGGTTAACGAGAGTGGCAACGGTCCCCGTGAATGCCGTTCAGCCCGCACGCCCGGGGTTAAAACCCCGGGCTCCACAGTACGAAGTCCCCTTCGGGGACTGCCTTTCTGCTTCATTTGCCCGGTGCAGTGCGCGCGAAAGTCCGCCGTTGCGGCGGACTTTGTAAGAGGAGCCCGGGGTTTTAACCCCGGGTGGGAGTGCAGCAACGGTGGATGGTACCGGGATCCCGTGACCATCGAATTTGCGTGCCAGCATATAATCACTCGTGTAAACGCCGACTTCGGGACAGACTTCACCATGGACGACTTCGATCAGGGCGATTGCACCTGCACGGACTGACGTTTCCCTCCCATCGACATCGGCCGCCCGCTACTCTGCCGGCGGCCTCTGGCCGCCATCATGAGCACCCGCCCCGTCCCCGAACCCGAGCCCGATGTCTACATCCACTTCACCGCGACGATGCCCCGCCGCCTGATCGCGGCCATCGACGAGCGCGCCGTCTCCCTCGGCCTCAGCCGCGCCGCCTACCTCGTCTCGCTCGCCCGCGCCGACTTGATCGCCGCCGGGATCGAGCCCCCGGCGCCTCCGCCGCCGAAGCGCAACGGTCCGCGACCCAAGCGCGCCTGACCCCGCCCCATCGTTTCGGCCGCGAACGCCCCGTCCCGTCGGCGGGGCGTTATCCCTCATCGGGATGGTCGCGTACCGTGCCCTGGAGTCGCTCCGGAGGTCCACCGTCAACCTGGAGCGGCGGGCTTCCGCAGATAGCGAAGCAGCCGCTGTAGCGACGCGTCTGTCTGCTCGCCGTGCCCCATCGCGCCTCGGAGGACGTCGCCCATGGCGTCGTGCAGCGTCGCGTCGAGCTTCTTGGGATCGTGCAGCTCGAAATAGGCCGCGATCGCGGCGCGCGTCACCCTCGCGACGAGCTGCTCCGACGAGTCGTCGCGTCGGGTGTCCTCGGACGGAGGGCGTCTGTTCGCCTCGAGCTCCTGGAGCAGCGGGATCACCCGGGAGGGGACTTCCTCGATGCTCCACTTGCTCCAGGCATCCGTGCGGCTCCCGTTCCAGGCGACGACCAGCGCGATGGCGTGGCGCTGGTGGACGCTGGTGAGCCAGGCATCCAGGGCGTCCGAGAACGCCTGCGCCTCGCGCTTGGTGAGCTGGAAGTCCTCGTCATGCTCGGCGAGCTCCTCGTCGGTCAGCTCGTCTCCCTCGTCCTCCAGGGGGGCACCCGCATTGGGGCCGTAGGCCTTCCAGACGTGGGAGTCGAAGTAACGGTCCAGAGGGCTCTCCACGTAGAGGATTCGACCGTCGTGCGCCCAGACTGCCCTGCCCGCGGCCGGCGGCGGAGCACCCTGGGTCACGCTGGCCCGATCCGGCTCCGCGACGCCGCTCTCGAAGACGACGTACCAGCCAGCGCTCTTGATCTCGTCGATATAGCTCCAGAGCCCGTGGTTCAAGAAAACGAACGGTCGCCCCGATGCCTTTGCTTTTTTCGTAACCGCCATGCTCCGTGTGTCCTCTTCTCGAAGCGCCGTGTCGTGGTGTAGGTCCTGCACTGCGGGTACCCTGCCCCCGCAGACACCCTGCCCGCGCCCCTCGCGCTCGACCCTCGTCTCCCGCTTCCGCGGCGACCGCTGTCGCCTAGTTTAGGCCCTGCGGCCGCCGGAACCGTCAGAAGAAGATGCGCCGCCACCAGCTCGGCTGCTCGACTTGATGGGGCGGCAGCTCGCTTGGCGGCGCCCTGGTGGGCACCTCCTGTGAGTGCGGGGCCTCCGGCTCCGCCGACGCGTCGGTTGCCGGCGGAAACTCGCCTTCGACCTCAGCTGCCGTCGGCGGGCCGACGAACCGAGAAAAATCCGCCAACGGGCCCAGATCGTAGGACCCACCAGATTCTGCCAACCCACCGAGATGGTCAGCAGGCACCGAGGCAACCGGTGCGGCCGTCATCACCGGATAGCTCGGTCCGAAGATCGTGAGCCCTTCATCCTTGGTATCCTCACCAACCATCTCCCGCCAGTACTTGCGGACCTGGACGAACGGATTGGCCTTGAAATCTGGATTTCGTTTCCAGTAGAAACGATGCACGGCCTGGATCGCAATCTGCGTGTCGCCCTCTTCCGAAGGCAAAGCCGCCTTTACCCGCGGGCGCGCGGAGGCGCCAAGCGCCCACTCGACCATGGCCATCTGGGTGTCGCCCGTCCAATGCTGGAGGTGCGCGAGAAATGTATAGAGTGCAGCTGTCTGGATCTTCTCCGCGTTCGCAACGTTGCCCGTGGCCTTGAAGAACACGTCCCGCTGCGCGTCGACGATCGTCTTTCTCGTCAGCGGATCTCGCGCCGCGAGCACCCACATCTTGTGAAAGTCCAGATCGTCGTGAATCGTCCGAAAGGCGGAACCTTCCGCCGCCGCGTCGGCAGTGGAATTAGCAAACACCTTCTTCTTCGCCGTGTCGACGGCCCAGTACCGACCATCGAACTTGAACCCGCAAAGATAGAACAGCTTCTGCACATAGTGCTTCTCGAGATCGTCGGGATATGCAGATTTCTCGATCCGGTTGATGTTCGAGAGCACGGCTGGCAGCCCCCCATTTGCGCCGTAGCCCATGCCCCATGTGAAGATCGCATTGTCGTAGGTGTTGATCGCGCTCGCTGGCCCCTCGCGGCCGTTCATTAGATGCTTGAACGCCATCGTTTTCATGTAAAGAATGCGCGCCGCCGTCTTCTTGCCGGGCTCTTGCTCGGCCTCCCATTCGGCGCGAAGCGACTTGCAGTCGACGTCGATCTCGTCGGCAATCTCTCGCTTGTAGGCCGGCGCATCGGTAAACATGACGCATTTCGAGCCGTCTACCCCCGGCCCGACCTTGACCTTCGTTTTTGCGACAACCCCCGTCATGAAGGCGAGGTCCGATCGCATCGATACGGACTTCCAGTCAGCTCCAGGCTCTGGAAGAAGGGCGCGTACGCCTTTCACCTGGGCGATCACGCCGTCGGGCAGGCCTGCAACCAGGAATTCTTCCTTGTCCCACGGTAGAATCGACTGCCCAGCATCCCTGATCTGCGCGGGTGCGGACCCGGGCACGAGCTCGGTACGCTCGATCGCCGCCGACGTCCCGCTCAACTTGAACTGCCGCAGAATTTCAGCGACGCTCGCCATGCTCAGTGGCTCCGTTTCTGGTGGGGGATCGCAGCGCCGGACGCGAAGCGGGCAACGAGATCGACGGTCGACTCCAGGGTCATCTCCTCAAGAGGCAGGAAGCGCCCGTCGATCACGTCACCCTCGCGGAACCTTGCTTCCCTGGGTAGGATCCGATCGTAGGCGACTGAATCCGTGAAGTTCCCATCCGTATCGAGGTGCAACACCTCATCGTCGGCGATCCGTCGGATGGTTTCTCCCTCGGCGAGAAACCGCCCATCGTGGCTCACAAGGCCGCCCACGACACCCTGGGTCCTTGGCCCTTCGATCCATGCGCCGTCTCGACGCACCATGTGACGGATCTCGGTCTTTTCGCGAATGACAAGGGACTCCGCACCGACCCACGCCACCTGCGCGTCGAGTCCGATCTGGATCTCGGCCCCTGCCGAGCCGCCCACCTCGATCACCCGCAATTTGCCAGGCATGATCGCCACCAAGCGCGCTCCAGCTGGCTCCCAGAGGAGGCCCGTTGCGGCGCTCTGGGAGAGTCGATGGAGGACAGCGCGGCTCCCGGGATCGAGCAAAAGAATTTCCTCCGACGTCGCCACCGCGATCGCCCGAGCTCCCCAGGCGATCACGGACGGGGCCGCGATCTTGGTGCGGGTGATGGCCTTGTTCATGACGCTGCCGAGGACGAGATCGCCGCCCTGCATGAAGCCCGCGCTGCGACCGTCGGGCGAGAGCGCAACGGGGGCGCGTCCCTTCCACGTCGCGCGCTTCGCGAGCGGCGGCGTCGCCGCGGGGGCCAGGAAAAAAACCGACACGGTTCCGTCGTCGAGCGCGACAAAGAGCGCGCGATCCTCGCCCGCCCACGCCGCGGCCTTGAACGTGCCGTTCATTTCGGCATGGAACGATCGACCGAAGACCGACCACAGGTGCTTTGCGCTCCGCGTGTCCGGCCCATCGGGCGGCGGTTCGGCGTAGGAATCGAAGGCCAGGAGCACCGCCGTGCCTTGCGGAGCGATTGCGGCATGATGAAGAATGCCGCGCTCAAATCCGTCCGTTGCGACAGAGCCGCTCGCGAGCGACTCGAGCCTTGCCGTCACGCTGACATCGTCTCCTGGTTCGACGGGAAGCGGTCGAACGTCGAGCACCAGGGCCGCATTCCGCTCCTGCGCCCACACAACGCGCGGCACTGGCGGCGGCGCGCCACTATTCTCGATCACGCTCTCTCCATCGCTCGTCCGAATGACCGCGCAGAAAGGAAACCACGATCGTCCCCGGTCCATGGTCCCCGCGTACCCGGCGTAGCGACCCAGGGGATCAGCAGAAACGTCGCTCACGTTCACGTGGTGCTCGTTCGCGGGTTGACGCGCCTCCAGTTTGTCCCCCAGCCAGAGGACAGGACCGTTCCCGAGCGTGAGCGCGATAGGCTTGTTCTTCGCGGTGAACGTGAGTGCAACGATCTCGAGCTCACTCCGAGCATCCTCGATGGTCAACTCGCGAGCTGCCGTGAGTGCTGGCGGGCCCCACAAGGTCACGCGGGCGAGGTCTCGACGACCGCTGAGAGCGCGCAGGCCGTCGCGACTCTGCCCGAACAGCAGCGCATCCTTCGCGCGCATCGGAGAGTGCGGCGTCGCCGACGCGATCGCGGGCGGCGCAACCGAGGCTGGTTCGGGACGTGACCACGCTTTGCAGGCGGCCCCGTCGACGGAGCCTCGATACGCCTTGCCTTCGAGATCCCAGACGTGGCAGCGTGCGCCTTCCAGCTCCGCGACCAGCGGGAGCGTCGGGTGAAACAGCATCGGCGCACAGCCGAGCGGGCGTTTCAGGACACCAACGACCTCGCGCGAGGGCGCGGCCGAGGCGTCGATCACGGGAGCCGACGCGTCGCGCTCGGAGGTGGTTGGCACGCGGTGCGAGCACCCCCAGAGCGTGAGGCTGAGCAGCATCGGGGCCACTCGACGGGACGTCATGGTTCGCGGTACGACAGATCGCCTCGCGCGAATTTCCGCAACAGGCCCGGTGCTTCGAAGCGATCCGAACACATTTCGATGGGCCACTCGTCGCCACACGCCGACGCGGCGCGGAAGCCCGGCGGGACGTCGCCGAAGAACTCGTAGTACCCGTCGTCGTCAATCGCCATGCCGCCCATCGCGCCGAACGCGAACGTGATCCGGAGGCGCCGAACCTCGCCATTCACAATCCGACCGAGGCCAACCTGGCTGCCTGTGCAGATCACGAACGTCTCGGTGTGCTCGTCGAGCTGGACCGCGTGTGCGCCAAGCCCAAGCTCGCGATAGAGCAATGATTCAAGCGCCGCGGCGTGGGCGGTGGACCATGGCAACAGTCCGGCGGACGAAGCGGACCCGCGCGCCGTCGCGCCGCCGAAATCGCGCCCGTGGATCAGGGCCTGGCGCGCGGCGTCGCACGACACCGTTCCAAAGCGTCCGATCACGTCCCTCGGGATCGTTGCACCGGTCACGAGGTCCTGCTCGACCGCCTGCTCGCTGCCGCCTGCTGCAAAGAGGACGTGCGACGGGCCCGAGAACCCGATTGGTCGGACGAACGCCGCACGCTTGCTGGTCGCGATCGTTTTCGCGGAAGGATCGACGACAGCAATCGCGTCGTCCCCGAGCAGGTAGGCGACCCTCTTCCCGTCGGGCATCAAGGTGTAGTGTTGGCCTCGTCCAGCGTCACCGATCACCTCGATACGCTTGCCCGTCTTTCCGTCAAAGCGTGCGAGCGGCATGCGGTCGTCGGGCTTGCCTTGGTATCCAAGGAGGCTTCCATCCGGTAACAGGACGGGCGGGACGCTCTGCGTGGGGAGTGGGATCCGGCGAAGGCGAGTGTCCTCGGCGCCGGCGCGGTACCAGTCACCCCCCCAGCTGGCCTCGGGGAGGTGGGGAAGGAAGATCGCGCCGTCGCCGGCCACGAAGCCAGTGCCGCTCGGCCGAATCTCCGTTGGTACATCGATCGTGCGCAATCGGCCGCCAGGCGCACCGACCTCAACACGACCGTTGGTACCGAACCACAGTGCTGTACGCGCGCCATCACCTGCACACATGAAGTCCGAGGCGTTGAGCCCGCGCCCGCCGAGGAGCACACGGCTCGGGATCAGCCGGAGGTTGACGCCCAACCGGGGATACGTCGCAAACAAAGCAACGCTCCCGTCCGACGAAAGCGCCTCTCCACCAGCAATGGTGTTTACCGTGACGCAGCCAGGCCCCCAGGGGCGGAAGCCAGGCATGAGCGCAGCGTAGGCGAACAGATCCGCACGCGGCATCCTCGGGCGCAGGGCGCATTGGCTCGGCGAGTCAAGGTCGCGCTCGTTCGCGCACTCGGCATCGTATGCGCGCGCGAACATTCGCCTGGAGCGCGCGTCATCGTGGGCAAACTCCGCGCTGCGGGCCGCCACCAAGAGTCCTTCTGTCCGATAGGTCTCGCCTGCGAGCCCGGCCGCGAGCGCACCGCGAGCGGCCTCCACGATCTTTCCGGCCTGGAACGCGCGCGCCGCACCGTGATACGCCTCGCCGTCATCCTTTGCTCGCTCGATCCCGACCGCATCGTCGCCCCACGGCGGCCCCATCGCAGCCGCGACCCTCGACGTTGCGTCGGCCGTACTCGCTGCGAGCCCGGGGCAGGTTGCCCGTGCCCATGTGAGCTTGCGGAAGGCGCGCACCAAGCGGCCTTCTCGCTCCGCCGCGAGCGAGGCGTCTACGAGCGCGCGCCCGGTATCGCACGCCGAGGCCGGGGCCTCGACCGGTGCCATGCTCGCACTCGAGGGCGGCGGCGTGGCGCGGAACGGCTCGGCCACCGGTGCGCACGACGCGAGCATCGTCGAGAATGGCAAAACAAGCCTGCTAGCGCGCATGTCTCCCCTATTTCCGCAGAGCGAGAAGATGCTTGGGCTCATATGCCGCTGAGCGATCACTTCGCGTTCGCCAAATGAGGGCGTGTCGCGAAGAATCTCGCCCACCACCCAGCGTCCGCTCAGCACGCACGCGCAGCCACGACTCTTCCTTCATGAGGTTGCTTTCAAACGACTTCATCAGGGATCGAAAAAGTCAACACCGACGGTTTCGTCGTCAAGCGTAGCGCTCTTGGCGCCTGGCTTGTCGATGTACTTCTGTCCGAAGTTTCGCTGCTGCGACGCCCATGCGCGGAGCGAACCGCCGGCGGGGGCCTGGAGCTTGACCGCAAGCATGAACTCCGCCGAAGGACGCTCCGGCAACGTTGCTGGGCCTTCAAAGTTGTTCACCCATCCGTTTTTGCCCTTTTCCTCCTTGTGACGGGAGACAACCACCTCTCCGCTGGCATCACCGCGAACAAAGTTCGTTTCGTAAAGGTAGCCGCCTCCAGACATGAGGAGCTGCGAAGGGGCGGTCTTGTCCGCATCGGCGGCGATCAGCCCTTCCGTCCACGATTTAGCTTTGCCGCCGGTCCCTTGCACGGCGTACACCATCCAGACCACGCGCAGACCGTCGACCGGCAGTCCGCGCAGGGACCACATCAGTCGCGACACCGGGTAGCGCATATGAAGAAGCTTGCTGACGTACCGAACGACGGGCTTCGCGCTGTCACTGACGTCCACGACCGCAAGGCGCACGATCCCGAGCGGACGCGTCGCGGCCATCGCCTCCGCCATTTCCCCGAGGTCTTTCGGAGGCTCCTTGAGCGCGCCTGCTGCAACGAGGGTATCGGCGTGCCATAACGCGCCTTTCAAGAAACTGTGATCGGCAGTTCCACCTTCGCCCTTGGCGTCTTCATCGTTGCCAACGAGGACGCCCGTATCGATGAACTGGAAGCGTTGCCCGCTGACACGCAGGACTGACCCTACATGGGTGATGGATCCCTTGTCCTGGCCGGTATAGTCGGGGCCGCCGGGGTTGAAAACGACCACGCTCCCCGGACCCATTTTCATCTTCGCGAGCGCCTCCGTATTCGCAAAGCTAGGTGCCGTCACTTGTTTCCCACCTCCCGTCAGCTTCGGAGACAGCTCGCTCTTCCCGAAGCACTTCAGGTTCACGGTACCGGCGGTGCAGCCACACCCCGCACCGATCTCGCTGGTGCTGAACCCACGCGAGAGAATACAGAACGTGCTGAGCTGCTGGCAAGCGACGACAAGGGGGTAGACGCGCGGAAACTCGGCGAACAGGCGCCCGATCCCGCCCTGCGGCGCGTACGCGATCCCCGGATCGCCGTACATTGAGAACACGAAGAGCTCGACGAACGCGCGCGCCCATTTCTCCTCAGGCGTGTTGAAGTAGTAGAGTTCGTCGAGGAGCTCGCCCCAGACTTTCTCCACATCGGCGGGCGTGGCTGTGCCGCCTTTCAAGATGGCGTCAAACTGCTTCTTGAGGTCGGCCGGCTCGATGTTGGAATATCCGTAGGGCGAGGATGCCCAGGCCTCGATCAAACCGGCTTCGAGCCGGCTCTTGATGTGGCCGAGCAGGGCCTTGAGATCGTCAGCAAACGATACCTCATCCCGAAGCGTGATCCGCTTCGCCGGATCGGCTTCAACATCGACGACGAGCTTTGTCTTGAAGGCATCGTACTTGTTGACATCCGCCCTCAGGATCGCCTGCGACAAGCACGGGACTCGCCACCCCGGATCGGAAATCTGCGTCAAGCCGTTCGCGTTCGCCTCGCGATTGTAGTGCGGGTGGCCCATGTCCTAGCTCCCGTGTACTTCTTCGAGCGCGCCGGCCGTGCCCGTGTCGAGCTCCCCGGTGGCCTCGAGGCCGTGCGTGTCCTTGTGATCGTCCTGGAAGTCAGCCACCGCCAGGCGAAGGTCGTCGTTTTTCCCTTCGTCAATTTTCCCGTCGTAATACCCGAGGTTCTTCAGCCGGATCTTGGCGCCGCGCAGCTCGTCAACGGGCGGCAGCTCGCCGAGCTTGAGTGTGTAAAGGCGCTGACGCCCTTGCGGATAGTCGTCGAGCCAGAGGCGTACGACAACCTGCTTGGCGTCCTTCGGGATGTCCTGCTTCACCAGGCCTTCACCGTCGGTCGACCCTTCCATGCGGAGGCCTTCGACAATCAGGTGATATTTCTTCGCGGCATACGGCTTGAGAAAATAGTCCGACAGCTTCACCTGAAACGGCTTCGTCTCCGGCGCGTCGTCTGATTTGTCCTGATCGGGCTTGCTCGGATCATAGCCGAGCTTGATCTTGTCGCCCTGGACCTTGAACTCCTTGTCCAGCTCCAGCGCGCCGGACTCGGTGAAGATCTTGAGCTTCTTCGTCAGGATCTCCACCTCTTCGCCCATCGTCAGCGACGGGCCACCGCCCGTGGTGGCCGAGAGCGTCTTGGAGGGAGCGAGCTCGATCGTCGGCGCCCGCAGCACGATCTTGTCCGCCGTGAGCTCGATCGTGGACTCGCCGCATTCGAGCAAGATGCCTTTGGATGCCCGCAAGAAGATGCGCTCGTCGGCGGCGAGCGACGCAGTCCCGTACACATAGTGATCGCTGTGCGCCGCTTCGTCGGGCGAGCCGACGACGAGCGATCGGTTCGCCCGCACCTCGAGCGAGTGGGTTTTCATGACCGTCGTCGACGAGTCGCCGGCAACTTCGAGCGCGTAGTCGCCGCCCACCGACGTCTTCGATCGGCCCCCGATGTCCAGCCGATCCCCTTCACCAATCGAGGTCGAGCGGTTGCCCGCGACATCGAGCGAGGCGTCGCGACCGATGTGCGCGTTCGAGCTCACGGCTACATCGGAGTTCGAGCTTCCGCCAGTCCGCGACGTTCGATCGTTCTCGATCACCTCGTCATAGTTGCGGGTGGCGTGCACGTAGACCTGTTCGCCGCCGGCCGTGTCGTCGAACGAGAGCTCGTTCGCGCCCACGTTGTTCGGCGTGCTCGACGTCCGGAACCCGCTCCTGTTCTTCTCCTCGGGTAGCCTGAAGGGCGGCGGATGGGTCGCGTTGTACACGCAACCAGTAACAATCGGACGATCGAGGTCCCCTCCGAGGAAGGTGACAATGACCTCCATCCCCACGCGCGGGATGAACTGCGCGCCCCAGCCTGCGCCGGCCCACGCCTGCGATACTCGCAGCCAGCACGAGCTCCTGTCGTCGTTGTTTCCTTCGAGATCCCAGGGGAACTGGACCTTCACGCGCCCAAATTCGTCGGTGTAGATCTCCTGATTCTCGGGGCCGACGACAATGGCACTATCGGCGACCTGCCTCGGCTTGCGCGGCCCGTGAGCAGGCCTGATCGGGAGATCGGACGGTGCACAGCGAAAGCGGCATTGGTAGACAGCACGCCCCGACGGTGCCGTGCCGGGAGCATAGCCTTCGTGTTCGATCTGGGTCACGACGTGGTCTCGGTTGAGGCTCGCGTCTTCGTGCTCGATGAGGGAGAAGGTGAAGCCGGGGACGAGGCGGCGGCAGAAGCTCGCACCGAACACACGCTGCGCCTTCGCGCGTTCTTGTTCGAGCCTGGCTTGGGCCGGGCGCGCGCCGAGATCTTCCTCGTAGCTGCCCTCGTGCTCGTAGATCACGTCAACGCCATCGACGGCGTCCTCGCTCGTCGCGTCATCCCCCAGCGGGACACCGGGCCGCTGGAAGTCGTAACCGCGCACCAGCGCTCGCGTCGATCGAACGCTGGTCTGGTTCGCGAACCAGGTCACCATGTCTTCACTGACCTGCGAGCCTGGATCACGATGGAAATGAAGCGTCCCGTCGCCCTCGATCGGCGAGAAATCGCTGGGTGTATCCGCGATGACGAGCGTTTCACCTTGCCCGTCAGGCGGGACGAGGAGGTGCTCGAAGAAGTAGAGGAGGCCGTCCTCGGCAAAGAGGCGGACGAGGAAGGCGAAATCGGTCTCGTCGTACTGCACCGTGTACGCGCGGGTCGTCAGCTCCCGTTGGAGGACGAGACGACTCGCGACGTTCCATTCGCCTAGAACTTGGTTGGCGATATCGATCGTCGTCATCGCCTGGAATATTCGACGCGATCGACGACGCTTGAGCTTCCAGAAGGACGGAACGATGGTGAGCGAACAGGCGCGACGGCCGCCGAGCATCATGCCGTGCGACTGGACCCGAGCGACGAGGCCGTGAATCGCCCGCACTGGCGCGCCGTCGCTCTGGAAGAACAGAGACGCCGGTTGTTGCAGCAGCGCGGTCGACAGCGTCTCGTCACCGTCGTCGGTCACCACGTGAACGAGAATGCTGTACAGCTCGCCGACGGCCTCGTGACCGGTGAACGACGTCACGATGAACGCATCGTCGCGCTCCGGCAGCGAGAGCGCGAACGGTTCTGAAGCCGGCAACGGCGTGTTCATCACCATGGGTAGATCACTTGGCCTGCATTGTGGTGAATCGCATGATCAGCGCGTCGTACTTGCTCCGCAGCGCAGGATCGCCAAGGAATTGAGCCTTCATCGCGGATTCCAGGCGCCGATGCTGCTCGTGACTTTGAATTCCGTATCTGGCGAGCAAGTGCTCGAGGTTCGGAGGGCGTCGTGTGATCTCGACGACCAGCGATGCGTACTGCTCTATGGTCAGGGACGGAATCTCGCTGCCCCACGGCATCGCAGACTGTGAGGCGGCCGAGTGGCTGTCGAGCAGCGCGGTCCCCGTGCCAGGCCCTCGCGGGACCGGACGAGGATCTTGAGGCGGCGGAGGAGCTGGCGGCGGGGGCGCCCCCGGCTGGAAGGGAAGTGAGTGCGACGGAGCCGCACCAGGATCGTGAAGCGCGGTGCCACGAAGGTTGTCGGGCACGCGACCAACCGCAGGTGGAGCGGGCGGGACTGGTGCAGCGGGCATCGCAGGAACCCCGGGCGGCCCGGGCGCCCATGGGGAATATGCCTGCTCGGACAGCGCAATTTGAGCTTTCAAAAAGCTCGGGACCTCGGGCGCCATTTGCGGCTTCGGCGCACGGGCCGGCGCCGACTCGTCGGTTGGGTCGAGCAGACCGACCTGATTCCGCGCCTCGGCGAACGCGGCAGCAAACTTCATCGCGAGCATTCCCTGGCGGCGCGCCAGGCTCTGCTCCAGCTGCTTGTTCCAGTGGATCTCCGCCTGCTTGAACGCCTCCGCAGTGATGTTGAGCGAGCCGAGCACGTTGGCGATGGGCTCGCCGCGGCGCCGCAGCAAATGCGCGAGCGAGAGAGCGTAGCTCTCGAGGCTGAGCGATTCGTTCATTTGCGAGTTCTCAAGTCTTGACGTCGATCGCTGAGCCAGCGTCGGTGATCTCGATCTTGCCGGTCCACGCGCACGTGCAGTTCGAGTCGTCGGTGAGCGCCTTGGCGCCGTCGACCGTCGCGTTCGGCGCCCCCGGCGACCAAGGTGCAGTAACAACGGGCTGACACGGCATCGGAGTGAGCGTGCCCATCGCGGCGGCCGTCGCTGCGGCGACCTGCGGGTTCGCCTGGGTCTTGCACATGCCGAACGGCGCGATGTGAACGAACGGCGTGAAGTCGTCGATGGTCGCGACGAGCATCGTGTCGTCGGCCTTCGCTCGCCGCGGCAAAACGGACAAGGTCGAGGGGGCAAGGCCTTGGCTGCATTTCAGCTTTGCGCCGATCACGACCAGCTTCGCCATGGGGAGCGGCGACGCTATCACGCGGCGGGAACAGGTCGCTAGCACCAAACGCCCCGGCCCCCTTCGGAGCGCTCGCCCACGACTTCCGACTCACCCCATGATCCCTGCTTGAGCCTG
>Ga0209181_10008931_pt1 | contig 13328 bp, 12 predicted proteins | sample MAT05_FD_187208 | JGI IMG/M metagenome (GOLD analysis project Ga0209181, IMG submission 187208) | Freshwater microbial communities from Lake Fryxell liftoff mats and glacier meltwater in Antarctica - MAT-05 (SPAdes) (version 2) | ecosystem: Environmental > Aquatic > Freshwater > Ice > Liftoff... | reverse complement strand
CGAACGGCTTATCCAGGCCCAGGAAGAACTCAGCACTACGGAGAAACAAATCGCTGACCTGAATGAAAATGGGTTCAACCAACAAGGCGGCGATTGGTACGACGACAGCACGGCGCATACCGATCTTGAAATGCTTCAGCGCATGTTGCAGCGGCAACAACGTTTTGTGCAGGACCTCAAAAATGCGCAACTCCGCATTCACAACAAAACTTACGGAATATGCATCGTGACCGGACAACTCATCAGCAAAGAACGCCTCCGGCTAGTGCCCCACGCTACCAAAAGTATGGACGGCAAGGCTATGACCAATGCAGCCCCTCGTCCGACCAATGTGGGCACAGGGGGTGGTGGCGATACCTTTGAATTGGATAATGAAGATCGTCCGGTGGGCAAACCTATTGGCGATAAAGTGCGCCTTACCAATGGCAAACGCCCAACACAGGCCAGTGGCGACGATTGGGAAATAGACAATGAAACCATTGAAGATTCTGGCTACAATCGCCGCAAAAATGAGGACGACGATGAGTAGCGATTGATTGCTCCCTTTAAAAAAGTGGCTGCTGGTAAACCCGGCAGCCACTTTTTTGCGCTTATCTCATTTTTACAAGCCTTAATATTTCAAATCTGCTCCCATCGGTCATTTGGAGGAAATAAATGCCGTCAGCCTGTTCTGACAAGTCAATATGGGTTGAAAAAGAATTTTCAAAGGGTTGAATGTCAAAAGATTGTAGCAGATTTCCGGTAACATTGCAGATCGAAATTTTTATGGTCTTCGTTGTATTCCCCCCCTGTAATTCAAACAAACGAGTGCTTGGATTGGGGCTTACCCTATAACTCCAATTTGGATAAGGTGTATGTGTCTCGCTGGTGAGTATAATCGCGGTTACAGCGGTGGTACACCCGGCAACATCGGTCACTACAATAGTATATTCGCCTGGCGCGAGGTTGGCAAATATGCTATCTGCCTGTATTGGCCCGCCATTGAGGCTGTAATTATGAGGAGGTGTTCCAGCAAATGGTATAACGGCAATGGTTTCGCCGGAAACAAATATAGAAGCGAAGAGTGCAGCAGGAACATTGATTTCAACCATATTCGCAGGTTCTATTAATTGCCCGTCAAAGTCCATAGTTAAAATAATATACGCTCCTGAAGTCAAATCTTCAAAAGTATTGCTGGATTGAAAACCATTTCCGTCAAGGCTGTACAGGTATGGGGGCACGCCACCTTGCGCTATTACTATTAGATCGGCCAAGCCATCACAATATTCTGGGTCCAGCAGGGTGGTGGTCACGCTTAATGGCTGATAATCAATGGTAAACGACGAATTAAACTGGCATCCGTTTGCATCCGTAACGACCAAAGTATAAGTACCATTTTGCAGGTCCTGTAAGTCTGGATCGGGGGCATTGCTGCTCCAAGTGTAAGGAACAGTGCCGCCTTCGATGGTCACAACGGCATCGTTCTCATTTACTTGGACAAAAACTTGCAATGGGTCAGGGCTTGTAAGCAATACCGTATTCGTAGTGATGGCATCGCCCAATTGATCCATTACCCAAACAGTATAGTTGCCCGCGGACAAACTGGTAAATAGCCCGCTAGGTTGGGGTGTTCCCCCGTTTAGACTGTACGAATAGGGCATTAGCCCGCCCTGCACTGTTGCGTTGATGGCGCCATCATTTAAGCCACCGCAAAGGATCGTCTGTGCTACTGATAATTGCGCATACAAAGGAACAAGGGCAATCGAATCATTGATCGCAAGTATATACTCCTGATAAAGCGTTCCGGTCGTTGCAACGGTATTATTATCTTGATTGACAAGGAATTGAGGGGCTGCTTCCCAAAAAGATTGCGCATTGTTCCTGCGCTTCAAGAGGCCAAGCTTTTGCTCCTGCACCAATGCAAAGGGATTGTTCAGGTAGAAATATTGCAGGTCGTAGTCCTGAATACTCTGATTGGTATAAAATAACCCGAAATAACGTTGATTGTCCACTAAAACATACCCGTCTGCGGGCTCCAAAACATTGGGCACTTCGTTCACAAAATAGAGGTGGACAAAATCCGACACCTCGGGTGTGGTCAAAACAAGACTGTCGCCGGAAGCGACCGCCAAGCTGATTTCAGGCACATCAGTGTAGGTGTAGGCGCTTTTGGTTCCAATCGGTGCGCCCGAACGCTGCCACGCTTCGTTTAATCCAAGCCCCTGAAAGTTGAAAAATTGCCCGTCTGGAGCAGTCGTTTCGTTGGGGGCAGTGCCTCCCGCTGTTTCGTCGAAACGGAAATAAGCAGACAAGTAGGGCTCCGTTCCTTGTAGTTTTTGGCACATATTGGCCCTGATATCTTCGAGGGTGCGCACGGTATCCCAAATGCGCACCTCGTCTATCTTGCCTTGAAATGTACAGCAGCCTGCATAGGAGCCAATGTAGACCTGAGGGTCATTGTGCGGTTGGACGTTTTGTGCCTGACTTACCAATTTCCCATTTTTGTAAAGGCTAAGCGCTCTGGATGCTTCGTCATAACTTACTGCCACATGGGTCCACTGATTGGGTGTCAAAGCTACATTGTCAATAACTTGAAACCATTCACTATTATGTCCCGCAGCCAAAACTCCATTGGGCGCCCAAAAGGCCGTGTTTGCCGCTCCTGAAATGATGTTGCTACCTCCTTGCCAATTGATCCAGGCTTCCTTGGTATAAGAGCTGTTCAAAACGGAACCTACATACACAAAATCGTCAGTACCATCCAGGGAGATACAATTGCCAGAGCCCGACATGATGCCGGGAATGTCGAAGTTTGGCACAATGTGATAGTTGTCAATCAATAAGTTGTAAAAAGTGAACAGGCCATACCCATCCGCATTGAGTACCCAGGCATTGTTGCCGGAATGCCCGCCATAAGATAAGCCAGTCTGAGGAAAATTCACCGATTGATCCAAATCCAGTATTATCTTGTTCCCATCCGTTCGGATCCCGATTACCGAGGCAGATGCGCCGTGAATTTTAAAATCAGATGCACTGCCGGGTTGTGCCGTCAATGCAGTGCTTGCATCGGTAACGACCGTTATCTGCGTATTTAGATCATTGGTAAAACTGGCTCCAATCACCCGGATATTGGTTTGTTCACCCGAAGGCACATTGTAAAGGTCAGCAGAGATTTGTTTGTATATTTTTTCACCCAATACCTTGTATCCCAGTACATCATAGTGGCAGCCGTCGTGTCCGTTGATACCATTGGCTGTGACGGCTTTTACGTTGTGCAGATAGCCTTCAAAGGCCCGTTGATATTCCCTCAACTGCAAGGAAGGCGCGCCGCATCCTTCTCGAACCTGCACTACATAATAGGCTTCAATGTTTGGCAGATCTTCTTCCCAATCGGCATGCAGGGCTTCAAAAAGTGTTTTGTGAATGTCTGCTCGGGTGCCATCCGATTCTCCCTGGTAATACAGCATTGCCCGGACGTGCTCTGTCAGACCGGCATTATTCAATCGTTGGAGCAAACGACCATAATTGGTCGTCGGATCGTTGGGTTGTGTATCGTTTCTTTGGAAAAACTCTATGGGCTTTCCAGGATCAGCGCCATTGATAATAGCCACAGGAATCTGCAAATTTTCTTGCAATAGAAAACCCATGCGCAATGGCCACTGGCCCACAGCACCGGGTGAAAAATATCCATTGCCTTCTGCAAAATACCAGTTTTTATCGTCGAAAACCCCAGGATTAGAGGTGCCAAAACAACGCACAAAATTGTTTTGCCATCCATTGGCGTCCCCGTTGTACGCAATGGCCTGGGCATTGGATTGGCCTTCGACGGCAAAAACATCCCCGGCAACGATGTTGGCGGCTTCTTTGAGCAGCACGAGGTTGTTGGATGTTTTCCTTTCAACTTTAATATGATAACTCCACAAGCCCGCCACGATCTCAAAGCTTACAGCAAACTGATTCCCCATCAAGTCGTTCAAGGACAAGGCTCGGATATCCACCGATCCATCACTTTTTTCCAGGGTAAAAATCAGACTGTCCAGACTGGCCGCTGCTGTCCCATTGAGCTGAACCTGGGCCGTATTGGTAGCTAAATCGCGTGGATAGAGCTGGAGCGGTTTTGGAAAATCTTGAAAAGTGACTTGGGAAAAAAGGGAGCAGGCTGTTAAAAACAAACCTAAGAACATTGCGAGACTTTTCATGAGAGCAGGAGGCAAACGGATTGAATTAGAAAATTTGCCGAAAGTAAAAATAAGTCCCCAATGCCAGTGAACGAACTCGTATTAAACAAAAAAGCGGCTGCCTCAACCCTTTTGAGACAGCCGTTATTTTTGGCAAAAAATGCTAGGAATGTCTTATTCCACGGGTGCTGATTGCAATGGGATCTCTGCGGGAGCATCTCCAGTGCCGCCGCCTGTGCCTACGGTTAATACCGCCACAACACAAAGCACGATGAGTGCTCCAGCAAGTACCCAAGTAGCTTTTTCTACGAAGTCGGTAGAACGGGCCGCGCCGAAAAGCTGTTGCGCTTGACCGCCGCCTAGGCTTGCGTCAATACCGCCGCCTTTGGGATTTTGAATTAAAATTGCCGCAATCAGCAATATACTTACCAACGCGATGAAAACTGTAAGAATGGATAACATGAACGCCTATTTTTTAAGTTTGTCAATTTCGGCGGCAAAGTACGCGCTTTTTTCTGGAAATAACAAAGCAAGACGAGCATACATCTGAGCCGACTTGTCGCGATAACCTTGTTTGGCGTAAAGTTTGGCAAGTGTTTCGGAAATAACGTCCTGGTTTTCTGCCACACTGCGTTCTGCCAATTGTTGGGCAATCCCCAGCGTTTTGGGCGATTCTTCGATTTTAGCTACTGGTTTAGGTTGTAAAACATCCAAAGTCACAGGACGCAGGCGCTGTTCCAGAACAGGGGGGCGAAAATGGCTTATCCAATCGGAAAAAGCTTGGCGGACAACCGGTGCCGGAAGTTCTGGTTGGGCCTGTGTGGGTTCTGGCGAACCAGATTCACGCACAATATTTTCTTCAAAAACAGCCGACTCGGAATAATCTAGTGAGGCTTCGACCGCCATTGGAGGTTCAAAGTTTCTTTCCTCACGGGTAAGCGGAACGAGGGCTTCAAGTTCGCGCTTTACCGTCTCAATAGGCTTTAGTTCGAGTACTTCTTCGGGTGCCAAAACTTGTTGAGGGACAATAACTTGCGGGGCGACGAGCAGAAAAAGCTTGGTGCGGTCAAGACTGTAGGCAGCCGCTGTGGCGAGGTTGCGCGTGGCATCTGGGTGGTCAATCTGGCGGGCTTTGATCGCAAGCAGGCAACGCAAATTGTGCGCGTATGGATAGGCCAGCGCGAGGGTTTTCAATTCCTCGTAGGTAATGCGCCGGAGTAGATCCGGGTCGTCCACAACTTGGGTAAAGCGTTCTTGAGTCAATTTCTTTTGTTTAATTGTTGAGCCTACCAATCATTGAATGCCGCGTTAAAAATGTCTTCGAGTATTTGAGGGAAAATTGTTTCTCGAAGGAGTTGATCCTGTACACCGAGCAGATCAACGGTATTATCGAATTCGGCAAAATGTCGAAAAGTCCGGCGGGTCGGCCAGGTTTTTTTGTCGTCTTTGTTGTGGATGAAAAGCACGCTCACACCAACTTCCAAGCGATTTAGTTCCACCACTTCTCCCGGTTTGGGTGCAACGGGCACCACGCGGTATTCAATGACTTTTCCGGTGAATTCTACATCAGAATCGGTGTTTTTCAAACTCAGGCGACTTTCAAGTCGGATCTTGTCTTTTAATTTTTCGGTGAAATCCAGCCCGAGGGTAGGGGGGGCATTGGTTGCTTCGGTTTCGAAATTTTGGATAAAAAATGTTTTTACATCTGGATCAATCGAGATGCCTTTGAAGCTGTAACAGCATCCGGTGTGGAACAACAGCAAAAGGTAAAAGGCAAATGGCAAATGGTGCAATTTCATTTTCGATATTTTCCAGAAGAACGGCCTGTTGTATGGTTTTGATGCTTGGAGGGCAAATGTAAACCAGAAGTCTGTACTAAGGAAATGAAATCCACTTGTGGTGCTATTTCAAGGGCTTCCTCAAGACTTTCATCGCCCGTAACATGGATGACTTGAACGAGTTTTATGCTGGGCAGCGATTGCCTGCTTTCAGCATAAGTACCTGATTTTAAGGCGTCCACAATCTGTATTGTATTGGTCAAGACTTTTTTTTGATGGGCAATGACGGCTTGTGCTTTGGTCTCGCTTGTGAGCAAGAAAGTGGCAATGTGGGCAGGGGCAGCGGTGGCAATTTCGGCGATCAATTCATCTGAAATAACACCGGGCCCGCTCGGCAAGTGGCCTACGAGGCCGATGGCGGAAGCACCGAAATCTATGGCCATTTGCGCCTCTTCAAGGTTGCTGATGCAACAAATCTTGACGTTTGGGCTGTAAATCACAAACGCATTTTTGAAAGGTCAAATACAAGACCGGGACAAACTTCTTCACCAGAAAGCAAATGGTCAAACCCCACGAATTCTTCTGAGGTTCCATCTTCCCGGTATACAAAGGCCCGTTCTTGGACTGGGTCAATCAGCCATGCTAGCCGAACGCCGTTGACAATCCAGGTGTCGGTCATTTTGCGTTTAAGAGCAGGAAGTCGGTCAGAGTTTGAGCGCACTTCAATAACAAAGTCGGGTACCACTCGCGCGAATTTTTTGCGGTCGCCGGGAACCACTTGAGCAATTCGCTCATCTGAAATCCAAGAGCCATCCGAAGCTCGGATGGAACCGTCTGGCAAACGGAAGCCAGTGGTAGCGCTGAAAAGGCGGCCTTTTTGGTAAGAAAGCCACCAGTTGGAGAGATATGCAAAAGCAGCGCCTTCGCGGGCGCCGCCATCAAAGTCAACGGGAGGCATAATGATGAGTTTTCCGGTTTTATCTTGCTCCACTCGCAAATGACCATTTTCGGCACAAAACTCGATGAATTCTGCTTCAGTCATGCGTCGTTCGGGTTTGAATTCAAAATTCAGACCTCGGAGCGATTTTGGTAAAACAAGTGGTTGTTCATCTTCTCTTGCTCTTGTCATTGGGTCTAATTTTTTCAAAGGTAATATTATTCCCACTCAATGGTTGCTGGCGGCTTGGTTGAAATATCGTACACTACCCGGTTAATGCCCTTTACGTTGTTGATAATTTCACTGCTGACTTCGGCGAGGAACTCGTGCGGAAGTCGGCTCCACTCGGCCGTCATGCCGTCGGTGGAACTTACGGCACGGAGGGCGATGGTCTTTTCGTAAGTACGTTCGTCGCCCATAACACCCACAGAATGAATGGGTAAGAGGATAGCACCAGCTTGCCAAACCTCGTCATAAAGTTCGTGTTCGCGAAGTTTGGAGGTGAAAATCGCATCGGCTTCCTGGAGGATTTGCACCTTTTCAGGCGTTATGTCGCCCAGGATTCGGATGCCAAGCCCTGGCCCAGGGAAGGGGTGCCGGTTGAGAATATTTGGTGAGACATTCAGTTCGCGGCCCACGCGTCGTACCTCGTCTTTAAAAAGTGAACGAAGAGGTTCCACGATTTTTAGTTTCAATTTTTCGGGCAAACCGCCCACATTGTGGTGGCTTTTGATGGTAACAGAAGGCCCGTGTACACTCACGGATTCAATCACATCGGGGTAAATGGTGCCCTGCCCGAGCCATTGGAAATCAGGGTGCACCTCACTTTCTTCCTCAAAAAGGTCAATGAAAAGTTTGCCGATGACCTTGCGCTTTTGTTCCGGGTCGCTCACGCCTTCGAGGGCGGCATAAAAACGATCTTTTGCATCCACGCCTTCGATGTTCAGGCCCATGCCTTTGTAAGAATCGAGCACTTCTTGAAACTCGTCTTTGCGGAGCAAACCATTGTCTATAAAGAAGCAAAAAAGGCGGTCGCCAATGGCACGGTGGAGTAGGGTAGCAGCCACGGTGCTGTCTACGCCGCCCGAAAGTGCCATGATAACTTTTTCATTTCCAATCTGTTGGCGCAAGGAAGTGATGGTCTCTTCTACAAAGTGCTGTGCTGTCCAGTCCCCCGCACAACCACAAATGTCGTGGACGAAATTTTTCAAAATCTCGAAACCTTCGAGGCTGTGGAACACCTCCGGGTGGAATTGAATGCCGTACACAGGAGTCTCAAATTTCCCTTCTTCAGAGCGGAACGCTGCGTAAGGAATCGTGTCCGAATTGCCGAGTACCTCAAACCCTTCTGGCATACGAACAATAGTGTCAGAGTGGCTCATCCACACCTGCGAACGCTTGGAAATGCCTGCAAAAAACGGGTCACTCGGCGCATGGTGCTGCAGCATGATTTTGCCATACTCTCGTTTGGATGATTGCGCCACTTCACCGCCGAAAAAGTCTGCCATCAATTGCGCCCCATAGCAGATGCCGAGCAGGGGTTTTTTGCCTGCAATCAGGTTCAAATCAAGCCGAAGGGCATTTTCCCAACGCACCGAAAAAGGGCTGCCAGAAAGGATGACACCCATGATGTCGTCGCTGAGTTCAGGCAGTTTGTTGTACGGAACAATTTCGCAATAAACATTCATCTCGCGCACCCTTCGGGCGATGAGTTGGGTGTACTGCGAGCCAAAATCGAGGATGAGGATTTTTTGCATAAAGTCAGGTAGGGCGAACTTTAGTTCGCCCGAATAAAGTCAAGTAGGGCGAACTTTAGTTCGCCCGAGCAGTCGCAAAGGTAGGCAAAGGGCAGGAAGGAAAGGAATGGGATTTACTTCCAATAGGCTAAACATTCTCTTTCTCAAACACCCCACACAGCCAATTTCCCCGACTTTTCATTGCTTTTTTTGAAAAACCTGCTGCTTCGGCTGCTTCGGTCACAATAGCTTCATCGGTAAGCAGTATCCCCGAAATAAGCAGCCAGCCATTGGTTTTCAACAGCTTAGAAAGTGCAGGAAGCGATTCCAGGATGACATGACGATTGATATTGGCCAGAATGCCGTCGAAATTATTGCTTTGCACGGCTGCGAGGGTGCCAAGCCGGGCAGTTATGTTTTGCGCGCCATTTATTGCACTATTTTCGAGGGTATTCAAGTAAGATTGTTCTTCAATATCCACTGCTTCCACCTCCGAGGCCCCTTCTTTGGATGCGAGAATTGCAAGAATGCCGGTGCCACAGCCGTAATCCAAAACCCTGGCTCCGCTAAGCGGCAAATGCTCAATGGCGGCGATGCACTGCCAAGTGGTTTCATGGTGGCCGGTGCCAAAGGCCATCTTGGGGTTGATGATCAATTCCCATTTCATGCCTTCAATGGGTTCGTGAAAATCAGCACGGACGGCACAAAAATCACCGACTATCACGGGTTGAAAATTGCTTTCCCAGAGTTCGTTCCAGTTTTGGCCGAGCACAAGTTCTTTTTGCCAGGTGAAATCGAATTGGCTTTGCAGGTCAAGCAGTTGTGCTTCGATTACTGATTTAGAAGCGGATGCAGGAGCGTATGCATTTATTCCATCAGCCGTTTCTTCAAACGTGTCAAAGGGGCTGTCAGACAGGAAGGCGACGAGGATATCGGCGGTTTCTGGATTGGTTGTTAGTTCGTATTTGTGGTAGTTCATGGTCGGCTCAGTCCAAAATATTGTGCCGCAAAGAGACGGAAAAACTGTTCATCCTTGGGCGTAGATAGGGTGACAAGTGGTGGCAGAAACAATCCCCTAAAAAATTAAAAACAGCAAACGGATTCGCAGCAGCATCGTCGAAGATAAATTTTGGGAAGGTCTCAATATTGTATTCAAGTCCTAAGCTTGTCTTGTGGTCAAGGATCCAATGAAAGCCAGCATTCAAATGGTATTGCATGCGGTAATTTCTCTGACCTGTATAGGTGTAATCGTATTGAATGGTACTGTTGGGCACCCCATTGAGATAGTCCTCGAAATGGGTGTTAATTTTAGATGCAAATATGTGGGAAAGGCCCCCACCCAGCGAGACGGATGTTTTTCCACCTTTTTTGAAGGTGTAAAGGAATTTTATGGGTAGCAAGACACTGTTTTCACTCACTCTTTGCCGGATTTTTGAGCGATAATTGCCTGTAGTCGAGTTGGTAAAATCTATCCGATCCTCACTACCCGTTAAGATTGAACGATAGAGCAGTTCCGTTGAAAGCCTAAGACGTACACTCAAGGGCCATGAATACCACAGACCAAAGGTTAAATTATGACCCATTTTGAAGTCAATTTCAGAATGACTTTTCAACTGGAGGTTTTGCCGTGGGATGGCGAAGGTCCCAGCTTTCACTATAAACCCAAACGCTGGTTTCGTTTGAGCAACGGCGAGTGTTGAGAGGCACAACATGAGAATTGTCGAGGGGAGTATTTTCATGTAGAAAAAGACCTTTTGTGGATGGTGGGGAGGTTCGACGTAGTAGTTGGGTCTGGCTAGAAATCAAAAGGCCCAATCCAAGCCCAAGCCAAACTGGTGGTCTTGCTGCAGGTACTTTGGAGTATCGTTCCAGAACAGTTGGTGGCTACCAAATGCTGATGCGCGAAGTGCCGAAGTCAATTTAAAACGGTATCCATAGGTAAGCCCGCCACCAAGTCCAAAATCATCGGTAGGGTCAGCCGAATAGTCGCGATTATATTGATTGCTCTCTGGATACTCAGACGTAGTGATTGTCAAGTAAGTGTAGGTGCCGAACAGTCCCACATACAAACCCTGATACACTTCTTTGAAATAGTACCGAATTGTAGGGCGAATATTGAATTGGTGGCGTTCTACAGTGTAAATTACAGGCGAAAGACCTGAAAGCAGATATGGTGTAGCAACCGCAGATTCTGATTCCAATCTTTGCCAATCTACCGCTCCGCCCAAGGTGATGCGTTTTCCGAATTTCAGTTCAAGCCCGAGAGCAGTGCCTACTGCCTTAAACGATCTGTCAGGTCTGAATTCTTCATTGTGTTGGATACCAATTATCCCATAAGTCCCAGACAATGAAAGTTGGGAGTTTTGTGCCGCCAGTTTTGAAGTTGTTAGAACCATCAAAAAGGCAAAGAAAGGAAGTGTAAATTTGTGCAAAGTAGTAGATTATTTATGTTCATTAGAAAGCGTGTCGAAATGAATTTCGAGCTACGGCTCTACGGCTCCTTAAACCTCGAAATGAATTTCGAGCTACCGCTTCTTAAACTTCGAAATCCCAGCCTTGGGCGCTGGCAATCCCATGCCACCAGCCCCAGGGGGCATTCCCATTTTGCCTGCGGGCATTTTGGAAACTTGGTGCATCATCTGCCGCATCTGGCTGAAATTTTTCATGAACAGGTTGATCTGGTCAATGTTCTGCCCACAGCCCAGGGCGAGGCGCTTTTTGCGCGATAGGTTGATGGCATCGGGGTTGGAGCGTTCCCAAGGGGTCATGCTCTGGATGATGGCCTCCACGCGCACGAGTGCTTTGTCGTCAATGGGCGCGTCTTTCAATGCCTTGTCCATTCCTGGGATCATGGACATGAGGCTTTTGAGATCGCCCATTTTTTTGATCATCTGCATTTGTCCGAGGAAGTCATTGAAGTCAAACTTATTTTGCTTGATGCGCTTTTCAAGGCGTTTTGCCTCCTCGTCGTCAAATTCCATCTGGGCTTTTTCCACGAGCGAAACGATGTCGCCCATACCCAAGATGCGCTGCGCCATACGGTCGGGGTAGAACACGTCGAGCGCGTCCAGTTTTTCCCCTTGCGACACAAATTTGATCGGCTTTCCTACCGTATGCCTGATGGTCAGCGCTGCGCCACCGCGTGTGTCACCATCGAGTTTGGTGAGCACTACACCGTCGAAATTGATGCGCTTGTTGAATGCTTCGGCGGTATTTACGGCATCTTGACCGGTCATGGAGTCCACCACAAACAATGTTTCAGTAGGACTGAGGGCCTTTTTGATGTTCTCCACCTCGTCCATCATGACCTCGTCTACAGCCAAACGACCGGCGGTGTCTACAATGACCACATCGTGGCTGTTGGCTTTGGCAAAAGCAACGGCATTGCGGGCAATGTCAACGGGATTTTTGTTCTCAATTTCCTTATAGACCGCCACCCCGATGCTCTCGGCCAGTACGCTCAACTGCTCAATAGCCGCCGGGCGATATACGTCGCAAGCAACCAGCAAAGGGCGCATTTTGCGCTGTTCCTTGAGGTATTTGGCGAGTTTGCCGCTGAACGTTGTTTTGCCGGAGCCTTGAAGGCCCGCCACCAGCACCACGCCGGGATGGCCTTTCACGTTGATACCCACGTTTTGCCCACCCATCAATTCGGTGAGTTCGTCACTCACGATCTTGATCATCAGTTGGCCGGGCGACACACTTTTCAGCACGTTTTCCGTTCCAAGGGCTTTTTCTTTCACGCGGTCGGTGAAGTCTTTGGCAATTTTGTAGTTCACGTCGGCAGCTACCAAGGCACGGCGGATTTCCTTGATGCTCTCGGCCACATTGAGTTCAGTGATTTTGTGGCTGCCGCTCAATACCTTGAACGCACTCTCTAAACGGTCGCTTAAACTTTCAAACATTGTATTTTGGACGGTTGACGGTTGACGGTGGACGGTTGACGGTGGAATTTTGGGCGGTGAAGATAGGTAGTCTGGAGGGAATGGCGGAACGTACGAACTTTCCAAAAGTTTTCAACTTTCGGGAAGGTTGGGTTATGTAAGGTCGTTTTCATCAATGCCTGCTCCTTCGCAAATCCAGGTTTTGAGTTGGACGAAGCCGGGGGCTTGTTTTTGTTTTAAGGTGTTGAGGAATTGTTTCAACTGCTTGTTTTCGCTGGCGTTTTCTTTCTTGCAAATTTCTTTGAAATACTTTTTCGTACGGAAACCATATTGGGCTGGGTCAATGCCCACAGTGCTGGCGTTGTCAAATATCCAATCTTCAAAGGCAGGATTGATGACTAAAAGTATGTGTTCTGTATCGGCTTTAGAGCGGTATTGGATACCATGCAATTCTGTACCTAGCTGAAACTCTTTAAAATCGGTGGGCTTCACCTTGTCATTATCAACAATGCCTACAGCCTTGCGGTTTTTGAAATTTTTTGTCAGCGCATTCTTCACTTCTCCTATGCCAAGTCGGTGATTCCTGACTTTAGTGCTAAGTAAAATTTCCACAAGCAAAGTATCTGCATAGCATTCTGGCAAAATATGGTCTTGGCTCATTCTGGGATGAAGTTGTCGAGGTTGAGGAAAATATCCATTCCATAGTTCAAAATATCGCTAACTTCTTCCTCCGACAGCCGCCGAGCGAGCGTCTCGTAGTTTTCAAACCAAGTGACGAAAAGCGCCACATCTTTTTTCCCATCTTGTAAAATGGGGGTCAACAAATAAGGATTGTG
>Ga0209181_10008930_pt1 | contig 13328 bp, 8 predicted proteins | sample MAT05_FD_187208 | JGI IMG/M metagenome (GOLD analysis project Ga0209181, IMG submission 187208) | Freshwater microbial communities from Lake Fryxell liftoff mats and glacier meltwater in Antarctica - MAT-05 (SPAdes) (version 2) | ecosystem: Environmental > Aquatic > Freshwater > Ice > Liftoff... | reverse complement strand
CGTCGAGGCCGACCACGACTTTGCGCGGGGCGTTGGAGAGGAGGCGAATCTTGCGCAGGCCCAGCGCGACGAGAATCTGTGCGCCGATGCCATAGTCGCGGATGCCCATCGCGTGGCCGTCGCCTGACTTTGCCTCTAGGCGTTGGATCACCCCTTCGCCACGACCCATCGGCTCCATGTACAGCACCACGCCGCGCCCTTCGCGGGCGATGGCGGCGAGCGAGGCGGTCAACGTATGGTAGCTGTCCATACCGCTCGCGCGGAAGACGTCGCTGAGCACGTTTTCGCTCTGCACGCGCACCAGCGTCGGGCCGGCGTCGGGCGTGCCCATGACGAAAGCGAGGTGATGACGTCCGTCGATTTTGCTGCGGAAAACGTGCACGTTGAACTGGCCGAATTCCGAGGCAAAGGGCTTCGTGGCGACGAGCTCGACCAACTGGTCGCGCCGGTGCCGGTACTCGATGAGCGAAGCGATCGAGATCATCTTGAGCCCGAACCGCTGCTTAAACTCCACGAGCTGCGGCAAGCGGGCCACCGTGCCGTCGTCATTCACCACTTCGCAAATTACGCCGCTCGGATGCAGCCCCGCGAGTTGCGCCAGATCGACCGCCGCCTCAGTGTGGCCCGCGCGCTCCAGCACGCCGCCCGGGCGGGCGCGCAAGGGGAAAACATGGCCGGGCTGCGCGAGTTGTTCGGGACGCGATTCCGGGTTGGCTAAAACTTGGATCGTCTTCGTGCGGTCGTAGGCACTGATGCCGGTCGAGATGCCTTCGGCTGCGTCGACCGTCACCGTGAAGGCGGTGCGAAATGCGTCGCGGTTCTGAGGAACCATTTGACCGAGACCAAGGTGTTTCAGCTGCGATTCCAACATCGGCACGCACACGATGCCGCTCCCGTAGCGGATCATCATATTGATCGCTTCCGGCGTCGCCTTGGAGGCGGCCATGATGAGATCGCCCTCGTTTTCGCGGTCCTCGTCATCGGTCACGATGACGACTTTACCCGCGGCAATATCTTGGATCGCAGATTCGACCGAATCAAAAGGCGCGTGAACATCCGACATAATCAACGAACCGTCAGCGAGCCGTCACCAGCTGTCAATGCAGCCGAGAACTGGCCTGCCTATGCGGGTGCTTCATCTTCATTCAAAGCGAAATGCAAAACGCACTTCCCCAAAGCCTGTCGTTCTCTTCCTAGTATGCAGTAACACGAGAAGCTTCGGGACGCCTTAGCAGTCCCCTCGATGATTTTTTCGTCACAGAGAACACAGAACTCCGTCACAGAGAACACCGAGGTATGAAATCCGTTCTGCTTTTCCTCTGTGGACTCTGTGTCTGGGCTCCGGCTTGGCTCTGTGGCTAATCCGAAAAATACGGAGATGCAGTATACTAGCCTCCGCGCGCTCTGCGGTTAAAATCCGGAATGTTTTGAACACGAAGGCCGCCAAGGATCGCCAAGAAAACGATCTTCTTTACGAAGCGTTGCGCTCTGGGTGTTCAAAAAGGTTTCGGTTTCCACCGGCACAAACCTGAAGAACTAAAACCGGCAACATTCACCGCGAAGCCGTAGTTTTAAACTGCCTTCGCATAAAACCTCAGCCGCGGAAATCCATCACGAAGCTCTCCACCGCCTGATCGTTTTCACCGAGCAGCGTCAGGTAGAGTTTGAAATTATAAGGCGGACGCACCGGCGACGACGTAAGGGTTTTGCCATCGCCAGAAGGATTCAGCATGCGACGCTCCTCGCCGATTTTATAATTTGGTTTCCACCGGGCTGCGGCACGCGACACATCACTGTCGACGGGCTTTTTCTTCGCGTCGTAAAACGCCATGAAACCACTATCGGCAAGAGTGACACCGATAAAACCGCCATTGGCGCGAGCCGCGGACACACCTTCGATCACGGCCTCCGGCTCCTCGCCGTCGGGCTTGGCGGTTTCCTCTTGTTTGGCGGCGGCGGGAACGGCTTTGGCCGGGGGCTTGGCCAGCATGGGCAGCACAAGGCTGGTCGAGGCAGCCAGCAGCAACGACTTCGCTAACGCGGCGTTGATCTTCATATGCCAACTACTTACGCCGCGCCGCCACCTTCGCAAGCCCCTTTGCGTAAACACGCGGTAAAAGCCCGAACACGCAGCAAAAAAATGCCTTTACCCCGCTCACGTCGGCGCGCTCACAGCACGGCGTTATCTGATGGAGGGCGGGCCGCCGTGTCCGCCGTTTCGAACCGGCACCGACGGCGCGGTGCCCTCCACGACCAGAGCCAAATGAAACCTCAAAACATCGCCACGCCCTCGCCCCGTCACTCGCCGCGCTGCAGCTGCGCCTTTAAGCCCTGCCAGCGCGCCAGCCGTTCCGCGATCTTCGCCTCGAAGCCAACTGACTTCGGCGCGTAGAGCGCGAGCGGTTTTTCGAGGTAATCCTGACCGGTGATGTTCTCCGGAAAATCATGCGAGTACCGATATCCCTTGCCGTGCCCGGCGCGCTTGCTGGCTTGGCCGCCTTTGTCACGCAACGCCAACGGCACCGACTGCACTGGCTGCGTCGCGACAGCGTTTTTCGCCGCGTGCAGCGCCAGATTCGCCGAGTTACTTTTCGGCGCGAGCGCGATGTAAAGCGTGGCGTGGGCCAGCGCGTATTCGCACTCCGGCAGGCCGACAAAATCGCACGCCTGATGCGCCGCGATGGTCAGCGGCAGCGCCAGCGGATCGGCCAGGCCGACGTCTTCCGAGGCGAGAATCACCAGCCGTCGCGCAATAAAGCGCGGGTCTTCGCCGCCCGCGAGCATCTTGGCCAACCAATAAACAGCGGCATCGGGGTCGCAGCCGCGGCAACTTTTGATGAAGGCGGAAATCGTGTCGTAGTGTTCATCCTCGTCAGCGTCGTAGCGAATGCGCCGCTCGCGGGCAAACGCCTCCAACGCCTCCGACGTGATCGCGGTCTGCGCGGGCTGGCTGAGCACGATCACTTCGAGCGCGTTCAACGCCCGCCGCAAATCGCCGTCGCAGAGCACCGCCAAATCGGAGAGCACCTTGTCGTCCGCCGTGCAGCCGCGTTCGCCGAGTCCGCGCTCGCTGTCGCCCAGCGCGCGCTTGAGCACGCCCGCCACGGCAGCCGTCGAGAGCGGTTCCAACCGAAACAAATGACTGCGGCTCAGCAGCGGCGGATTCACATAAAAACCGGGATTGTGCGTCGTCGCGCCGATCAAGCGCACGTTGCCTTCCTCCACGTCGGGCAAGAGCAGATCCTGCTGCGATTTATTGAAACGGTGCAGCTCGTCGATGAAGAGCAGCGTCGGCGCATCCGTGCGGCGGCGGGCCAGCGCGAGGATTTCGCGCAGCTCGGCGACGTTGGACATCACGGCATTGACGCGCACGAAGCGGCTCTTCGTCTCCAATGCGATCACTTCGGCAAAACTCGTTTTCCCGCAACCAGGCGGCCCATAGAAAATCAGACTGCCGAACCGATTGCTCGTGATAAGCCGCGGCAGCAACGACCCCGGCGCGGTCAGGTGTTCCTGCCCGACGATGTCGCCCAGCGCCCGCGGCCGCATCCGCGCGGCCAAGGGTTGACGTTCGCGGCGGGCCGCAGCGTCCGCAGGCGAAGACTTGCCGACGGAGGTTTCTCCCGCCAGCGTCGGCGCGGAGTCTCCAAACAGGTCTGGTTGTTCGGCAGGAGGCATTTTCGTACCCAGCAATTTTCGCCATTTCCCCGCAATGGAAAGCCCATTCAACCGAAATCTCTACCCCCTGAGCTTCTCGCGATGACGCCCCTACCCCGCAGCCTCCGACACCGTGCGCCCGTGCTCTGGCTTCTGCTGCCGTTCATGGCGGGTCTGATCGCCAGCCGCATGCTGCCCGCGTTGCCCTCGCCGCTCTGGCTGCTCGGCGGTGCGCTCGTGGCCATCGTCGCAGCGATGGTTTTCGTTCGCCGTCCGCTCGCATGGATCGCCGGGCTCTGCCTCGGGCTGACGTTGACTGGCGCGGCCTACTACGAGCTCTCCCGCGCACGCCTCGCCGCGTGGGACCGACTGCCGCCGCGCGAAGCAAAACTCACGCTGGAGATCACGCGCACCTTCACGCCCTCGCCCGACGGCAAACGCGTCTCGGGCCTCGCGCATGTCGTGCAAGCCGACGCCCATCTGCGCGACCTCATTGGGCAACCGCTCTACTTTTCCCTCGCTCCGCACGCCAAGAACCCTCCGCTCGTGCGCTCGGCCCGCATCGCCACCCTCGGCGTGTTGCAAACCCTCCCGCGCAACGCCGCCTGCGATTCCTTTGACGGCTATCTGGCCAACTCCGGCGTCAACTTCCGCCTCAACCGCGGACGCATCGTCAGCCAAACTGACCAACCCACAGCCTACCGCCAATTTTGCGCCAACACCCAGCAACGGCTCGCCGCGCAGCTCAGCCGCGGACTCGAAAAACGCCCGGAGCTGGCCGCGGTGTTGCGCGCCATGATGCTCGGCCTGCAACAGGAGTTGAGCGAGGAACAGAACCAGTGGTTCATGCGCAGCGGCACGATGCATTTATTTTCCATCAGCGGCCTGCACATCGCCGTGATCGCGCTCGCGTTGGAGGGCTTGCTCGGGCTGCTGCGCCTGCCCCGCGTGGCGCGTTTTCTCTGCGGCGCACTGCTGCTCTGGCTCTACGTCGACATCACCGGCACCGCGCCCTCGGCCGTGCGCGCCTACCTGATGGTGGTGCTGTTGCAGGCGTCGTTCGTGCTGCGTCTGCCGGTGAGCCCGGTCGCAACGCTCAGCCTCGCCGCCCTCGTCGCGCTCGTGCTGGAGCCGATGCAGCTCTTCAGTGCGAGTTTTCAAATGTCCTACGGCATCGTCGCCGCGCTGCTCCTGCTCGGCCTGCCGCTGAGCGATTTCTGGACCAGTCGCTGGCAACTGTTTCGGCTGCTCCCGAAAGCCACCTGGACCTGGTGGCAACGCGCGCTCGACGGCGCGCAACGCGGTTTCCTCGGCGTGATCGCCATCGGTGTCGCCACCAGCCTCGTGAGCATGATCAGCGGCGTGATCTATTTCCGCCTCTTCACGCCCGGCGCGCTGATCGCTAATCTTCTGCTGATCCCTGCGGGCTCCTTGGTGATATTGAGTGGATTTGTTTCCATGCTCTGCGGCCTCGTCGGTCTGGGCTGGCTGGGCGCGACCTTCAACCACGCCTCGGCGCTCGTGCTCCTGCTGGCGGAAAAAGGCATCGCGTTCTTCATCACCGTGCCCTGGGTATATCGTACCGCGCAATTTTCCGCGCCGTGGATCGGCTTCACCACGTTGGGCCTGCTGCTGGCCTCGCTCCTCTGGGGCTACCACCACCGCTGGGCGTTGCGCCGCGGTGGCGTCTGGCCGCCCTTTGTCATCGTCGCGCTCGCCCTCGTTTTCGGCGTGAAGTTTGGCTAAGTGTCGCTCCGGCGCTTGTAACGTAATACGTTACAAACTACACAACAGAACCAACGCCACGACAAAGCAGCCCACGAGGAATCACCATCTCCATTGTGTTTCACGCCAGGGTTTTTTCCCTAGGTTCACACGCTTGAAAAAACATAAGCCAGAACCCCTTTTTATTAGCAATCAGGCCGAGCACGGCCTGCCACGTTTGTAACGTAATACGTTACAAACTACACAACAGAACCAACGCCGCCACAAATCCGTTCACCAGAAATCACCGTCTCGCTTGTGTTCCCCGCCAGGGGGTTTACCTAGGTTCACGCGCTTGAAGGAACATAAGCCCGAACCCCTTTTCATCAATAATCAGGCCGGATCCCGCCTGCTACGTTTGTAACGTAATACGTTACAAACTACTCGACAGATCTATTTTTTGGCGGTGATGGGGCTGACAGCGGGATCTTGTGTTTATGGCGGGGGACGCTTGTGATGAACGCCATGAAAAGCGCCTACGAACTCGCGATGGAACGTCTCTCCAAGTCCGATCCCAACACCGACAAGCCGCTCAGCGCCGAACAAAAGGCCCGACTTGGCGACATAGATTCGCTCTACAAAGGCAAAATCGCCGAGCGCGAGATCTTCCTCAAGAAGCAGCTCAACGAAGTCATGGCCGACGGGAAATATGAGGAGATCGAAAAAATCACCAAGCAGATGGCCGGCGAACGCGCCCGCCTAGAGGAAGAACGCGAAGAGGAAAAAGAACGCGTTCGCCGAGGTAAATAAGGGCCCCACGGCTAATCCTTTCGGAGTTTTACAAAAGAGAACGAAGGTAACGAAGTGGAACTCAGAGCAGGCTTTCTGCGCTTCGCTCTCTTCGTTTCCTTTTGTTCAAACGGCCTTGGTTTAGTTCCTCACTCGGGTTCGGCAGTGCCTTCGACGACCCAGTCTTTCGCTTCGGGGACTTGCTTGAAGAATTCGCCCAGCGTGGCGCTCAGGTGTTCGGCGTAGCGGAAGTGCGCGCCCAGGCCGGTGCGGAGTTCGGCTTCGTAGATAAATTTATCGGCGTGAGTGCTGTGCTCGAAAGGCGTCTGCGCGCCGAGCAGCAGCGAATACACATAGGCGGGCGAACCGCGTTGCATCAACTCGCGCGTCAGCGCGGCCTGCTCCGTGAGCAGCACGGCGTGATCGGCGTGCGCGATTTCCGGCGGCAGGTAAAAACCAGACTGAATGAGCGGCGTGTAACGGTGACCCGTGCGGTGACGGTTGAGGTCGCGCAGTTCGGCGATGGCCATGTTGTTCCACGCAAAGGTCACGCGCAGGCGGCGCGAGGCGGCGCCGTGGTAGGCATAGCGATTGGTTCGATGGCGCAACGCCTCGGAGAGCGGCTGCGTCTCGGGCAGGAACGGCGGCGTGGAGCGGTCGACCTGCACCCACACTTCGTCGGCTAACGGCGCGGTGGAGAGTCGGGCGAGGCCGAGCGAGAGACTGGTGGCGAGTTCCTGACGCGCCTGTTCCTCGTAGGATTTTTCCGCGAAGCTGTGGCGCATGAGACGCGGGGAAATTTTCACCAATTCGTCGCGGATCAGCTTCGCGGCGACGCGGGCCTCGGGCTGCGGGAGCGAATCGAGGTGTTTCACCGTCTGCGCCCACATGCGCGAGGTCTGCACGAGGCCGAGGTTGGTGCGCGTGGCGAACGGAATGAAATAGCGGGCGCGGTCGAGGGCGTAGTTTTTGCGCAGGCGGGTGACGACGGCGGGCTTCGCATCGGCGGGCAGGCGGATGAGTCCGGGGTTGGCCGTGGCGAGGGCGTCGAGCCGCGTGTATTCGCGATCGTAGGACGCAAAAGATTTGGCCAGCAGCGCCTGCCAGCGCGGCGCGAGGTCTTCAGGCATGCCGATCTCGGACGCGGCGGGAAGGTTCGACGCGTTCATCGTGATGTAGCGCGTGCTCGATTCCTGGCCGTCGGCCATCTGCGAGATCTCGAAAATTTTGTACGCGAGCCACATTGAGACATCGTCGAGGGCAATGGCGAGGCCGCCGGTGAGACCGCCGATGGAGGCGTGCCCGTAGTCGACGAATTTCAGGATGCGGTCGATGGAGGCGTCGGGGTTGGCCAGATCGACTTTATCGAGGATGGCCGCGAGCCCGTCGTTGCTGCGCGAGTAACGGGCGAGCACCGAGGCGAGCAGTTCGGGCGTGACCTTGGGCAGATCGGAAGCGGAGGGCGGAGGAACGAGGGCGAGGCCAGTGACTTTCATGCGGCGTGGGGGAAAAGGTGTGCCCAGCCAACGGCGCGTAGCGAGCCTGATTTGGACGAACCGATGATATCAGAACATCAACCCTGCCGTACCCTCTCATTAACGAGTTGGATAAATTTCAAAATGCCAACACAAAGCCTCATCGCCTTCAATAATGCAGCGTCGCGATCCAGGCCATGAGCGGGGCTTGGTAGAAGCCGAGCAGGACGGAGATCGCGGCGAGCATGGTCAGCAGGGCCGTCATCGGGCCACTGACTTCGGCGCGCGGGGCGCGTTCCTTGAGGTCGAGGCCGGGTGCGGTCGGCGCGGGGAAGTACGCGGCTTTGATCCAGCCGAAATAATAGTAGATCGAGAGCACCACGCCGATGATCGCCACGACGAGCAGCCAGGTTAGCCCGGCCTTGTAGGCGGCGACAAAGATGAAGAGTTTGCCGATGAAGCCGGCCAGCGGCGGGATGCCCGCGAGCGAACCAAGCCCAATCGCCAGCACGGCGCCGAGCAGCGGGCGTTCCTTGGCGAGGCTGGTGTAGTGTTCAAGCTCCTGGTCGGCGTCGTTTTCGCCGGCGAGCTGGGTCATCACGCCGAAGACGGCGAACGACGCGCAGAGATAAACCACGAGGTAGAAGTAAATCGCGTCGATCGCGGCCTGCGGGGCGCTGGGCATCGCGGCGACGCCAATCAGCAGGTAGCCCGCGTGCGAAACACCGGAAAGGCCCATCAGGCGTTTGACGTTGTGCTGGGTGAGCGCGCCGAGATTGCCGAGGAGGATCGTCGCCGCGGCCATCACGCCGAGGAGGCGGAAGACGAGCGTCTGGTAGGGCGAAAACACCTGCACGAGCACGACGAGAATGGCGAACCCGGCGGCCTTCGAGGCCACGGCGAGAAAGGCGGTCACAGGTGTGGGCGCGCCTTGGTAGACGTCGGGAATCCAAATCTGAAACGGGACCGCGCCGATCTTGAAGGCGACGCCGGAGAGCACGAGGACGATGCCGATGCTGGCGAGAAAGTTATTGGGATTGGCGGCGAGGAACCCGTAGAGCGCGCCGAAGTTCATCGACTCCGTCGTGTGGCCGGGCAGCGCGGGGTCGCCCGCCACGCCGTAGAGCAGCACGATGCCGAAGAGCAAAATCGCCGAGCTGAGCGCGCCGGTGATGAGGTATTTCAGGCCGGCCTCCAGCGAAAGCGGGCTCGCGCGGAAATAGCTCACGAGGACGTAGAAGCCGACGGTGATCGTCTCCAACGCGACGAAGAGCATGACGAAGTGGTTGCTCTGCGCGAGGAGCATCATCGCGGCCGTCACCACGAGCACGATGTGGAAAAACTCGATGCGCGGCAGCTTGCGGAGGGAGAGCGAAACCACACCCAAGAAGGAAACCAACAGCGAGCACAGCACGAAGAACACGCGCATGAACTGCCCGGAGGCGGTGTGGCGCAGCATGCCGCCAAAGGTCTCATAGCCGAGGAAGCCGGTGCGGTAATTGATAATGAGTCCGGCGAGCACGCCGAACTGACCGGCGATGGCGACGAGCGGGATGACGCTGTGCTCCTTTTTCGGGAGCAAAATCTCCAGCACGAGAAGCGTCAGCGCCAAGCAGCCGAGCAGTAGCTCGGGCATGATGGCAACCCACTGGTTGGTCTGGGCGATGTTAAAGAGATCGGCATTCATCCTAAAAAATAAGTTCAGAAACCAAGACCCGGAATTGGGCCACAGCGAGCACAGAGCGCGACACAGAGATCACTGAGGCCCGCTGGTGGGCGAAAGTGGTTCCGCTGGCGAAAGGCAATCCAGCGTGGAAATTGTTTTCCAAAACAACACCCAACTGCGCCACAGACGTCACCCCACCAGCATTTCTCGGTGTCACTCTGTGTAGGAGCTCCGTGTGCTCTGTGACCCGGTTCGAGTTCTGAAAAAGATTATGGGCAAACAGGATCATCGGGCGTGCATCATTGGCTGGCCACGGCGGCGGGCGCTGAAACGGCGGCCGTGGGATAGAGCGTTTGCAACGTGGCGTTGAGCGGGGTCGTGATGGACTTCGGCCAGAAGCCCACGAAGAGCAGCGCGACGAGCAGGACGAGTGCGGGGAGTTTTTCGCTCCAGCGCAGATCAACGACCGGGCCCTTGGCGACGACTTCGGCGAATTTCTCTGTTGGCTGGCCAAAGAAAATCTTCGCCGCCGCGCGCAGGCCGTAGATGGCCGAAATCACCACGCCAGCGACCGCCGCCGCGGTGACCCACGGCGAGAACGACCAAAGCGCGATGAAGATCGTGAGTTCGCCCCAGAAGTTGGCAAAGCCCGGCAGGCCGATGCTGGCGAATGTTGCGGCCACAAAGAACGCGGCGAGCACGGGCGTCTTTTGCGCGAGTCCGCCCATTTCGGAAAGGTCAAAGGTCTGCGTGCGGTGATAGATGCTCGTCGAAAGCAGAAAGAGCAGCGCGACGGAGAGCCCATGCGCCACCATGAGCAGCACGACGCCGCCCGCGCCCACGAGGGAGAACGCCGCTACGCCGAGAAACGCGTAGCCCATGTGCATGACGGAACTGTAACCGACAAGTTGCTTGAGGTCTTTTTGCGCGATGGTCACGAGACCGATCACAAGGACGTTGCCAAGCGCGAGCACGGTGAGCACCCAAGTCCACGGACCAACGCCCAGAGGCAAAAGCGGCAGCGCGATCTGGATGAGGCCGTAGAGGCCGAATTTCTTCAACACGCCCGCGTGCAACATCGCCGCCGAACTCGGCGCGGCACCGTAACCGAGCGGGGCCCAGGTGTGCAGCGGCCAGAGCGAAACCAGAATGCCGAAGCCAAACATGAGCAGGCCGAAAATATTTTTCTGAACGACGGCGGAGAGCGGAGCCGCGAGCAGTTCGCGGCGGAGAGCGATGAGGTCGAAGGTTTCCGCGCCGCTCTTCACGTAGATCGCGATCAAGCCGAGCAGCGAGAGCATCGCGCCGAGCGTGAGGTATATCGTCATCTTCATAGCCGCGTAGCGACGGTCGCGTCCGCCCCAGATGCCGACCATAATGAAGGTCGGGATCAGCGCGAGTTCGTGGAAGAAGTAAAAAAAGAAAATGTCGACCGAGGCGAACACGCCCATCAGCCCGCCCTGCATGACGAGCAGCAGCGTGAGGTACAGGCCGAGGCGCTCCGCACCGGATTGAATCGCGTAGAGTCCGGCGGCGAAACCAACGAGGCCCGCCAACACATAGAGTGGCAGCGACACGCCGTTGAGACCGAGCTTCAAGCTGATGCCGAGGGAATCCAGACCGGTGGAACAGCTGGTGAGGAACGCGTATCCATTCACCGGCGACTGAGCGGAATAGTGAAACCAGACGTGCAGCGCGATGAGCGCGGGGATGCCGAAGCCGACATAAGCGAGCTTCGTCACCCACGCCTTCGGCAGCAGGCCGAGCGCGATGACAAGCGCCACCGCCAGCGGCGTCACGATGGAGAGAAAGAGAAGATCAAACGGCAGGCTCATCGGTTGTGAAAAATAGGAAAAGCAGAAGGAAGAAGGACGAAGAGAAGGAGGTTTTTAATCTGGAACGCAGGAAGGCTGGAAAAGGCAGAGAGGAAAAAGTGGGTCGTTCCTAAGTTCCAGTGTTCCAAATGATGAATTAGAAGATCCCGGCGGCGAAGGCCCAGACGAGGGCGGCTCCGATTAGGAACCAGTAGACGTAGGCATGCAGGCTGCCGATGTACAGAGCGCGGGCGCCGAGACTGATCAAACCGACAAAACCGGCGAACCCGCGTACGATCACGCCGCCGATGAAGACTTGGTCGAGGAAGTTGAGCACGAGGGCGAAACGATCCTGCACCTTGGCGACATAGTAATTGTAGAGCTCGTCCGGCGACGACTTGAGCAGCGCGAGCACGCTGAAAAGCTTGGGCGACTTCACCGCCAGCGCGTCCTGATCGGAGGGCTTGTAGAAGAAATAAGCCGAAAGCGCGCCGACAAGAACGACACACAGACTCGTCACAAAAACGACGTGGTGGCCATGCTCGTGATATTCGCCATTGGGGACTTCAAGGAAGATTCCGCTGAAGGCGTTCAAGTCGAGCGTGCTAAAGAAGCCGCCGACACCGCCACCGATAATCGCCAGCACAGCCAGCACGCCGAGAGGCAGGAGCATCGAAAAACCGCTTTCGTGCGCATGACCGGCTGCTTCACCACGAGCCTGGCCGAGGAAAACCAGCTTCCAGAGGCGAACCATGTAGAACGAGGTTAGCACGGCCGTGAAAGCCAAGAGGTAGAAGACAACTTTGTTCTTTTCAAAGGCGAGCAGTAGAATGGCGTCCTTCGAAAAGAAACCCGCGAACAGCGGGAAGCCAATGATCGCCAGCACACCAATGGTGAAGACGACGAAGGTGAACTTCATCCGTCTGGCGAGTCCGCCCATCTTTAAGATGTCCTGCTCGTGGTGGCAGCCATGAATAACCGAACCGGAGCCAAGGAACAGCAGTGCCTTGAAAAAAGCGTGCGTCATCAAGTGAAACATCGCCGCACCCGCGCCCGCCATGAGAACAACGTTCATGTGGTTACCCTCGACGGCTTGAGACTCCTGCAAGCGGCCCAGCCCGAACGCCGCGACCATGTAGCCGAGTTGGGAGAGTGTAGAGTAGGCCAGAACTTTTTTGATGTCGCTTTGGGTGATGGCGCAGAGCGCGGCGTAGACGGCCGTGATCACGCCAACCCACAGCACCACATCGAGCGCGGCGGGAGCGGCGGCGAAGAGCGGCTCGATCCGGCACAGCATATAAATACCGGCCGCCACCATGGTCGCGGCGTGGATCAGCGCGGAGACGGGCGTCGGGCCTTCCATCGCGTCAGGCAACCAGACGTGCAGCGGCATCTGCGCGGATTTGCCCACGGCACCACAGAAGAGCAGGAGCGGAATCGCCGTGACGACGACCGCGCCGCCTTGGGCCTTGGCGGCGAGTTCGGCTAGGTTGACGGTCCCGAGCGCAGAGTAACACCAGAGAATGCCGAGGAGAAAGCCGAAGTCGCCCACGCGGTTGACGATGAAGGCCTTTTTCGAGGCGTCGGCAGCAGACTGCTTTTCGCAATAATGATTGATGAGCAGCCAGGAGCTGAAACCGACCAGCTCCCAAAAGATGAACATCATGAAAAGATTGTCGGCAAAAACGATGCCGAGCATCGAAAACATGAAGATCGAAAGGCCGCCAAAGTAGCGCGCCTTCGCGCCGTCGTCGTGCATGTAGCCGAGCGAAAACACATGCACGCATAGGCCGACGATCGCGACAATCGCGAGCATGAGCGCGGCGAGGTCGTCGAATCTGAAACCAAGCGAAAGCGACAGGCCACCGAGGCGCAGCCACTCAAGGGACGCGGGGAAATTGCGGTGTCCGCCGAAGATCAGCAGGCCGGCGGCCACGGCGAGCGCGGCGCAGGAACCCACCGACAGGAACGACGCGAGCGAACCCTGACGCCGCAGGAAGAGCGCAATGATCGCCGCCGAAGCGAGCGGCAGCAGCAGGACGAGGAGGGCGAGTTGGACGGGAGGCATTACTTAAAGGAAAAGATTCGGAAGGGTCACAGAGCACACGGAGCGCGGCCGACAGAGGGCAAAGAGGATCGCTGGTAGAACGAAAAGGTATTTTCGCGGCGGAAAGTGGATTGGGATTTCATCTCGGTGCTCTCTTTGACTGGGCTCAGTGTTCT
>Ga0209181_10008928_pt1 | contig 13330 bp, 7 predicted proteins | sample MAT05_FD_187208 | JGI IMG/M metagenome (GOLD analysis project Ga0209181, IMG submission 187208) | Freshwater microbial communities from Lake Fryxell liftoff mats and glacier meltwater in Antarctica - MAT-05 (SPAdes) (version 2) | ecosystem: Environmental > Aquatic > Freshwater > Ice > Liftoff... | reverse complement strand
ACCGTTTGCTCGACTGGGTCCCAATTGACGATCGAGTTTTTTCGATACACCAAGCCTTTTTCATACAGCTTGATAAATAATTCTTGCTCGAAGCGGTAGTATTCCGGCTTGCAGGTGATGACTTCGCGGCTCCAGTCATAGGCCAATCCTAAAATTTTGAGCTGGCCGCGCATGTAGTCGATATTCGAATACGTCCACTCCGCCGCTGGCACCTTATTTTTGATCGCCGCATTTTCGGCGGGTAGGCCAAAGGCATCAAAGCCCATCGGCTGCAGCACATTTTTACCCATCATGCGCTGATAGCGGCTAACCACATCGCCAATGGTGTAGTTGCGCACATGCCCCATGTGCAGCGCGCCCGAAGGGTAGGGCAGCATGGATAGGCAGTAGAATTTTTCTTTGGTGTCGTCTTCAGTGGCCTTAAAGCACTGATTTTGCGCCCAAAATGCCTGTGCGCTGGCTTCGATCTCGGCGGCGTCGTAGACAGCAGCTGTGACCAAAGAATTGTTTGATGACGGGGTTGTAGGCACAGGGCTGATAGAGCTGGCGGTCATGACGAAGCATCGCTTAAAGTTTAGCCGCCAAGCATAACCGCTGGCGCGCGGTGGCGGCTGAATTTAGGCTTGCGTGGGCTTGATATGTGGCATTCGCTGCAAATAACTAACAACTTGCCACGTTCCCAAGCCCAACGGGCTTGCGCGCTTAAGCCCAGGGTTGGCCGAAAGCAATGAGACTAACCTGGGGCGTCGGTGCGCAACTGTCTAAACCACTGTCGAAACCGCAACGCGGTGTCATTCGTCGTCGCATCTCGCACACGAATTCTACGCAACCCCGTTGGGGTTGGAATCCGATAAAGCTTTCCCAGGGTAGCGCGTGCCGCGCAACCCTGGGCTGAAGGACGCAACGCCGTTGGCGTTGAAACTTTCCAGCACCACCAGCAACTATAAGTAGCACTTTTTTTATGCGCGGATCTCAGTCTCAAGTTGATTCTGATTTTAGCTCAGGCAGCGCAACGCGCGCTCCTTCAAGCCAACTTCATAAGCACTTGCATCAGGTACTAGTTCCAGCTGCCGGCGCGATCAGGCCGTGCTTTTCGGCGCTTACTTCATTTAGCACCATGACTGAAGTAGGAAGCATAGCCCAAGTTTTGATGACCGATTTCATTGCTACACCCAGGGCATTCTGCAGTGCCTCCAAGTGGTACTCGGGTACTCCCTTGATTACCAATACGAAACGGAAGCTTCCCGTTGTTAGGTTTAAATTTTTGAATGTATCTGGAAGTTCATCTTTGGCCTGTGGGTGTCTGCCTAGGCATGCAGCGACGCCCAGCATGAAAGCGTTTGTCAGCTTCGAACGAATGTCATTAATGTAGGCGGCTAAATCACGGGGGCAACTAGACTTGGCCTCAACAATCCACATCGTTGCGCCTTTTTGTTGTTGCCGAAAAAGCAAGAATTCCGCCATTTGAACGCCGCTCTGAACCCGGCTGTAGCAATTACTCTTTTCGATGTGGAAACATTGCCCTTCAAGGTAGGGGCCAAACGTCATTCCTGATTCGAAAATAGCTTGCGTCGTCATTTCAGCGCCAGCTCCACTTCTTGCTGGTAGAGGTGGATCGACTCGCGAATAATCGGATTTTCTGGCATGCCATTTTTCAGGTCATCGCAAACCCAGGCGCTGTCGGTAGCCGATATCACTGGAATCGACCAGCCACGTTCCTGAGCAATCAAATACAGTTTTTTCACCACAAAATAGGAGTGACTAGCCATGAAGAACTGCATGCCACGATCTGCCAGCATCGCAATGATATCTAGCAGTTGCGAGATGGCTGTTGGGTGCAAGGCAGACTCAGGCTCGTCTATCAGCACCACCGAGTTCACATCCAGATAGCGATTGCCCAACAGCGTATCCAGAATCGCAATCTTTTTAATGCCTTCGGCCGTAACCCCAATTGGGAATTTGTGGCGGCCTTTGGTGACGAACAGCCACCGGCCTGACGCCTCGTCATACTCAATGATGCCCCCCAATATGCCTTCGAGGTCTTTGCGGGACTGGACAAACTCTTTGTAGTTGTTGCCTTTACTGGTGGCAATTCGCAACGCCTTAGCAAGGTCATAGTAAGTGTCATCAAAGCCAAACACCTTGTCTTGCTCCCGTGACTTCAGAATGATTTGATGCAGCGAAAGGACTTCCTTGGCTGGCAAAAAGACCGAGTTGCTGGCGCGCGGCGAAGCGCGGTTCTCAAGGGTGGATATTTGCTTGCTGGTATCTTTGCCAAAACTGTAGGAAAACAACTTCTTGTCGATAGTCAAAGTACTCGACAAGGGTGCATCGGCACCCTTGCTGACCAAATCACCAATCTTTTCGGCCTGAAATGTCCAATACAGCCGATCAGCCAAAATTTCGGACGCGGTACGCTGCTCGTTGCCGCGTTTGTAGTCTTCTAGCGTGCGCAAGCTGCAATAGATTGCCTTGAGCAAGAACGTTTTACCGCTGCCATTGCCGCCAATGATTAAATTGATCTTACCCAGTTCCGACCAGTTGACGCCCGAGAGTGGTCCAAAATTTTCTAGTTTGATTTGATTGATCATCGGCTGCCCGTCCCGTTCGGTGTACACCATTGTGCCTAACTACACGCCCTCAAGCCAACTTCATCACCACCATGCCCAATACATGGGCCGCTGCGTCGGCGCGGTCAGACATATTAGATATGTGGCGATAAACTTCGCGCCGATAGAACAGTGCTGACAAGCTCGAAGTTTGATCTGCATTCGCGAACAGCTCCTTAACCACAACTTTTCTAGAGGTCTGTGCCGTTTCGAACCCATGTGCCCTTGCAAACCCATTTGAGTCTATTTGTGGCACCACTTATCTCTTTGTTACGCATTATTGGCTTGATCCGCTTGTCGCAGTCGCTTTCCTACTCCTATACTGACCGCGTTCTCAGAATCGCAGATTTGCCCGCAAGCACGGCATTCTTAGCTTAGGCGCACGTGACATTTTCGCGTGACAACGGTTGTAAATTGCTCCTTCTTTCCAAAGTTACTGAACATGGCCACCAGAACCGATGACCAGACCTGATGAAACCTAAGATGCGAGCGCTGAGTGCGCGGGGCATTCGATGAAGCTGGCCGGTTACACTGTTCAGGATGTTATCTATGCCGTTAGCGACACCGTCGTCGCGCGCGCGCAATCCGACGCGGGCGAGCGGGTCGTGCTCAAATATCAAAACAATAGCCAGCCTTCGGCGGATTTAAACGCGCGCTGGCAGCATGAATATGCGGTGTTGCAATCGATTCAATCGAAATGGGTGATCCGTCCGCTGGGCCTTGAGCAAGTGGATTATTCGCTGGTGTTGGTGCTGGAAGATTTCGGCACCTGCAATTTGGCGCATTTGGCCGGGCAAAATATTGACCTGGCTGATCGCATTGCTTTGGCGATACAGCTCAGCGAAGCGCTGAGCGCGGTGCATGAACATCGCTTAATCCACGGCGACATTTCCTCGAAAAACGTGCTCGTCGATGGTGTAGGGCTGCGCCTGAAGCTGTGCGATTTTGGCCTGTCGACACGCCTGGATCACGAGCAAAAACCCAGCCACGACGCGGTTTTGCGGGGCACTTTGGAGTATATGTCGCCCGAGCAAACCGGGCGCACCAATCTTGATGTTGACTATCGCAGTGACTTCTATTCACTGGGCATAACGCTGTACGAGCTGTTTTGTGGCCGCACGCCATTTCAATCGAACGACCCGATGACGCTGCTGCACGCCCAGATTGCGATCACGCCGACACCGCTGCATATTTTGGATCTAGCGTTTCCCGAAACACTGTCGAAAATCATCCAAAAGCTGCTGTCGAAATCCCCAGATGATCGCTATCAGAGTAGTTTTGGCCTGCACACCGATCTGACCGAATGCGCGCAGCAGTGGCATCGGTGTCGGCGTATTGAGCCTATGCTGCTGGCCCGTGCGGACATCCCCGAACGCTTTTGTATCGCCAACAAGCTCTATGGCCGAGAAGCGGAAACCGCAGCGATTGTCTCGGCGTTTGAACGCGTCAGCATGGGGCGTGCGGAACTGCAGCTGATCAGCGGCTATTCTGGCATTGGTAAAACCGCGCTCGTGAGCGAGCTGCATCGTCCAATTATCGCCAGACGCGGCTATTTTGTGCGTGGCAAATGCGATCAGTACAGCCGCAATCAGCCCTACAGCGCGTTAATTCAGGCATTTCAGCAGCTATTGCGCCAGCTTGCTGCAGAAGGCGACCAGCGGCGCAGCTACTGGCGGTCAGAGTTATTAGCAGCACTGGGCGAAAACGCAGCGGCGGTGAATGACATCATCCCAGGGCTTGCGCTGCTGATCGGTGTGCCATCGGCGTTGCCGGTGTTGCCAGCAGCCGAGAACGAGAGTCGCTTTCACATTGCATTTTCGCAGTTCGTAAAAGCGCTCTCTTCGCGTGTGCATCCCTTGGTGGTATTCCTGGATGATTTGCAGTGGGCGGATGCCTCGACACTGAAGCTGATCGAGCACTTGCTGCGGGTCGACGCTGAGCTGTGCACGCTCATCATTGGCGCCTATCGTGACAATGAAGTCGATGATGCGCACCCGTTGCGGCAGGCGATCAATGCGATGGAGCGCGCGCAGCTGACGGTCGCGCACTTGCGTTTGCGTGATTTGAGCCAGGCGGAAGTCGGCGAACTGATTGCCGATACGCTGCACAGCACGCCGGTTGAGGTAGCGACCTTGGCGGCACTATGCTTGGAGAAAACTCAGGGTAATCCGTTTTTCCTAGGCCAATTCTTGCGCGCACTGGAGCAAAACGGCGAAGTGCACTATGTGCGCGGCGAAGGCAGCTGGCGCTGGAATAGTGCGCAAATTCGGCTGCGCGGCATGACGGATAACGTTGTTGAGCTGATGCTGGAAAAATTGCGCATGCTGCACCCAGGTACGCAAAACCTGCTGACCTTGGCTGCGCATTTGGGCGACAGTTTTGATATGCGCCAACTGATGGCGGTCGGTGGCGCTGACGCGCAAAAGACCGCTGAGGTGCTCTGGCCCGCGTTGCGCGCTAGCATGATATTGCCGGTAAATGAGGGCTATAAATTTTCACAGAACCCAGAAAAGCTCAAAACGGCACGCTACCGCTTTTTGCATGATCGGGTGCAACAGGCCGCGTATAGCCTGACTGCGGATAGCGAACGCAAAGCGCTGCAGTTGCGCAGTGGCCGATTGCTACTGGCGAACAGCACCGAAGCTGAGCTCGAGGCGCGGCTTTTTACGATTTTGGAGCTGCTTAATCAGTCCCTTGATCTAATTATCGAACCGGCCGAGCGGGCACGCTTGTTGGAGCTGAATGTCCGTGGTGGCCTTTGGGCAAAATCGGCCTCGGCTTTCACTGCGGCCTCGAGGCTGCTGAGTTGCGCCAAATCGCTATTGCCCGAAGATGCGTGGGCTAGGCAGCCTGAGCAAACCCTTGCGCTGTACAAGGGCTTGGCCGAGGCCGAATATTTATCAGGGAATTTCGCCGCTGCCGAGCGCCTCTATCCGCAAGCAATCGCTGCCACCGACAGCGCCATCGCGAAGGCTACATTGTGTTTGGTGCAGGTGGATCAGTACCATATCCAAGCGCGTTTCATTGAATCCTATGAGGTATTACTGTTCGCGCTGAGCTTATTTGGACGAAGCTTTCCCGCTGATGAGGCTGCGGCCGGGCAGCAATTCCCAGCGGATTTTGCCTTGACCGAGCAGCTGCTTGAAAGCTATAGCGATCAGCAGCTGCTCGACATCGCTGAGATCAGCCAGCCCGATTTCTTGCTAGAGATGCGCATCTACTCTGCGCTTTCGCTTGCAACCTACCAAAGCGGGCGCTTCAACGCTTTCGTCGTCGACGGCTGCAGGATGGTGCAGGCGATTTTGCGGCACGGACAAAGTGACCTCAGCTGCATCGGTTTTGCCGCTTTTGTCACGTCGATGTCAGCGCGGGGTCGGCCCTATACGCAATGTTATCGAATGGGGAAGTTGGCACTGACGCTGGCCGAGCAGCGCCAAAATAAGCACTACCGGATTAATATTTATCAGTATTTCCCAGCCTTTTATCAACATTGGTGCGAGCCGCTCGCGAACACTTTTGCTTACATGGAAAAAGGCTTTGAGATTGGTCAAACGGGTGTCAACCCGCTATCTGCCGGTTATTGCACGCTGCTTTGTTCAGTTAACAAGTTCGTGCAGGGTGTTGCCTTGGATGCATTGGAATTGGAGTGCGAACGCGGCCTCAAATTTTTGCAAATCAGCCACCAGCCGAATACCGAAAACATGCTGCATTACGGCGTGCTGCTGCCAATACAAGCGTTGCGCGCAAAATCCTTACATCCGTTGAGCTTTGATACGGCGCAATGCAGTGCAACCGAGTTTTTCAACGGCGACTACCAAAGCCCCTCAATCGTGTTGGCATTTTATAGCGCAGCAATGATTCGCCATGCGTATTTAATGGGCGACCGCGCTCAGTGGCAGCAATTTTCGGCAAATTTGGGGTTGATCAAAGCGTGCTTGCCGGACAGCCCGACGTGGACGGAATCTTGTTTCTATGTCGCACTTGGCTTATTTCGGGAGGAATTTGCCGATGCCGAGCAAGCGACTCAGCAGCGCGAGGCAAATTACAGCGCTGGGCAAGTGCATTTGGAATGCTTCAATGTTTGGGCTGAGGGCTGCGAGGAAAATTATCGACACAAATATCTGTTAATTGCTGCCGAGTCCGCGCGGGTGCGTGGCGATGAAAAAGCCGCAATGGATTTGTACGCGCAGGCCATTGACGCCGCAAAAGATGCTGACTTCTGGGCCTGCGAAGCATTAGCAAATGAACTTTATGCACGTTTCTGGCTCGCTCAAAAGCAGCGGCAATTGGCAAGCAATTTTATTCGCGAAGCGCACTATCACTATCGTCGCTGGGGCGCGCTTGCCAAGTGTCAGCACATTGAGCAACTTTGGCCCAAGATCAGCTTTCGTGTGCTTGAACATCGACAAGCCCTGGGAAATACGACCGCTACATTTCGCAACATATCAGAGCAAACTGGCTTGCTTGATTTGCAGTCCTTGCTCAAAGCCAACCAGTTGATTGCAAAAGAAATTCAGCTCGACTCATTGCTCCAAAAGATGCTGGAAGTGCTGTTGGAAAACGCGGGCGCCGAGCACGGCGCGATTATTCTTGATGAGGATGATCATCTGATTGTTGAAGCGGCCGGCGGGGTTGGCGAAGGGCATCGTGTGGTCTGCGAACGCATCAGCAAGCGTTTGAGTGATTATCTAGACAACGAACAGCCATTGCTGCCGCGCACAATAATTGAGTACGTACGGCTCACACGCAGCGCGCTGGTGCTTAACAACCCGGCGGCAGACGAGCGTTTTTCGGGCAGCGTCTATTTGCGCCAGCATCAGCCAAAGTCGGTGATCTGCCTACCCGTTATTACTCAGGGCAAACTGGTGGCGTTGGTGTATCTGGAAAACAATCAGCTGGACAATGCCTTTACCGCCAAACAGCAGATGACGCTGGAGTTGCTTAGCGGGCAGGCCGCAATTTCCTTGGTCAATGCGCGCTTGTACGAAAGCCTGGAGCAAAAAGTGCAGCAGCGCACGGAAGAGCTGCGCCAAATGAGCCTAAAAGATGGACTGACTGGCATTGCCAACCGCCGCTCCTTCGATGAACGGCTGAGCTTTGAATGGCGCCGCAGCCTGCGCAGCGGCGAGCCAATTTCGCTGCTGATGGTGGATATCGATCATTTCAAGCAATACAACGACCACTACGGTCATCTTGAAGGCGACTATTGCATTACCGCGGTAGCGCAATCACTGCAGGGCGTGGTGAGCCGGGCTAGTGACTTGGTGGCACGCTACGGCGGCGAGGAATTTGCGATTTTGTTACCGGAAACCAATGCCGATGAAGCCAAGCGCATCGCCGAAATCAGCCTGCGCAACCTAGCCGCGCGCGCGATCCAGCATGCCAACTCAGCCGTCAGTGAGTACGTTAGCCTAAGCATCGGCATTTGTACGATGAACGTGACGCCAGACGCGCAGGCTGCAAGCTTAATCAGCCAAGCCGATCAAGCGCTTTATCACGCCAAGCGCAACGGGCGAGCGCAGTATTGTCATTTTGCTAACTTGGATTGATTTTAGGGCGTTGGATTTGGCGTTAGACACGTTTTGAATTTCGGGTATGACACAGTATCCCTCGGCGATCCCTCGGCGCACCGGGATGACGGCGGCGTAACTCAAATAGATTCCGCCGTCGTCACCGAACCGGGCGTAGTCGCGGGCGTGTTTATATCTTTCAAAACTTCGGGCAATACTAGAATGAAAAGCACGCCAGCGCCGGGTGTGCTTTCGCAGCGCAAACTGCCCTGCAGCAATCGTGTCGCAAGGTTCCAGGTAATGTGCATGCCCAACCCAGAGCCGCCCTGGCCACGACGAGTCGTGAAAAACGGGTCGAAAACCTGGCGTTTGACGTCCGCGCTCATGCCACAACCGTTATCGCGATAGCGAATTTCGATCTGTTGTTTGATTGCGCCAGTGCTATCGAGCTCGGTCAACGCGCGGCAGTGGATTTCGATTGCGCCGGCATCGATGCCAGCAAATCCATGCACCAAGGAATTCATCACAAGGTTGACCAAAATTTGATACAGCGCACCGGGATAGGTATCGAGCTTCAGCGTTTCAGGACAAACTAGGGAAATTTCATGCTGGGTGCGCTTTAGCGCGGGGTGCAGCGAGATCAAAACCTGATTGAAATAGTCTTTTAGCTCGATTTCGCGGCGCTGTTCACTGCTTTGATCTACCGCAACTTGTTTAAAACTGCGCACCAGTTCGACCGCACGATGCAGGTTTTTCATGATTAAGCTGGAACCTTGCTCCGCCATCTCCATAAAAGCGGCCATCGCCGAACGTGATAGCGTATTTGCCCGAAACACAGCCGCAGTCTGCTTGGCCTCAAACTCAACGGCCGAAGCTGCGGTCACGGCGATCCCGAGTGGTGTGTTGATTTCATGGGCGACACCGGCGACTAGCCCGCCCAATGCCGCCAGTTTTTCCGACTGTACGAGTTGCGACTGAGTGTCAGTGAGCTTAGCCAGCGCATCGTTGAGCGCCAAGTTTCGCTCGTTAAGTTGCGCGGTTCTGGCTTCGATCCGGCTTTCTAAGGTTTCATTGAACTGGCGCAACTGTAAATCCACGGACTCGCGCGCGGCGTCGTGGCGCTGGACTTGCGCGAGCATGTCGTTAAAAACATGCGCTAGCGTGCCAAGTTCGTCTTGTGACAATACTTGCGCCCGTAAGGCATAGTTGTTGGTGCTGGTAATGTTGGCGGCAATGCTGACCAATTCATTCACTTGACGCGTCAGTACGCGTTGAATTAATCGGCTTAAAAAGGTCGCGATCAATACCGAAACGAAGATTAGGCCGGCGACTGTAAGCGTGAACCGGCTAATCATCTGCGTGATTGAGCTCAAATCAATTGTCAAACGCAGCGCGCCAACAGTTTGTGATTCTGCCAGAACCGGGCGCACAACCATCAAACGAGCTTGTGCCAAACTGTTGATCCAATACTCGCCCGGTGCTTGCAGTGGCAGCGCCGAGGTGCTGTTTTGGGCGCGCTGATAGCTTGCAAACGAACGGGAATGTGTCGCGCTGAAGTCAAAATCGCCGTTGGCCGCTACGGTATTGCTGTTGGTAAAGAGCTCCGCCGAAAGCACTTCGGTTGCAGAAACCAGGTTTGCTAATAAGCTTTGCGCCGCGGTGGCATCGTCAAAGGCCAACGCGGCTGACGAGTTGGCGGCGGTAATTTCCGTCAACGTGATGCCACGGGACAGCAAACTGGCGCGGAACGCCGCAACTTGATGCGCTGCGATGGCAAAACTGGTCAAAATCAAACAGATCAGCGCGATCGAGGTGCTCATCAGCAGCAATTTGCTGCCGAAACTCAAGCGCGCTAACCAACGCCGAAAATATGCTGTCGGGCGCGTGCTTTTGGGCGAATTTCCATGCCGCGAGTCTGATCTTATTAAGCTCATTGAAAACGCACCAGCTGCATGAGTTTCGAGCTGAGCTTGAAAGCGGCATTCGCGATGCGTTCCCGTTTCGCGTAAAATACTAAGCGCGCGTCGCCAGCTGTAAGTTGCTCGCGCACAAGCGCCAGATGCCCGCCCTGGTTTAGGGCAGCTAAGCTACTGACCACCAATAAGGTTTGGCCTTGGGCGGAATCTATCCCAACATTGGGGAACGCGTCGCCAAACAGCATATGGCACCCTACGCTTGCACCGAGCCTGCCACCGGAACTGGAATCATTATCGGAAACTACGCGCACCGTCAGTTGACGCTGGTTCGCAATCGGTTTTGCAGTCGCTGCGATCAGCAAACGCACCATTTGCTTGGAGGTGCTTGCCGCCACGCACAGGTTTATAGGCGCTTGCGCGTTGGCGAACGAGTCGTCCGGCCAGGTGACGAAAAAAGCTAAGCGATATAAAAAAGCCGCACGCACAGAATCTTCTTTGCTTGAAGTTTCCGCAGCGGCGGTATTGAATGCACAGCTGAGCAAAATCATCAGACAGCAAGCGCCGCGCGCCCATTCAATTGGCCGCGATAGCAGAGTTGCTTGCGCTTTAACGGCGCGGGTGAGCGGCGGAGCAGTAATTGGGTGAAATCCTCGTTGAATTTTGAGGATGCTAGCAGGGCGCTTTTTTATTTGCAGTGCATTGGTGAAAGAATTACCCTCAAACGCGGGCACCGGAGGCAAATCAGATGTTTAGTCACGCGGTCAAAGTAACTGGCAAAGTGCTCAGCGTTGCATTATTTGTCAACGTCGTGTCGCTGGACTTAGCTTGTGCAGGTGCACAAAATGCAGGCGCTAAAAATGCAGGCGCTAAACATGCCAATGCCGGCCGAGATAACGCTAGCGCGGTACCTGAGAGCCAAGATTTCTTAGCGCTTAGCCTTGAAGAGTTGATGGAAACCAATGTCGAGGTTGCCTCGCGCGTCAGCCTGCGTCTGGGCCAACAGCCGGTGTCAGTGACCACCATTAATGCCGAGCAAATACATCTTTCCGGTGCGCGCACATTGAATGAGCTATTGATGCTGCATGTGCCCGGCTATTTTCTGGTTGAAGATCAAGACGACACCATCGCCGCCGTGCGCGGCATGGCGCCAGATAATAATTCCAAACTAATGTTGTTACTGGACGGGCGCAATTTAAACGCCGATTGGTTTTGGGGGCCGCCTGACGCGGTACTCAATGGCATCGATTTGTCCTGGATTGAGCGCATTGAAGTGATTCGTGGCCCAGGTTCGGTCACACAAGGGCAGGGCGCATTGTTGGGTGTGGTCAATATCGTTTCGCGCCGCACCACACAGCAATCGCAGCAAACTGCGCAATTAGACCTCGGTGCCGATGGCCGTCGTGGCGGGTCATGGCGCTGGAATTGGGTCGGAAACGCTCGGGAGTCGGGGGCACCGAGGCATTTTGAGTTGATGTTGAGTAATGGTCATTACGAAGGTAATCGCATTGCCAATGTCGGCTTGGCAACGCAAGTTGAGCAGGGTTTGAGTGTGTTTGAGCGCAATCACCACCTAAAACGCAGTGACTATCAAAACGCGCTGCTGCGCTACAGCGATGGCAACCTGGACGTTTCTGCGTTTCACTTTGATCAGTTGCGTGATTTGTACAATTGGCGTCGTGATCGCGAGCAAGTGCGCCAACGCATTGATGGGATTGAGCTGCAGTTGAAAACGCCGCTGAGCCAGGGCGAGCTGAATACCGAGGTCTATTTTCATCAGGACGACTATGAATTGCGCTCACATGGTGGCTCGCTTGCAACTGCGTCCCGGGTGATCGTGCCGGGCCTGATTTTAGGCGGCAGTCGCGAGGATCGCTTTGGCGCGCGCGTGGCGTTCTCCAGCGGCGACTGGTTTGAGCTTCACCGATTTGTGATAGGCGCGGAAGCAAACCGTTACCGCTTTGGTCAAACTAATTTTCGTGGCAATAATTTCATCGTCAACACCCAAGAAGCCGCGCTGGCAAGCGGCTACGCGTTACTCAACGAACGCAACCGCTGGGCGTTTCCGGGTGCATTGAATGTAAAAAGCATTTTTGCAGAAGACTTTATTCGCCTTAACGATGCGGTTGAAGCGTTTGTCGCCGCACGCTGGGATTCCCACCCAGAATGGGGCTCGCAGCTTTCGCCCCGCGTCGGTGTTTTGTGGCAGGCCAATACTCAGCACGACTTTCGCTTGAGTTGGCAGCGTGGTTTTCGGGGTGCCGTTGGCGTGAATTATTCCGGCGGTTTTGCCGGTGATGGCCTATTGCGCGAAGCAAATTTCGCCGAGGTCGAAAATAACGAATTTTTCCGCGCCAATGGCAATACGAACCTAAAGCCCGTAAAGCCAGAGCAGTTATCCAGCCTGGAGTTGGCTTGGCGCTATCAAGCGAACGAGCGTTTTCGCCTCAATGCGGTCGCGTTTTACAATGTCACCGAAAACGTCATCGGCGTCGGCGCAAATTATTTGGCCGATGATGCTTTGCGCGCGCGCGCCTTGGCCGAACATACTCGAATTGGCTCCGACGTGATTGGCGATTGGGGTGGCGTTTTTTACTTTCAAAACAATGCCGGCAAATTGCGGCATTTAGGTTTGGAGTTTGAGCTTGAATATCAGCTGCCGGAGTACGGCCTGAATTGCAAACTCAGTCAGGCGTCGGTGCGCGTTCAGGACGTGGACGCGGGGCAATTTGGCCCAGGCAATATTTATGTTTCGGGTACGGTCGATGATCCGCACGTGCGCTCCTTCCCAGAAAACGTATCCCGCGCCGCTTTGCGCTGGCAGCCAGGTTTTGCTTCAAGTTGGATCGTGCAGCTGACGCAAATTTACTATCCATCCTGGCACCCGCCCAACGCGAACAACGTTTCTAATGCACTGACAGCGCCGGGCAACAGCATCACGAATTTAGGTGTTGCTTGGCAAATCAAGCAAATTAACGGCTTGCTTGCTGAGCTACAGTTCAAAAATTTGTTCGGTGCGGACAATCTTTACCCGGCCACGAGTGTTGCGGGCGAAGGTCAGGGCAATCAAGGGGTTCCTGCGCTGGAAGAGCGCAGTGCGTGGTTAAGTTTGCAATATCGATTTTAATAGTATCGCCGCCCTGGGTGGGCCTGAATCGCTACACCCAACACCGCAAGCGAGAGCCCACCCCCGACGTCATCCCGGCGCAGGCCGGGAACCATTTTTAGACCAGCGACAGTGCTGCGGCGAACACTGACTAGCTGAAAAGCCAATGGATCCCGGCCTGCGCCGGGAAGA
>Ga0209181_10008927_pt1 | contig 13331 bp, 11 predicted proteins | sample MAT05_FD_187208 | JGI IMG/M metagenome (GOLD analysis project Ga0209181, IMG submission 187208) | Freshwater microbial communities from Lake Fryxell liftoff mats and glacier meltwater in Antarctica - MAT-05 (SPAdes) (version 2) | ecosystem: Environmental > Aquatic > Freshwater > Ice > Liftoff... | reverse complement strand
GAAGTAGGCGTTTTAACTGCAAGTACTTCGGGTGGTTTTTGTTTTGTTGCCAATATAAAAAATGTCAACAGGAGAAAAGCCACATCGCACATTGCCGTCATATCAACACTGGTGCTTTTGCGAGGTATTTTAACTTTTGGCATATTTGTCTGTTTTTAATTTTTCTTTTAGATGCAAAACTTGAGTAAATCCATACAATTATTTGTACAGAGAAGCAAAGGTTTGCGTTAAAGTAAATCCAGACTCATCAATTCCATAAGTAATACCATCAATTTTTGTAGTAAATATGTTGTAAAACATAATTGCAAATGCAGATGTACCAATACCCAAAGCTGTATTATAAAGTGCCTCAGAGATACCTACAGAAAGTGCCTGTGCCGATGCAGCTCCACCACTATCAGATCCTAATGTGCCAAATGCACGAATCATACCAACCACAGTACCAAGTAGTCCAATTAAAGTTGCCAGAGACGCAATAGTAGAGAGGAATACCAGATTTTTTTCGAGCATTGGTAATTCAAGCGAAGTAGCTTCTTCTACTTCTTTTTGAATGGCCATTACTTTTTGGTCGGTACTTAATTCGGTATTAGAGATCATCTCTTTGTAGCGATGTAATCCGGCTTTCATAACATTACCTACAGAACCTTTTTGTTTGTCGCATTCTGCCAGGGCAGCATCTACGTTTTTGTTGGCCAGTTGATACTGAACTTTGCGGACAAAATCGGCATTGCTACCGGTACCATTAGCTTTTGAAATGGTCATAAACCTTTCAATAACAAAAGTTAGCATGGTTAAGAATGTGCCGATAAGAACCGGTACAATGATACCTCCCAAATACATTTTACTTAAAGCGGATTTAGGATCGTGACGGCCTGGCCAAAACCAGCCCTCATCTCCTTTTACTACCGGTTGTCCAAAACTTGCCGGGTTTCCTAAAATAAATCTCCAAATCAGGTATCCTGCTACTAAACACAATACCGGAGCGATTAAAGAAATAATGTTACTTGATTTTTTTGCTTGAACTGAAGTTGTTGGTTTTACAGTTGATGTAGTCTCTGCCATAAAATTCTAGTTTTTAGTTTTGTAAAATTTTAATTTATGTTTAATGATTGGTAAAGGACATGTTTCTTGATTTTTAGCGTTGCAATGTTTTTATTTTATGCCTGCTCAAAGCAAGATGCACAAGTTAAATAATTAATTGAAAGAACAACTTACAAAATTCTTATTTTATAAAAATTTTTTTTACGATGCTAAAATGAAGAATTTACATAAAAAAATTACCGCAAACGGTTGAAATTTTAGAAAAAAAACAATAACCGTCTTTTAAATGAAAGAAAGATACAATACTTACTCATACCTTAATGCAACGATTGGGTCTAGCTTTGAAGCTTTATGGGCGGGGTACAAACCCGCAGCCAAACCTACCAGGGAACATACAAAAACACCAATAATAACCCAGCCCCAGGGAACTACAAATCCGGTTTTTAAGAATATTGAAACCACGTTGCCAACCAGAATACCTGAAATAATTCCTGCTACAGCGCCTAATAAACTGATTAAAACAGACTCGTATAAAAATTGTGCCCTTACTTCTTTTTTGGTTCCTCCAAGGGCTTTTATCAACCCGATCTCTTTGGTACGTTCATTTACAGCCACCAGCATAATATTCATTAAACAAATTGCCGAGCCAATTAGTGTTATTAATGCTATGGCCAGCATGGCATATTGCAAATACATAGAGGCAGATAAAAAGGTTTGTGCAATGCTGTCGCTTTTATCAACATAAAAATTGATCTCGTCCTTTACATTCAATTTTCTTATTGGCCTGAAAGTTCCCTTTGCTTCGCCAATGGCTACATCCATTAGTTTTTGATCTGTAACCATTACGCCAATATTAAAAGAAGAACTTTGCGATGCATACAAACGCCGGATATTATTAAAAGAAGTAACTACAATTTTACTGGTATTAAAAAATGCGCTGGAGCTTTTCTCTTCCAACACACCAATAACCCGGTATGGCGTATGGTCAACACTTACCACCTTGTCAATTGCTTTTTCCGGGTTACCGGGGTAGAGTTTTTGCGCCGTACCGCTTCCCAGCAAACAAATACTTCTGCCCGATTCAATTTCAGTTTCGGTAAAATTGCGGCCATAGGCAATGCTGTAACCATTCAGCTCCAGGTAATTTTCATCACCGCCCAAAATGGTAACATCGGGATTGGTTTTTTTACGGTCGTTATTGCACACTATATTACGTGGCCCCATTAATGCCAGGCCAACTTTTGCCGGAAAATTATATCGCTCTTTAAAAGCCCTTGCCTCATCATAAGTAATTATTTTACCCATGTTGCTCTTTTTTTCTCTTAAGGCCGATTTGGTTGTTTTGGTGTTGTCTCTTTGCCGGCCGCCGCCAATACGTATGTTGCGATCTTTAAACCTGAGGCTGAAGGAATTGGCACCCATGGTTGAGAAGCTTGTAGTAAGGCTCACACTAGCTGCTTTAATAGCGGTTACGATCATTATCAACGCAAAAATGCCCAAGGCAATAATCGCCACGGTTAAACCGGTACGCAATTTATTACCCGAAATATTTCGCCAGGATAAAGCAAGAGTGTCTTTAAAAGTCATGGAGTGATTTTATTGATGCTAAAGTTAGCAACAGTATATGACTAATAATCAAAACTTTTACGAGTGGTATGTAACCAATTAAAAATACAACCAGTTAGTAAGAAACTCAGGAAACAATCCTAAAACGATGATGAGGGTAGCTGTAATTACAAGCAGTATTTTAAATGCAGGCGTAACATCTTCGGTGAGTATGATATCATCGGTGTTTTCTTTAAAAAACATAGCCTGTATAATTCTAAAATAATAATAAGCACTGATGGCGGCACAAAGTACTGCAAAAATTACCAGCCAGATATGTTGCCCGGTTTGCACTGCAGCCATCAACATATAAAACTTACTCTGAAAACCTGCCGTTGCAGGAATACCGGTTAATGATAAAAGAAAAATTGTGGCAGTGAATGCCAGTAATGGCTGTTGTTTTCCCAGACCGTTAAAACCATCAATGGTGTAGTCTTTCATTTTTATGAGTATGGCAAAAATACCAATGCTGGCAAGGCTATATGCTGCTGCGTACAATACAAGGCCTTCGTAAGCCATTTTACTTAAAGCAAATAAAGAAAACATCATAAAACCTGCCTGTGCAATACTTGAGTAAGCCAACATGCGTTTTACACTTTGCTGAAACACGGCAGTGAGGTTGCCTATTAACAATGTTGCGGCAATAAGAACCACAACCAGCGTTTGCCATTGGTTCTGCATACTACCAAAAGCATTTTCGAAGAGGCGCACAAAGGCAAAGAATGCAGCAGCTTTTACAACGGTTGCCATAAAGGAAGTAAAAACGGTTGGTGCACCATCGTACACGTCGGGTGTCCAGAAATGAAAAGGAGCCGCCGATACTTTAAAAGACATGGATATCAGCAACAAAACCAAACCCGCAGCAATCATAGCCGGCATGGGACCGTTGCCAGAAATAATTAAATGTATATCGAAAGAACCCAGATCGCCGCCGCCGTAAAGAAATGCAATACCTAAAAGCATGATACCTGTAAAGAAAGAACCCATCAAAAAATATTTCAGCGCAGCTTCATTGCTTTTTAAATTACGCTTATCACTGCCGGTTAAAATATACAGTGGAATAGAAACGATTTCAATACCGATGAACAGCATGAGCAAAGAATTGAATGTTGATATAATGGCAACACCGCATAAAATAAAAAACATCAGGGCGAAATATTCCGAAACATTTTCTCCCACCTTTTCAATATCTCTGCCATTTAAAAAGAAGTAAAGTAATGTACAGCCAAATGCCACGTTTATAAATGTGAGATTGAAATTTTTAAAGTCCATCATGCCCTTAACGTTAAAATCTAATAAAGGCATGCCCATGTTCATTTCAACGCAATTCAATACCAATATAATTGTCAATCCAAAAATTGCCAGGTATTTAGGTATGCTTTTATTTTTAATAAAAGCGCCTCCCAACATCATTCCTACTCCCCAGATTGCTGTAAATATTATTGCATTCATATTTTGTTTCCGGCCCCCTCTATCTCTCCGCCTCGGCGGAAAAAAATGAAGAAGACTATGTTTTGTTATTTAAATCTTGTTACAATATTCAGAACTGTATCTTTTGTTAAATCGAATAATGGTTGCGGGTAAATCCCAAAAAAGAAAATGAACATAACCAGCACAGCCAATATCAGTTTTTGATTTAAAGAAATGTCCTGCATATTTGCGGTAATGGAATTTGTCTCTCCATAAAAAACCTTCTGCACCATATTTAACGTATAAACAGCAGCCAGTATAATACTCAATCCTGCAAATGCAGTGTACCAGAAATTAAATTTAAACAGGCCGTTAAACATCATAAACTCGCCCACAAATGCATTGGTTAATGGCAGGGCAATATTTGCCAATGCAATTACCACCAAAAAGATGGTTAAAGCAGGCGCTTTATGTGCTATACCACCCAGCTCAGAAATTTTACGGGTGCCGGTTTGTTTTTCAATCAGGTCAACCACTATCCACATGCCAATGATATTGATACCATGACTGAACATCTGTACCATCACTCCTTGCAAACCAATTTCGGTTTTTGTAAAAATGGCAGCGCACATTAAACCGATATGAGCAATAGATGAATAAGCAACAAAACGCTTCAGGTCGTCCTGCTTAATGGCTATTAAACTGGCGTAAATCATACCGAAAACTGAAAGCCCGATTACAATATCGTCATACTCAGTTATTGCATCGGGGAAGATGGGCAATATCCAGCGGATAACAGCAAACACTCCCATTTTTACCATGATACCACTCAGCACCATGGTGGTTGCAGTGGGTGCCTGTTCATATGTATCGGGCTGCCAGGTATGAAAAGGGAATACGGGCATCTTTATGGCAAATGCGATAAAGAAAAGCCAGAAGATCCAGTTTTTTTCTATAGGAGAAAGTACCGCAGCATAAACCGCATTCAGCGAAAATGAATGCTCGGCAAATGCGGTGGGTGCTGTGTGCTGATATAAATAGATAATTCCTACCAGCATTAATAACGAACCGGCAAACGTGTAAATAAAGAACTTGAATGTAGCGGGTATCCTTCTCTCACCGCCCCAGCGGCTGCACAAAAAGTAAACCGGTATTACAGCCAGCTCCCAAAAGAAATAAAACACCAGCAGGTCCATGGCCGTAAATACGCCCATTAAACCAGACTGTGTTAACAACATCAACCCATAAAATGCATTTGCATTTTTATAGCTGATTTTATTTGTAGCAATAAATATTATTGGAAAAGAAACTGCTGTAAGTGCTGTAAGCATATGCCCCATTCCATCAAGGCCTACACTGAAGTTGCTGCCCAAATATTTTAACCAGAAATAACTTACATTATTAAGATAGAAATGCTTTGTATTATCGGCATAAGCCAGGCTTACTACTGATATACACAGCGTAATGAGTGAAGACAGGATTGCCCAGTTCTTAACTGCTTTTTCTTTGCGGATAATAAATGCTACCAGCCCTGCTACCAGCGGAAACCAGATCAATAATTCCGGAAAAGTTATCCAAATATTTTTTGGGTCCATAATTAATTCTTATACCGATTTATACCAAAAAAACAATTGCTTTTGCTATCGGCATAATACCATCTAATTCCGATAAATATCGGGAAAGATGGTATTACAAAAACAACTGAATAATAAAAAATACCAAAATGCCCAGTACCATCATTAAAACATAAGTGCCTACCTGGCCCGTTTGCAATAAACGGATCTGGCGACTGCCATAATTAACCGCTTTACCAACGCCGTTCACAAATCCATCAATGCCTTTTTTCTCAAAAATATTGTTGAAGTATTTTGCGATTGAGAGAATAGGTTTTACAATGATTGCATCATACAACTCATCAACATACCATTTATTGGCCAGCACTTTGCCAAGGCCGGTTTCTTCTGTATCTGTTTTTTGATATTTGCTGAATTTAGTCCAGGCGTAAATTAATGCTATCAATGCCGCACCTACAGAAACACCCATCAACATATATTCAGTAGCATGTGATAAAGCATGTTTTTCAGTTAAAGCATTGCTTTGTGCAAACACCGGTTCTAAAAATGCTTGCAGCCTGTGGCCGCCATGCATAAAAACTTCCGGTATGCCTATCCAGCCACCAATAACAGAAAGTATGGCTAGTATGATCAAAGGAATCGTCATTGCTTTAGGGCTTTCGTGCAAATGATGTTCCTGCTCATGCGTACCCCTGAATTTTCCGAGGAAGGTCATCGCATATAAACGAAACATATAGAATGCAGTCATGATTGCTGTAAGCACGCCCACGCCCCATAAAACCACACCACCCTTTCCATTGCTTTCAAAAGCCGCAGCCAGAATTTCATCTTTAGAAAAGAAACCCGAGAATGGCGGCATACCTGCAATAGCCAGGCATGCTAATAAGAAAGTGATATGTGTAACACTCATGTATTTTTTCAGGCCACCCATGTTGCGGATGTCCTGCTCGCCACCCATGGCATGTATTACGCTACCAGCGCCAAGAAATAAAAGTGCTTTGAAGAAAGCATGTGTCATTACATGAAACACAGCACCGGTGTAAGCGCCAACACCCAATGCTAAAAACATATACCCCAACTGGCTAACAGTTGAGTAAGCCAGCACTTTTTTAATATCGTTTTGTTTTAAGGCGATGGTTGCAGCAAGTATAGCAGTTGATAAACCCACGATGGCGACAACACCCTGTGTAACTGGTGCCATGGTATATAAAATGTTGCTGCGTGCAATCATGTAGATACCGGCGGTAACCATAGTTGCAGCATGTATCAAAGCACTTACGGGGGTTGGGCCAGCCATCGCATCGGGTAACCAGGTGTATAAAGGAATTTGTGCACTTTTACCCATGGCACCAACAAATAAAAGTAAAGTGATGCCGGTAATATCTGTTGTTGTTAATTTAGAAACATTGGCAAATACATCATGATAATCGGCAGTACCCAATTTTGAGATAAGCCAGAATAGGGCCAATAAAAACCCAAGGTCACCAATACGGTTCATGATAAAGGCTTTTTTTGCGGCAATGTTGTAGTTGGTATTTTTAAACCAGAAACCGATGAGCAAGTAAGAACAAAGCCCCACACCTTCCCAACCAATAAACATAATAACATAGTTGGCACCCATTACCAGCAGCAACATAGAGAATACAAACAGATTTAAATAGGAAAAATATTTTGCAAAATCTTTAGGTTCCTCATCATGCATGTAGGATGTTGAATACAGATGTATTAAAAACCCAACGCCGGTAATTATTAGTAAGAAGATAGATGAAAGTTGATCAATCTGAAAATCGAAACCAATTGTAAGCCCGGTTACATTTATGAAATCGAAATAATGGGCAACATGGATGTTACCTCCTTTTACGCTAAAAAAAACATAGGCACTTATGAGGAAAGAAAGAAACACCGTGCCGCTGCCTATAATGCCAGCCATTGTTTTTGAAACCTGTTTTCTCCCCAATCCGTTAATTAAAAAACCGATCAAAGGCAATACAGGAATCAGCCAAACCATTTGTAAAACATTATTCATAATCCGTTATTAAAACCAGCATTTACCGGTCGTTAATTTTTTAACCTGTTTAAAAAGTTTACATCTACCGAATGCGTATTCCGGTATAACATAACAATAATTGCAAGGCCAACACTTACTTCTGCCGCGGCAACCACCATTATAAAGAATACAAATATTTGTGCGTCGCTTACTACGTTAGGATTAGATTGAACCAAGGCAGATGCGGCGTGCATTTTTGAAAATGCAACCAGCAATAAATTAACTGCATTCAGCATTAACTCTATACACATAAAAATAATGATGGAGTTGCGGCGGGTAAGAACCCCCACAATTCCAGTGCAGAAAAGTGCTAATGCCAAACCGATGTACCATTTAATTTCCATAATACCAGCCTCCCCTAACCCCTCCAAAAGGGGGATATTGAAGTTTTATTTTTGTGTTTTTTAAATATATTTTTATCCATCTTTAATATTTACCCAGCCCTAAAATAAAAAAGCTCCTGCCTATTCTCCCCTTGGTGGGTCGGGGGGGCTTTCTTTTTTACCAATCACCACGGCCCCAATCATTGCACTTAAAAACAACACAGAGCTGATCTCAAAAGGCAGCACATAATTTTTAAACAAAACCATCCCCAGGTTTTTTACCAGGCCACTGTCTCCTGCTCCCATCTGCACCATATTGGATGCCTGTGTAGTATCAGATATAGCCGAAACCAAAACCAGAAAAAGGCAACCGCCCGAAATTAAACCGGCAAACTGCAACATTCGATTTTTTTTGGGTTCCGATTCAGCATTCAGATTCATCAGCATTACAACAAATAAAAACAGTACCATAATTGCCCCGGCATACACAATGATATTTACAATGGCCAGAAACTGAGCGTTCAACAAAATATAATGGCCTGTAATAGCAAAAAATACAACGATCAGGAACAATATACTGTTTACCGGATTTTTACTGGCAACTACCATAATAGCACTGAACAAAGCTATAACTGACAAACCCCAAAATAATATTTCTGTGATGCTCATGATCGTTAATTAACCGTTTCTTTTTTTGCCCTATTACCCAATGCTTTTTTATAAGCGTCCGGCTCTTCTATCGGGTGAGGTATTAATAATTCTTCTTTTTTATAAATAAACTGTTTGCGCTGGTAATCGGCCGGTGCAAAAGTTTCGCTTAAATAAATAGCATCTTTAGGGCATGCTTCTTCGCACAATCCACAAAAAATACAACGCAGCATATTGATTTCGTATTTAGCTGCATATTTTTCTTCCCTGTATAAATGTTCTTCACCCGGTTGTCTTTCGGCGGCTTCCATGGTTATGGCTTCTGCCGGACAGGCAACTGCACACAAACCGCAAGCAGTACAGTTTTCACGTCCTTCTTCATCCCTGTTTAAAATTTGCAGGCCACGAAAAACTGGACTGAAGGGCCTGGTTTTTTCGGGATAATTAATAGTAGGTTTCTTTTTAAAAATATGGCTGAACGTGATCATCATTCCTTTAAAAATTGCTACCAGGTAAAGCCGCTCCAGAAAACTCATTTTCCGGCGGTCAACCTGTTTTACTCTGTTGGTTAATGCTTGCATACGTTATTAAGTCGCCTTCGACCAGCTCAGGCTGACAATTCGTTTATAAAAATTAAAAATGCCAATTATTTTGTTTTAATAAAATCAATGCGCCCGTTGCCAGCATATTGAACAATGCCAGTGGAATTAAAATTCTCCAGCCAAGGTTCATCAACTGATCATATCTGAATCTTGGTATCGTCCATCTTACCCACATGAAGAAAAATATAAAACAAACAACTTTTATCATTAGTGCAACCACACCCAATGCTGCCATCAGGTTAGGATTATAATTTAGTTCATTTACAAATGGAATATCGTAGCCCCCAAAATACAACGTGGCCATTATCACACTGCTGATGAACATATTGATGTATTCTGAAAAAAGGTAGAAGCCCAATTTCATGGATGAATACTCTGTATGATAACCACCGATCAGTTCACTTTCTGCTTCTGCTAAATCAAATGGAGCCCGGTTACATTCGGCAAATGCACAAATTAAAAACAACAAAAAGCCAAGAGGCTGATAGGCAATATTCCAAAGACCGGCCTGCTGTTGCTGCACCATTTCTTTAAGGCTCAGCGTTCCGGTTACCATCAGCAAAGCAATTAAAGCAATACCCATGGCCAGTTCGTAGCTAATGATCTGCGATGCAGCCCTTAAGCCACCCATCAAAGAAAATTTATTGTTACTTGCCCAACTGCCAATCATGATTCCGTAAACACCCAAACTTACCACCGCAAACACGTATAATATCCCAACATTCACATCAGCAATCTGTAAAGAAATATCCCTGTCAAAAAGATGTACTTTATCGCCCCAGGGAACCACCGCACTCGTCATAATTGCAGTAAGCATGGCAAGAGAAGGGCCAAGTATAAATAAGAATTTGGAAGAAAAATCGGGTATAATCTCTTCTTTAAAAAACAGCTTTAATCCATCAGCCAAAGGTTGTAAAATACCAAAAGGGCCTGCACGGTTTGGGCCACGCCTGTCTTGCAAAACAGCAGCAATCTTTCTTTCACCATACGTTGCATACATGGCAATAACCAATGAGGCCATTACTACAATGACTATCAAAACCAGTTTCTCAATAATTAAAGCGAAATCAATTGCTAAAAGCATATCCGTATTTTAAAATAATTCTTATTCTTTTGGTAAACCCCACTGCGTTGATTCTCCATCGCCTTTTACAAAATCATCCGACTTGGCAAAATCGCTCATGTGTGCCGGCCTTTCAATTTCACTTAAACGAATGTTTGGGTTATTTACTCCACTAACATTATGTATGTTCATCATTAATTTAGGATCACGGCCGTTCAATAATTCTTTAAGAGGGTCATTGGGCATTTCCAGTACTGCATATTTATTTGCCCCAATAACCGAATGACGGCTGATAGCTGTTAAACCTTCAACTATCCAATCGCTTGTTTTCTTTTTATCAAAGCGGCAGGTATTGCATATCCAGCCTGGCTTGCCGTCGTAACTCTGCACCTCACCCCATTCATCTTTACGTGCTGTAACCCTGTACACTTCATCGCCACGTAACCACAAGGTAGCTTTACCGCAGCATTTTGGAGTTTCACAATTGCGGTGTGCATCAACCGGCTTGGTAAACCACACACGGTTTTTAAACCGGAATGTTTTATCGGTTAATGCACCAACCGGGCAAACATCAATCATGTTGCCGCTAAAATCATTATCAATGGCTTTGGAAATGTACGTTGATATTTCTGCATGATCGCCACGGTCTAAAATACCATGCACTCTTTTATCGGTAATCTGATCAGCAATATAAGTACAACGATAGCACAGAATACACCTTGTCATGTGTAACTGAATGTAAGGGCCAATATCTTCTTTCTCGAAAGTTCTTCTTTTAAATTCGTAGCGGGTTCCTTCTTTACCATGATCGTAACCCAGATCCTGCAGATGACATTCGCCCGCCTGGTCGCAAATGGGGCAGTCAAGCGGATGATTGATGAGTAAAAATTCCACCACACCGTTTCTTGCATCAATTACTTTTTCGCTGGTCATGTTTTTAACCACCATGCCATCCATCACGGTTGTACGGCAACTGGCCATCAGTTTAGGCATAGGCCTTGGGTCGGCTGTTGAGCCTGCCGCAACTTCTACCAGGCAGGTACGGCATTTACCACCACTTCCTTCCAGCTTGCTGTAATAGCACATGGCAGGCGGTGTAACATCGCCGCCAATTTGCCTGGCAGCGTTTAATATAGTTGTGCCAGGGGCAACATCGATAGTAATATTATCTATCGTTACTTTAAAGTTTGCAGGTGGTGCTTTTACTTCTTCAGACATTTTTCAATTCGTTTATATCAGCTTGATAGGTATTGTCAATTAGATATTTTAAAGCCTTCTTAATCTTGCTTATATGATTTTCCGAGTTATCACAATCCGATAAAACATAGCTAATCATTTTTATAAACCTTTCATTTTTATTTAATTTTTCAGGTATTACTTTTGAATCATCTTCAAACTCACTATATCCATTGTAACCAAACTCTGCTAATGTTTTACCACAGTTATTTTCAATATATCGCACAATCCATTTTTCAAATTCTTTAGGGTAAAGTTGAATAATATAGTAATGATAATCCTGGACTTTAATTATTTCTACCTCATCGCATAAAAAAAAACGTTGCTCAATTGTAAAACCTTTTAAAAAAGGTTCAATTGCATCATTATCACTATCCACTACTCCAATTGCAAACTCTCCTTTAGCTCTTTCTCTTATACTTTTAAAAACCTCAGCTTTATTTTTTTCTTTTCTAATTAACTCTTTATTTAAAAGCAGCTTGCCAAAAAAATAATGATCTGCCCAACATTCTACTCTTATTACTCGGTTCATATTCTTTAATTTTCATCCCAAAGGCTTTGGTAATTAAAGAAAATATTTAAACCGGTTTGATAAACATCTTTACTTACTTGCGGACTTAGTAATTTTATTTTTGTTTCACCCTTCTCTGCGCCAACCAAATAAATATTTGTATCATTTCTACTTTCTTCATCTCTTAGTAACTCATCTACAAAATACTGGTTGTGAGTTACAATAAAAAACTGATTATTATTTTTATCATTTTTTATAGAATTAGTTATATCAAGAATATACGGTTCATATAAATGAGATTCTGGCTCCTCAAATAATAATATAGCATCATTATTACTCAAAATTGCTGCCTGATGAAAAATAAGTCGTTGTAAAGTTTCAGCAATCAGTTCAAAATCTAAAATTAAAAAAGAACGATCATTTAATTCTTTTAAAACATTAAAAAATCCTTGAGAATCTGAACGGGAAATTTTCAAATTATGAGAATCAAAAAGTGATATTAGTTTGTTTTTAACTTCTGGTATTGAAAAAATAATATCCGAGATATTTTCACCAAACGGAGGCACTAAATATTTTGTTAATGTTGCAAATTGTACGTTAACAGATAAATTTCTAAAAATATACTTTCTAATTGGGTTAATAGAATTGTTTATAGAAGCGACATTGAATTTATTATTCCCCTTGATATTTGTATCAGCACTAATCCCATCAAGAGATTTCAATATAACCTCTTTAGGTTCTTTATTCCATTCACTTACATCAATTGGTGGGATAGTACCTGGTAATTCTATAGCTGTAATTTTCAAATTCAAATTAGAAGATACTCCAATGGTTAGTTTCAAATCACTATTCAAAGCAATAGTAATATCCTCATTGATAAACCCATTAAAAAAAAGTTGATCTGCTTTATTAATTCTTGTAAGTTTCTGAAGAGTCAAGGGTTGGCTGTGTGAATGATCCAATAGTAAGAATAAACCTATTGCCTCCAGTATATTACTCTTTCCCACATTAGGCGGCCCCACAAAAACATTAATCCGCTTACACCCATTAATATTTGCCTGGTGTATTGATTTAAAATTATTAATTTCTATGTTCTTAATATGACTCATTAAAGTTTTTAAACATTTACAGGAATATGTATTTCATCCGCATAATGCGCCAGTCCATAATTACTTGTTAAACACTCAACCGGATTTTTCACATGCCACTCAAACTCATCTCTAAAATGCCTGATGGCTGCTGCAACCGGCCAGGCCGCTGCATCGCCAAGA
>Ga0209181_10008925_pt1 | contig 13335 bp, 10 predicted proteins | sample MAT05_FD_187208 | JGI IMG/M metagenome (GOLD analysis project Ga0209181, IMG submission 187208) | Freshwater microbial communities from Lake Fryxell liftoff mats and glacier meltwater in Antarctica - MAT-05 (SPAdes) (version 2) | ecosystem: Environmental > Aquatic > Freshwater > Ice > Liftoff... | reverse complement strand
AGTCGAGAGTATCGCGAAGAGTTATGCCCTGTGGTCGTCGCCGGCGGCGCGATTGCACGGGCCGCTGTTCGGCCGGGTGGGGCAGTTGCCCTTTCTGCCGGTGGTCGCGCGTCAGTTATGCCAGCGGGTATCCCATCATGCCTTTCGCAATTTCTTTGCGCTGACGGATGTGTCGTTCGCGGTGCGCCGGGGGGAATGCGTGGGGGTGATCGGGCGCAACGGCGCCGGAAAGTCCACATTGCTGCAACTGATTGTTGGCACGCTCCAGCCGACGAGCGGGACCATTTCCGTCACGGGGCGCGTGGCGGCGTTATTGGAATTGGGATCGGGCTTCAACCCGGAGTTCTCGGGGCGGGAGAATGTGTATCTCAACGCCGCGATCCTCGGGATGAGCCGCGCCGAAATTGACACGCGGTTTGCGGAGATCGCCGCGTTCGCCGACATCGGCGATTTCCTGGAGCAGCCGGTCAAGACGTACAGCAGCGGGATGCTGGTGCGGCTGGCATTTGCAGTGAGTGTGTGCGCGACACCGGATATCCTGATAGTGGATGAGGCGTTGAGCGTGGGCGACATGTATTTTCAGGCGAAGTGTATGGCGCGCATTGAGCAAATGCGGCGCGCCGGGGTGACGATCCTGTTCGTCTCGCATAATTTGCAGGCGGTAAAAGCGATTTGCGACCGGGCGATTTTTTTGGAAAAAGGCAAGCTGGTTGCGGAAGGCGAGATTGGGCGGGTGACGGACGCCTACAGCGCCGCGCATCTGCACGAGACCGGCGCGCAACGCCCGGCGGCGGCGTCCGAGAATGCCGCTGAGTTTCGCTCGGCGTGCCAGCCGCTGTTCGCGCGGCGCGTGACGGAACGGACGGGCCGGGGCGATGCCCGGTATTATGAGTGCGCGGTGTTTCAAGGGGGGCGAGAGGTGGACACGGTTTTGCATGGAGCCGATTGTGAGGTGGTGGCATGGTTGCAGCACGTGACGGAGCTGGGTGTAAACGCGGAGGTGGGGATTGTGGTGCGCAATTTGGATGGTCTGGAATTATTTGCGATCAACAGTTTCTTCCTGCGCCAGCCCTATCCGCCCCAACCGCCGGGCAGCCGGCAGCGGATTGTGTTTCAGTTCCCGGTGAAGCTGGCGCCGGGGGTGTACTCCGTGGTGTTGGGGGTGAAGGTGCCGCAGCAAGGCGAGTATTGGGACAAAGTGTTCAACGCCGCTGTCTTCCGCGTGGTGACGAAAGCCGGCGAATTCGTCCCCGGCTTGTTTGCCCAGCCCGGCAAGGTCGCCTATTTTCCCGCATGAACGCCCCCGCCCAACTGACCTATCTGCCGGCGGACCCGACGGGCCGGCTCTATCGGTGTCTGGCGCATCAGGATTATGAGGCGTTTGCGACCGAGATCGCCGCGGAGCTGCCGTATGAACGCGTGGGGTATGACCGGCTGCTGGCGATCTGGGTGGATTTGCAGGAACGACAAATTGCGCCGCCGGCCGAGGTGCTCGACGTAGGATGCAACAACGGCTTGTTCAGCTTGGGGTTGGGCGCGGCCGGCTACCGGGTGACGGGGATTGAGAACAACATCGCCACCGCGGCCAAGAGCGGCTACCCGGCGCGGTTACTCGACGAGGCTATCACGGTGCGCGATCGGCTGGGGTGGCAGCAAGTTTCGTTTCACGAGATGGACATCGCCGACTACCTGACGCGAACCACGACAACGCCGGCGGTGGGCTTGTTACTCAGCGTGGTGCATCAATGGTTTGCGGGGTACGCCAGCACCGGCCAAGGCGAGAAATCGCTGGCGGAGATTGAGAAAATTTTGCGGGCGTTTTTCTCCCGAATCGGGCGCGTCGTCTATTACGAAGGGCCCGAAACTGAACCCGCCGCGGCGGACGTGCCATTGCCGTTGCCGCAGTGGTTCCAAACACAGGGGTGGGTGACGCACATCACGCCGCTGGCCGTCAGTGTGGCCGCCAACAGTCACCTGCGCACCCTCTACCGGCTGGAGCGACGATGATTCGCCTACAAGACCAAACCACCTTTCGACCTCAACAAGCGGACGTGCCACTGACGCAATGCGCGTGTGAATACTGCGGGCCGAACTGCGTCTTCCACCGGGTCACGCCGGCGATGCGCGCGGTGCGGCACGGGCATGATGCGAGCGTGGCGGTGACGGATGGGACGCGTCTGTGGTTAAACCTCGCGGACGAGACGCATCCGCCGGAGCATCCGTTGCATTGGGCTCCCCCCACGATTACGCGGGCGGCGCGGGCCGATTTGGTGCGGGCGATTCAAGCCGCGGCATCGGTCCACATCGTCCCCATCACCGGGGTTTGCGATTGCGGCTTCATCGTCGAGGTGATTACCGGCTCGCCGTTGGCGGACTTGAACACGGAGCCGGCGTGGCATCGGGAGGCTGGGGTGGCGCACCGGTTGCCACCGCTGTCCATGATGAGTTGGGTGGACTTTGCGGGGCGGGCGGCCGGGTTGGCGGAGGGATTGCACGCTCTGCACCAATGCGGGATCGTGCACGGCGATCCGTTTCCCTTCAACGCCATGCTCACCGCTGCCGGCGCGGCCGTCTGGGTGGATCTGAACGATGTGTTGCCGGCCACGCCCCATTTGGTGGCGTTAGATGTGTGGGCGTTCGTCACGTTCACGCTCTTCCCGAGCATCAGCAAACTGCCGCAGTGGCACCCAGTCGCCGTGGCCGATCTGGGTCGCGAGTTGGAGGGGCTTCCGTTGGGTGAACTCCTGCCCATGTTGGCAGGTCGGCTGCGCGTCGCTGCCGCCGACAGCGCCGGGGTTGTACCGGCGAGCGGCGAACGCGTCATCACGACCGCGTGGCACGAACGCGCCGATGAATTGGGCGAGGTCGCGCGGCGGCAGACCCCGCTGGCCTTGCAAGTGTACTACCGGGCGTATGAGTGGAATGCGGAAGCAGCGCACCAACGCGCCCGCTATTTGGCGGCCGAGCAAGCCCGACATCAACTCGTGGAACGTGAGATTCACCGGACTGTCGGTCTCCAACAGCAACGCCGGCTCGAAGAATTGGAGCGGTGGAGCGCGGAACTGGAAGGCGCGCGGCACTGGCTCGAAGACCAGTGCGCGACGTTGCGCCAAACGGCGGATCAAAAAGCCCAGTTTGCCCAGGAACAACAACAGTGGGCGCAAACCCTCGACCAGGCGCGGCGGTGGTTGAGTGAGCAGGTGAATAATTGGCGACAAGCCGCCGTGAAACGGGACGAGATCATTCAAGAGCAGCGCGCGTGGATGGCCACGTTGGAAAAAGGTAAGAGTTGGTTGGAACAAGATCGCAATCGGTGGCAACAATTGGCCGAGGAGCGGGGCCGGGCGTTGCGCGAAATACGAGAACAATCCAGCGCGGTGCCGGAAGCCACTTGAGCGTGGTCACATGCCCCATCCCGAAAACATTCTCACGCCGATCGTACTCATCGCGCCGCATCGTTCCGGCACCTCGCTGGTGGCCAACGCTTTCGACCGGCACCCGTGTTGTTCGTATGCCGGCGAGACAGCCAACTTGATCTTTCAGGCTTGGGATGCCGTGGCGCTCGCGGCGAATAACATTCCCCCGTTGCAGGAGGCGGGACAGTGGGTAGCCGACGACGAACGAGCGGCGCGGGTCGTCCGGCGGACGATGCTGACCGCGGTGCCGAACGATCGGCCGGAATGGTTCCAGAAACCGTTGGGTATTCCCCGCGCACTCTCGGCCCACTTTGGGAATGACGCGTGGGACGCGGCCGGCACCTACTACTGGCGGGTGCTGCGCCAATCGTTTCCGCAGGCCCGCTACTTCACCGTGTTGCGCCCCCCCTGCGACGTGGTGCTGTCCATCAGTGAATTGTGGGGATTTGATCAAGGCGCGGCGTGGTGGGCGGTCGGGTTCATGGCCGCGCTGTTGCTGCACCCGGATTCACCGGTCACGCATGCGGTGGTTTTTGAGGAATTGATCGCCGACCCGGCGACCACGCTGCGCCGGCTCTGTGACCATGTCCGCTTGCCCTTCGACGAAGCGATGCTGGGCGCGTTCACCACGATTCACGCTCCGAGCGACACCCGTTCCTACCGCGCCGGTGCCGATCCGTCGCGCCGTGAACAATGGCCCACACTCGACCCGCGCCTCGCGGCACCGGCTTTTGTGCGCCCGATCCAGCGGTTGTACGAACGATTTCAAGTGCCGTGGGAATTGCCGCCGGCCCTGGCGGCGCGACTGGCGGAATCGGCCGGCGCCGAGCCGGCCGCGCAAACGGCTGCCGACCCCGAGGCGATGGTGATTAAGCTGAATCAGAAAATCGAGGCGCTGCACCTCGAGTATGCCGAGAAACTGCGCGAGCAAGAACGGGCGGCGCACAAAGTTTACACCGAGCAAGCCGTTTGGATCGAAGAGCTGCGCGCCGGCGAAACATGGCTGACCCAACAGGGGGAGCAGCAACGGGCGGTGGCGGAGGAACGGCAGCGCATCATCTACGACCAGCAAGCGTGGATTGCCAAGCTCACGGAAGCCAAATCTTGGCTGGAACAGCAGCGGGATTATTGGCAGCAGACTGCCGCATCACGGCCGCCCGCGCTTTTACCAGACACGCCCCCATCCGCCGGTGATACGGCTTGTCAGGGCTAGGTCGTTTGGTAAAGTCCGCGGCAAACAATATGAGCCAGACTGCCTACACGGATCGTCGCGACGAATTTCTCAGCCGGGTCGTCGCCGGTAAAACTTTTGCGGAGGTGGGCGGGTTGTGGGGTACGGTCAGCGAGAAGGTGTCCGTGGCGCACCGCGCCGGGGCGACGGCGTCCACGATGATTGATATCACGCCGGCTAACGGTGAATTGTGGGGTAAGTTTCGGGATCGCCTCGCGCCGCTCGGACTAACCGACGTGGGGTGCGTGAGCGCGGACATTTGTCAGCTCGTGGAGCGACCCGACCCGCCGGCTTACGATGTCGTCCATTGTTCCGGCGTGCTGTACCATCATCCGAATCCCTTTGTCCTCTTGAGCGCGCTCCGCCGGATTACCCGCGAACACCTCGTGCTCACGTCGGCCGTGACCCAGACCGTCATCGAGAACGAGCAAGGCCGGTACGCCATCCCGCCGTCGGGGGTGATCTTCGTGCCGGCGTTGGCGGATCAGGAACGGGCTATCCTCAAAGCCTATTGGGAAAAGGTCGGCGTGTCCGCAGGCGGGTTGACGGAGAAATGCGAGTACCGGGTGGATTGGTTTGGTCCGTGGTGGTGGTTGCCGACCGCGCCGGCGTTGACGGCGATGTGCCGGGCGGCCGGCTATCAAGTGCGCGATGCCGCACCCACGTGGGGCGGCAACTCACACACCTTGTTGTTGGCGGTCTAGCATGACCGCGCCGGCCCAGTCGCCCATCGTCAGCTTGCGTTTGGCCACCGCGGCTGGCCAGCCCGGTGTTGCGGAAACCGAGCAGTCACTCGCCGCCCAAACTTTCCCGGCGTGGGAATGGGTTTGCGATGGGGCCGCGCCCCGCGCCCCCTTTGTCATGGAGTTGGCCGGTGGCGACCGGCTCGAACCAACTGCGTTGGAGAAACTGGTGTGGTGCCTTACATCGTACCCCGAGTACCAAGCCGTCGCGGCGGGACCGGCACCGGGGGTGCCGGTGTTGCGGCGGAACGGGGCGCCGGCGGTGGGGGCGCGATTGCGGGAGACTCTGGCGCACCCCGGCACGGTCGGCGCGCGATCGGTCGGCGAATGGCGGGAGGAAAAACCGCGCTGGCATCAGCCGTACGACATCGTGCCGGACGAAGTGCCATTTTCCTACCGGCTGCCGAAAAAGCGGCCACGCGTTTTGTTGGTGGTGCCGTGGTTGACGATGGGCGGGTCGGACAAGTTCAACCTCGATCTTGTTGAGCAGTTGGTGACTCAGCAGGGTTATGACGTGACGATTGCCGCGACGGGGAGTGGTGATAACGCGCGCGCGCCGTTGTTTGCGCCGTTCACGCCGGAGATTTTCATTCTGGAAAATTTTCTCCGCTTGGTGGATTACCCGCGTTTTCTCCGCCATCTCATTGAAAGCCGGCAGGCGGACGCGGTGCTCATCTCGCACAGTCAGTTGGGATACCGGTTACTGCCGTATCTGCGGGCGTACTGTCCCGCGCCGGTGTATGCGGATTACTGTCATTTGGAGGAAGAGCAGTGGCAGAACGGGGGGTATCCGCGCGCATCGCTGAATTTTCAGGCGTTCCTCGACCGGCAAATCGTCTCGTCGCACCATCTCAAGAAATGGCTGGTGACGCGCGGCGGGGCCGCGGAGCGGATTGAGGTTTGTTACACCAACATTGATCCGCAACGGTGGCGACCCGACGCGAGCGTGCGCGCGCGGGTGCGACAGGAATACGGGCTGACGGCGGCGGGGCCGGTCATCTTGTTTGCCGGGCGGTTGTGCGAGCAGAAGCAGCCGCGGGTGTTGGCGGAGGCGTTGGGTGCGTTGCGCCGGGCGGAATGGCAGGCGCTGATCGCGGGTGACGGGGAAGACCGGGCCTGGCTGGAAGGGTATTTCCGCGAGCACGGGTTGACGAAGCGGGTGCAGTTGTTGGGGGCCACCCCGTACTCGCGGGTGGGCGAGTTGATGTGTGCCAGTGACATTTTCTTTTTGCCATCGCAACGCGAAGGGATCGCGTTGAGTTTGTTCGAGGCGATGGCGACCGGGTTGGTGGTGGTGGGGGCGGATGTGGGTGGCCAGTGCGAGTTGGTGACCCCGGATTGCGGCGTGTTGCTGACGCAGGCAACGGCGGCCGATTACAGCCGGGTCTTGGCGGAGTTATTGGCTGCGCCGGCGCGCCGGGCCGCCTTCGGTCAACAAGCGCGGCAACGAATTGTAGAGCGGTTTCCGCTCGCGGCGATGGGCCGGCGGATGGCGGAATGGTTGGGGTCGGCCGGCGATCTGCCGCGGCTTGAGGCGCCGGGCCGCGCGGTGGGATTGGCCTGCGCGACCGAGGCCATCGAGCACACCCGCCTGGCCGGAGTGGCCGACTGGTTGTGGAAAAAGCAGAACGAGCCGAACCGGTAAGGATTGGGCGGTGCTTTTTCCTTTTCTCAGTCAGTTGAATTGTGTTGAGTACGCGCCGGGGACGTTACAGTGAAGTCAGATCAACATTCAGTCGCAGTCATTATTGTATCGCACAACTACGGGCACGACTTGGCGCGCGCCGTGCAAAGTGTGTTTGCACAGACGTACCCGCCGGTCGCGGTGGCGATTCTGGACGTGGGCAGCGAGGACAATACCTGGGCGGTCGCCCAGCAGATCGCGCGCGACAATCCGCCCGTGCCGGTTCAACTCCTGCAACTTCCCAACGTCGGCCCCTCGGTGGCCCGCAATCGGGGCGTCGAGCTGACGCAAAGCGATTTCATCCTCTTTCTGGATGCCGACGATTATCTCGCCCCGGAATACTTGCAGAAGACCGTGCCGTTGCTGGCCGGCCAGCCGCGCGTCTCGCTGGTGTACGTGGACAGCCAAATGTTTGGCGACCAGATTGGCCGGTGGTCCATTGGTCCGTATGATTTCCAGCGCCTGTGCCGGGAGAACCTGTTCAACTACTGCGTCCTGCTGCGCCGCGAGGCGTTTGTGCAAGTGGGCGGTTTTGACGAGGACAACTTCGGCTACTACGAAGATTGGGAGTTATGGATTCGGCTGGGCAAGCAGGGGTGGGATGCCATCCAGTTGTACGAGCCGCTGTTTTTCTACCAGAGCCACGGCACCACGTCCCTGATGTCGTACTCGAAGCGGCTCGATAAGATCTACCGCGCCTACATCACCGCCCGGCACCCCGAGTTGTACACGACCGATCAGGTGACCGCTGCCCGCGAACTGCTGACCGAGGCCCCCGCCGGCTGGCACCGCCGCCCGCCCATGAAAGGCGTCGCGAACATGCAGCGACTCGTGCGCGAGTTTCCCGACAACCGGCACACCCTCTATTTTCTTGGACTGGCGTGCATTCACGAATGCCGGCACAGCGCCGCAGTGGTGGCGCTGGAACACCTGTTGCAGCTCTACCCCGACGACCAGGAGGCCCAACTTGCCCTGCGCAAGGCGCGCCGGCTGGCGCCGTATGCCGGCGAATTACCGGCTGGCGCCGTGGCCCACATGCAGGCGATCAAGCGGTGCCTCCAGCGCAATGATTTCCCGGCGGCGCGCGATGAGCTGGCGCGTTGTGTCGCCGAAACGCTGGCCGTGCCGGCGGCCGACCCGCGCGCCCGGCAAGTCGCCAACATTGCGATGAATCATCTGCTCGATAGCGCCGAGGATTGGCAACGCCTCGCCGAAGACCGCGAGCGGTATATTCACGAATTGCGCGGCTGGATCAATGAGTTGAACAAGGGCAAGAGCTGGCTGGAGAAACAATGGAAGTATTGGGAAAACAAGAGTCGGGAACCGAAACCCCGCTGGTGGTCATTGCCGTCCCGCCGCAAAAAAAACCACCCGGCCCCCGCCGGATAGCGGACCCGCGCGCGGCATGAAGACGTGCATCGTCACGCCGGATCTCGTGGGGCCGATCAAGAACGGCGGGATTGGCACGCACAGTTTGTTTCTGAGCAAATTCCTGCGCACGGAACTCGGTCACGATGTGACCATTCTGTACACCCTGCGCCTCAAACGACCGCAACAGAAATGGCGCGAGATCTATCGCCGCCAATGGAATCTCACCCTCGTGGATCTCGCCGATGTGACACCGGCGAAACAGCCGCCAGAACGCTTTGCGTTCGGCGGGCTGGCGCGGTCACGGCTGATTTATGACTGGCTCAAGACCCAGTCATTCGACCGGGTCTATTTTCAAGACTGGCGGGCGGATGGCTTTGTCGCGATTCAAGCCAAGCGGACCGGTCAGGCGTTTGCCCACACGCAGTTGAGTGTCACGTTGCACGGCCCAACCGCGTGGTCCCGGCATGGAATGCAAAGTTATTCGGACGCTTGGACGGATGACCTGGCGCAAGACTACATGGAACGATATTGCGCCGAGCACGCCGACGCCGTGATCGCGCCCAGCCAGTACATGTTGGATTGGGCGACGAATCAAGGATGGCAACTGGCGCCGCCGCGCGTCTTGCCCCTGCTCGTCGAGGTGCCGCCGGCCGGCCCCGCCGTGCCGCCGGACGGGAGGCATTTGATCTTTTTTGGTCGGCTGGAAACCCGCAAAGGACTGGAGTTGTTTCTGCGGGCGCTGACCCATCTGGCACCGCATTGGCGCGCTCGGGACACCCGGTTACGCGTGACCTTTCTGGGCCGGCCGCACTTGGTTCATGACCAGCCGGCGGACGAGGTGATCCGCGCCGCGCTCGAGCCGCTGCGCGATTGCTACGAGTACCAACTCGAAACCGCCTGCGGTCAACCAGAGGCCTTGCAGTTTCTGATCAACCACCCCACCGCGCTCGTCGTCATCCCGTCGTTGGTGGATAATTCCCCCTACGCGGTGATCGAGTGTTTGCATCTCCAGGTGAATTTCATCGCCGCCGCTGTCGGGGGGATTCCCGAATTGGTCGCCGACAGCGACTGTCTCTTCGCGCCAACCGTGCCGGCGCTCTGCGCAAAACTTCGCGAACGATGGCAGTCGCCGGCGCCACCACCGCGGCCGCGCCACACCCTCACTGCCGCGCGGGCTGCCTGGCGTCAGTTTCACGAAGCCGCGCCGGTGCCGCCGCCCCCGCGCCAAGAACCGCTCGTTACGGTCTGCATGCCGCATCACAACCACGGACGGTACTTGCCCCAGACGTTGGCGGCCTTGGCCGCGCAAACCTACCCGCGACTCGAAGTGATCGTCGTGGATGACGGCTCGACCGACGCCGCGTCACAACAAGTCTTCCAGACGATGGAACGCCAGTCCGCGGGCGGGCGGCGGTTCCTCCGACAAGCGCAGACCGGGCCGGCCGCCGCCCGCAATCTGGCCGCCCAGCACGCGACTGGTGAGTGGTTGATATTTGTGGACGCCGATAATCTGCCCACGCCGGCGATGGTGGAACGCTTGGTGCACGGGTGCCTCACTGCGGGCGTGGATTGTCTGACGTGTCATCATTTGGCGTTTCGCGATGCGGTTGGCCAGTGGGCTTACCGGGTGAATTCACTCGGTCCCTGCCTCGAATTGGCGATGTACGAGAACGTGCTCGGTGACGCCAATCTGATCGTCCGCCGCGCGGTGTTTGAAAAGCTCGGCGGCTTTTGCGGCGATCACGAGGCCGGGTACGAGGATTGGGAGTTTTTGCTCCGCCTCATCGCCCACCACTACACACTGGATGTCATTCCGGAAGTGCTCTTCTACTATCGGCATCAGCCGGCGGGTCGCGCGCGCACGGTCAACCGCTACCTGAGCCATCTGCGCGCCTTGCATCCGGTTTTGCAGAAACTGGATCCGTGGCAGCAGCGGTTTTTGGAGAACGCGATTGGCGCCCATCACCGCCATCGCCGGCCCCCGCCACGGCCGGCCAAATCAGTCTGGGAAAAACTGCGCCCCTCGCGGCGCGGCCAATGAAGTCGCGCTACGCCCCGCCCGTCCACCGTACCCACCGCCGATTGTAAATCAGGACCGGCATTTGCCGCGTCCACCAACCCGGCCGCTTGCGCCATCCCGTGGGTGCCGGCAGCGCCGCCACTGCGGACTCCAAAGCGGCGACATACCGGCTGTTCCAGTGGGGCTGCAAACCGGCGTGGCTCCGCTGCCAAAAAGTTTCCCAGCGCGCTTGATCCCACTGCGCGATCGCGCGCGCGGCGGCGACGGCAGCCGGCACATCGCCCGGCGGGTACAGGTGGCCGGGACCATACTGCGCGGGGAAATCTTGGTCGTGGTAGAAATCCGGGTAGATCGGCGCCGCGCCGGCGGTGACGGCTTCCAAGAGCGTGATGGGCGTGCCTTCCCAATCGCTCAGGAAGATGATCTGTTGCCAGCTTGCCAACTGCGCCCAGTACGCCGCGCCCTCGCGCCAACCCAAGAAACGCACCCGCCCATCCTCACCCAGTGCCTGACGCAGCCACGGCTCATCGGGGCCGGTCCCCATGATTTCCAAAGTGGCCGTCGGGATCGCCGCTCGCAGCAACCGCCAGAACGTCGGCAGCCGGTCAATCCGCTTCTGTTTGATCGTCAGTCGGCCGCAGAAGCCGATGATGGGGTGTGGTCGCGGCTGTTGGCGCGCGGCGGCAATCTCCGGCGGTGGCACGCAGGGCGTGGGAATGTACGTGACCACCGCGCCGGGGAGGAGCGACCGGATTTTGGCGGCCAGGGCTTGGTTCACCGTGAAAATCGCATCCGCCCAATGCCCGATCCGCTGCAGCCATCCCGCCAAGTCCGGCAGGTCGGTGTGGAGCAGCAACACGCGCTGGCGCGCCGGGTCGAGATCGGCCACCAATTCCAAGCCCCAACCATTATGGTAGAGCGAACACGCCGCCGTCGGGACGCGCGCGGCATACGCCCGGCGCAACTGCCGGATGGATTGGCCGTCGGTGATGCCCAACCCAGTCACGCCGGGGCTGTCGGGTTCGCGAAAGCTCACCATGTTGGCCGATCCACGCGCGTGGTGGATGATCGTGCCCATGCCGCCGGTGTTTTGCAGGCGTTTGGTGTGGTGGAGAAATTTCACGCGGGCGGCTCGTTCCAGCGCCGCAGGAGCGCCGGGTGATCGCGCGCCAGCAACGGGCGGTCGCGTTGCCCGGCGTAGTGAATCACCCACGCCGCCAGCCGGCGGTCGGGCGTCGCCCAATCCGCGCCAAACACGGGTAACAAGTTGCAGCGGCGGTCGAGCGAGCAGAGCGGCAGACCGAGACGTGCGGCGTGGTAATTCAGGGTGGATTGTTCTGGCCAGCGTCCGCGCAGTGGTGGGCAGCGCGGGAGATCGAACAACGGTCGGTGCGCTTCATCCAAGACCATCATCCCCGAGTTGAAGTAGCCGGCGGGTTTGTGCGGTAGCGGGCCGAGCCGGCGTTGCGCGCGGAGCAGTTCATCCCAGCGTTCCCACCACAACGGGCCGGTGTCTTCGAAGACACAGCCGAGTTGACCCGCCGGGACGAGCGCCAGCAGATCGGGACAATCCGGCGCGAGCAGAATGTCGCTGTCGAGGTAAAGGATGCGCCGGTAGCGTTGCAGCCAATCGCCCAGTTGAAACTTTTCAAAACACCACGGGTTCCGATACCGGCGCAGGAAACCGGGGGGCTGCCGGATGCGGGGGGTATCCAGGATCACAAAGTCCAACCCGTGGCGGACGGCGTAGCGGCGAAAAATCGGATGCGACAGCGCGCCTTCCCGCCCCTTGCCGATTGCCAATGTCACCAATGCTGCTGTCGCCATGGCCGGTCAGTGTAATCGGCGTCGAACCGGGTGCGAGAATTATTGTGGGGCAGACATGACTTGCTGAACCGCGGCGGAATTGCTACGGAGAAAGCGATGGGCACGGTTTTATTACTCGGCGGGGCGGGGTACGTCGGCACGGCGTACCGCCAATTTTTTCAGCAACAAGGGATTGCGTGTCACAGCGTCAGCCGGGTGGAACACGATTACACCCAGCCGGCGGTGTTGGCGGAGTTGTTGCAACACCTGCGGCCGGAATTTCTGATCAATGCCGCTGGCTACATCGGCCGGCCCAATGTGGATGCGTGCGAGTTACACCGGGCGGAGTGCCTGTTCGGCAACGCCGTGTTGCCTGGTCGAATTGCCGACGTCTGCACCGCCGCCGGAGTGCCGTGGGGACATGTTTCGTCCGGCTGCATCTATCAAGGCAGCCGGCCAGACGGCGGCGGATTCACGGAGACGGACGAACCGAATTTTACGTTTCGTCACAACAACTGCAGTTTCTACAGCGGCAGCAAAGCGCTGGGGGAAGAAGCGTTGGTCGGCGCGCCGCACTGTTATGTGTGGCGGGTGCGGATTCCGTTCAATCAGGTGGACGGGCCGCGCAATTATCTCAGCAAGTTGATGCGGTACGACCGGCTGCTCGATGCGCGCAATTCCATTTCCCAATTGGACGAGGTGGTGCGCGCGACGTGGCAATGCTGGGAACGCCGGCTGCCGTTTGGGATTTATAACGCGACCAATCCCGGCACCGTCACCACGCGCGAGGTGGTGGATCTCATCCGGCAAAGTGGATTGGTGAAGAAGGAATTTCAGTTTTTTGCGACGGAAGAGGAGTTTCTGCGACTCGCCGCCAAGACGCCCCGGTCCAATTGTGTGCTCGACAGCCGCAAGCTCCAACAAGCCGGCATTTCGCTCACGGAAGTGCACGAAGCCATCCGCCAAGCCCTCCAGCACTGGCAGCCGGCCGCCTTGTAAATCCTTGGGATACAAGGCGGAGCCGGTTGGACATTTTAGGGCGGGGTTCTCATTTGCCCTGACCG
>Ga0209181_10008922_pt1 | contig 13340 bp, 9 predicted proteins | sample MAT05_FD_187208 | JGI IMG/M metagenome (GOLD analysis project Ga0209181, IMG submission 187208) | Freshwater microbial communities from Lake Fryxell liftoff mats and glacier meltwater in Antarctica - MAT-05 (SPAdes) (version 2) | ecosystem: Environmental > Aquatic > Freshwater > Ice > Liftoff... | reverse complement strand
ACTTCGACAAGCTCAGTCTGACATCCACAGAAGGTTTTTAGAGATTCCTTTGATCTACTTTTTTAAAGGCAACTGCAGGAGTTTTATCCGGGCGTGAAATCCAAAAAGGTCAAAGCGGTGAAAAGAATAATCCCACAACATCATCGCGCTGACTTGAGCGCAACAACGTTAATAATCACAACAAAGATTCCGGGGCTGCGGCACAACCGAATTGAAACAGGCTTCGATTGGGAAGCATTTGGAAAAAATTGAAGTTGGAACTATAATCATTGACTTATCCATAGCTGCTTAACAATGCGTTGAGGTTATCTAAGGTATCGGCCTCTTCCACCGGCTTATCTTTTCGCCAACGCAGCATCCTCGGAAAGCGAACTGCAATGCCGGACTTGTGTCGCGGTGATTTATTGATGCCTTCAAAACCAATTTCAAAAACCAACTGTGGTTTTACATTTCGCACAGGACCAAATTTCTCGATTGTATTTTGTCTTATGAAATAATCAACCTTCCTGATCTCTTCATCTGTTAAACCAGTGTATGCTTTTGCAAAGGGTACAAGTCTGTCACCATCCCAAACCGCGAAAGTATAATCCGTATAAAACTCCGTTCTTCTTCCATGCCCTTTTTGCGCGTAGATTAAAACAGCATCTACACTCAACGGTTTAATTTTCCATTTCCACCAGTCGCCTTTTTTTCGTCCTGTTTGGTATGGTGCTTCCTTGCGTTTTATCATAAAACCTTCCGCAACGTTGGCGCGAGAAAGTTCATGCAGTATTTTCAATTCTTCCCACGAACTAAATTGAAGCAACTTCGATAACCTGAATACATTCGATTCATTACTTTGCAGATGCAATTGTTCCAACGCAAATCTTCTCTTCTGTTGACTCTGTGCGCGAACATCAGAATGGTTGGACTCAAGAAGATCATAGGCAATGAATGCAACTGGTGCTTCTTCTAAAATTTTTTTTGAGATATTTTTTCTGCTTATGCGCGTTTGCAATACATTGAAAGGCATTGGTTTTCCGTTAATGAAACAAACAATTTCACCATCGAGTACCGTCCCGTCCGAAACGACCTTAGAAAAAACGCTTAGCTCTGGAAATTTATCGGTAACCAGCTCCTCACCTCTCGACCAAATATACAGTTCGTTATTTCGGAAAATGATTTGAGCACGAATACCATCCCACTTCCATTCCGCAAACCAATCGGCAGGATTGCCCAGTGTATCAATGGTTCCTTCTATGGCGTAGGCCAGGTAAAATGGATACGGTTTTGAAAACTGATCGTTTACATTTTCACCTAGGATCAATTCCTTAAAAGTAGTAATGAAGGGATCCCACTGCCCCATAATACGATGGGTGATCAACGCAGCATCTTGTTCAATTGATTCGCTCACGGCACGAACAACAAGTGTTTGTGAAACGCCTATACGAAAACTACCCATGATCAATTTGTTGAATACAAAAATTTCATGAGGCGAAAAATTCTGCCATGCATCCAGAATAAATTGTTTTTTTTCTTCGTCCGAAGCACGCTTCATTGCTGCCAAAGCGTGAAACCATTCACTCAATGTTTTATTGGATGTTGCCGAAGCTACGGGCAGAAGAAGTGAAATCGTTTCGGCCATGTCGCCTACGCTATTATAACTCTCCCGATAAAGCCATTCGGGAATATTTGCTTTCTCTAGGGCCCAGGCATGAATTTGTGCTGTCTTAAAATTTCGTGGTGGTCGTCTTCCAGTAAATAAAGCCAGCGCCCAAAGTTTATCCTCCTCGGATGCCGTTAGGAAGTACGTTTTCAGTAATGCCACTTTTTCATTTGTTTTGGTCGTGCGATCGAGTTCTAAAAAAAGTTGCGTAAACTGTTTCATGTTACACGTTTTCCGTTAAACCTTCTTCTTCGTTACCATACTGCGTGCTTACTTCTGCCGCATCAATACCTTGTTCACTTAGCCAGCGTGCATAGGTATCGGTATAGCCATGGGTTACAAATATTTTTTCCGCTCCCGTTTCTTTAACAACAGTATTGAGGTCATTCCAATCCGCATGATCCGATAGCACAAACCCGCGATCCACCGATCTTCGGTTTTTTGCTCCGCGGACGGCCATCCATCCGGAACAATACCCAGTTGAGTAAGGGGCAAATTTTTTCATCCATGGAGTATGAAGAGATGATGGTGTTGCCAGGATTAATGCTCCTTGATACAATTTTTTATTAATTTCATTTGTTACTAGAGGAATATGCGGAAGATCAAAACCAACCTCTCGCAATTTTTCATTTACATTATAGATTGCTCCATGCGCATATACGGGTTGATCAAACGGCTGAAGATTTTTGATAAGACGCTGCATCTTACCCAAGGCATATCCCATCAATACACTTGCTTTACCTTGCAATCTATTTTGTGTCCACCATTCTTTAATCTCCAACATCACTTCCGCCTGGTTGGGCCATTTGTAAATAGGTAATCCAAATGTTGATTCGGTGATAAAGGTGTTGCATTTAAGCGGCTCAAAAGGTGTTGAAAAATTATCGTCCTGTACTTTATAATCTCCACTGACAACCCACACTTCACCGTTGTGTTCTACTCGTATTTGTGAAGAGCCAATGACGTGCCCAGCCGGATGAAGGGAAAAGTGTACCCCATTAATTGAAACTCTTTCCCCATAGGCAACGGTCTGAAGAGAAATATCTTCTCCAAGCCTTAATCGTAAAATGCTCTCGGAATCTTTGTGCGCAAGGTAATGCTTGCAGCCAGGTTTTGCATGATCGCTGTGTGCATGCGTAATGATTGCAAAGTCAGCCGGATTCCAGGGATCAATATGCACAGCTGCATTTGGACAGAAAATGCCGGAGGCTGTAAATTGTAAAAGAGACTGCTGGGTCATTACGTTCTGTTTTCAATAATATCAATGCCAATCACGTACAAAAAATGATAAGGTCTGGCTATGTATAAAGTTTCTAACATACGTTGCAATAAAATGTTCTGCGCTTGGTGTTGCCCCTGTATTTGTTTATAATGGGTTGATCATCCCCAATATACATATACATCAAGATGGATTAACCAATCTCTGATCTTGCTCGCATCTGACTTGAGTACCTCCCCTGTATATGTATTACGAAAATTCTCATCGACTTCGGAAGACCATTTCCTCAAGGTAGTTTGACGAGAGACTTTATAAAACGTACTGTTTACCTCTACTGTATTAAACCGCGCACAATAATAGTGCAACCATGTAGCCCGAGTGGAGTGCTACCGGAAAGGTTTTCTTTGATGCTGGCACAACAATTCCACTCGTGCCTATTCAAATTCTGCATCATTCTCTATTTCAGTATCGTTAAACTTTTTATCGTTTTTATCATTCGCCATTTCTTTACTATCTGTACTTTGTTTTTAACATGATGTAATTGCTAGGGCAGCAAACAAAACTAATGTCAGGTAATTAATTTTCAGATTTCTCATAGCTAAAGGGTTTATGTTGAACATTTTGTTATGCATCTCTACCGATAATATACGTGCCAAATTTTCTAATGACGTGCAACAGTTTTGAAAGACGGTATCAAAAAGATTGGCCGCTTCAGCGAAGATTTGTTTTTACATAAGCGAATGAGGAAAAATTACCTGACGAAGGTGTGTCTGCAATTTTAGAAGTCTAATATAGATACCAAAAAATTTATGGCCATAAAGTAGAACTGTGGAATATTTTATCCAATGTATAATAATATCAACGGCTCAGGAAGGCTTATTTTGGTTTGATCCAACTTTTTTACACTTGTTGTTAACAATTTTCACCTTTCAGCAAATGAATGAACGGGCATGGATTTAGCAACGCGTGTGCAAATCGAGAACGTTTATCGGTGTTTGATTAACCTAAAAAAAATTATCCTACACCTTATTATTATAATGAAGCAATTGAAATCATTTGGCAGTTTGATCAAGCATACCTTTACAAAATGGAAAGAAAAAGATCCGTTCAACAACAGCATTTTGATTGCCTATTACGCCATATTCTCGCTGCCGGGTTTACTCGTAATCATTGTTAATATTGGCGGATACATCTATGATGAGAAGCAAGTTACTACACAACTTACCAATCAAATTCAAGCCACGATCGGTGGCGACACGGCACACGACATTGAAGCCATCATTGAAAAGGCCAGTGAAAGCAAAGGCACAGTGCTTTCATCCATACTCGGAATTGCAACACTTCTTTTTGGAGCCACCGGTGTGTTTTATCAGGTTCAACAAATGTTTAATAGAATTTGGGAAGTAAAACCGAAGGTTAAGACAAAGCAAAAGATTCTTGAATTGATTCGCGATCGTCTCTTTTCGTTCGGTCTGATTCTGGTAATCGGTTTTTTATTGCTGGTATCGCTCGCGTTATCGGCAGCACTGAGTGCTTTCAGCGATTGGGTTTCGGCTCGTTTGTCGGTTGGCATAACATTCCTGTTTGGTATTCTTGACATTGTAGTTTCGCTTGCCGTAATCAGTTTGCTGTTTGCTGCTATGTATAAATTCTTACCCGATGCAAAAATTACATGGAAGGATGTTTGGCCTGGTGCAATTTTGACGGGCGTTTTATTTGTGATCGCCAAGTTTGCGTTAGGAATTTATTTTGGAAAAAGCGAGCCGGGATCCATGTACGGTGCAGCAGGTTCTATTATTTTAATTATGCTTTGGGTATCCTATTCCGGATTAATTGTCTTATTCGGGGCAGAGTTCACGCATCAATATATGATTTCAAAAGGAAAAGAAGTTACACCTACCGCTGTTGCTGTCAGTACCTAAAAAACTAGTATGACCTCACGCAAGAAAAAGCTCACGATCATTTTTGGTTCCATTTTAATTCTATTGATAATAATTCGGTTGATATTACCTTACGTAGTATTGAAGCTCGTTAACGATCGGCTAACCAAAATAAAAGGTTATTATGGGCACGTGGCAGATATTGATATCGCCCTTATACGAGGGGCTTATCAACTCGATAGTATTTACCTTAACAAGGTTGATACGATTACCAACAAGCAGACTGCATTCTTTTCTGCTTCGTTGGTCGATTTGTCCGTAGAGTGGAAAGCATTATTCAAAGGCTCTATTGTAGGTGAAGTCATTATGGAAATGCCTATGATCACGTTCACGAAGGACAAAGTAGAGCCAAAATCTATACGCAATGATTCCAGCAGCTTAAAGGATTTGAAGGATGATCTTATGCCGTTGCAAATAAATCGCGTTGAAATAAATAACGGAATCATCAAATACCGAGATGAGCTCTCCAATCCAAAGGTCGACATTGCATTGACCAATGCCTACGCGCTGGCTCTAAATCTTCGAAACAGTTATGACTCTTCTTCGCTATTGCCGGCTTCGCTAAACGCTACTGCTGATGTGTACGAAGGTAAACTTAGTTTAATTATTAAATTAAATCCTCTTGCAGATGATCCGACATTCGACCTGAATGCCGAGATCAAGGATACAAACCTGGTGAAACTAAACGAATTTTTTCAAGCGTATGCAAAAGTAGATGTGAACAAGGGAACTTTTGGTTTGTACACAGAGGTTGCCGCGAAGGATGGAAAATTCAAAGGTTACGTTAAACCCCTAATACAGGATCTGGATATTTTGGGTAAAGAAGATCGGAATGATAATATCTTCAGAAAAATTTGGGAGGGCTTGGCCGGAGGTATTGGAGAAATATTCCAAAATCAATCAAAAGATCAAGTCGCAACGAAAATTCCTTTTGAAGGCTTGCTGAAAAATCCCGATACCGACACGTGGGAAGCAATAGCCCAAATTTTACAAAACGCATTCATTCGTGCTATTCAGCCTTCAATCGATCAGGAGATAAATATCCAAACGGTAGACCAAGCCAAAGCAAAGAAGAAAACTTTTTTACAAAAGGTGTTTGGCAAAAAGGACAAAGACAATAAAGAAAAAAAATAGCATCGAAAATAGAATGATTAGATTCCGAGGTTGACCTAACGTAATTCAATATGATCTGGACGCTAGTAATTGTATTCGTAATCATAACAGTTTTTATAATATCACCTATTATTATAAAGGGCTTGCTCAATACTGCGCTTGGTAAAATGCACGGCTATATCGGCCACATAGACCAACTTAATATTCAATTATTTAAAAGTAAAATCAGTTTTCGAAACATAACGATACGTGCTGTTGCAGATGCTGAACAAGACATACCGTTCCTCCAGCTGCCGGAAGTAACTATTTTCTTCAAATGGAGGCCGCTCCTTCAAAGAATAATAGACTTTAATATAATTGTGAATAAGCCCCAATTGTATTTTCTTTCTGAAGAACCTACGTCAACTCAAGATGAGAATTCAAGCATTGCCCAGGAATTTTCAAGGCTACAGAATTCGATTAAAAAATTAAAATCCTTCAAAGTGAATGTTGAAGTTTTAGAGGGTGAAATTCACTACATCAATGCACACGTTAAGCCAAGATGGAATGTAACAATTAGTAAATTGAACCTTAAGATTCTCGACTTTAGTAATCGCTCCATACTAAGCGAATCATGCCGCATAGCATCTACGTTTAATCTTTATGAAGGCACTGGCGAAATCAGTGTTACCCTTCGTCCACTTGAGCCCAATCTTACGCTGGATTTGGATATGGAACTGAAGTCTATAAATCTGATTTTGCTGAACGATCTATTTAGAATGTATGTAAAAATAGACATCAATAAAGGCACCATGGATTTATTTGGTGAGGTTGCGGTAGCAGAAAATTCTTTTAAAGGGTATCTTAAACCCCTGATACGCGACCTGGATTTTATCAGTAAAGCTGATCGTTCAGACACTATCTTTCAAAAAGCATGGGAGAGAATAGTAGCCGGCTTATTTAATATACTTGCCAATAAACGAAACAATAAAATTGCTACGGTCATTCCAATTGAAGGTAGATTAGATGATCCTCACGTACACGTGGGTGCTGCCATCATCGGAATTTTACGAAATGCTTTTAATAAAGCGCTGAAACCCACATGGGAAAATATAATCGACATAAAAACGTTCTGGCACACAGCATGTACTGCAACTAAAGGTCTGATCCATCGTATTTTTTACAATGCATAACTTTTGATCAGTATTAAATACTTTCAAATATTATTGAAAGTTGATTTTTAAAAAAACACTTGGTTTCAGGCAAACAGCTCCAACTCAGCTTTACCATTGCCATCTGGAGTTGTATAGAAAGGTCTCTCTTCAATCACATAATGTGTATCGGCAGGAATACCCAAAGCATGATAAATGGATTGATGTACTTGTGCAATTTTTATGGGCTTCTCAATTGATTTGCATGGCCGCTCATCAGCAGTTTTGCCGTATACAAATCCTTTTTTTACTCCACCTCCAAAAAGTAACATGGAACAGCCATCTGTAAAGTGCCGGTGCATGCCATAGTTTTTTATATCCGTAATAATATCGGGTTGATCTACTTGTTCCTTCACCTTGGCTTCTGGTCGGCCTTCGGTCATCATATCACGACTAAATTCACTCGCTAGAATAATCATCGTGCGATCGAGATGCCCCGATTGTTTTAGATCTTTAATTAACTGCGCGATAGGTTGATCAATTTGTTTTTTCATTTCAATCAAACGGGTGTATCCATTCTCATGCGTATCCCATCCTTTAAAAGGTTCATATTCTGTTGTAACGCTGATAAACCTTGCCCCTTGTTCAGTTAACCTGCGTGCTAATAAACATCCCAGTCCGAACTTTCCGGTATTATAAATATCATAACTTTCTTTTGCTTCAAGGCTTAAGTCAAACGCTTTCGACTCAGGAGACTTCAGCAACCTATAGGCTTGCTCCATCGTGCGTTGCAAGGACTCTTTTTGATAGTCGCTGCCAAATTCACCCAACGGGCTATTCGAAATAAGATCTTTATAAAGTTGATTTCGCTTTTCAAAGCGTTGATAGCTCATGCCAATTGGAGGCTTAACACTATCTAATCCTGCAGAAGGATCAGGAATAAAAAAAGGTCCGTATTCACTTCCCAAAAAACCTGCTGTGTGAAACGCTTTTAATTCTTCGGCCTCGCCCACCGTAAAGCGTTGTCCAATGTCAATGAAAGCAGGGATCACTGGATTCTTTGAACCAAGCTGCTTTGCTATCCAAGAACCAATGTGAGGCGCTGCAACTGTTTGAGGTGGTTCGTAACAGGTATGCCAATTGTATTGATGCCTGGAGTGCAAAATAAAACCGAGATCGGCAGCTTGATAAGAACGAATGAGTGTTCCTTCATTCATCACACTTCCTATAGATTGAAGGCCTTCAGAAAAATGAATGCCGTCTAATGCTGTTGGTAAAGACTTAAAGGTGCTGAGCACACTGTTTGCTTGCATTCCCTTTTCAAAAGGTGTGTATTTTTTTGGATCGAAGGTATCTGTGTGCGCCATACCGCCAGCCATCCAAAGTAGAATAACCGTATCCGCCTTAGCGGGAATGGTTGGTGCCGTGCATGAACTCAGCATCGATGTGGGTAAGCCGGACGCCATCGCGGCAAATGCAGCGGCACTGGTCTTTTGCAAAAACTTCCTGCGATTCCATTTGTTGTTCATCTCATCAACCGTTAATAAATCAATTGAAACTCCGGAAGCAAAAGCATAGCCCACATTAGATCCTGAATGCTTTCAGTATCAGGTGATGTTCCTAATACACGTAACGCATTCTTTAGTTCAGCCTCCCTTGGGGAACGACCCAAACACTTTTTATAAAGTTCATTTACTATCTGTTCATTGTTTGGATATTTTTCACGCCATTTATTAGCACCAGCATGCAACACATTGTTGAATGTATTTCCATTGGTGAGTTCTAACGCCTGCAACAGACTGGCTTGTGAGGATCGGCTTGTCGATACATTCTCCCGATTGGGTCGACCTAATGCCGTTAAAAAAACATCATTCTTGACAAGCGATGCCCGCGCATAATTTTGCCGCTCAACGAGCTTTACATTTTTAAATGGATTAAACTGACTTACGGTATCCGGGTAAACCGGAGCAATGATTGTACTTACGGCATCTGCAAACTGTTCAGCAGAAAGTCTTCTTCGATGCATTCCTTTAAAAAGATAATTCGCTTTGAAAATATCATTCTCATCTTTAATGCCGACCGATTGCAACTGATAAGTTTTGGAAGTGGTGATTGTAAAGATCAATCGTTTAAGATCACCATTGTGCTCAACAAAATCAGAGGCGAGCCAATCGAGCAAATCCTGACTCCACGGTTCGTTGTCCATTATGTCCACTGGTTCAACAATTCCTCGGCCCATTAATTGGGCCCACATTCTATTTACAATCGTTCTGTACAGTCGCCCATTCTTTGGAGCGGTGAGAAAGTCAGCCAGTTGTTTTAACTTTTCCGGTACGGTAAGCGTGCTGTCCACCGTGCCTAGTTCAGAAAAAATAACTTTAGTACCGGCCATCTTTCCAGTTGGTTTATCACAGCGGTTAATTTCCAGCGTGGTATCTGAAAAGATATTGGCAAATGCATAGGCATCTGATAATTTAAGATTGCTAATAAAACTATCGTGGCATGAGGCACACTTCAGATTTAATCCAAGGAAAACCTGCGAGATATTTTGAGCGGCTTGCATTTCAACTCGTTGACTAGCATTAACAGTGCCGCGCCATTGTATTCCCCGAATAAATCCTTCCGACTTTTTATCCGGACTAATCAGTTCTTTTACAAACTGATCATACGGCTTATTAGTTTTTAAGGATTCATACAACCAATCGGTGATGGCAAACCGTCCCCCGGTAATATAGCCCGTACCCGAATAATCGTTGCGCAGCGCATCGCTCCAAAAGCTCAACCAATGTTGAGCATAGTCGTCATTTCTGTTCAGCAATTCTTTAACAAGCAATTCGCGCCTCGCGGGATTTGTATCAGCAATAAATGACGCTATTTTTTCCGGGCTCGGTAATAATCCAATAATATCCAGATAGACCCTGCGAATAAAAACGCGGTCATCAACAACTGCGGGCCACGAGATTTTTTTCTCACTAAAATAGGCGTTGACGAACCGATCAACCGGATTGGTTAACTCTGAATCATTGCCAGGCACTGCAGGCTTACGCGAAGCCAAAGCTGCTACCCGGTAAATACTTTTTTCGGTTGAGCCGGCCGGCCATGGTGCGCCAAGTTTTATCCATAATTCAAGAATAGCAATTTCTTTTTCACTTAGTGTTTTTCCTTTTGGTGGCATTGACTCTTTATCTTCTCGAGACAAAAGAAGTCTGCGCATCATCTCGCTTTTTTCAGGATGACCCGGCTCAAAGATTTCACCATGCTTACCACCACGCATGACCAGATCCTTATTGTCAAGCCTTAGTTGGCCTTTCGTTTTTTCTTCACTATGACACTTATAGCAATTATGGGCAAAAATTGATCGCACTTCCATGTTTAGTGCGGCAATTTGCGACTCCTTCATCGGTTGGTCAGTCGCATCACTCGTAAAACTTACTAAATCAAAATTGGGGTTTACCGGAATTGGATTGTCTCTACCCCACGGTAATACTTCGGTTAAATAATCAGCACCGTGGGTCAGCGAGGCACCCATATGTCCTGCCACGCCCACCCCAACTACCGAAAAAACTAAAAATACTCGATACACTTTTACGAGATGATCGCGCGTGCGTGAAAGCCGAAATAAATAAATCGTACAAATTGCAAGGACGGCCGTGGATATTCCCGACCATTGATGCGTGGTGAGGGTGCTACTCGTGTATTCATCCTGATCTTTTAACAATAGGCCAAAGACGCAGGAGATAATAGCAGCGAATGTACCTATCAATAGTATTAAATAGAGGCCCGACTGAATCGTTTTATCTTTCTGTTTCCAGGAATAGATTTCCAGAATAAGTGCGACAACTAATAAGCTGATGGGGAAATGAACAATTAGTGGATGGAGTCTTCCTAAGAATTGCCAGAGCCAAAAACTTGTAATGATCGATGGTTCGGTCATAGCCAACTAAACTCGTTCTAATTTGATGGGATAAGTTCTTCCGGCATTCCATTGACACACATAGATATTTTTATCGTTATCAATACACACATCATGACAATGCTTGAACAACGGAACAGCTTGCACCATCAATTGCAATTTACCATTAATAAATTTCGGTGCCGTGCCACCAGGATTTGAAATGACCTTGTCGTTCTTATCGAGTATCGTTACAAATCCTGAATTGTCAGTTTGATTCAAATAACGCAACCGCGACCAGCATACACCCGCATAAATATTCTCTCCATGAAATACCGGGCGACAAACAAAGGCACCCGGAAGGAAAATAGTAGATAGGTATTTTCCATCTAACGTAAAGCGCTTAAATGAATTATGACCGCGAGAGGTGATAAGCAATGTCGGATTTTTTGGATCCCGCAAGTCAACAGCAACACCATGAGCAGTGTCAAACTCTGCCTCGTTGTTTCCTCTACCACCAAAGTGGCGGAGATACTCACCCTTATGATTAAATTGTATGACAAGCTGTGATCCATAGCCATCGGCCACATAAATATCACCATTGGGCGCAACTGCCGATTCGGTTGGCTTGTATGCCATTGTTTCGGTATAGATACCAAGCATTTTTGGATGAGGCAGCTCTAATAAAACTTTACCATCAACAGTTGTTTTTGTTACCGTGCTTAAAGTTGTATCACAAATAAAAAGGAAATCTTCCCCGCCTTCTTTTGTTACCGTCAAGCCATGCCCACCTGGAAAGCTAGTTCCCCAGGTAGTAAGCAATTTTCCTGACCGGTCGTAAACGATGATATTATTCTTTGTTTCATCGGTGATCATGATGAGGCGACCTTTTGAATCCATCACCATTTCGTGACAGTTGTTAACAGGTGTCTTGCCCGGGTCTAGGTTGCCCCATTGCGGATGTGGTCGGTATTTAAAACTGCCATGCCCGATGAGTTGCGCTTCGCCTTGTGGTTTTGATTTCAAAATTGAAAATCCGAAAGCAGGAACTGAAGTCGCTGTTAATATGCCAGCAACCGACTTCTTGATAAAGGTTCTTCTATTGTTCATACTGATTGTTAAGTTGCGGCACCTAGCGTGGCCAATCTTGTCATTAAGATAGTAATTTTAGTGCATCCCAACGCACTTTGTCCATATTTGGAAGCCCGCGGTTATAGTCATCTAATTAAGGCTCCAATTATTTGATATCTTTAATTAATCGGGCGAATTCCAATAGCTCACCTAAACTTAGAAGTTATTGTGATTTTATTTTCAATTTTGGCTCACAAACCTAAATCGACTACCTAATTATGCAATCGTTCAAAAAAAGACTAGTAATCGTTATTTTTCTATCCATGTTCTCGGCAGCTACTATTGTTTCGTGCGGCAAGCAAGCTAGCAAAGAAGAACCTCAAGCAACCGAAGCGGCAGGCGACCATCCCTCCGATTCTACCGAGCATCCTTCTGACTCAACCGAACATCCGGCCGAGCACCCCGCTGACGAAACTAAAAATTAGTAGCGTTAAGATGCTGGTGTGAACCGTTTAAACGAAAATGTAGTTTTCGCTGAAGCTTCTTTCTCGTTTATCTCTAATATGGGATAGGCCAAAAAATTTATCGGTCCCGAGGCGGGGCTTGGTTCTACAATCAGATCCCGCCCACGACTGAACTCGATCCGATTGGCTGGATGGTGTCCAAAATAATAAGTCGCTAATGCGGTGTATTTATTGGCCTCACTAATATCAATTGGCCACCATTTGCCTTCAGCATAAAACTCAGCCCAGCAGTGATAGCCATCAATGCCACCATCATTCCTTTCGGAAGGAATAGATGCGCCCACGGCAAACCGAGCCGGAATGCCTAACGACCGAGCCAGTGAAATAAAAAACGAATGGAACTCCGTACAATTTCCTGTTTTCACATCACATGCATAGTTGGAATCTCCCCGTCCGTAGTTACCATATTTCATATACCTCATGTTATCAATAATGTAGTCATATAAAGCCCGGGCCTTCATAAGCGAGTTTCCATTTCGGCCTATAATAACTTCGTTGGCAATTGTTGCGAAACGCCCACCGACTGGCATTAATTTATTATCAGCTAAAGATAGTGCATCGGTTGGAGTGGGCTTATCAATAGGGCCACGCTCCTTGCGAGTCACCTGATAATTGACTTCTAACACTTTTTTACTTTGCGATGCATCGGCCTGCAGATATAGAATGGTATTATTAAAGTCTTTGTCTTTGATTAATCTATATTCAACGGGCACATTCAAGGATGTTAATTCAACTACTTGAAACTCATCCGTTGTGGCAATCGGAATCCACATTTTGGCAACACCCTTAATTTCTGGAAGTTCAAC
>Ga0209181_10008921_pt1 | contig 13340 bp, 7 predicted proteins | sample MAT05_FD_187208 | JGI IMG/M metagenome (GOLD analysis project Ga0209181, IMG submission 187208) | Freshwater microbial communities from Lake Fryxell liftoff mats and glacier meltwater in Antarctica - MAT-05 (SPAdes) (version 2) | ecosystem: Environmental > Aquatic > Freshwater > Ice > Liftoff... | reverse complement strand
AAACAAGGCGAGTGGGGGCGCTCCCCCGTCGAAACCGAAGCTTTTTTTAATTTATATTGGACGGCGGAAAAATTGGCATCGTGTCGGGAACGGAGCCGCCAGCGCATCACCCAGATGCGCCAGTACCGCGATTGGGTAGGGTCGGCATGGGCACGCACCCAACGCGAACCGCCCTAACTTTCCGTCTATGTGGGATATCAGCGAGGCTGATCCCATTAACATTGGGATAAATGGAATAACTTGGGATAACGCTCTCTGTCGCACGGGGGGCGTCCATTTTTTTATCGCAAGCTCCCCTCACGACAATTTGCGATAAAACCGGGCGTTATCCCAAATTGAGGAGGTGCAAAAAACGGGGATACCTGCTCTCGCCGCTTTGGGTTATGCTTTTTGCTTTAAGGATCAGAGTGGATTATTGCGAACATGGTCGAAAACTTGTTGGGGATCGATGTCGGAAATACGAATATTCATTTTGGGCTATATGCGCAGGGCGAATGGGGCATGAGCTGGCGGGCGCGCACTGTGCCCGACAAAATGCCCGACGAATACGCGGTGTTGTTGGAGAGTTTTCTCGACAATGCCGATCTCAATTATGGCATGATCACGGGCGTCGCCATCGGCAGTGTGGTTCCCCGCTTGACCAGCGCCTTTGTGGAACTGGCGCAAAGGTATATTCAGGTAGAGCCGTTGGTGGTGACGCATAAGACGGATACAGGGGTGCGCATTGCTATCGATCAGCCGGAACAAGCGGGCGCGGATCGGATCATTAACGCGGCGGCGGTCGTGGCGCTGCACAGTGCCCCGGCGATTGTCATCGATTTTGGCACGGCGACGACGTTTGACGTGGTGGCGGGGGATGGCTCGTATCGCGGGGGGGCGATTGCGCCGGGGATCGTGGTTTCGCAAGAGGCATTGGTCAGCCATGCCGCGCGCCTGCACAAGGTCGATCTGCAACCGCCGCCGTGCGTCATCGGCACCAACACGATTCACGCGATGCAGTCGGGGCTGTTTATCGGTTACGTGGCGATGATCGAGGGGATGGTCGCCCGTTTGAAGGCGGCGATGAACGAGCCAGATATCAAAGTGATCGCGACGGGGGGCTTATCGGTGTTGTTTAACGCCCATACCGATGTCATCGATTTGATCGCCCCGGACTTGACGCTGGAAGGCTTGCGCGTGATTTACGAACGCAATCACCGGTGAGATTCAAAAAGGGGATAGACGGGCAACGCCTGTCCGTCTATCCCCTTATCTGCTAAACCCGTGTCTCTAGGGCGCGCCTGCTTGCCCAAAGTTGAGCGCTAAAAATGAGAAATCGGTGATGTTGATGACCGCATCGGCATTCAAATCAGCGCGGATATCATACCCGACCTGACCACTGACCTTGCCGAATGCCACCGCCACCAATGCAAAGTCGGTGACGTTGACCACGTTGTTATTATCGACATCCCCTGTCGGCAAGGTCCCGATATTGATCGTTTGGCTGGTCGCGTCCATGATGAATTCCAGCGCCGACGCCAGCGCTTGCGCATGTTTGACGCGCACTCGATAGCTGCCCGCCGGTGGCGCGACCAACAAAAATTCACCGTTGGCGTCGCTGTTCACGGTGCCGTTAAAGAAAACCACCGTGGCTACTCAGGTATGGAAACAGAACAAAATAAACAGAGAGGCATGAAGACGTGAAGAAAAACAGAAAAATACCCCTCGAAACGTGGATGTAGGGGTGGATTAGGCGCTTGTCAATCGTTCGTTAACATGAAAGTTCCCGCGCCGAATATCCACCCATTTGCCGCCAACGGTCATTTCTCCCTTTATTACCGACCGTTTTTCAGCCTGAGCAGTCGCTAACCTACAGAATAAAAAGGGGCGCATTCGTGTGCGCCCCTTTTAGTTTTTTGGTAATGTGCGTTTTTGTTTATGGCGCGCCCATCTGCCCAAAATTCGTGGCGAGCAGCGAGAAGTCGATCACATTGGTGATGCCATCGGCGTTGAAGTCCGTGCGCACATCATAACCAAGTTCCCCGCTGATCTTGCTAAAAGCCGTCGCCAATAACGAGAAGTCGGTCACGTTGATCAGATTGTTGTTGTCGGCATCACCCGTGCGCAAGGTGCCGACCGTGATCGTTTGGTTGCCGCCGCTGCCCATGACAAAATCGAGCGCGGACGCCAAGGCTTGGGCGTATTTGACGCGGATGCGATAGCTGCCCGCCGCCAAACCAACCACCGCAAATTGAGCATTGTGATCGCTGGTGACGGTGGTGTTATAGACCACCACATTATCGCTGGTGCGGGTGATCGTCACCGCTAAGGGGGCGGCTTGCGCGGCACTGGGCACGGGACGCCCTTGCAGCACAGCGTTCACGGTCAGCGTTTGGGGCGCGAGCGTGGCTGTGACTGTCGGTGTACTAGTGGGGTTCAACAAAACGCAGGTGCGTTCTGCCAATGCCGCCGCCACCTCATCGCGCAGGGTCACAAAGTTGGTCGCAAAGAAGTACGTTGTCGCGTCGGTGGCGATGGCTTGCATGGTTGTTAAATCGGCGCTATTGCCAACTGCCACTGAGAAGAGGAGCGATCCGGCATTTTTGGCGAGGGTCGCTTGCATGAGCGGGTCGGAACCGTTGTTGCTGATGCCATCGCTCAACAAAATGATGATGTTCTCGTTGTTGGGACGCCCAGCATTGAGGACTTGTTGACCATCATAGATGCCTTCGCCGATAGCAGTGGCTTCGTAATAGTCGCGTTCACTGATCGAGTTCTTGATCACAATCGGGTCGCCCGACAAGGGCAGGTCGATTTTACTTGTGGTCGAAAATTTGACCACGCCAAAATTGGTCGCCGAGGGGCTGACTTGGAAGGCGTCCACCAACGAGGTGGCGAAATAGGTCATCCCCGCAAATTCGATATCATCGATGCTGCCTGATTCGTCAAGCACGAGGACGATATCGAGATCGCCGTTCACACAACTGGGCGTCCATGTGGCACTGGGGGTGATGCTAGGGGTGAGGGTGGGTGTCCATGTCGCCTGTGTGCCCGTCCCGGTGGGCGAAGCCGTGAGCGTGCGCGTCGCGGTGGGGCTTGCCGTGAAGGTCGGCGATGCTGTCGGCGTCGGGGTATAGGTCGCCGTTGGCGTGTTGCTGGGGGGCGTTGTTGCCGTCGCCGTTGCCGTTGAGTTTATATCGATGAGGCGGAAGCTATAGGTACCCGTGCCCACAAAAGAGTTGCCAAAAGCCACCAACCGATATGAACCGCTTTCGGAGAAGGTGTAGTCCCAATCGTAATTGCCCTGATTAGCGAGGAACACCCCATACTGATTGTAGAGGTAGATATCGTAAAAGCTGCCGCTGAGGTGGTCGAAGCTCACTCGTTGCCCGGCGGTGGCATTCAACAAGTAGACATCTTCCGCACCGACGACTTCGAGGTTGCCCGCGCCGGTCGCTGGCACGCCGTTGCTGATGGTATCGCCAAAGTTGACATTGTAGGTTTGCGGCACGGGGGCAAGGTACAACTCGAAACTGTAGATGCCGGTCTGGGTCACTGTGTTCCCGGACACACGCAATTGGTACGTCCCTGTTTCGGCAAAGATGTGATCCCAATTGTAACTGCCCAGATTCTGTAGGAAATTGCCGTAGGGATCGTAGAGAAAGAGTTCATAAATGCCAGTGAGATGGTCGAAGACCAAGCGTTCGCCCGCGACCGCATCGAAATAATAGCGATCCCAAGCACCCACCGCTTCAAGGTTGCCCGCGCCCGTCGTCGGAACGCCATTGCTGATGTTGCTGCCATACGCGACATCGAACGATTGCGGCAGGGGCGCAAGATGAACTTGGAAACTGTAGAGTCCTGTGCCGGTCGGCACGTTGCCAAACACCCGCAAACGATAGACACCATTGACGGGGAAGGTATAGTCCCAGTCGTAAGGTCCGAGGTTTGCCATGAAGTTATCATATTGATCGTACAGGAAGAGTTTATAGTTGCCGCTAATGTGGTCAAAGACCAGCCGTTGACCCATGACGGCATCTAGGAAATAGTTGTCTTCGGCACCCGCTGCTTCGAGGTTGCCCGCCCCGGCGGCAGGGGCACCATTGGCGACGAGGCTGCCATACGCGATGGTGAAGGCTTGCGGGGCGGGTGCCAGTCGCAACGCGAAAGAATAGGTGCCCGTCGCGGTGGGCGTGTTGCCAAAGATGCGCAAACGATAGGTGCCTTCTTCGGGGAAGGTGTAGTCCCAATCGTAAGGACCGAGGTTTGCCAAGAAGGCACCATATTGATCGTAGAGATAAACGTCATAACTGCCATTGAGATGATCATAGACGAGCCGTTGCCCCGTACTCGCGCTTAAGAGGTAGTTGTCCTCGCTGCCGCCGGCTTCGAGATTGCCCGCCCCTAGGCTGGGTACGCCATTGCTGATGGTGTCGCCAAAGCTGACGACGAAGTTATTGTTCGTCCCTATCGCGGTGGGCGTGGCGGTGCGCGTAGGGGTGCGGGTCGGCGTGCTGGTCAAAACGCCGGTCACGGTCGCGGTTGCCGTCGCGGTGGGGGTGCGCGTAGGCGTGTTCGATGGTGTGAGCGTTTGCGTCGGCGTCAAGGATGCCGTGCGCGTGGGCGTGATGGTGGCGGTCGCGGTCGCGGTGGGCGGCGCTGTGCCGAGGGGGGTAGGGGTCCGGGTCGGCGTCATGGTGGGTACGAGGTTGGGGTCAACGACGCGGAAGGTGTAGGTGCCGCTGTCCATCAGGCTGATACCCTTGATGAGCAAGCGATACATGCCATTTTCGGTAAAGGTATAAGACCAATCATTCGCATTGGGTCTGACGAGGAAGTCATCAAACGGATCATAGATATTGACTATATAACTCCCATTGATGTGGTCAAAGTTCAAGGTTTGACCCACAACCCCAGCGATCAGATAGTTGTCTTGAGCGCCCGGCGCTTCCAGATTGCCCGCGCCCGCAGACGGCACCCCATTGGTGACGATGGTGCCAAAGGGGAGGGTGAAGGTCTGGGGCGGGGGTGCCAGCCGCAGCCGGAAGTTATAGATGCCGGTACCGGTGAATGGGCTGCCGAAGACCGATAAGCGATAAATGCCATCCGCTGGGAAGGTGTAATCCCAATCGTAATTGCCGAGATTTCCGAGAAAAGCATTGGACGAATTATAGAGATATAGTTCATAATTCCCGTTGATATGGTCGAAGATGATGCGGTCGCCCGCCGTCACAGTCACAAAATAGTTGTCCACCGCGCCGACACTTTCGAGGTTGCCCGCGCCCGCGACAGGGACGCCATTACTCACAAAGCTGTCATAGCCGATAGTGAATGATTGCGGCGGGGGTGCCAGCAACAGCCGGAAGCTATACGTGCCGGCGTCGGCTAAATTGTTGCCGAAGGCGCGCAAACGATAGGTGCCATCCGCTGGAATCGTATAGTCCCAGTCGTAAGCGCCGCGATTGGCGAGAAAGGTGTCCGATGGATCGTAGAGATACATTTCATAGTTACTAGTAAGGTGGTCGAAGATGAAGCGGTCGCCCGCAACCGCCGTGAAGCTGTAATTGTCCTCCGCACCAGCGGTCTCCAAATTGCCCGCACCGGTCGCGGGCGCGTCCTTGCTGACGAGCGCGCCATAACTGATGGCGAAGTTTTGCGGTGAGGGGGCTAGGCGCAGCCGAAAGGTGTAGGTGCCGGTCGTCGTCGGGGTATTCCCAAAAACTCGGAGGGTATACACGCCATTTGCCAAAAAGGTGTAGTCCCAATCGTAAGCGCCGAAATTGCCGAGTAGCGCATTGGCGGCGTTATAGAGATACACATCATAAGTCCCATTGATGTGATCGAAAACCATCCGTTGCCCGGCGGTGGCGGTGAACTGGTAATTGTCGATAGCGCCCGCGACTTCGAGATTGCCCGCGCCCGGTGCTGGCAGTCCGTTGGCGACGAGATCCTCAAAGGTGATGGTGAAGTTTTCGGTGGCGGTAGGGGTGTCTTGTTGAATAGGTGACCACGCCTGTAGGGGGATGCCGATGACAATGACAAAAAATACCGCAGCAAGGACTATATAGGGGTATAACCGTCTCATTGATTTACTTCCTGCTTTAATTTTGTGAACGTGTTACAGAGACAGTATAAGGCAGTTCTGGGGTGCTGCCAAAAAAATTATCAATATTGTGTTTATATTGCATATTAATTGAAGATCACTGGACTGCTCAAATCCCCATAAAACCTAACCGCCAAACGACCCCGTACCCCATACGCGGGATCAGCGACGGCGGGGCGTATGCTGCGAATCGGGCGCTCTGCGCTACAATGAAGCAGATGACCATCCATTCAACCCTAATCGCGGAGTCCCTATGCCCGACGTAAATCCTGAAGAAAATCGATTCACCGAGCGCGACGGGCGGTCGCCCGATCTCCATGATCTGCCTACCCTGTCGATGGACGAAGTGCCGACCGCCTCGTCCCCAGACGTGCCCGTCGTACCCCCCCGTTTTGCCAGTCCCGAAACGTTGCACGGCAGCGGTGGCTTAGACCCCAATCCTGATTTTTTGCCGAACGATGATGACGAAACCCCGCCCGCCTTTGATGCCGTCGATCTGGGCGCGACCATGCCCCATTTCGTGCCCTTTGAACACACGCTAGTGCATGTGCCGGAACAAGGGCTGCGCGCGGTCGCGCCGCCGACGCAAACCAAACCCGCCGCCATCCCATCGCCGCCGGCATGGGCACAAACGACGCAACCTATGTCTAATTATGGCACCCCGCCCTTTGGCGGTGCGCCCCAATATGCCGCCCCCCCGACGCAAACCGGCTATGGTGCCGGGCAGCCCGTTGCGCCTTTGCCCAGCCGTCCCCCGCGCCCGCGCCGTATTTTGGGCTGCACGCCCGGGTGTGCGATGGTGTTCGTGGGCTTGATGCTGACCTTTTGCGGCGGGTTTTTATTGCTGACACTGGTCTTGACGGCGACGCTCGGCTCGCAACTGGAAGAACGGCTTCAGACACAGGTCGCCCAAGTCGATACCTACCAAAGTTTTCAGACGACCTATTTTTATGACCGTGACGAACGCCTATTAACGGAAGCGTTCACCGAGGGACGCCGTACCAACGTCGCCTATAGCGAGTTCCCCCAAGCGCTCATCTATGCCACCATCGCCATCGAAGACGACTCGTTTTTCACTAACCCCGGCTTCGAGATCGCCGCCACTGGTCGCGCCTTGTTGCAATATGTCAATCTAGCGGATGGCAGCAGCGGCGGCAGCACGATCACCCAACAGGTGGTGCGGAATGTTTTGTTCACCGAGGAGTACGCCTCGGAGCGCAGCATCCGCCGCAAAGCCGAAGAAATTTTGTTGGCGTGGCTACTCAGCCAGCGCAAAAGCAAAGAAGAAGTCCTGCAAATCTACCTGAACGAAATTTTTTATGGCAACTATGCCTATGGTGCCGAAGCCGCTGCGCAAAGCTTTTTCGCCAAGTCCGTGCGTGATCTGACCTTGGGCGAAGCGGCGATGCTGGCGGGCTTACCCCAAGCGCCTGCCAACCTTGACCCGCTTAACCCCGATCCGGACGTGCAAGCGGCGGTGAATGGACGTTGGAACTTGGTGCTGGAGCGCATGGTCACGGAAGGCTTTATCACCGATGCCGAACGAATCGCCGCGCTGAATGAGGGCTTGGTCTTCTTCGAGCCAGAAGTGACGCTGCAAGCGCCACACTTCACGCTTTATGCCCAACGCCAGTTTGAGAATTTGATGACCGAATTAGGCTACACACCCGAACAAGTCGCACAAGGCGGTTATCGCGTCTATACCACCGTCGATCTGGAACTTCAGCGGATGGTAGAAAGCGCCGCGCAAGGGCAGATCGCCACGCTTGTCGGCAACAATGCCAGCAATGCCGCCGTTCTCGTCCTCAAGCCGCTGACGGGCGAAGTTTTGGCGATGATGGGCAGTGTCGATTATCGCAATGATGCCATTGATGGGCGCGTCAATGTGGCGCTGTCGCCCCGGCAACCGGGCAGCACCATGAAGGCGCTCACCTACGCGGCGGCGTTGGAGCAAGGCTTGACGCCGGGTGATATCATTTGGGATACCCCTACGAATATTGCTGGCTATGAACCGCTCAATTATGACCGCGCCTTTCATGGACCGGTGCGCATGAGGACGGCACTTGCCAACAGTTACAATATCCCTGCCGTGCAAACCTTGCGCCAAATCGGGGTGCCCAGTTTGTTGGAATTCGCTCAACGCTTCGGCGTCAACAGCCTTGGCGACGACGCCAGCAATTACGGCTTGTCGCTCACGCTGGGCGGCGGGGAAATCACCCTGTTAGAACTCACGCGCGCTTACAGCGTGTTCGCCAATGGGGGATCGCTGGTGCCCACGACGGCGGTTTTGTGCGTGCTGGATAATCAAAATCACATCATCTTTCAATACGAAAATAGTTGCCCGCGTGGCGACACGGTCAACCAGACGGTTAATCGCGGCGGCTTCGGTCAGCAAGTGCTAGACCCGCGTATCGCCTTCATTATCTCCGACATTTTGGGCGATAACGCCGCGCGCAGTTCGGCGATGGGGTCAAATAGCCCGCTCAACACCGGCGGCTTGTTGAGCTCGGTGAAGACAGGCACGACCGATAATTTCAAAGATAACTGGACGGTGGGTTATACCCGCAATGTCGCAGTCGGTGTGTGGGTAGGCAACAGTGATGGCGAGGCGATGAGCAACGTGTCCGGTTTGACGGGTGCCGCGCCTTTGTGGAATGCCGTGATCACCAATGTGTATGGCAATGGTGACTTTTTGTCCGAGTTCGCCACCGACGGCGGCTTGCTGCCGGACCGTCTCGATCAACCATCGGGGATGGCGTTGCGCCGCTTGTGCAGCCTCAGCGCGATGCGCGAACCCGCCCAAGAATGCACCGCCTCGGTCAGCGAATGGTTCTTGGACGGTGCCGCCGCCGTGCCCGATGGACAAGGCGGGCTGCAATATCGCGATGCCCCACCGCCCACGCAAGATGTCCCGCCCGCTTCGGGTCCGTGGCTGCGTGAGGTCGAGCCGGATATTTATCGCGTCTTGGTCAACCCCGTCGCGCCCGAGATCGCCAATCAGATCGTATTCGCCCCCCAACCCGGACAACCATCCCCGCCGCCACCGCTCTACTGTCAAGTGCCGTTTGAGCAGGCAGCCAGTTCACCCGGTGCCCGCGAGCAATTGTTCATCGCGCCGCCGCCAGTGCCCGAAGACGCCACCCGTGCCGAGCAATACGCCCGCAACAACGGCATCGCCTTCTTGCCCACCATCGCCTGTAGCACGGAACTGCTGTCCGCTGTGGGCAGCCCGCTGGTGATCACGGCATTCATCACACAGCCGGGCAACGGGCAGGTGGTCACGGGCAATATGCCTATCGTCGGCACGGCGCAGTTCTCGCCCGGTCAGGCGCAGTATTACAAGATCGAGATCAGCGGCGGGCAGTTTGCGGGCAATTGGTTCACGCTGGGGGATGTCCATTACAATAGCGTCGTCAATGGTCAGTTGGAACTTTTACAAGCGGAAGGGTTGCAACCGGGGCAATACACGATTCAACTGGTCGTGGTGGGCAACGATGGCAATTATGTGCAGGCACCCTATCAGGTGACGTTCACGAAGGGGTAGGGAGCTTAGCGCAGGTCTTGAAAGAAGGCGCGCAGCAAGTCGCCGGCGTCATCCGCCAGCAGCCCGCCTTCGACCTGCACGCGGTGGTTGAGCTTGGGGTGGCGCACCAGATCATCAACACTGCCCGCCATGCCCGCTTTCCAGTCAATGGCGGCGTAGACCAACCGTGTGAGCCGCGCCAACACCATCGCGCCCGCGCACATGGCGCATGGCTCTAACGTGCAATACAGGGTGACGCCCTCTAGCCGCCACCGCCCTAGCGCTTGCGACGCCTGTTTGAGGGCGATCAATTCCGCGTGGGCGGTGGCGTCGTGATCGGCTTCGCGACGGTTGCGCCCGCGCCCGATGATCTGCCGTTCGTAGACCGCCACCGCCCCGATAGGGACATCCCCCGTCGCGAGGGCGGCGGTGGCTTCTTCCAGCGCGATCCGCATGTAATCGAGATCATTCATCGCTAACGGGGGAAGCCGAAGATCGAGTTGCCGGAGAGCGCATAGATGACATTTTGGTTGGAATTCACGATCACGTTGTTGAGCGAGGCGAATAGTGTTTCGTCCTCGGCACGATAGGCGTTGATGAAGGTGCCCGCCATCGTCGTCTCAAAAATTGTGCGCTGGTCTTGCTCGATTAAGTACACCCCTTGCGAGGTCGGGTTGGGGTTGAGGTAGAACGCCGAGGGGCTATCGATGATTTGGGTATCGGGGAAGGTGAAGGCAAAGGGCAGTTGATCGCCCGCGCGGAACTTGGCGATCACGCCGGTGTTGAGCAGCAAAAAGACATCGCCGTTGGAGGTGATCGAAAAATCGACCGCGCTGGTGATGTCGGGGCGGCGTCCTCCTGTGAAATATTCTAACGGGACACCCGTAAATGTGCCGCCGGAGGGGTCGTAGCGCCAAATTTGATTGCCAGCCGGATCAAGGATGTACAAGCGCCCTTCCCAATAGGTGATCGCCTTGGGGCTTTGCCACGTTTCGGCACCCGTCAGGCGTTGGGCAGTGCAATCTTGCAAAAAGCGCGGTTGACACACGATCAGCAAGCCGTCGGCATCCAGCGCTGTGATCACATTGCTGGCGGACAAGCCCGCGCCATTTTCCGCCCAAGCGATATCGACCAGTGCCCCAACATCAAAATTGACCACCCGCCCACTGCGGCGCATGGCGGGGATGGGGGCGTAAGAGCCGGGCATGGTGGCAAGCCCATCTTCGGTCAAGGTGATCCGATAGACCTGCTGATTGTTGGAGTCCAGCACATACATATCATCCCCCTGCAAGACCACATCGGTGAGTTGGGCATTTTGGAAAGCGTAGATCGGGGTGGGTGGGCGGCGGGCGATATTTTGCAAGCGGTCAAGGATGCTGCGCGCTTCGCGTTTCAATGCCAGCATACTCGGGTCATCTGCGCGCAGGGCGTCGCACTCGTCCACCACCAGCGTGACGGCGTTCCATGCGGCAACCGTGCCCGTCACATCGGTGCTGGCGACGGAACGGGCGGTTTGCCCGCTGGTCAGCGCCCGCTCTACGCATTTATCAAAGCCACTTTCACCCGTGCCACTGACCCATAACAGCACCACCGCTACCACTAGCAGGATCGGCAGCAGCACCGCGATCCCGGTGGCAGTGGGTGATGCCAACCAGCCGCGCTCCCCCTGCGAGGGTTCGGGCACGAGGCGGTTAAAAATGTGCATGATCACCTCGAAGCCTTTGGCGAGGCGTTCGGCAAGCGTGCTGATCACGGCGCGTCCGGCGGCACCGCGACGGGCAGATCGCGGTAGGGCGGGCGGGGGCGCGGCGTTTTCGGTAGGCACGGGCGGCGCGGCTTTGGGACTCGCCCCTGCCGCCGTCGTCGATTCTGCGACGCGCGCCGGGGTGGTCGCCACGATGTTGCTGGCAGGCGAGACGAACTCGACCACCAGCAGCGTGATCTGCTTTTTGATGCCTTCGCGCATCGTCGCCAAGACCGCCCCGATATCATCGAGCGCCAACGCCGTTGTGATCGACTCCAACGGGTAATCCGCTAAGCTGGAGTCCGCCCAACCGATGCGCAAGCCGGGCGTGATGGTCAAGCGCGTCATACGGACATCGGGCGCGGTGCCCACCCCCAGCGGCGGCGTAAAGATTTGATCATCATCGGTCAGGTCGGCGGGGAAGGTTTGGACAGCGCCGTCCTTGCTTCTTTGCACCATGACGGCGCTACCGGCTTTGCCGACGATCATCTCGCCCCCGCGCAGCACCCCCGCGATTATGCTGGCTTCGTAATAGCGCGGGTCGGCTTGATTGTGTTCGATCAAGCGGTTGTTCAACAGCGTGAAGACATTGCGAATACCCGCCGTGACGCTGCCGCTGCCCTCAAAATAGTGGGTGGCACCGTCGCGCACCATCGTGTCGTAAAATGCCGCTGGGGCGACCGTGTCGCCACTGGGCAGGACGAGCGCGAAAAAAGTGTCCGCCTCGCGCCCGCGTGCCGCCTTGCGTGGAGCCATCTCCACGAGGGTGCCGGGGGGTGGGGCGCTGATGGCGCGCCCCCCGACCATATAGAGAGTGCCCACGAGCGATTCATATTCAAACGGCATGGCATTTTCCTTTAAGGTACAGCATGACGATCAGGCTTACGAAATCGCTTCGGCGGGCAGGTGATCGACACGGTTGACATAACGTAGCAGCAGACGGTCTTTGTCCATGAAATCAAGGCGGGTGATGGCAGTGTTGTAGTGCATGTGATACATCACGCGCGTGGGCAGCATCCCAAAGAAGGCTTTGAGGACGATATCCATGAAGGTGCCATGCGTGACGATGCCGATCCGTGCCTCGCGATCTTCCCCAACGGCACGGGTGCGCAACTCCATCACCAAAGTAATGGCACGGGCGCACGCCTGCGGGTAGCTTTCTTGCCCATTGCGGATATCATACCAGCCGTCTTCGCGGTGCCCATCGCCCGGCACATAATCGGGGAATTCTTCCGCTACCTGTGCCAAAGATCGCCCCGGATGCGGAATGACCACGCCATCTTGTTCCAAGTAGATGCCGCCATGCTCGTAAATATCGTAGCGGATTATCGGTTTCATCCCCAATGCTCGCGCCAAGGGCGACGCAGTTTGTAGGGTTCGGTGCATCGGGCTGACATATAAATGGGTGAGATCCAGCCCTTGCCGCGCCTCGCTACGGCTGAAGCCGGTCTCGTGATTGATCCAAGGATCGCGATGCGCCGCTTCGGTGGCGAAGGTGGCTAGGTAGGCGGCTTGTTGGTGCCCCAACGCCGTCAACTGCGGGTCATAGGTGCGCTCGCTTTCAAGCTCCAGAGCATTGTTAGTCGATTGTCCGTGACGGATGAGATATAACTCCACGTCGTTTTACAACTCCTTGCGATAGGGAACTGAGGTGCGGGCGCAAGCGTCGGCGGGGGGTAGAAACGCCCATGACTATGCCCACTCCATCATTTTCACCTGTTTGAGCGCAGACCGCAAGGCGCGTCTGTGACAGCAGCCATCCACCCCGTTGTCTCCACGAGGCGATCTGTGGGAGGGATGGTCTACCCCTGATAAAATAGAGTAATAGTTTCCCAAGTGAGTACAATTATTGACAGCAGGGGAGCCTGAAAATGAGCAAAGGATCACAGTTCGCAGCGGCTTTCAAGAACTGTTTTAAGCGCTAAAATGGAAACTTGGAGTTTCAATTTTCGTAACTGCTGAGGCTGAAAAACGGTCGATAATAAAGGCAG
>Ga0209181_10008919_pt1 | contig 13341 bp, 13 predicted proteins | sample MAT05_FD_187208 | JGI IMG/M metagenome (GOLD analysis project Ga0209181, IMG submission 187208) | Freshwater microbial communities from Lake Fryxell liftoff mats and glacier meltwater in Antarctica - MAT-05 (SPAdes) (version 2) | ecosystem: Environmental > Aquatic > Freshwater > Ice > Liftoff... | reverse complement strand
GGGTAACGTCTAAGGATAGATCGCGCGCAGCCGCGATCTGATCCGATTGTTGAACAAGCCCGGTGCTGGGTGTTTGGCTTACTTATAGGAAAGAGTTTTTTTGGCCCTTGGCACCGCGATGGCGGTGGCGGATGTGACGGGTCGGGGTTCACCGTCGTGGGCCTGAAACCGGCGAGTGCCGGGTTTGCTTGCGGTCGATCCTAGCCGATTTACGCGGGTTTTTGCCGAATCGGGCGCAATCGATTTCGCGCCGGTCACTAGGCGTGTTTTGCGGCCGGCGCGGGCGGGTGGTTTACACCGTGGCGCTCCCGTTTGCTTGGGCGGGGCTGTCGGTTTCCACGTCGATGCGGAATGTCCGTGGGATCACGCGAATGCGCATCGGCTGGCCGCAGCGCCAGCACAGCACTGGGCGGCGGGTCTTGGGTTTGGCGATCGGGATGACGACGTGCAGCATCAGTTGCACTCGGCGTAGCAGGATCTTGCGGCGATGGTGGGTGAGGCCGTAGTTGCGACTGCGCCGAAAGCCGCGTGGCAGCAGGTGGCTGAGCAGCAGCTCATGGAGCCGTATCGAATCCGATTGATCGAAAGTGTTCACAGAGGTAGCCTCGTCTCAAGAGAAACCGCCAGCGGAGGACGCACCGACCGGGTGCGCGAGACGAGGGTGTATCAAGCTGCCGCGTAGCGGCTTCGTTCAACAATTCGTTCAAGCCGAGACCGCTTCGCGGCCGCGGAGTTGTTCGGTAAATTGTCACAACGCTGCGGCCGCAAATCGGTCCGGCTTAAGTCAGGCGTTAGCCGACAAGGTCAGGGTCGCCGTACAATCCAGCCTATGAGCCAGCCCAAGCCCGACTTTTCGCAGCTTTCCATTGCCGAGCGCATCCAACTCGTCGAGGACATCTGGGATAGCATCGCTACCGAGAACCCGGCGGCGGTGCAGCTTTCCGAGAGTCAAAATCAGGAGATCCGGCGCCGTTTGGCAGCCCATGATGCCGAGCCGGATTCAGCCATTCCTTGGGAGCAGGTCCGCTCTGAGCTGTTTCAGCGCAACCACTGATGCGCATCGCATTCAGGCCGGAAGCTCGGGCTGAGGTAATTGAGGCCAAGGCTTGGTACGAGCGGCAGGCGTCTGGCCTAGGTCTTGAGTTTGCACGGGCTGTCGAGGCTTCCATCTCATCAGCAGTTCGCATGCCCGAGGCATACCCGGTGATCGAGGTTGAGTGCCGGCGCGCTCTGCTCCGGCGGTTTCCGCATGCCGTAATTTTCCGCCTCAGCAGCGAAGAGCTGTTGGTCGTCGCCGTGTTTCACCACACTGCCCGCGGCGCTGGATTAGTCATGCCCGGGCAGAGCGTGACCGCCGCGCCCGCTTGAATTGCCCGTTTCGGCATCGATCGCCGAGGGAAGCGACCCACGCCCTGAACTCCATGGTGTCGTTGACCTCGGCGGAGATTCGCCGCCACCCGTTTCGCGCTGGGCTGATCACTTGTGTCGGTGACAGCCGGGTTTCTTCGAGGATCACGGCAAGATCAGTTGTCACGTCAGCGACGAAGGTGCATGGGGGACCAACAGGCCAGTCGAGCTGCTGCGAGTTGACGTAGTCTGGGAAGGAGAACCCCGCAGGTTCTTGCGAGGGCGTGGCGAGAATGTCGGCTGCGAGGATCCGATGCATCGTCAAGAGCCTCGGATGCTGGTAGTCCCAGAACACAGTCACGAGGTAAGTGACAGCACCTCGGACGACGAGGCCAAGGACGCTGATTTCCGCATCCATGGGCTCGTCGCCGGCGGGCTGCCGATATCGAATCGCGAGCCGTTTGCGGTCCAACAGCGCCCGCTGCACCGCCTCTGGTACGCCGGGTGAGACCTTTGGCGGCTGCAGCTGGAAGCCGCGCGGCTTGGCGATAACCCGCTCGGACCAGCGGCGGGCGGCAATCGAGGACATCCACGAACCCCTGAGGCCCGAGCCTGGAGATCCCCCCGCCGCGCGGCGGACCCCAAACGGTCGGCACTCCAGGACATTCATAATCCGAGCTCAGCAAGCTTGAGGTAGGTTGACGTCTGTTCCGGATTGTCGGCGGGTGCGAGCCACTGCGCTGGCTGAACTCTTTCGAAGTACCCGACCGTGGACCAAAGATGAGCTATCAGCCGTTCACCCTGAAGATCTTCGTAGCCGACGGCGACCCGGACGGCCTGCGGGTCATCGAGCGCAGCAACTGGATTGGCAAGGTGCTGGTCTTTCCGCGCCTGCTGTTTCCCGAGATCAAGAAGCGCAGCGAGTTCAACCAGACCGGCGTGTACCTGCTGCTGGGTCCGCGGCCGGACGGCGAGGGCGAAATGCTCTATGTTGGCGAGGGCGACCCAGTGCGTCCGCGCCTGGAGAGCCACTTCGCCCAGAAGGACTTCTGGACCCGCGCGGTGTTCTTCGTCGCCGGACATGGACAGCTGAACAAGGCGCACGTGCAGTATCTGGAGGCTCAGCTTGTGCAGCGGGCGAGGGCGGCGCGGCGCGTGCCGCTCGATAACGGCAACATTCCCGCCGAACCGAGCCTTGCGGAAGCCGACACGGCCGACATGCAGGTCTTCCTCGGCAACGTGCTGGGCATCCTGCCCATTCTTGGTGTCACGGCGTTCGAGCAGGCGGCTGTCGCCAGTCCCACCGCGCAGTCACCGCAATTGACCCTGAACGCGAAGGGCGTCACCGCACATGGACGTGAGACAACACAGGGCTTTGTTGTGTTCAAGGGATCGCAATCGGTCCCCGACGAAACACCTTCGATGCGCGAGCCCGTGCGTGGCTTCTTCGAGCGGCGCCGGGAGTTGATTGCCAATGGCGTGCTGGGTGCTGCTGGTGGAGGCTACCTGTTCACGCAGGACTATGTGTTCTCCAGTCCTTCCGGCGCAGCTGCGGTGGTACTCGGCCGCAGCGCGAATGGGCGCATCGAGTGGAAGGATCCGCAGGGGAAGACGCTGAAGGAGTTGCAGATGGGTGCCGACGGATAAGTTTGGGCGCGTGGTAGACCAATTGCCGTGTTCGCGCGCAGCGAGGTTTTGCTCAGATTGCCGCGCCACGTGATGCACAGGAGCGCTGTCCGACTGCGATGGGCCCAGCTGACGGGCGCGGTGGGGCTGGCGGCGCCACTCCGGCACAATGCAGTGCGACTTTTCCGTCATCCGCGACTGACGAACGACACTGCAGTACTCCGTATGGATCGATCCGCGCCAGCCCGTATCTTTCGCTACGTTGTCCGCATCGACGCGGGAACGGCACCTCGTCCGTGGGGCGGTACATGCTCACTTGCCATCTGCAAGCCCGCGATCCGTGCCAGTGCGCATCCCGGCGACTGGGTGATCGGCTTTCGCAGCCGACGGCCGGGCGAGGTCGTGTATGTGATGCAGATCGACGAGCGCCTCTCATTGGGTGACTACTGGCGCGACCCGCGCTATGCGGATCGACGACCCGGCGGCGCGGCGCAGCCGGACAACATCTACCGGCCGAAAAAGTCGGGCGTGCTGGAGCAGGTCGCCAACGACGTGCATGGGCCCGCGCAGGCTGCGGCCGACATTCGCGGACGAAATGTACTGCTGAGCAAACGGTTCTGGTACTTCGGCAGTGCCAGCGTAACGCTGCCCGCCGCGCTGCGGCATCTGCTGCACTCTGTGCGCGGTCATGTCGTGCACAAGGCGCGTCGGGTCAATGACGAAGCTGCGCTGGTGCGCTGGCTGTCGCGATGGAATCCCGGGGTACACGGAACGTCAATCGATCAGCCGCAGCCCGAGGTTGCCGCCGCAACCGCGAATGCGGTTGTGCACCGGAAGGCACGCTCCACACCAGGTGGCTGCGCGCCGACTGCACGTCGTGCGGCGCCGGTCATGTCGCCGCTGCGGCAGCTGGTGCTGTCGCGCAAGGGATTCGATTCCGGCTACGGTGGCTTCCCGAGCCCGATCCTGCCGGACGGCCGCCTGGTACCGCTGCCCATTCCGGCGGTGCACGACAGCACGCGGATGATCGATACGGCATGCGAACCCGTGCTTCTGGGTGAGCTGCTGGCCGACTTGGGAAGTTCGACATCGCGCTACTCGCTGGACACCCGAGTGCACCTCGACCCCGATCTCGCACGCGGCAGCCGCGTTCGACGCGCTGGCTGGCGCCCCAGCCTCGGTCAGACCGGCGCCGCGCAGGCCCATCTGGAGAGATGCGGGGCAGGGCCGGGAACAGTGTTCCTGTTTTTCGGCTGGTTCCGCCGCGTCGAGCGTCATGATGGCCGCTGGCGGTTCCAGCGCAGCGCGCCTCATCAGCATGTTCTGTTCGGCTGGCTCGAGGTTGATGCCGTGTTGCCGATCGTCTCCGAGCGCGAGAGTTGCCTCGCCGACTACCCGTGGATCGCCGACCATCCCCATGTCGCGAATCCCGCGCACTACGATCACCAGCGCAATACCCTCTACATCGCGCGCGAGCGTTCGCTGCTTCGACGCAATTCCATGGGGGGCGGCATCTTCGACCGCATCACCGAATCTCGCGTGCTGACCGCGCTGGGCCAGAATCGCAGTGTCTGGTCATTGCCGGATTGGTTCATGGCCAGCGGCAAGCAAGCGGGGCTTAGCTATCACGGTGAGACCTCCCGCTGGCGCCGCGCAGGCGAGCGCTGCGAGTTGCGCTCGGTGGCCAAGGGGCAGGAGTTTGTTCTGGACTTGGCTGGGCGACCGAAAGCTCGGGAGTGGCTCGTCGAAGTGGTCCAAGGTCGCTCGACCTGATGTCACGGTCGCCGTAAGGTAGGTCGATGCGATGGGCAGCGCCGCGGGTCGGGGCGACCCGCGCTACGATCCTGCACTCACAAATCGAGTCCGCGACCGACGACTCAGAGTTCGTAGAGGTTTACAACACCGGGCGCCATTTCTTGTACGTTGCGGGTACGCGGGCTCGGGATTTCCTGATGGTGAGCTGTGTCAGACCTAGATCGGAGTTTCTGGAAAATCGGGCTTTGGAGGCTGCGCGGCGAATCAGGGTAGCCGCTGCATAACGCGACGGAGAAAGCCGCTCAGTTGGGCAACATAGGGCGAGCGCGCTCACGTAGATGGCTTCGTAATCTTTGCGCCACTTGAGGGAACATGGGTACCAAGCACCTTAAAATCTGTTGGGAACAGGAGAGGGAGTATTTGACCCTTGATCCTTCTCGGCTGCCCCGGAAGGGAGCGTCCATTAAAACCACGGCCTACTGGCCTCGTGAAAAGCGTCTGGTCGAATATAAGGCTAGGTGTGTCGGATCAGCCATCCGCGCGGGCGAGCGTGAACTCGTTCTCTCTTACTCTGCAGCCGCCAATCCGAAGCTTAAGGACGCCGATGCTTGTTGGGGGACGTCAAGGATTCGTTTCAGTCAGGACCTTCGAGGGGCCACGGCATATTGGAATGATCGCAACAACGCTTGGGCCTCTGGTAACGCCTCAGATTTGAAGATCCTCGCCGAAGGTATGGTTGATGAGGCACAGCAAAGGAGGCAGGCATCGCAGATTGCTCGGCCGATGCAGCAAGCACTGCGGCAAATTCTATTGGAGAGCGACGGGAGGTGCGCGATCAGTGGTGAGTCTACGGCGGTTGCGCTCGATGTGGCGCATCTGCTTGATGTTCGCCACAAGGGGGCCGTGACAACCCACAACTGCTTCTTGTTGCGCGCTGACTTGCACCGGCTCTTCGACCGAAACCTCATCGTTATTCGAAGTGATGGCACGCTTAAACTCGCAAAGGGGCTTTCAAATAGATATCGGACGGAGCTCGGCAAGCATCGGGTAGCGAAGAGGGTTTTGAGTCGGATCGCAGAAGGGCTTGAGTTGCGGGCCAACTTGCAGGCCAAGAGCGCCTAACTTAACGTTCGGTGCTGCGTACCGTGAAGTTTTTCGACGCATTGGAGTGGATGCTTCGGAGATGACTCTGCTTCTACTGCGCTAATTCCCATGGGTGAAGCCGCAAGGCAATCAAGCCCCGCCAGGCCTATCGCACCCTTCGTGCTCTGCCCGCGCGCGAAGCTATCCATGCCTGTAGCTCCATGGTGTCCTGAACCGTTGCCGTCAAGCGAGCCCATCCACGCCTCGCTGACCTGATCTGCTGATCTTCGCTGAGTGGCGTTTCCTCCAGCACCCTGACGAGATCTGGAGCGATGTCGAGCCTGAGCTTGATCATCGGCCCGACGGGCCAGTCCATCTCGCCGGACTCGACGTAGGCACCAAACGTGAAGTCCTTCGGCTCGCGCGCGGCTGTTTCCGTAAGTTGCGCGGACTTAATTCGATGCAGGAGCAGTTGCCGCGGATCGTCGTAGTTCCAGAACACGGTGACTAGGTAGGTCAGGCTGTCGCGGACGACCATGCCGAGCACGCTGACTTCGGCCTCCGAGGTTTCATCGTCGGACGGGCGTAGGTAATGGATCGTGAGGCGCTTGCGGTCGAGCAGGGCGCGTTGCACAGTTTCCGCTATGCCGGGCGCGACCTTGGGTGGCAGGAGTTGGAAGCCCTTCGGCTTGGCTATGACCCGCTCAGCCCATCGCCGCGTACGCGCAAACGGCGTCTTGGCCAGCACCTGCTTCGCGGCCTCGAATCGCGGCCGCAGGCTCTCCTTGATGTCTTCCGGCAGCAACGCGTCGAGGTACTGCCCGGCAAGCACCCAGGCCAGCGCGGCGCGGTCGTCGAGTTGCGGCGCGGTGAGTTCTGCGGCGGCGCGCACCCACTGCCAGCCGGCCTCGGGTTTGGCGTCGTCGGAGGTGATCGGGAAGTGGGCGGAGAGGCGGATCAAGTCGCGCTGGATCGAGCGCAGGTCGACGTCGAAGCCGGCTTCGGCGAGGCGTTCGCGCAGTTGGCGGGTGGAGGCTTTTTCGGGCGCGCGCGGTAGCAAGCCGAGCAGCTTGACCAGCCGGATGCTGGCGTCGATCGCGGGGCGGCGTTGGACTTTGGGCATGGCGGCAGGATACGCGTCTGCGCGCGTGGTGGCGACCGTAGTTGTCGTGGTCTGCACACACCATGGTGGCCCCACGATGGAGGTGCGCGATGTCGCCGATCAGAGGGTTCAAGGGTATCCGGAATCGTCGTTATCGCTGGCGGCCGGCGGCGATGCGGGCGGCCGGGGTGGATCGATTGATCCGCTGGTGGACGCTGCGGCTGCATGCGGCGAGGGATCTCACCCGCTGCTACGAGATGGACGATCCGGACCGCGGCAGTTGCCTGGTGTGGCGCGTGCTGGACGACTGGCTGCCGCGCGGCGCGGGGGCGGCGCGCAAGCTGCTCGACGAGGCCTGGCGCGAGCATCGCAATGAGATCAGCTTTCCGCTGTATCACCATTTGCCGCGCATGGCGGAACTGGCTGCGCGCATTGGGCTTTCCGACGTGGAGGTCGAGGTGCTGACCGTGGTGCTGGTGGTCGCGGCCTGCGAGGACATTCGCGAGATCATCGGCGACACCGAGCGCCATGCCACCGGCATGAACGCCGCGCAGATCGTCGCGATGCTGGCCGATCTGCCGGTGGCCGGCGTGCATGCGGCATTGCGCCGTGGCGGACTGCTGCACCGTCTGGGCCTGTGCGAGGGCTCATCGCTGGGCGGCTCGCTGTCGGGCATCGTACCGACCGAATCGCGCTTCACCGCGCTGGTGGAAGAACCCGAGGCGCCACTCGATCCGCTGCTGGCCGAGTTCTTTCGCCCGGCACCGCAGCCGACGCTGGCGCCCGAGGACTTCGCGCATGCGCGCGGCGATCTGGCCACGCTGCAGGCGCTGCTGGCGACCGATAACGCGCCGCCGCCTGGCACCAACATCCTGATCCACGGACCACCGGGCAGCGGCAAGACGGAGCTGGCGCGATTGCTGGTGCCGCTGACCGGGCGCACGGCCTGTGAAGTGTCGGCGGTGGATGCCGATGGCGAGGCGCACAGCCAGCACGGACTGTGGACCGGCTATTCGCTGGCACAGGTGCTGCTCGCGCGCACGCCCGGCAGCCTGCTGATCGTCGACGAAGCCGACCCGATGCTGGAGGACAAGGACAGCGGCTTGTGGATGTTCGGCCAACGACCCGCGCGATCCGGCAGCCAGAAGGGCTGGTTTAACCAGATGCTGGAAACGGCCGCCACGCCGACGATCTGGATCGCCAACCGCATCGAGGGCATCGACCCGGCGCACCTGCGACGCATGGACTACGTGCTGCCGCTGGGCCAGATGCCCGAAGCGGTGCGGCGGCGGCTGGCCAGCGCCACTGCTACTGAACACGGCCTGCCGGAAAGCTGGGCCCGCGAGGCTGCACGCAACGAGCACCTGATGCCGGCGCACCTGAGCAAGGTGGCACGCGTGGTGTCGCGGCTGCCGGACACGGCGCCGGGGGAGGAGCGGGTACGCGTCGCGCGTCGCACACTAGGCAACCTGCATCGCGCGCTGGGGATTCATCAGCCCCACCGACTGGATGAATCGCCGCTGGGTCGTTGGGATCCGAGCTGGATCGTGACCCGACCGGGCGTTGCGCGGATCGAACAGTCGCTCCGCCGGGGCAACTTGCGCGCGTGCTTTCACGGACCGCCGGGCACTGGGAAGACGGAGTTGGCGCGTGAGTTGGCGCGCCGCTTGGAGCGGCCGCTGCATGTGCGGCGTGCGTCGGATCTGTTGAGCATGTGGGTGGGGGGTACGGAGCGCGCGCTCGCCGAGGCGTTCGAGCGTGCGGCGGACGAGGAAGCGATCCTGTTGATTGACGAGATCGATGGTTTTCTGTCCGCGCGGTCGAATGCGACACGGACCTGGGAAGTGACCCAGGTCAACGAGCTGCTGACGCAGATGGAGGGCTTCGCAGGCGTGCTACTGGCGACAACGAATCGGCTGGAAGGACTGGACCCGGCGTCGATTCGGCGGTTCGACTTGAAAGTAGGGTTCGAGGTGCCGGGGGCTGCGGAGTTGGAGGCGTTGGGGAGAGCGTTGTGTCAGCGTGTGGGGGCAGAGGTGCCGGCCGAGGGGCCGTTTTCGAAGCTGCGCGGGTTGTGTGCGGGGGACTTTGCGGCGGTGGCCAGACAGTTGTCTACGCAGGAAAAACCCGGATTGGACGACGTGTTAGAGATACTGGGGGAGGAGTGGCGGTTGAAGCGAGCGAGTGTGCGCGGGATTGGGTTTCTTCAATGAGCGCCTCCCGAAACATGCGCAACTCAATCCACATGGATCAGCGGCCGGCTGCTCCATGCGGAGGCGACCGGCGCATCGCTGCGCCGCCGCTTCCGTCACACGTGCATTGGCACCGTTGCCAGTCTGACCAACTGGACTCTCAGCAGGTCCTGAAGCGCGTCGTCGTCCAGGCGGCATCAAGGATCTCGGTCTCGGCTACGAACGTCGACGCGAGGTCTGCTGCAAGCTCTTCAACAGAGCGAGTGTTGCCTGCGAGCCGCTTGCTGGCCAAGTAGTTCCACTTGTCGGTTACCCTCCACCCGCGTTGGTCTAGTGCAGCCCGAACGCTTGAGATGAGTTCTGATCGCTGCCCCCGATACGCGTCAACAAAAAGGTCGGAATACAGCCCTCGCGCTTGTCGCTGTGGCCGGTAGGGCAGCAGTTCCAACGCGATCCTCGCAACAGGCCTATCGTCTGCGTCGAGCGGGAGGTGGACCTGAAAGTGCATATAGGCGGACGGTTCGGAGCCCGCTTCGGGCCTCAGTGGGCAGCGCCATGCTTCACCGTCTCGTTCGATGACCAGACCTAGCCACGAGCGCCCTTGGCCGGAACCGCGGTAGATGTTGTTGACCGACAATCCGGCTGCGTTCAGCTGCGAACCCATGGCCACTGCGATCTGGCCCGCAACCATATAGCCGCTTGGCAATCCGCCCGGCGTCACGACCTTCAGTGACTCCCTCCAAGGTAGGGAAGCGTGTACTTCATTTCGAACATAGAACGATCGCAGTTCGTCAGCCCATTCGCCCGCAAGGGTCGATATCGTAGACGTTCCTTCAGACGCTGCAGCAGCGAGGGCAGGAATCATGTCTCTATGAGTGCCCGCCACGAAATCGCCATGTTTTGGCAAATCCCACGGGAACAACGCAAGGAATAGCAGATGCGGATGGCTGTTTGCTTTGGGTGTCGAGTCGAATGTTCTGCTGGCCCAAAGACCCGCGGCGGCCGAGCGGTATCGTGACGTCTGCTCCTCGCCTTCTCCCGCCTTGATCTTGTGCTCCACGACGCCGCAGTGCATCTCTGCACCCTCGCGCCACGTAACCACCAGATCGATCCGGCCGTACTCGCCAACGCCGACTTCGCACTCCGCATTGACATCGGTAGGTGTGCTTGCAGAAAAGAATGCGCCGAGGAACTGCGTTGCGAACGCTGGCGACTCGTTCAACAACACCCCGATGGCGCGCGTCATGACCACTTCGTTCCCGCACAAGCGTAGTTTTCCGAGGATCCCCATGTCGCTCTCCTTAGGTAGGTTGTAACCCGTACTCAATGGCATAGTGCGTGGATCAGACGAAGCATCGCTTCGGTGTCGAGTGAGCAGTACCGCGTCAATTCCGCGCGGATCTGCTCGCGGCGAGTTGCCGAGGTAGCTGAATCGATCGCCTCCAGATACGCCGACTGCGCATCCCCCCCATGCTGTACTCCCTCGAGCGCGTCGTACCGCAACCCCGGCACCAGCGTCGGCAGCACCGCCTTGATCGAGAACGATCCCTGCAGGTCCGGGTGGTAGTAGTGGGTGCGGATCGGCGGCAGCAGGTCGAACAGGCGCGCGATCAGGCTGAGTAGCTGCGGCGCGCGTTCCGGCCGCCACGCGGCGAGGTTCTTGATGCAGGCGGCTTCGAACGACTGGTTGTAGACCACGACGGGGCCGCGGTCGCCGCAGGCGGCAAGCAGCGCTTCGGTGAAGGCTTCGATCGGCGAGTCGCCGGAGAGCTCGAGGAATTCGCGGTGCTCGACCTGGCCCGGTGCGGACTCGACGTGGCAGGAGAACTGGAACGGCACCTGTTGGTACGGTCGCGTGCGGAGCCAGCGTGGGACTGCGAAGTGGATGGTCTCGAAGTCGAGGTAGTAGCGTGGATAGGGTAGGGCGGCGAGCAGCCGGGGCAGTTCATCGTCGATGAAAGGCTTTCCGCTGCGAACGCACTCAGCGATCTGGCGATGCTTGGCGTTGCTGAAGCGCTCGATCGGTACGTCGCGAAGGTCGGTGAAGCCTTCGGCCATCAGCGCCTTCGCGGTTTTTCCGCCGCGGGGAAGGCGGGTGAGCGGGTACTGGGAAATCGGCGGCTCCTGCTCGGTGCAATGGCCGGTGAATGGGCACTCGAAGGGCTTTGAGCAATGCGGCCCGGTGGTGATCTGCGGCATGGGTGCGGCGAGCGTCGCGCGGGCCTGTGCAACCCAGTCGTCGACCTGCGCGAGCAGTGGCTTGACGGGTGCGTCAACGATTTCGGTGCGCAGCAGGCCACGGTAGTCGCCAGGCGTGCGATACACGAAGCTGTTGTCGACTACCCCGATGCGGGTCTGATGCAGCTCAAGGCCCGCACCGCGCAGCACCCACGATTGCACGGCGACATCTTCGAGTTGGTAGGGCTTGACCTCGGTGCTCGACTTCACCTCGGTGAGGATCCAGCCCATCGGTGTGTGTTCGAGCGCATCGGCGCGCACGAGCACGCCGTCATGGCTAAGCGCTGCTTCGAACAGTCGCGCGCCGGGAGTCGCAGATGCGAGCAGGGCGCGGGTGGTTTCTTGCGCACGGCTGAGGTCATCGACGTGTTCGATCACCGTGCCGCCGCCCATCAGGTCGCGCGCGAGTTCGCCGAACTGGGTGCCGGCGGCGAGACGCAGGCGCTGGTCAGCGTCTTCGACGGCGAGCTCCGGTCGGTGTGTCTGCAGCCACAGGCGCTTGGCGCATTGGCGTGCGATCAGGATCTTCGACTTGGATAGACCGCGAGGGCGGGGTGAGGGATTCGCGGTCATGGTGGTGGGTTCATCCGTGGGCTTTCGCGTATGCGTTCGGAGCTGTGGTGGTTGCGTCTGCGTTGTTGGTGTCGGCGAGGTTGGCACGCTGCCGACTGCTGATGGTGTTACAAAAGGTAGCGCATGTCCGGGCACTATTTTCAGGCGCAGTGCGCGCGAGCGACCGTTTTTGTCGCCGGCTTGCGCGATCCTCGCGGCATGAAAACACCTGCCCGATTGTCCTGGACCGTACTTCCCGTAGCCGATGCGCTCGATCGCTTGCGGCAAGCCCACATCGACGTGCCGTTGGCCAGCGAATGGCTCGGCGAGTGGATCGCCTTGCTGCATCCTGCGGATCGACCCGATGCGATCCTGGTCTGGCGTGAGGTCGGTGAGCCGCTGATCCGCGACATGCTTCAGGCCGACCATGGGCCGACGAATGCAGCACACTTGGGCGACGTCCTGCGCGCTGCAGCAGGCGACTGGTGGCGCACCGCGCAAGCATGGACCACCTTCAGCCGCTGGGACCCAAACGATTCCCCCGATTGGAGCCGCTGGCTGGCTCCGTGTCCGGCGCCGGACGACGACCGTCTCGCTGCGGTACTCGCACCAACCGGCGGATGGTTGCTGTGGGACTTCCAGTGGATGGCGGCGCTGCTCGGCAGCGGAATCGACTGGGAAACCGCCCATCAACTGCGCCTGGAGTGGAACCTGCGCCGACCGGGTATCGAGAAACGGATTGCGAACGTGCGCATCAACGGCGTGCTGCTCGAGCATGTGCTGATGCGGCGCACGCTGGGTCCGATGCACCTCACAAGCCGCGTGGATGGGTGGTCGGTGCAGCGTTTGGCGGTGTGGGCGAGTGAGGCGGTGAAGTCTGAGGCGACGACGCATCGCGTGTCGGACGAAAGGATCGGTTGCACCCTGACTGCGGAGGAGGCCAAGCGGGTCAAGGAGTGGGCGGGCCCGCTGTCGAAGGCGATGCAGGACGAGGCAGTGGAGTTCCCAGGTATCGAGTTCGTGTTCGGCGTCGGGCCGTTCGGCGAGATGTTGGATGCGCGGATTGGTGGTCTGGTGTTGTCGTTGCGGTGACATTGGTCGGGTTTGGCGGCGGGCCGAAGGCCGGCCCTGATCAGACATTGTCATCAACCGCCCGCGCTGATCCGGCCGAGGTCAATTTCATTCCGTACCTCGCTGGACGGACAGCAGCGCGCGTCCTCCGGCGCCCAGATGTCGAGGGTCACCGAAACCTTCCCGTCGTCGCTTGCTGTCAGGGTGCGCAAACGGGCGTTGGCGGGATCCGTTGGCTCGATTCGAGCTCGCTGCGTGCACAACGCGCCCCATCCGGGCCGTACTGGAAGGCGGTCGACGCACCCGAGCCGGGGAGCGCGATCTGCGTGATCTGCCCGCGTGCATCCGTACTCGAGGTGCGGTCCTCCGCGTCGC
>Ga0209181_10008917_pt1 | contig 13342 bp, 11 predicted proteins | sample MAT05_FD_187208 | JGI IMG/M metagenome (GOLD analysis project Ga0209181, IMG submission 187208) | Freshwater microbial communities from Lake Fryxell liftoff mats and glacier meltwater in Antarctica - MAT-05 (SPAdes) (version 2) | ecosystem: Environmental > Aquatic > Freshwater > Ice > Liftoff... | reverse complement strand
TGCGCGCGAGGGAAGCGCCGTTGTTGTCCCACCAAATCTGGGCGCCGTGGCCGCTGTAGGTGTAAATCACGACCTTTCGCGCACGGCCGCAGGCTCGGCGTATGCGTGATTCATCTGGCTGCCCGACATCGATCCAAAGCTCGATTTCACCGGTCAAATCGCGCCGCCATATATCCGGTTCGTCTTCGCTGCTTAAACCGCGGCCAAAAGCGAGCGCATCGTCTGCGTGCAGCGCAAACGCCAAGGCGCGCACCATCATGCGCTGTTCGGTTTCCGATGGGTGTTGTGCAAGCGTAAGCTTGTGCGTCTGGTAGTAATGCCGATCCAGATCAGATATCTGCAGTTCAAGCTTATAGACCGTGGCTTTGATCGACATTATAGACTCGCGTTGGGTTTACTAGGGAGTCTAGTTGGCAGTGTGGCCTCTCGGTGAGACTTGTTCGCCGTACAGCGAAACTCGCTTCGGTTGCCTGAGAATTCTTTGCGAGCTGCTTCAAAGAATCAATATGCCTTCTGATTTCGGTTGGTGGGCACAACAGGGATCGAACCTGTGACCCCTACCATGTCAAGGTAGTGCTCTACCGCTGAGCTATGCGCCCCAACTGAGCTCCAAAGATTAACAGCGCGTTTGCGTTCGCACAAGTTGTATTAATTAGGCTGACGAATTCGCTTCAGCTTTGTTGTGCTTAGAGGCTATCATCCGCGCTCTTTTTGCAAATATCGGGCCTCAATCGTGTGGGAAATTTTACGCGCAGGCGGTTTTATTATGATACCGCTCAGTTTGATGAGCGTGCTCAGCATCGCCATTATTGCTGAGCGGTTTTGGGCACTGCGTCGCGCCGCTATCTTGCCGCCAGCACTGGGGCCGCAGGTTCGCCAATACGCCAAAACACATCGACTTGAAGCCGCTCAGCTTCAGGAACTTGAGGAAAACTCGCCCTTAGGTGCCGTTTTAGCGACCGTGCTGGCAAACCGCGCGCGGTCACGTGATGTGATCCGCCAAAAAGTCGAAGATGTGGGCCGCCGGGCGGTGCACGAGATGAACCGCTTTTTAAACTCGCTCGGCACTATTGCCATTATTTCGCCGCTGATGGGGCTGTTAGGCACGGTTTTTGGCCTGATTAAGATGTTTATGGTCATTACCAGCGTAGGCATCGGCGATGCAAATCGCCTGTCAGGCGGCATTGGTGAGGCACTGATCGCAACCGCTTCAGGTTTGGTGGTGGCGATCATTGCTTACGTGTTCCACCGTTTTTTACGCGGCAAAGTACAGAATTTGGCGATTGAGCTTGAACGCGAAGCGAGTGATTTGATCGACGCCCTGGAAGCGCCTACCGCAAATCCAGTGGCTGCTGCACCCATTGCGCGGCCAGCGGCAGCCGCGCGCTAACCGCGATGAAATTTACCGATGACAACGCGTTAGATGAGCCGGAAATCAATGTGATTTCGTTGATCGATGTGATTTTGGTGTTGCTGATTTTCTTTATGGCGACAGCAACCTTTGAGCAACAGTCGCGCTTAAAAGTTAACTTGCCACAAGCGTCCAACAACAGCATCGAAAAAGACAAAGGCGCCAGTTTGTTGGTTCAAATTAACGCCGAGGGGCGGTTTTTTGTGGGTAACAGTGAAGTGATCAACGAAAGCATAGAAACGCTTAAAGCAGCGATTGCGGCCACCGCAGGCGACAAACGCGATCAACGCGTGGTTTTGCGCGCCGATGGCCGAACGCCGCACCAAAGCGTAATAACCGCAATGGATGCGTTGAGCCAACTTGGCTTTGTCAATCTTTCAATTGCCACTGTTCGGCGTGAAGAGACAAAGTGAAGTGAAGGGATTCGATTTTTCGCCCCCAATTCAAAATGGCTATTAAATTGACCGAATCGCCCAAGTTTGTAGACACAACTGTGCGCCCGGCGGGGCAAAAAATTGTTCTTATTTGCGACTGGTTGCCGCCAGATTTTGGCGCAGTGGGTCAATACACGCTGCAACGCGGTGAACAGCTTGCGCGGGAGGGTCACGAGGTAACTGTGGTTGGGTTTTCCAGCCAGACAGCGACTCTTGAAAGCCTTGAACAGCCCCTGGGTTTGCCGAAGGTATTGCGGGTGCGGTGCGGAACGTATGACAAAAACAGTTTGATAAAGCGCGCTTTTTGGACCTTAAACGCGAATATCAAATTGCTGCGTGTCGCTCGCGCCGCTATTAAAGGTGCCGATGAGGTGATTTTTACCGGCAGCCCGCCGTATTTTTTGCACTTTATCGTGCCGGCAAACCTACTATTTTGGCGTAAGACGCTGGTTTACCGGATCACCGATTTCCACCCCGAATGCCTTATGGCTGAATTTAGCCGTGTGCCAATCTGGCTCAAGGCGTTATATCAACTAACGCTTTTTTGGCGCAGGCGCGTGGCCGTATTTGAGGCCATTGGCGAAGACCAAAAGGCGAGGCTGCAGGCAATAAACATCCCGCTGACGCAAATTCGCGTCGTGCGTGACCCAGCGCCAGTCGCATTTGCAGCTAACCTAATTCCCAAAGCTAAACCTGACACATTTGGCCATGCGCGCGCTGTTTTATATTCTGGGAATTTTGGCGTCGCGCATGATGACAAAACGTTTTTAGATGGGTATGCCGAATTCAATGCCCGCTACCCCGGGCGCGCAAAACTTTGGCTAAACGCAGTTGGGAAAAAAGCAGACTTAATTGAAAACGCGTGCAATGTGGCGAATTTACCGATTTTGCGCAGTCAACCCGTGCCATTGCATCAACTTCCAGCGCTGCTAATCTCTGCTGACCTACATTTAATAACCTTGCGCGATGCGTTTGTGGGTTTTGTTTTGCCGAGCAAAGTCTATGCGTGTATCGCTTCTGGGCGCCCGATCCTATTTGTGGGCAGCGCAGATTCTGATGTGCATTTGTTGTGCAGTACGCGCGTACCAGCGGAACAATACCGCCGCGTCGATGTCGGGGACACTCAGGGTGTCGCTTCGGCGCTGGATGCGCTTTTACCGGAGTAAAAGAATGAAATTGGTCGCAGAAAAGCTTGGTAAGTCTGACAAATATGACCGCCTGCGATTTGTGCGCCGTGATGCTAGCGAAACGCAATCGATGATGCCGCGCCAGGGCACTTTGCCGCATGATTTGGTGCATTACATTGTTGAATCGCAATTGCCACTGCAGCACGGTTTCTTAGGGTTGGTCGCTGCGGGTTCGGATGCGGGTTTTGTAATGCAAGCGATTCACGACCCTGTAAATTCAAGCATTGCAACCGAGGCGGTACAGGCCGAGGCGATCGTTGAAGCGCTGCAAACCCAATTGTGGGCTGGCGAATTTGATCTAGCGGCATTTTTGCAGGGCGCGGCAACGGCAAGTGCTGCACGCGGCAAGCCCGCATTCGATTTCACCGGCTTGGATGCCAAAGCGCTTTTATATGACGCGGCGCTGGTCTTGTTGGCGCGTTGGAGTGCCGTGCCCTATCACCAAAGCATGGAACTTAGTTTTCGCTAGATTTTTAGACGCGCTTTAACGCAAAGGCAGCGGCGATGGTTTCTTGCATAGCCAGCGCTGCAACTTTTGGATCCATTGCGTTGCGAATTGGGCGGCCAACCACGATAAAATCGGCACCTAAGGCAAAGGCTTCAGCAACGTCTACTGTGCGCTTTTGGTCGTCTGCTACGGTTTCCACATTTGCTACGGGGCGGATGCCAGGACAAATGATCAGTAATTTTTCACCACAGGCAGCGCGAATTGCGCTGGCTTCTAAGCCGCTGGAGACTACGCCGTCAACACCGCACGCCAGTGCCGCTTTTGCGCGCGATTCAACCAGCGCTTTGGCATCACATTGGAAGCCTAGATCGGTCAGATCGCGTTGATCTAGGCTGGTTAGCGCCGTCACGGCCAACACTTTTAGATCGCCCTTGACTGCAACGGCGGCGCGCATCATCGCGTCATTGCCATGAATCGTGCAAAAATTGACTTTGTGCCGACGCAAGCCTTTCACAGCAGCAGCAACCGTTGCTGGCACGTCAAAAAACTTCAAATCAACGAACACTTTCTTACCACGATCAGCAAGCTCGGCGATCACATCGAAATACTCGCCGCTGGTTAATAGCTCCATGCCCACTTTGTAGAAACTAACTGCATCGCCTAAGCGCTCTACCCAGGCGATGGCCTCGGCACGCGTTTGCACGTCTAGGGCAAAAATTAGACGGTCATGCGTGCTGAATTCGCCGATCACGGAACGATTCAAATTTAGACTAGACATTCACACGCTCTATGTGGCCGCCGTATTTCAAGCAGTTGATTTTTAACAATTAGGATACCGCCGCACCGGCTACAGTAACCCCAAGTGCTGAGTCCACAAGCGCACTTTGTTGCGCAATATGCTGATCGAAATGCCCACATGCGGGCGCGGCAGACCGCTCGCGGCCGGCGTAGCGCAGTTTGTGCTGCGATTGTAAGCACGCCTCGATATGGTGGCGCACTTGGAACCACGCGCCTTGATTGAGCGGTTCTTCCTGACACCAGATCACATCAATCGCATTCGGAAAGCGCGCCAGCTCAGCGGTGACTTCCGTACGCGGGAACGGATAGAGCTGTTCCACCCGCACAATTGCGATATTGCTTAAACCGCGTTTTTCGGCGGCTTCGATCAAATCGTAATAGACCTTACCCGCGCACAGCACCACACGATTGGTAGTGAACTGATTTTTCGTGTTGCTATCACTGATTACGTTGAAGAATTTGCCGCCGGCCAAATCCGCCATGCTGCTGGTCGACAACTTATTGCGCAGCATCGATTTCGGCGTCATCACCACTAAGGGCTTTCGCACATTGCGCAAAACTTGTCTGCGCAGCATGTGGAACATTTGGGCGGGCGATGTCGGCGTACAAACTTGCATGTTATTAAGTGCGCAAAGCTGCAAGAAGCGCTCTAGGCGGGCAGAGGAGTGTTCTGGGCCCTGGCCTTCAAAACCATGCGGCAAAAACAACACCAGGCCGCAAGCACGGCCCCATTTCGCTTCGCCGGAGCTTAAAAATTGGTCGATCACCACCTGCGCGCCATTGCAAAAATCACCGAACTGCGCTTCCCAAATGACCAACGTGCGGGGCTCAGCGGTGGCATAGCCATACTCAAAACCCATCACCGCTTCTTCGCTCAAAACTGAGTCGATAATGCTTACGTTCTCGCGTCCCGCGATTTGTTCCAGCGGCAAATAGGTATTGCCGGAAGGCTGGTCGTGCAATACCGCGTGACGATGGAAAAAAGTCCCGCGTCCGGCATCTTGACCGCTAATTCGCAGCTCGAAACCTTCTTTAAGCAACGTTGCATAGGCCAGCGTTTCAGCAAAACCCCAATCCATGCGCAGCGTGCCTTCGGTCATCTTCGCGCGATCGTCATACACTTTGGCAACGCGCGGGTGCAGCGTCAAATCTTTCGGCAAGGTGTTCAGCACGCGCGCAAGCTCAGTCAAAGTGCCGATATCGCCGCCAGTGTCGACCTCTTGCAGCAAATCGCCACCGACATAGGGCCGCCAATCGGTGGCATTGGCATCATGGTCAGGCGTGGTTAGATCTGGTGCGACTGGCGCACCCTTTTCCAAGGCCGCGCGATACTCATCTTGCATGGCAAGTGCATCGCTCGCAGCAATAACCCCGGCCTGCGTAAGCGCGCCAGCGTATATTTCACGCGTGGTTTTATGCGCGCGTATGTGCTGGTACATAAGCGGCTGCGTCGCTGCGGGCTCGTCCGCTTCGTTGTGGCCATGCCGGCGATAGCAAACCAAATCAATCACGATATCGCGCTGAAATTTTTGCCGATAATCAAAAGCAATTTGCGCGCAGAAAACCACCGCTTCTGGATCATCGCCGTTGACGTGCAATACCGGCGCGTTGATCATTTTTGCAACGTCGGTGCAATAAAAGGTGCTGCGCGCATCTTCCACTATGCTGGTGGTAAAACCGACTTGATTATTGACTACGATATGAATTGTACCGCCCACACAATAGCCACGTGCCTGCGACATATTCAGCAACTCAGGAACGACACCTTGGCCAGCAAAAGCTGCGTCGCCGTGAATTAAAACCGGCACCACGATGGTGCGCTCATGATCGCCGCGACGCACTTGACGCGCACGTACTGAGCCGGTAACCACCGGGTTGATGATCTCCAAATGCGATGGATTAAAACCCAGCGCCACGTGCACCGTGCCACCAGGGGTTTTGACATCGGAGGAAAACCCTAAGTGGTATTTGACATCCCCTGAGTAAGCCGGGTCGTCAATATGATCGTGCTTGCCTTCAAAGGCATCAAAAAGCGATTTTGGCGGCTTGCCGACGGTATTGATCAACACGTTCAAACGCCCGCGATGTGCCATGCCGACGACGACGTCTTTCACGCCTGCTGACCCAGCGCGCTGCACCAGTTCGTCCATAAGCGGGATCATGCTATCGCCGCCTTCCAAAGAAAAACGCTTCTGGCCGACGTATTTGGTGTGCAAATAGCGCTCCAAACCCTCGGCTGCAGTCAAACGCTGCAAAATTCGCTTTTTCTTGGCTGCTTCAAAGCCATATTGCCCGGCATAGCCTTCCAAACGCTCTTGAAACCAGCGGCGCTGTTCATAGTCAGGAATATGCATATATTCCGCACCAATGGATCCCAAATAGGTTGCTTTTAGCATCGCAAGCGTGTCGCCAAGCTTACGCCGGGTTTCCCCTACCAAGATCGGTGCATCGAGCTCAGAATTCAAATCAGCAGCGGTAAACCCATGAAACTGCATCGCCAAATCTGGCACTTCCGGCTGCACCATCATACCCAGCGGATCAATCTTGGCGCGCAGATGCCCGCGCGTTCGGTGGCTATTGATCGCGCGCAATACCGAGGCTTGCTTTGCCGCTTGCACCTCACTCATGCCGCCAGTTGCGTTGGGCGACGGAAGCTTGCCAGACGCTGCAAAATTGCCATTTAACTTGCCAATCGCGGTAATACGGGCCAAAACTGGCGCGTGTGCGACGTCGTTCACGCCACCCAGTGCACTGAAATAGCTGCGCCAGTTTAAACTCACGGAATTCGAGTCAGCTAAAAACGCTTCGTAGAGTTCCTCAACGAATGCAGCGTTGCCGCCGGAGAGCTGCGAGGTGGCAATTTGATCTTGAATACTCATATTTTGCGGCATGCGAGAACGAAATGAAGCCTAGGAGTATAGATGGCGCAGAGGGTGCTTGGTACTATGGATGCATTCGACATTGGCATGGTGGGTTGCCAAAATGACAGCTATGGGCGGCGTTTATCACAGCGACGCGCCGTATGGACTACGCAAATCAACGGCTTGATGCGCAAAACGCTTTCACCTGACGGTTGATCGGATTAGCGCAAGCCCATTCTTTGCGGTCCAGTTCGACAGCGGCACCCACCATTTCCCCGGGCGTCTCCTGCAAGGCCTGGACAAAATTTTGCTCGACAGCCCGGGCTAGCTCTCCAGTTAGGTGCAGGCCGAGCTGGCGTCTAAATCTTAATAGATCAATCTGCAAAAACGTGCCACGTAAATTCAGATCTAAAGCGTGCTTTAGCTCAACTTCCCATGGCCCATAGGGATCTAACTCAAATATTGCGCGCGCCAAATTTAGGCGGGTATAGGGCCACGTTGGGCGCTGTGCGGCAGCCCGTTCAAGATAACCCCGCGCCTTACGCAACGTTTGGACGTTTGCTTTTGGCGTAGTTGCGAACTCCGCGTCCAACAAAAACACGCGGCCGACCAAATCGAGTGTTGTCGCATCCCAGCCAGCCACATTGGCAAGCGCTTCGGCCTGCGATATCGCGTCGTTCCAACGCTCTGAATCAAGTTCGCCGTTCGTCCGTGCATACAGCACATTTTCGAGGCGCGAGGTCGCGACAGCTAGCCAAGCAATATACAAACCCGCACTTGCCAGCACGGCAAAAGCCATGCTGAGGAGGTATTTTAGAGCGCGCGGCATCTTATTGAGATTCCGCTGCCTTATTTACCCGTCTTCTTAGCGTTTTCACCATAGTAGCCATAATGTGGCTGATACCCGTCTGCGTAGTATGAGTAACGTCCATAGCCGTAGCCATGCGAGTGTTCACCAACTCTGTTGATCACGACGCCTAGTAGCGGTGCGTCAACTCTACGCAGCCTCTTAACACCTGATTGCGCTGCTTGATAGGGCGTTTGATCTGATCGAATAACATAAATCACCCCGTCTACAAGTCGGGACAATACCAGCGCATCGCTCACGGCCAGTGCGGGTGCACAGTCAATAACAATGTACTCAAATACCTTACCTAAATTGTCTAGCGCCTCGGAAAACTTTTGCGACGAAAGTAATTCAAGCGGATTTGGCGGGATGATACCTGCAGTCATAATGTAGGTATTGCTACCCTCCAGTTGATGCACGCACTCTGAGATTTTCGCCTCACCCGAAATAAACTGGGACAAGCCAAACTGTGGTTTGCCATCTCCGAACGCGCGCGCGACGGTCGGTCGACGCAGATCGGCGTCAATCAGCAATACCTTGCTCATCTGACTCATCGCCTGCGCCAAATTGAGTGACAAGGTCGTCTTCCCCTCTCCAGGTACTGAAGAAGTGACCAAAATACGGCGATGCTGCTTATCGAGCGTAGACAATAAAATGCCAGTGCGTACGGTGCGAATCGACTCACTAAAAGCGGTTTTTGAATGGTTCAAGAAATAAAGCATTGCGTTTTCATCTTTCGCCAACTTGAGCTGCGGCACTAGGCCAAGCACTGGCAACTGCAGGTGCTTTTCAACATCTTCAGCAGTCTTAATGGTGCTGTCCAGGTGTTCCAGTACAAAAGCCAGTAGCACACTTAGCAGCAATCCCAATATCGCCGCACCCGCGATACTACGTTTAGTATCAGGAGAAATCGGCAAGCCGGAGGGAGTTGCCTGTTCCACAACGCGCGCATTGGTGGTGCGGAAATCAGTGAGTTGATCCGTTTCTTTCTGCTGGTTTTGAAATTTCTGATAGATCAATTTGTTGGCATCAAATTCGCGCTGCAGTCGGCTTAACTCGATCGATTTCCGATTGCCACCTTGCACACTGGACTGCGCGCTACTTAACTGCGACTGCATTTGCTGCTCGATGTTACGCGCATTCTCATAGGCGCGAACTTCGGCGTCGGCGGCGCCAGAAAGTGCGTTATTGAAATTCGTAAGCGCAAGCGCTTCTTCACTTGTTGCCGAGCGCATTTTTGGGTGCGCAGCACCATAACGGCCTGCTAGATCCGCTACGTTTTGCTGCGCTTTGGCATACGCATCGCGCGCTCGCGCCACACCTTCGCTGTTTACCAGCGAAAAAACGGTTTTAAGCTGATTGGATTTACGCGCGCTGATTATTTGCTGGTATATGCTTTCACGATTTAGTCGCTCGGCACGCGCCTCAGCTACGCGTGGCATGAGCATTTGCACGGTTTGCGCGCCCATGGTGTCTTCGCCATCAGCGGAGATGTTGTTCGCAACCAAAAAGGCAAGTACACGCGCTTCTGCGATATCAACATTCTTCTTTAAATCCGTACTTTTCACTTCAAGCCAAGAATTGGCTTTGTTGATCATTTGTAATCGCGCATCCAAGGTATTTTCGATATACGAATCACCAAGTTGGTTTGCGAGTATCGCGGCAAGTTCGGGGTCAGCAACTTCAAAGCTGAGTTTCACCAGCTGAGAATTACGAACCGGATCAACGCGCACCGAACTTTGCACTATTCCCACAGCCAAACGTTCGCGCGCGGACTTCTCGGTAGGTGCAGTTTGGCCTTTGTTTGCCCAGGGAATAATACTTGATAGCGAAAGTTTGCTTTTACGATTGAGACTGGCTAACACACGATCAACGCCGATTTTCTCAACCACGTTTTCCGCTAAAGGTCGTGTCTTAAGAATTTCATATTGGGTTTGCAAATATTCGTAGTTTTGCTGGCCTTGACCATACGTTTCCTGGCTTGCCGTAAAGCGGACGTTTTCACGGTCGATCAGCAACGTGGACGTAGCTCTAAAAATGGGCACTTCTAAGGCCGCGCTCAGCGCGCCTAAGACGCCAAAAAGCAGCGTAATCGCTAAAATGCTGTACCGGTGCCGCCCAATTATGCGTAGATATTCATGCAGTGAGTCCTGCTGCGTAGTTTTAGTACTTTCCAGCAATTCATGAGCTATTTTTGGGTGCGAAATTGGGGCCGTCATATTTTAGAAAAAACTCTCTTCAACACTGATGATGTCACCTGGACGCACTTCCGCGTCCAGTTTGACCTTACGCGGACTAGAACTGGCGCCTGCGACTTCACTGATTACATAGATTCGACTCTTCGACGCGCGCTCGGTAAATCCGCCCGCAATTGAAATGAGTTTGCGTACAGTCATGCCCGGCACAAATGGATAGCCATTGGGTGTTTTGACCTGACCATTGATATAGACGGATCGATACGTTTTGATCGTTACATTGACGCGCGGATTTACCAGAAAGCCGGACTTAAGTTTTAGTCTGATCAATCGTTCAACCTGCTTGGTTTTCAGGCTCAGTACGGTCACCTCGCCAATCAAAGGGAAGGCAATTTTCCCCGATTCACCGACGGTGTATTCCTTAGAGAGCTCAGGTTCACCGAAAACCTCGACCGAAATAAGATCCCCTGGTGCCAGCGCGTAGTCAAAAATAACGTTCTTTTGAATTGTCGCGACATTAGATTCTGCCGCAATGGTGCGACTCGATGTCTCAGCGACAGCGGCCGCTTGAGCGCTTGCAAGCGCAAAAATCGTCGCCACTATCACCACTGAGAGCCACCCAAAATTTACCGTAGCCCAGGCGCGCGAAATATTGGAGCTCGAATAGGATTTGAGCGTAGTGATTAAAGTGACGATCGGGGACCTTCGAAACTGCGCGTGCATAACAATAAGGTTTACCAAGAAAATTAAGCGAGAAAATAGTGAAATCAGTCCACTCAAAGCGTTTCGACGGCACCGTCTTTATTGTGCACGACTACCGAATCAAACTAGGTTGGAAGCACTGAACTGACGCTGAGTATTGCCGGGCGTAGAACTATCTTTACGCTGTAAATCCCTACTCCCCTAAATCTCTTCGGAAAAAAAAGGGCATCGCAGTGCGATACCCATTCTTTGGAAGAATCCCATTCTTTGGAAGAATCCCTAACTTTGGGACAATCCCTAACTTCAAACCATACTAATCCCGAACGTGGGCGCTATTAAGACCCAGGCGCCAAAGTGCCTAGCTATAGCGACGCCTCAAAGCTAACGCTGAACTCATCGCGATTAAAATCGTAAAGTGAATTGCTTGCAGACGTTCCATTAGTAACCGCAGCGTCTCGGCGATAGGACTTATAGCCAGCGCCCAAACTTAGCCAATCGCGTAATTTATAATCAGCCGATAAGCCCCAAAAGTTGAGGTTGTCATCGCGCAATGTCCGATCATTGGCCAAATATTCTGCGGTCGAGCGGCCCACATCAATGCCTGTGTGGAAGCGGTCAGACCAACCGTGCGTCCAAGAAAGCGTTATGTCACGCGCGATTAAATAGTCAGTTCCAGCTGCGGTTCCGGCAACGCCACTGAGGAAGTCCACCGATTCTTGTGTCCCTCGAGTAGCACTGAGATCAATAACGGAGTACGACCGGGGCTTAAACTGTAGGCCTACATCCCAAGCAACGCCCGAGTATCCATCCAGTCGATTGTCGTCAAAACTCCGCCGCGTGCGACCAAATCCAATGTGACCGGAGGTTTTCGCGGTAGCGTCAAATTCTAAACCCAACAAATAAGTACGAACCGTACTGTCGAGGAAGTAGTTCGTTAGCAAGGCACGCGAGCGGCTTCTGTCATAGCTTATTTCTGAGTTATTCGCAGAAAGGTAAACCTGCGTTTTGGGCGCGACGCGCCAGCCAAAACGTCCGTCAACATAGCGTAAGTCACGATCACTGCGAAACGAATAGGACTCATTATTAACGTAATTAATGTTGGAGACGCCAGCGCCTAGCCCGAGCGCGCCCCTGGCGCCAGGTGCACCGTAGTTAAAATCGACATCTAAACCTTTGCGTTCAAAGCGATCCACATCGCTGGCAACGGTATTTTGCAAACCTTGGAGTGCGTTCGTTCCGCGTCGATCATGGCCGCGCTCAAGGGATGCACCTAAGTCAAGTTTGGTACGCACGCTGGGCGATAAGGTGACGCCAGCATTTACTCGATGATCGGTGTAGTTATCGATTTTAGAATCTTGATAACGCGCTGATTCGAGTTCATAACTGAGCGAAAAGCTACGCGCTTCGTTACCCGCATCAAGACGAACACCAGGTGATACACGCGTGAAAAAACTACTCACTTCAGCCGTATTTGACTGCCCAACGTTCGAGTCATGTCCGAAAGTCAAACCCAGGGTTGGTTTGACGCGAAACGGCCCCGCCTGCACGCCGGTACCGTCTTGGGCAATCGCGAAGCCTGCGGCGGCTAATGAAACTGCAAGTGCTAGTGCTGTTTTTGCCATGATGATTCCAATTTTCCGACTTCGGACGCGCTTAAAAGTGCCGTGGCCGTCACAAATTTGACAGGAACGGCGCGATAGATAGTACTGTAACTTAACCTAGTGGATGAACTCTAGTCCCTAGACCCTTCTAATTGAAGCAAAAGTTGCTTTGCTTCAGTTGGCATCTCCACACGCGCACGCTCAATTAGGCTGCGTGCCTCTGGTCTAGTCAAATCTGAGCGCCACAACAAACGCGCCAAATTGAGATTCGCTTGAATTACGCCAGCCTCGCTTGCATGTTGATACCAAATTTTTGCCTGCGCGATGTTGACACTACCGATCCAGCCGCGTTCATAGACTTCCCCGAGGTTATTTGCGCTTGCGGCGTCGCCAGCCGCAAAGGCCATTTCATAAAGCGCAGCGGCTTTAACTGCTAAAGCTGGCGTTGGGGTTTCGCTCGTTAAAAGATAGGCAGCTAGGCCCGCTGCTGATTTGCGTCCGGCATCCGCAGCGCGACAAAGCATATCTATTGCACACTCTCGGCCCTTATCACCTTGTTCAGCGCATAGTCGACCATAGGCTTCTAACGCTGCGGGATGGCCACGCGCGGCTGCGTTTTTCATAAATTCTAGCGCCACTTTCGGATTAGAGTTTGCAGCACACAGCGCACGTCGATATAGAGCGCCAGCAGACTCTGCCATACTACTTGCCCCTGCCTCCGTTGTTGACGCGGCCTCCGTTGTTGACGCGGCCTCCGTTGTTGACGCTGCCTCCGTTGTTGGCCCTAAGGCGTCACACGAGCCGCCTTGCCAAGGCTCTTTTTTCCCATGCTCAATCACTTCCTGAGCAAGCCAGCGC
>Ga0209181_10008916_pt1 | contig 13342 bp, 7 predicted proteins | sample MAT05_FD_187208 | JGI IMG/M metagenome (GOLD analysis project Ga0209181, IMG submission 187208) | Freshwater microbial communities from Lake Fryxell liftoff mats and glacier meltwater in Antarctica - MAT-05 (SPAdes) (version 2) | ecosystem: Environmental > Aquatic > Freshwater > Ice > Liftoff... | reverse complement strand
TCCGCTGCCGCGCGCTCAGTCTCGCTCAGCGTGTTCTGGACTTCCGTGATGCGGTTCTGCAGGTCCGCCTGCACCGACTCAAAGTGAGCGCGATCCTCGTGGGCGGTCTGTTGCAAACCGGCAACGTTCAACTCAAGCGCGGCCTTTTCATCGCACAGCGCCTCCTGTGTCTGCTCGGAATGAAGGCGCAGATTGTCGAGTTCCCGCTCGGTCCACTCAAAGCGGCTTTCCAACTCCGCCTTGTCCGCATCAAGCCTGTCGTATTTTTCCGATGCGGCGAGCTGCGTTTCCGCCAGCGTCACCTCGGCCTCGGCGATGCGCTGCTCGAGTTCGGCCTTTATCCGGTTGAGCGTCGTGACTTCGTCCGTGGCAGTCCTTCTGGTCTCGATGAGGTTCTGGACGCTCTCTGCAATTCGCTCCTGCAACTCGCTCCTGGCACTCGAAAGGGTGGCAATCTCCGAGCTCGACAGGCGCTGCGTTTCGGCGAGGCGGGTCTCGGTTTCGGTGAGGCGCAGCCTGAGATCGGTCCTTTCCGCTGAGAGGGCGGCATCTGCTTCCGCCGCCGCGCGCCGGGTTTCATCGAGACCCTCGAGCGCGTCGGTCAGTTTCTTCTGAAGGGAATCGCGCGCAGCAGCGAGGCTGGCGATCTCCGTCTCGGCAGTCTGCCGCACCTGCGCAAATTCCGCGTCCTTCGCACCGAGGCGGCCCTCCAATCCGGCCTTTTCTGCGGAAAGAGCCGCATGGGATTCCGCGGTCGTGCGGCGGGTCTCATCGAGTGATTGGATTGTCTCATCCAGCTTCTCTTGGAGTGAATCGCGGGTGGCGGAGAGGCTCGCAATGTCCGCCGCCGCCTTGCCCCGCACCTGCAGGAACTCCACGGCAGTCGCCTCGATGTGGCGTTCCAGGCCCGCCTTTTCCGCCGCCAGCGCTGCATGGGACTCCGCGGTCGTGCGCCGGTTTTCAGTGAGAGTCAGGCTGGTCTCCTCCAGCTTCTTCTGCAGGGAATCGCGAGTGGTCGAGAGAGCGGCAATCTCCGTCTGTGTCTTGCGTCGCACCTCCTCGAATTCGGCGTTCGTCGCCACGAGGCGGCGCTCCAGTTCGGCCTTCTCGGCTGCAAGGGCGGAATGTGCCGCAGCGGTCGAGCGGCGGGTTTCATCGAGGGTCTGGAGCGTCCCGTCCAGATTCGTCCGCAGCGAATCGCGGGCGGCAGCCAGGCTGGCGATCTCCGTCTCCGCGTTGCGTCGCGCCTGCTCAAATTCCGCCTTGGTGACATCGAAGCGGCGATCGAGTTCAGCCTTGTCGGTGGCGAGGGCTGCAATCTCGATCTGCGTCGTGCGTTTCGTGTGGTCCAGCGACTGGGTCGCATCCACGAGCCGCCTCTCCAGATCCTCCTTCTGCTGCAAAAGGGTGGCATGCTGCTCACTGGCGAGGTTCCGCGATTCCGCAAAGGATTCCTCCGCATCGATGAGCTTTCGCTCGAGTTCGTTCCGCGTCTGCGTGAGCGACAGGGTCTGCTCCTCGGACGAGCGCTGTGTCTCATCCAGCATCCGGACGGTCGCCACGAGGCGGCTGCGCAAATCTTCCCTGGCCAGGGACAGCACGGAATGCTCGCCCTCGGCCGCCTGCTGTGCCTGCGCGAACGTCTGCTTCAGTTCGGTCAACTGCCGTTCGAGTTCGGCGCGATTCTCCTGCAGCGCGGCGCGCTCGCTGTCGGTTTCCGACAGACGTTTTTCGAGATCCAGCCGCGCCCTTTCGAGGCCGGCGGTCTGTTCGGCGGAGGCCCGCTTCGCATCGGCAAAGGCACGCTCTCCCCGCGCAAGACGCTGTTCGACTTCCGCCACCGCGGCCTTCAGCGCCTTCTCCTGTTCGCCCGCCCGGCGTCCGGCTTCCGCCATCGATTGCTGCAATTCGAGGATCCGGCGTTCCAGATTTGCCTTCTCGGCGGAGAATGCCGTCCGCTCCTCGTTGGCGGATCGCGTCGCATCGGACAGTGTCTTTTCGCTGGAGGCGATCTTGCCGTAGGTGGCGGCGAGTTCCGCCCGCGCCTTCTCGAGTTCGGCAGAGAAGCCAGTCTGTGTCAGCTCCAGTCTGCCCTGCAAAGCCGTGAGCTTTTCCGCCTGCTCCGCGCGCTCGGTGGCCAGCCGGGATTCGAGTTGCTCGCGCAGTCTTTCGAGATTTGCGAGCTGGTCCTGGGCCGCTTCCTTTTCGGTGACGAGACTGCCGCGCGTGTCGTCCAGCGACGCCACGAGCTGCTCGTGGCGGGCACGCTCGTCTGAGAGTTGCGCGGCAAGCCGTTCCTGCTCCGCGCGGGCTTCATCGCGCTCCTTGGCGAGGGTCGAAGCGTCCCGCTTCGCCGACTTTTCCAAGTCAGCCAGCAGGATGGCGACCCGCTGCATCTCGGTCTCCGCCTCGTCGCGTTCCCGCGAGGTCGTATCGAGTTTGCCGCGCAGGCTTGCGAGTTCCGACAGCGCCTTTTCGATCTGCCGGTTCAGCCGCTCGGCGGAGGCGTGCTCCTCCGCCAGCGTCGAGCGGGCATTGCGCTGTTCGCCGGCGACGCGTGCGAGTTCGGATTCGCTCCTGCGTTGTGCTTCTTCGGCGTGCTTCGCTGCTTCTTTCGCGGCCGCGTGCGCCTGGCGGGCTTCGGCGAGCTGGGTGCGGAGATCCTCGAGTTCCCCGTGGAGGGCCGGGTCGCTGAGCAGGCCCTGACTGTTTTTTGTAAGGCGGGAGTGCTGCTTTTGCAGATCCTTGAGTGAACGTTCGGATTCCGCGAGCTGGCGGGAAAGTTCGTCGCGCGCTTTCAGCGCCGCCGCATGCTCCGACTGGATTGTCGATGCGAGGTGTTCGCGGTTCTGAATCTCGGTGTTGAAACGGACATGGACCGAATCGCGCTCGGCGCGGATGCGGTCCCGCTCCGCCACCAGCGCGGTCAACTGCTGCTCGAGCGATGCGCTCTGCGTGCGGAGGCTGGCAGCCATCTGCTCGCGCTCCGCGAAGATCGCCTCCCGCTCGCGGGTGAGCTGCGCGGTCAATTCCGCGTGCTGCCCTTTGAGGGAATGAAACTGATCCTGGAGCCGGGAGAGCTCGGCGGTCTTCGCGCCGCGCTCCTCGTCTGCGCCCTGGAGTTCGCGGACCTGCGCCTCCTTGGCCTGCATGGACTGTTCGAGCGAGGTGACGCGGGCCGCTGATTCCGCGATGCGCTTCTCTGCGTCGGCACGCGCCGCTGCGAGTTCCCGCGCCAGCGCCGCCTCGGCCTCGGTCTTTGCCTGGATTTCACGGGCGACCTTCTCGGATTCGGTGCGCGCCGTGTCGCGTTCCTGCACGAGTGTCTTCAGGCGGTCGCGGTAGTCGGCGATTTCCTTCTCGAGCCGCTCCACCGCGCTGGCGTGAAGGGCGGCGACTTCATCCGCCGGTGCCGACACCTCCACGAGCCGGAGTTCGAGACTGGCGGCGCGACTCCGGGCGGCATCGAGCTCGGCGCTCACGATCCGGTTCTGGTCCTGCAAGGCATCGACCTCTTCCTGAAGATCTTTCAACGCCTTGCGGATTTCGCCTTCGCGCTGCTTCACGCCGGCCTCGATCTCTTTCCGCATTTCGGCCCTGGCCGATTCCATGTAGTTCGCGGTCTCCACCTGCCGCTTCTCGGCGGCGGCGAGAAATTTTTCCGCCTTCGCGCGGGATTCCTTCTCCTTGGAGAGTTCGAGCGCCGCGCCTTTTTGGGCTTGTTCGAGTGCCTTGATGCGGCGGTTCAGCTCCTCTGCGGCGCGTTCGGTTTCCCGTTTCGGGCGTCCGCGCTCGCTGGACGCGGGCATTTCTGCCGGCTGCTGGCTGGAGAGATTCGACAACTCCGAGGCGAGCTCCTCCTTCTGCTGCGCCAGCGCGTCGCGCCCGGCCTCGAGTTCGGAGAACCGCGGGTTGTTTTCAAATTTCGCGATCTCAGCCTTGAGCCTTTCGATTTCCTCATGCCGCGACTGCAACTCCTGCTGCATCTGTTCGCGCTCACGGCTGGCCTTGTCTGCGAGTTCCCTGCGGATGGAGACATCCGTGTGGCCTTCCGCCACTTGGTTGATCGCGTTATCAAGATCCTTGCGCAGATTCTGAGCTTCCTCGGCGGCGCGATCGCGCGCTTCGCTCAGCGCCTTGCGCTGCTTTTCCAAGTCCGCGAGCTGTCGTTCGTGATCACCACGGATGAGCGCGACGCGACGCTGGACCTCGGCGGGAAGATCGCCGAGTCCGGGGTCGCCAGCCGCAGTCGCCGCCGGGGCTGGCGCGGCAGCCGCAGGCGGTGCAACTGGCGGTCCCTGTTTCGGGCTCGCAGGGGCAGTGGGGTGGCCTGGCAGCGGGGAAGTTTGCGGGAGCGCCTTCTCCAGAGGCTTGTCCGTCCCGGTGCGGCTGAACCATGCCGCCTGGCGGCTGCCGCCGCGTCCGGGGAGCACGGAGTTGGAAGGTTTGGTCGGAGCAGCGGGCGAATCGGCGGCTGGCGGCGGAGTGACCGTTGCGGGCTTCTTCGTGCGCAGCTTTTCGGCGAGGGCTGATGCGGACTCGCTTTTGGATTCGCCGCCGCCGGGCTTCACCGCGGTCACGAGCTTGGCGATTTTCTGCCACGGGAATCGAATCTCGACGTTGTCGCTTTCGAGGACTTCGCCGCGGAAGATCTGCGGGACGCGACTGTAGATTGCGGCGAGATTGATGGTCGTCGTTCCGCTGGCGATGCGCTTGGAAAGATCCGGGATGTCGAAGCGCAACTCGGTCTTCAGATCGTGCGGCCCAGGGAGCAGGAGCTGGGTGGGGATGCGGTGCAGGAAGTCGCCGAGTTCGAGGCGGACTTCGTCTGATGAGGGCGGAGTTTTCGGCGCAGAGGGCTGTCCGGCGACCGGGTTTTTCGGGGCGGCCGGACCAACGGGATCCTTCGCCGGGGGGCTGGGCGGTTCGGGTGCGGGGTCGGATTCCCCTTTCTGCTTTCGCTTGAAACGGTCGAGAAAACTCATGCGTTGGGTTGGGCTTTACCCATGTTGGTTGCGGGCTTTCGCTCGTAGCTGGTTTCACGCCCGGTGTCCCGAAAAACGTTGTCCACTTCGGCGGGCCGGACTTTGCCGCTCGCGGGCTTGGCGGGCTCTTGCAGAAAGCGCACGCATTCGGCGGCGAGCTTCGGCGAGAGCGTGACGGTGACCAGCGAATCCCCGCCATCGTATCGAATCTCATGCACCTGCGCCTGCCGGTGCAGTCTGGCGAGGAGTCCGGACTCGGCGGGAGGGATGCGCAATTGGCGGGTGACCGTGCCGGGCGCGGCCAGTTCGCTCATCTTTTCCAGCAGCGCCGGGATCCCCTCGCCGGTGTGGACGGAGATGAAGCAGGCGTCGGGAAAATGCACGCGGAGCCGGTGGAGCACCGCAGGGTCGGTGACCTTGTCCACCTTGTTGAACACGATGATCGAGGGGCGGGAACTGGCGCCGAGTTCGTCCAGCACAGCGAGCGTCGTCCGGTGAAACTCGATCACCTCCGGCGCGCTGGCGTCGAGGATGTGGATGAGAAAATCCGCCTGGGTCGCTTCCTCGAGCGTGGCCTTGAATGCCTCGACCAGCCGGTGCGGCAGCTTGCGGACAAAGCCGACGGTGTCGGTGAGCAGGAGCGGCTGGTGGGAAGGCAGGGAGACTTTTCGCGTCGTGGTGTCGAGAGTCGCGAAGAGCTTGTCCTCGACGAGGACGTCGGCCCCGGTGAGGCGGCGGAGGAGGGAGGATTTGCCGGCGTTGGTATAGCCGACGATCGCGCAATTGGGCACCGGCGTGCGCTGCCGGTCCTTGCGTTGTGTCGCACGGGCGCTGCGGATTTCCACCAGCTCCCGTTTCAGTCGATCCATCGCTTTCCAGCTCCGGCGGCGATCCTGTTCGAGCTGGCTCTCGCCTTCGCCGCGGCCACCGATGCCGCCGCCCTGGCCGCCGAGATGGCTCCATGCGCGGGTGAGCCGGGGAAGGGAATACTCGAGTTGCGCGAGTTCGATCTGCAGCCGTGCTTCGCGGGTCCGCGCCCGCGAGGCAAAAATATCGAGGATGATCTTCTGGCGGTCCATCACCGGGACACCCGCAAGCTCTTCCCAGTTGCGCTGCTGGCTCGGGGAAAGGTCGTGGTCGAAGACGAGGCCGGCGATTTTTCCGGCCTTCACCTTCGCGGCGATCTCCTCCGCCTTGCCGCTGCCGATGAGATAGCGGGCGTGCATTTCCCGGTGCTGCACCATTTCGCGGCCGGCGATCGGAAGGCCGAGGGTCTTCACGAGATCGGCGAGTTCATCCAGGAGGCTTGCTGCTTCCTCGCGCTCACTCGGCTTCACGTGGTTTCCGATGAGGAGGACTGCGCCGGGAGTGGCCGGCTTTTCTGGAGAGGTGGGCATTAAGAAACGGGGTGGGGATGGACGATAGGGTTTCATTTCGGGTTCGCAAAGATCATGTTGGAAGGAACTGAGGCGCCACTTGGCCGGCCACATGCCGGCGATGAGTGGCGCGAGGTCTGCTTTCTCGTTTTGCCCGTGCCCACCGTAGTCTTGCCAAGCCAGCCCCAGGCCTCAACAGGCCCGAATCGCAGAAAGAACCAGCTCTCGGCTGATGAACTTCTCCCCGCGATCCGGCCGCCTGCCGACGCCGAGACGCCGGTGGCGCCGAGAGCCCGCGTGGGTGTGGTGCAGAGGTTGTTCCTGGCGACACTGCTCCTCGTCCTGCCGGTCCTGGCGATCACTGTGGCGGCGTTCGGTCTCCGTTTCGATTTCCTTTCTGCCGGTGCGTTCGGGCAATTGATGGGCGGCGGTTTGGTGGGTCTTGCAGTCGGTGGCACACTGGCAATCGGCCTGGTCCGGGGCGTCGGCCGCTCGCTGAAGGAACTCGCCCGGCAGACCTGCGTGGTTGCCGACGGGAAACGCGAGGATCTCGCGTTCCCCGCGCGGGGCGATGAGATCGGGGACCTGGCGGATTCATTCTCCCGGGTGCTCGACGCGAGCCGGCGGGATCGCGAGCGGCTGCTGAGGAACAACAAGGAGCTGATGGGGATGAACGAGCAGCTCGGCAAGGCGAACGAGCAGGTGAAGTCCTTCGCCTTCAAGGCGGGCGAGGCGAACATCGCCAAGCGGGAATTCCTCGCGGTGATGAGCCATGAGATCCGCACCCCGGTGAACGGCATCATCGGGATGACCGAACTCGCCATGCAGACGGAACTGACTCCCGGCCAGCGCGACTATCTGGAGACGATCAATTCGTGCGCGGAATCACTGCTCGCATTGCTCAATGACGTGCTCGACTTCTCGAAGATCGAAGCCGGCAAGCTCGATCTGGAGCGCACCGAGTTCAGCCTCCGCGAATTGCTCGGGGAGACGGTGACGACGCTGGCGCCGCGTGCGCAGAACAAGGGGCTGGAATTGCTGCTGCACATCCGCCCGGAGGTGCCGGACATGCTCACGGGCGATCCGCACCGTCTGCGGCAGATCATTGTGAATCTCGTCGGCAACTCGCTGAAGTTCACCGAGCGCGGCGAGATCGTGGTGAAGGTCGAGAATTCGCGCTGGGTGGATGGGAACGCCGAGCTGGCTTTCATCATCACCGACACCGGCATCGGAATTCCCGAGGATCGGCTGGGGACGATCTTCCAGGCGTTCAATCAGGCCGATTACTCGACGACGCGCCGTTTTGGCGGCACGGGACTCGGGCTGGCGATCACGCAGCAGCTCGTGCAATTGATGAACGGCGAGATCAAGGTGGAGAGCGAAGCCGGCCGCGGCAGTGTCTTCCGTCTCGTCGCGCGCTTTGGATTCCGCAAGCCCGAGGCGCAGGAGGAGGACATCACGGTGGCGGAATTCCGCGGGCTCCGCGTGCTGGTGCTCGATGCGCATCCGAACAGTCTGCGCATCACCGCGGAGTTGCTGGCGAACTGGCAGATGAAGGCGCACACCGTGCGCGATGTCACGAGTGCGCTCTCCGAGTTGCGCGAAGCGAAGGCGGACGGGCAGCCCTACGATCTTTTCGTCGCCGATGCGGTGCGGCCGGAGAGCCCTGGCGTGAAGCTCGCATCGGCCATCGACACGTACCCGGAACTCGCATCGACGCGGGTCGTGCTGCTGGTCTCCTCCACCCGCCGCGGCGAGATGGATCGGCATCAGCACGCGGCAATCCGCGCGACGCTCATCAAGCCCGTCACGGCGAGGTCGCTGCGGATGGCGGTCGCGAAAGCGCTGCAGGAGCCGAAGAAGGATGGCGGAATGTCTGTGCCAAGGAATGGCAGCGTGCCCGAGCAGCGCCCGCTGAACGTTTTGATCGCGGAGGACAATGCGGTGAACCAGCGACTTGCGAAACTCAACGTCGAGGGATGGGGGCACACGGTCACGATCGCGAACGACGGCGGCGAAGCGGTGGAGGCTTACAAGGAGAAGGATTTCGATTTGATCCTCATGGATCTGCAAATGCCGAGATTGAGCGGTTTCGAGGCATCGAGTGCCATCCGGAAACTCGAGAAGATGCGGGGAATCAGCCGCACGCCGATTCTCGCACTGAGCGCGAACGTCCTGAAGGGCGTGAGCGACGAGTGTATCAAATCCGGGATGGATGGTTACGTCTCCAAGCCGGTGAGGCAGCCGGAACTTCTGGGCGCGATGTCGCAGTTGATTTCGCACCTGTTCGTCGATCGTGCGGCAGGGGAGGCCTATCTCGCGGGGCAGGCTGCAAAGGTCGGCGCGAACGGGCCTACCTCGGCAGTCTTCGCTGCGGCACCGATGCAGGCGGTGCCCGCGGTTGAGAAGACGCCCCAAGTCGAATCCGAGCCTCGCCCCGTGCGGGCAAGCGAGCCCCCCGCAGTCGAAGCGAAGCCATCGCCCGCTCCAGTGGCCCCGCCGCCGGTCCCGCGCGCGCTGCGGCCGCCGCCGTCGAGACCGGTCCAGGCGGCTCCCGTCCGCGCCGCGCAACCAGCCCAGCCGGCACCGGTCCGCGCGCCGCAGCCTGCGCCGGCCCGCGCCGTCGCACGCACTGCGCCGCCACCTGCGGGCCCGGTGCGTGCCGTGCCGCCCCCTGCGGAAGAGCAAGCTCCCGCGCGACCTCTCTTCGATGTGGATGCCCTGATGGAAAACGTGGGAGGCGACAAGGAGATGCTTGCCGAAGTGATCCGACTTTGCCGGGAGGGTGATGCGCCACGGGTGTTGGCGGACTTGGGAGCGAGCTTGCGTGCGGGGGCCGTCGAGTCGGTGGGGAAAGCGGCGCATGCGCTGAAAGGGATGGTCGGCGCATTCAACGCGAGCGATGCGTGGGCTTCGGCGAAACGACTGGAGATGGCGGCGCGCGCCGGCTCGAAGGAACTGCTCAATGACGAAGCCGAAGTGTTCGTGCGCGACTTGCGGGCGCTGCTCGTCAGCTTGGAAAATTTCGCCGGGATCGAGCACCGGGATGTGGCCTGGGTGCATTGACGGCGGATTGCGGCGGGTAAGAAATTCGTAGAGACATTCCCCCGATGCGTGGCATCGTTGCGCGACCGTGAATTCGACCCAAGACAGCCACCAAATCTCCGCGCCCGCCATGCACGTGGCGGAAGGCAGCGAGGCGGAGTCCGCGGCAAGCCATGCCGTGGGCGCGCCGCGACCACGCAGGGGATCTCCCACCGCGGACGAGCCGCGCGAACTCGGCAGCCTCGCATTTGGTTTCGGCCTGCTGTTCCTCGCGGCGGTCGTTTTCTGGATTGGACTCTATCTCCCGAATCACGTGGCGCTACGCACGGTGGCGGCGAGTTTCGGGACGTTCGGGCTCGTGTGGCTGCTGTTCCGTCTGCGGATTTTCACCAAGCCGCATGGCGGGCTGATTGCCGTTGGGGCGGTCGCGCTTTTTTCGGCGGTGGTGCCGTTCATCGAGCGCGGGCTCAAGAAGCTCGATAGTGTCGCGAGGGCCGGTCTCGCGGATGAGGTGGCCGATGTTGCAAAGCAGGGCGTTGTGCCGCCGCCGCCTGTGCCGACGGTGGATGCTCCCGACCCGAAAATGGCTGCCCCACCGGTGGACGATGTCGTCCGTGAACTGATCGCACCGCCGGCCGACCCGGCGTTGGGCCGGGTGATCCGGATGACGCAGGATTCGCAGGTGACAATCGGCGGACGGAAATTTCTCATCCGCGCGGGCAGCCAGTTTCCCTTGAAGGATTTCTCCGAGGGAAGAGTGACTTTTTCGGCCGGCGGTCAGGAAGTGACCATCGACGCAGAGATGGTGAGGTTCATCGGCCAGTCGCAGGAGAAGCCGGAGGATATCGCGAAGCTGGCGATGGATGAGCTGAGAAAGCGCTATCCGAAAGTGTGGGAGAAGGGGACGCATGAGAACGAGGTCTTTGTCGAGCGGACCCGGGAGCTGAAGGTGGAGTTGCCGGATCTTTTTGCGAATCCTCGCTGGCCCCTGGAGATCGCCGAACAACTTGCGTTGCAGGAGGGCTGGAAGCGTGCGGACAAGAATGTGGAAGATGAGCCCGAGAAACTTCCGAACGAACCCACGGAGGCGGCGACGCCTCCGGTGCCGAAGGGCGCGCCGCGCCCTGATGAGGAGCAACTGGCGCCGAAGTAAGGCGACGGTTACTTCCCGAGCAGGTGCTTGGGGTTCAGCTTTTGGAGCGCTGGGTGAACGAAAAGGCCGTCCTTGCGGATGAGCTTTCCGTCGAACCAAATCTCGCCGCCACCCCAGTCCGGGCGCTGGATCGAGACCAGATCCCAGTGGACTTGCGAGCGGTTGCCATTCTCGGTTTCTTCGTAGCACTGCCCTGGTGTGAAGTGGAATGAGCCAGCGATTTTCTCGTCGAAGAGAATGTCCCGCATCGGGCTGAGAACGTGCGGATTGAAGGCGATCGCGAACTCGCCGACGAACCTCGCTCCGGGATCGCTGTCGAGGATGTGATTCAACTTCTCCGTGTTGCTGGCGGAGGCCTCGACAATCTTCCCGTCCTTGAAGGCGAGACGCACATTGTCGAAGGCCGCGCCTTGATAAATCGTCGGCGCGTTGTAGCTCACGTGGCCCTGGACGCTCGTCTTCACGGGTGCGGTGAACACCTCGCCGTCGGGGATATTGTGAGTCCCGCCGCAGGGAATCGCGCGGATTCCCTTGATGCTGAAACGCAGATCGGTGCCGGGTCCCGTGATGTGGACCTGGTCGGTCTTCATCATCAATTCCGCGAGCGCCTTCATGCCGGGCTGCATCCGGCGGTAATCGAGAGTGCAGACGCGGAAGTAGAAATCCTCGAAGGCCTCGGTGCTCATGCCGGCAAGCTGCGCCATGCTCGGGCTGGGCCAGCGCAGCACGCACCATTTCGTCTTCTTCACGCGCCAGTCCAGCACCGCCTTCATCTTCTTGGAGACGAGTTTCATTTTTTCCGGCGGAACGTCGGCGCTCTCGGTGGCGTTCGCCCCCCCGCGGAATGCGATGTAGGACTGCATCTGCTTCATCTGCGCCAGTTGGACGGTGGCGGTGGTGTCCAATCCCTCGGCGATGGCACCGAGCGCCATCTCGCGATTCACGCGCCCGTGATGCACTTGCACGAACGGTACGGCATCCACATCCCGCACTGCCCGGATGAGCGCCACGGTCATTTCGTCTGGCACGTCGAACATATCCAGAAGCACTTTCTCGCCAGATTTCAGCGAGGTGGAAAAGGAGACGAGATTCTTTGCGAGGAGAGTGAAGCGCGGGTCGTTCATGCGGCGGCGACCCTAGCGGGAGCGCCCGCCCTGCCAACCAAACTTTCATTTCGTCCCACGCGACAGGCGCAAGTGGCATCAGAGCGTGACGCGCAGCGCGCAGGCCGCGGCGGCGCTGGAGGGCAGCCTGGTCATCAACATCGGCGACCGTGAGTCCGACAGCTACGAGCTATTCCTCCAGCACCAGCAGGAGCGCGCGACGCAAAAGCAGGGCGCGACGCGGCACGAACTGCTCCTGCGCTGCCAGCACGACCGCGGGCTCACGCACGATGCCGACGGTCTTTTTTCCCACCTGCAAAAACAGCCCGTGGCGGCGCGCATGAGCGTCACCGTGCCGCGGCGGCCCGGGCACAAGGCGCGCACCGTCACGCTGGCGATCCGGTTTGCGGCCATGCGCTTCGGGCCACCGGCGCATCAGGTCAAATACCGCGGCCAGAGCGAGGAGATCGCGCTCTGGGCCATCAGCGCGCAGGAGGAAAATCCGCAGCCCGGCTGCGAGCCGATCTGCTGGCGGCTGCTGAGCACGCTGCCCGTGGTCTCCACCCACCGCGCCTTCACACCGGTAGGTTCCCGATCCGGGCGCGCTTGCATTGCTGCGGGACGATCCGCTCACGCAGGGTCCGCGACTTTTCGCCAGCCAGTGCGCGAGCTGCCACACCTACTCGGGTCACGACGGGGACGCCGCCGTCGCGATCACGCAGATGCAGCGCTACACCCGGCGCTGGCAGATCGAACTCTTCCACAAAATCCTCAAGAGCGGATGCCGGATCGAAGAGCGGCAGTTCGGGAGCGCCGAGCGCCTCGGGCGCAGCCTGGTGCTCGACGTCATCGTCGCCGCGCGCATCCTCGCGCTGAGCCGCGCCGGCCGCGGGGCCGAGAGCGGCGCCGCGCCCGCCCGCCAATGGCTCTCCGAGCCCGAATGGCAGGCGCTCTGGTGCCACACCCACCGCAGCGCGACCCCGCCCGCCCAGCCGCCGAGCACGCGCGCAGCGGTGCGGATGATCGCGCGCCTTGGCGGCTTCCTCGGCCGCAAACACGACGGCGAACCCGGCATGATCGTCCTCTGGCGCGGCTTCCAGCGCCTCCACGACATCGCCACCGCCTGGGAAATCTTCACCCAAGCCCGGAAAGTTGTGGGTAATGCTTAGATCATACCGCCCCTCCTTGGATCTGCCGCCATCGGCCACCTGTCGTTTTGGACCCGAATCAAATCACGCCCGGGAACTTTGCCATTGCTGGCATCGAATATCCCTCACGCCGGGCAGACAATGGATTCTCAAACACGAACTGGATAAGACGCAACTTCGCTTCCCGCCGCACTCCAAAATGCGCTGTCGCCGCTTCACCCTGCCAGCGCAAACCGCCGAGGAATTCTGCAAGGAATACGACGCGAAGAAACCCGCCGGGAAGCAGTGAGCGCGCTTGCCTTTGCGCATGTGGACTCGAGGTTCGCCGCCAATGAAGAGGCTTGCTTTCACCTACTGGCAGGGTGGCGACGCATGGCTCGGCCATCTCGACGAGTTCCCCGATTACGTCACGCAGGGTGAATCGCTGGAGGACTAGCCCGACTTCGCGGACTGGAGGCGGGATGAGGGGGGCGTTCTCTGAGGGGGGCGCGATTTGGGCGCAAGGTCTTCACTACAACACCGGGCGTTTCGC
>Ga0209181_10008914_pt1 | contig 13345 bp, 14 predicted proteins | sample MAT05_FD_187208 | JGI IMG/M metagenome (GOLD analysis project Ga0209181, IMG submission 187208) | Freshwater microbial communities from Lake Fryxell liftoff mats and glacier meltwater in Antarctica - MAT-05 (SPAdes) (version 2) | ecosystem: Environmental > Aquatic > Freshwater > Ice > Liftoff... | reverse complement strand
CGTCTCGTTGAAAGACGCCGAAGACAAGGTCGAGAGCGTCGACGTCTTCACCGTGCCGGGCTCGTCCACCAACTGCCTGCTCTGGGCGACGGGGCGCGGAAACCTGATGCGCAACGCCTGGGTGCGCAGCGGGATGAACTGAATCGCTAGATCCCGACGCGCTCGCGCAGGAACCGCTCGACGCGCTCGGCCACCAGCTCCTTCCGCTCCAGCGGCACCACGTGGGTGCCTCCCGCGACCATCAGCAGCTCGGCCTGCGGGATCGCCGCGGCCATCTCCTCGGCGAAGTGAGGGGGCGTGAAGGAGTCGCGATCGCCCCCGATCACCAGCGTCGGCACGGTGATCTGCGGGAGCAAATCGGCCGCCGAGTGATCGCCGGCCGAGTGGAGCATGCGGAGGAACATCGGCAGATCGATGTCCACCATGTGCGTCATGTACGGCAAGAGGTCCTCCGGCACGATCGCCGCGTCGACCTCGCCGGCCAGGAGCGCGACGCGGAGGGCCACGTCGGGCGGCACTCGGCTCCAGATCGCCCGCGCGATCTCCGGGTGGGCGTCGACCCGCGCGATGAAGCGCGGGAGCATCTGCGCGAGGACGTTGGTGCCCTTGAACGAGTGGGTGATCCGGCCCGAGGCGCCGCAGATCAACACCAGGCCGCGCACGCGTTCGGGCCGCAGGCGGTAGGCCTCGAGCAGCACTTGGCAGCCCATCGAGTGGCCGAAGAGCACAACGTCGCCATCGCCGGCCGCGCGGCGGACCGCGTCGAGATCGTGGGCGTGATCGAGGAGCTCGATCGCCGCGGGATCCTCCGGGCGACCGCTGCGGCCGTGACCCCGGTAGTTCCAGTGGGCGACCCGCATCTCCGGCGGCAGGTCGTCCCACAGGTACTTCCAGATGAAGCCGTCGCACGCGATCCCGTCGGTGAGCACGGCGGTGACGGCGCTTTCGCCGCTGGCCTCGCGCAGCCGCACATGAATGCGGGTGCCGTCACGCCCCGAGGTGAACAGCGCCGTAACCCCCGACATCAACCTGTCCGATCGAATCTGCGGTTCCACTCAACCTGCTTTGGTCGGCGGAGCCGCGTTGGAAGCCCAGGAGCCGCAGAAATTCGCAATGAACGCTCCAGGAGAAAGACGTCGCCCCCGCGCGCTCACTCGCCCGGATCGTCCTCGTCGCCGTTCACGTCGTTCACGCTGGGTAGCTTTTTGATGTCGAGCCGAGCCAGCTTCCACGCGCGCTGAACCACCCACGATAGTGACCGATCGAGCCGAGCCGCTTCTTCCTTGATTTCTTGAAGCATGGACTCGGGAAAGTAGAGACTCTGCTTTCGTTTGTCGGTCTTCGAAGCTTCGTTCTTCAGCGCGTCTTTGTCGTTCATCCTATGGCTCCCGCTTCCCTCCCAGTCGCGCTCTAGCCTACGCAAGAAGGGCTCGGAACAAAGCGGTTTTTTCGAGAGCAGGGCGCGTTCCGTCGCCTCCGCGCGAGCTGTCTCCACGTTGCAGAACAGCATGCTCGTCGCGGTCGCCGCAGATGCCCCCGGCGCCGCGCTGCGGCTCGCCTCAGCGTCGCGGAGGCGTATCCGCGCTCTCGAAGCGGGGGTTGATGTCGTCCTTCAGAAGCTCGACGCAGCTTCAGAACTGGGAGGCCAAGTCAAAGCGTTGACGAAATTGGCAGCATGAGCGCGCGCTCGCGGTGGCGGGATATCCGACGCGGGCGGCCTGGGTGCTCGTGCGGACTACTGGAGCTTCGGCGGCTTGAAGCCGGGCCGCGTCGTCACGGTCGGCGTGATCTTCGGCGGCGTGACCGTGGCCGTCGGCGTCACCTTCGGCGGCGTGGTCGCGGTCGGCGGCGCGGTCACCGTCGGCGGCGCGGTCACGACCGGCGGCGCGGTCACCACCGGCGGCGTGGTCACCGTCGGCGTGCCGAACACCGGAGCGGGCTGCGTAGCGACGCCCGAGTCGAGCCGCACGAAGGCGAAGGCCACGTTGCTGTCGACCCACCCTTGCTGCGCGCCGCCGGAGCCCGTCCACGCGACGAGGCTGTAGTTGCCATAGCGCGCGACGCGGCTGACCTGCGTGCCCGGGTAGAGCATGGCCACCGAGGTCGAGGTCCAGTCGGCGGCGCGGCGGGCCGACACGGCCTGGCGAATGCCGGTCTGCCCCGTCTCGGCGACCTCCATCCCGGTGTAGCGCACGACGTCGGCGCCCTGCGGCACCGCCCCGAGCCCCGGATCGGCGGGCGTCCCCTCCTGCCCGCTGTTGCCTGACTTGCAGGCCAACGCGGTCGCCCCGAACAACGCCAGCGTCAGCAACAAGGGAGCGCTCTGCCGCGCAACGCGGCCTGCGGACGTCCCCGACCCACCCACGATCACTCGTTTCGTCTTCATCGCTCCCTCGTCGCCGGCATTCCGGCGGCGTCTACGGTATCCAAAAAGCTCGGCCGCGTCGCGCTCGCGGTAGTGTAGGCGCCTCGCGCCTTGTCATCGCGGGGCGGCACGCGCCGCCCCGCCCCAAAAAACGCGGTTTTTTTGGGTCCCCACCCCACGCGGGCACGCCTTCGGCGCGCTGATTTCGATGTGTCGGGCTTTGCCCAACACGCTCCTAGAGCCCCGTGATCTTCTTCCTCCTTCCCCTCGCGCTGATCGTGATCCTGGCGGTGCTCGCCGTGGCGATCGCCGTGGCCGTGTTTGGCGCGCTCCGGAGCGCCCTCGCGCTGCGGCGGGCCGAGTTCCAGATCACGCCGGAGGTGATTAGGCCGGGCGAAGGGATGCGCGTCTGGGCCCGCGTGCTCCCCAGCGGGACGGAGCCAATCACCGTGCGCGCCGTGCTCACCTGCACGATGCTCGATCACCGCCCGCGTCGGCTCTACGAGAACGCGCACACCCTCGCGCCGGTGTACGAGCGGCCGGGCGAGCACGCTGTCTTCGTGCAGATGCCCGCCTATGCGCTCCGCACCGGCGCTGTCGGCGACGAGCTCTCCAAGCTCTTCTCCGAGGACGCTCACCGCCTGCTCGTCTCGTGGTCCGTCGACTTCGAAGTCATCCACGCTCGCCGCCCCGGCGTGATCCTCGCGCGCACCTCGATCCCGGTCGAGGTCCCCGAAGGGCGCCCGCTCCTCGCCGACCGCACGTACATGGATCAGCTCATCGTCGAGACCTGCCGATCGATGCACTCCGACCTCGTCTTCAACTGGATGGTGCGCCTCGCCTCGGCCGACGGCGCCATCGACTGGACCGAGCGACAGCTCCTGCACGAGGTGCTCGCGGCCTCGTTCGGCGTCACTGACATCGCGACGGCGGACGCGCGGATCGCCGTGGAAATGCACCGCGATCTCCAGGTCGATCCCCTCGTCCTGCGCAAGCACCTGCCCGAGGAGGCGATGCTCTCGCTCTACCGCTTCCTCTACGCGATGGCCTGGCGCGACGGCTCGCTTGACGGGCGCGAGCACAACTTCCTCCTCGACGTGCTCGAGAAATTCGGCCTCGACGTCGCGACCGTGAAGCAGGTCGAGGGCGAGGTGCTGCAGGGACTGGCCCGCCATGCGCAACGCTGATCTGCTCCGCGCGCGGCTCTCGCCGCTGGCCCGCGCCGCCGCCGCGCTGCCGCGCCCGCCCCGGCCTGGCCGTGTCCACCCGTGGCTCCTCGTCGTCGCCTGTCTGATCGCCCCCGCGCTCGCCTGCGCTCACGAGCGCTGGGTCGCGAACACCCCGCGTTTTCCGGTGAATCGCGCCTATTTCCAGTCGATGACCGGCGAGGTCCTGCTCTTCTCTCTCCTCGGCAGCTTCGCCGTCTTCGGCGTCGTCGTGCTCTGGTACCTCTCGGCCCCGGGGATCGTCGACGCGCTCACGCCGGTCACGCTGTCGGCCAAGGCTCGCGAGGCGGCGCGGCCGTTCCTCTCGCGTTCCTTTCGCGGCCTCGCGCGCTTCCTCCTCGATGGCCCCAACGAGAGCGCCTTCATGCGCCGCGGCCTCGTCGTCGCGGAGGTTATCTTTGGGCGCATTCCCGCCCTCGTCCTCGTGCTTGGTGCTTACCAGGGCTGGCTGGTCATGCCGAGCTTCCCGGTGCCTGTCGGCGACTTCGGCGACGCGCTCCGCATCATCTCCCTCGTCCTCGCCGTGTGGATCTTGAGCGGCCTCTTTCGCCCCGCGCTCGGCGCGGTGTTCTTCCTTGTCTTCGGCTACCTGTGCTTCGCCTATGGCATCGCCGGCGTCGACGCGATCCCGGTGCTCGCCAGCGCTTTTTATCATCTCTTCGCCAAGAAAGGCGTCTCGTTCATCAACGCGCGCCAGCTCCTCGGGATGCGCGTGAGCCTGGGATTTGGCTTCTTCCTCCTCGGCCTCGTCAACAAGATCTTCCTCGCTCCCGAGCTCTTCATCGGCGTCGGCGATCAGCACCCCGAGCTGCTCATCGGCCCTCAAGCGATGTTCCCGGCGCTGACGCGGGAGGCCTGGGCCTTCACCACCGCGCTCGGCGAGATGGTCTTCGGCCTGCTGCTCCTCTTCGGCGTCTTCAGCCGGATTAGCACGCTGGTGCTCACGCTGGTGTTCGCCAACTTCATCCTCGTGTTCGGCCTCGACGAGGTGGTGCACGTCTATCCGATCGCCGGCTTTCTCCTGCTCTTCTTCCGCGGTTCTCTCGGCAGCTCGCTCGACGGCGTCGTCTTTCGGCAGAACCTCCGCATCTGGCGCTGGCTGCGTCACACGTCCTCGCGCGTGATCTACGGGGGCGCCGTCACCAGCGTCGCCGGCGCCGCCGCAGGGCTGATGATGTTCGTGCCGCTCCTGCTCATCGTCGAGGTCGTCCCGGTGCTGGCCGACACCGCGGTCGCTTCCAACTACCGCGCACCTCCGCCGCCGCCGCCGGCCTCGGCGTGGCCTCCGATCGGCGGCGCGCCCCTCGGCGCCAAGCCGCACGCCGATCACCTGCCGCGCCACGGCGGCGTCGTGATGATGTCGGGCGAGCTCCACGTGGAGATGGTCGTCAGCCCGAGCGGCGGCGTGTTCCTTTACCTGAGCGACGCCACGCGGACCCCGATCGCGCCGGGCGAAGCCTCGGGCACGATCCGGATCGAGCGCCCAGGATCGAAGTCCGCGTTACCCCTGCGCTCCGATCCCTTGGCCGGGGCGCTCACGGTCGCGGGCCCGCCGCCGCGGGTGGCCGCCGATTACACGTATTCGCTGCAAGTTCGCCGAGCGCCGCTGTCGATGACCCTGACCGTACCCCCGGGCGGGACCGACACCTTGGTGCTCAAGCGCACCGGCGGATGGCCCGCGCCGGGCGTGCCCCGCTGACGAACGGCGTAAATCGTCGCGCGGCTGTGAAGTTATTTGGCGTACCTCCGGTCAACGTTGTCCGTGGTTGGATTGCAACGGCTTCATCGCCCGGATACCGTCGGCGATCGGGGTCGTGAAACGAGGAGAGCTTTGCCATGACGAGAATGTTCACGTGGGCGGCGGGGTCGGCAGTGATAGCGCTGGGGTTGGTGACGGGGCAGGGGTGCCTGGTCAAGATCAACGACGGCGATACCGGGAGTGGCGCGGGCACGTCGGGGAGTAACACCACGTCGGGGAACAACACCACGACGGGCGACTACACGACGAGCACCGGCGTATCGACGGCCAGCGGCGTGTTGCCGTCGAGCTGCGACGCCAAGGCGGACGACGACACCTGCACGGCGTGCGAGAAGAAGTCCTGCTGCGCCGAGCTCCAGGCTTGCTCGGGCGACAAGGCCTGCGCCGCCACCTACGGCGTCTACACCGAGTGCCTGTTCCCCGGCGGCGTCGACGCCTCGGGCTACACCACGACGTACTGCCAGGACCGCGCAGGCACGCAAAGCCCGGCAGGGAAGGCGTCGGCGGACGCGATCATCACGTGTCTGACGACCACCTGCGGTACGGACACCGCCTGCGGGACACCGGAGAAGGTGACCTGGGACAACTTCGCCAACGAGTTTGTGGAGAACCACTGCAACGGATGCCACTTCGACGGCTTCAGCGGGTGGAACGCCAAGGGCGAGCTCAAGACAGTGCCCAGCGGCATTCCTCAGTTCAGCGACGATGCAGGGTGGCGGTCCGAGTGGAAGGTGCCCCAGGGCAACCCGGATTGGCGCTCGCTGACCAGGTTCGACGTAGTGAGCGCCAAGGTGGTGTCCAGGAAGACGTGGTGCGGTGTCTCGGTTACGCTGCCCGACTTCTGCGGGACGGATTTCGTCGACCAGTTCCCAAATGCCGAGCGCTTCCCGCCGAAGGGTGCGGATTTGAACAGCACCGACGCGCCGTCGTGCCAGTGGACGTCGGACGGTAGCTGCCCGCAGCCGACCGACGTCGAGCGCAACAAGATGGTGAGCTGGGTCTTCGACGGCACGCCGCAGAAGTGAAGGCGTAAGGTGCAGCGGTAGCAGCGGCCCGGCCCTCCTCGTGAGGTGCCGGGCCGAAGCATTTTGTGGGATCCGCGGGAGCAATCTCGAGATCCTCGCGGCGACGATCGCTGCCTCCCCACGGCGTCAAAACTTGGTCGTACGCCCTGATCCGCGGCGGATATAAGGTGCCGCAATGGCGAAGCGAAGCCGGCTCCTGCTCCCTGCCTTGATCCTCCCGCTCTCCCTCGCGTCGTCGGCGCGGGCTGATTCAACGCCCGCAGATAAGGCTGCGGCCACCGTCCTCTTCAACGACGCGAAGAAGCTTCTTGCGGAGGGACGCAGCAACGACGCGTGCCCCAAGTTCGAGGAGAGCCAGCGGATCGATCCCACGCCCGGCACGCTCCTCAACCTCGGCGACTGCTACGAGCGCTCGACGCCTCCGCGAACGGCGAGCGCCTGGGGCACGTTCAAGCGAGCCGAAGTGATGGCCCGCAACGCGCGCGATAAGGACCGGCAGGAGTGTGCGACGAAGCGCATGCTGGCTCTCGAACCGACGCTCTCCAAGGTCACCATTCGCGTTGCGCAAGATGCCCGCGTGACGGGGCTCGCCGTGAAATGGGACGGGAAAGCGTTCGGCGACGGCGTATGGGGATCAGCCCTCCCGGTGGATGCTGGAGAGCATGCGATCGAGGCCGCCGCACCGGGTAAGAAGGTATGGACCGCAAGCGTGCGCGTCGCGGCAACGGCGGGAACCATGACGGTCGACGTGCCGGTGCTCGCTCCGCACGGCCTCGGGGTCGCGTCCGTCGAGATACTCCATCACCAGATAGCGCGTGTCGCTGTCTTCCAGGGTGCCAACGTCCAGCACCTTCCCCACGTGCGCACCGGTGAGGCGCGCGGCGATGCGGGCTTCCTGCAGGAAGCGCGCGTCACGCTCGGCATCGGGGCCCCGACCCTCCAGCATGAACTTCAGCGCGACCCGCTGGCGCAAGCCAACGTTGGTCGCCGCGACCACCACGCCCATCGCGCCCTGGCCAAGGACTTTCTCGACTCGGTACTTCCCCATCAGGAGGGTGCCGGGCGTGGTCAAGCTCTCGATCATGGCGTCCGGCGAGTGTCGCCGGATCCGGTGCCAGCGTCAACGGCGAGGGTCAACGGGCGGGAGCGTCCGCCCGCATGCGTGATAAATCGATAACCTGCTCGGGCCGCGCCGCCGAGAGTACCCCCTGGGACGTGGTCGCCGCGATGAGCTGGTTATCTGGACCGAGGTCGACGACCGCGCCGAAGAAGTCGGCCTGCCTGTGCGGGTGAACGTGTAGCTCGGGCCCATCGATGAGCACCAGGGAGTGATTGAGGCCGAGCCGCTCGAACGTCAGCGCGACGAGCAGGGCGTGACGGGCGCTGGTGCCGAGATCGTCGAGATCCACCACCGATCCGCTGCGCGTTCGGAACAGCACCCGATAGCCTTCGCCCTCCGACTCGATGCCGTCAAGCTCCAGGTCGTGCAAGAAGGGCCGCAAGAGGGCTCGAATGCGCTGCTCCGCGTCCGGCTGCGTCGTGCGCAGGGCGATCCCGCGTTCCCGCAGCGTCTCGACCAGTGAAGCGCGGCTCTCGTGGACGCGTGAAATGAGGTAGTCGCGCAGCGACCGATACTTTTCGCCGCTGGTCGTGAGGCCATCCAGGCATCGGCCGTCGTCACGACGTCGCCGCGATACCGCATACCCCGCCCGGGTGGGAGCGTGCGCTCCGCGTGGAAATACTCGACCTTGCCTTGCGCCGCGTCGCGGCTGTGCTCACGGAAGAGCGCGCGGAGGCCGCTCGGGTGCTCCGACAGGGGCGGCGCCCCTTCCCCCAAAATCGACGTGGTGGAGACCATCCGCTCGCGCAGTCCCGCCCGGTGCGCCTCGCTTGCCGAGAGGAGCCATGACACGTCAAGCCGCGCTGTCGGCGTTCCCTCGCGGAGATAGGTTGCTTGCGCGGGCGGAGTGCCATAGGCACCGATGTCTTCCTTTGCGGCGATGATCGCTTCGAGGAGGCTTGTCTTGCCCGATCCAGCGTCGCCGGTGATGAGCACGACGTCGAACGGGGCGCCCGAGCGAGCGTGGGCGAAGCTGTAGGTATGGTCGGGCAGACCGCGGAATCCCTGGGTGCGGAGGCGAGCGACCTTCATCGCGGCGCGGCTCCTTGCACCCGTGCGGCCCAATCATAAAACCCCTTACCGACTCCACGGTAATACGGGTGCAATTGCGCCGGCTCCGTCCGGTCGAGGAGGGTCACGTATTCGGCGACGTCGTGGCGCTCCTGGGCGGTGAGAAGGGTTCGGCCCTCGCCGAATGTGGTCCATATTTCGGGAGCGAGCGCGCTCATTCGCGCTTGAAGCTTTTCCCCTTCATCGACCGAGGTAACCTCGACGTTCGTCCTCCCAGGGAGAGCGACGCGGGGCGGCACATCGGGCCCTACGTCCCGAGGCGCGACCGGGATGGACCGGATCACCTCGGCCGTCGCGACGTTCAGCACCACGAGACGGTAAGGCGGGCCCACCCAGGGATCGCCATAGGTCGATTCGCAATCATGCCAGAAGACCGCGGCGCGCAGCCTCCCGTGTTCGACGATGGGAATCGGCCAGGAAACTCCGCTCCCTCCTATGGGCATCTTCTCCATCCCGAACGCCTGGATCTCTTTCATCGGTCGCATCTTCGCTCCTTTTCCACCGCAACCGCTGGCTGCGCACCCGAGTATGGCCAACCACAGAGCCGTCATGAGCAGGCACACTCGCGTCACTGTGCAAAACCTCCGACTCATAAAGGTTACCATACTGGCTTCTTGGTGATGACGGCGTGAGACGGCCAGGACAGGAGAGATTTCTCATACCGCCCCGCAGGAACGATCGTCGAGCAGTTCCCTGTGCCGGTATCGAGCGTGACCACACTGACGAGCTTCCCCTCGGCATCATACATCAAGCCGGTGACGTTGAGGGCATGGTTGCTCGCGTAGGATTGATTGTCCCAGAGGGTCGCGGACGTGTGAGACGTGATCACGCCTTTCCCTTCGGCGACAGCTTGTGCAAGTTTCTCCATCTGCTGGGGCTCCTGCGTGCTTTCGACCCCGTGCGCTCGAAGAATATCTTCGATCTGATCGGGCCTCGTCCCGCCGCGGGTCTTGGGCTGTGTGGGCTCCTTGGGCCCGTCCGCCTTGTCGTGGGCAATCGCCCAGTCCAGCAGCTCATCCTCGGTGAGCTTCTTTCCGGTGGCGCGATTGATGAGGATCCGCGACGATTCCACGCCACAATTGTTGTAGCTCTGCTTGCTCGAACGCCCATGGGCGGGGTGTCCGGAGGGGTCGATCCCGTCGACTTCATGGCGCCCAGCAGAGGCCGCATGGCACGCCGCCTTGCCGGCATCGGGATTGCCGAGCGTCACGCCGACCGTGGGCCCCCCGATCATCACGTTGCCCGACCCCATCACCACGCTGCCCTGGTGCATCGTCTTGTCGGTGCTGCGGGCGGCGGGCTTCGAGTTGACCGTGACCGTTCCCGAGCCGGTCACGATGAAGTCCGGCGGACCATGGCACTCGGCGCGGTCGGCGACGCGCGCCTGCGCTTCGCTGTTGGTCTCGACGTTGCCTGCCCCGGTGGCCACGGGGCCGCCCTCGTGGGCGGGGCAGAGATGCTTGTCGCTGTGTCTTCCTGCGGGCAACATGGGCAACCTCCGCTCAGGGGTTGAGCTTGATCATCGGCGACACGATGGTCACCTCGCCGTCGGTGATGTGGATTGACGAGGCGCCCGCCTGGAGGTGGATCTCGGTGCGGGCGAACACGTGAACATAGCCCGCGTTCACCTGCACCACGTCGCCGCTCTCGAGGTAGGTGCTCATCGAGCGAAGGTGATAGTTCCCCGTGGCCGAGACCTCCTGATCGCCGGCGGCGTTCAGGTACATGGCCCCCTCGGTGTGCGCGTAAAAGAAGCTCTTTCCCATCAGGTCCATGGTTGCGGCGCTCGTTTCCAGGTTTCCCGTGACGGCGGTGCGTTGATCGCCGCCGACGGTCATCGACTGACCGGCCCCCACGCTCACCGACTGGCTCTGCCCGATCACCGTGTCCGAGTTGCGGCCGGTGAAGAACTGCGAGTCCCGATGCCCATGGAACGAGAGCCGCTCGTTCCCCGCGGCGTCTTCCATCAGGATCTCGTTGAACCCCGCGCCCCCGGGCGTGCTGCGCGAGCGCCACGTCGAGCGCGTCTTCTGCTCTGGCAGGTTCAGCGGCGTCGTCACGATGGCATTGTGGACGCGGCCCACGATGAGCGGATGGTCGGGATCGCCGTCTTCATAGGCGATGACCACCTCGTCATTGATTCGCGGGAGCATCACGAACCCGTACCCGGCGCCGGCCCAGCCTTGCGCCACGCGCACCCGCCGCGAGAGGCTTCCGGTGTGCAAGTCCCGTCGGTCCCAGCGAAACTCGACTTGCACGCGACCGAAGGAATCGACGTCGATCTCTTCGCCCGCGGCCCCGACCACCATCGCCGTCTGTGTGCCATGAATTCGCGGCTTGGGGAGTCGCGCCGGCCGGAAGGCGCTCTCGAGATCCATGCACTCGAGCTCGTGTTTCGCCGCCGAGCCAAAGACCACCGTCGTGCGTGCCCGCAGCACGAGCAGAGGAATGTTCACGTCGGCCCGCGGGTGATCGGTGAGCGTCATCGCCGTTCCCGGCGACCGCGCAAAGCTCGCCTGGCACGTCACGGTCCGAGAGCGTGCGCGGACGGCTTCGAGGCGCGGGACAGCCTGATCGGCGCCTTGCGTCTCGGGCCGGAACCAGCCCAGCTCATAGGCATACGCCTCCAGATCAGCCTCGTTGGGGAGCGCCGAGCCGGGCGCGAGGTGACTGGTTGCCTGGAGAAGCGCCTGCGGCTTTTCAAAATCGTAGTCGCGGATCGTCAGCGTCGAGGTCTCGACCGAGGCGGCGATCTCGACCACCGAGACGTGCGGCGCCGCCGGGTTGCTCGCGAGAACCGGGTTGAGGTTCGAGGGATCCGAGAACGGGATACCGCCTCCGGTGAGGTCTTGTGTCGTGGCGGAGGTGTCGTCCGTCAACGTCCAGGTGCTTCCGTTCGCGTGGTCGAAGAAGCTCGCGATCCCTTCTTCGGCGAGGATACGAGAGATGAGCTCGTGATCGGTCTCCCCGTACTGCACACAGTGCTCGCGGGCCGGCGGAGCCTTCGCGATCTTGCTCGCGGCCGGTGGGACACGCCCTCGGTAGGCGGGATCGGCGAGAACGGCGGCCACGATCGCCGGTACGCTCATATTCTGGAAGATACGGTGTGAGCGCCGCCTGGTCGTCAACCACAGCGCCGGGACGATGATCCACTCGTACTTTGAATCGCCGGTTGAGACCGCAGTCCGCTGGACGGCGCGGCGCACGATCCCCTGGATCTCTTTCAAGAACGGCTCGTCTCCGAAGTCGACGACCACCGGCTGGCCGACGATGGTCGCCATGTCAATCGCCGGATCAGACGAGAGAACCTCCAGCGTCAGCTCGAAGAGCTCACTCATGGCCTCGCGCAAGTCGTAACGCTGGACCTTGAGGCCCGCCGCGATGAGCGCGGAGGCGTCGGGGGAGTGTGGAAAACCGAGGGTGACAGCGAGCGGCATCAATCGAGCCTTTCGTGCGAGGATTATGTGGCCTTCTTCGGATCCGCGGGATCGTCAGCCCACACGGGGACGGGCAGGGGAGCGCCGGTCTTCGAGTCGAAGCGGTGGAGTCGTTTGCCAGGCGCGGCGATCACGGGCGCGAGGCGTGGCAGCGGGAGAGGTAGAGAGGCGCCGAGCTCGAGTGTCGCGTCAGGCCGGCCAGGATCGGCCGGTGGCTTCACCGCGGCTTTCGTGGTGACGTGGGCCGGGGGGCTGCCGTTCACGAACGGGAGCACCGCCCGAAACACGGCGCTGTCCTCGGGGTTGAGCGTCCCGTCGAGGCGCATGGCCTCTGCTGGGCCCGTTGAAGATGTCTGGGTGATTGCGGCGTAGCGGGCGATGTAGGGGTCCTACCAGGGCGCCGTCCGAGGCGAGGCGGGCAGTCCATTGCGCTTCGAGCTGCGTCCACGCGCGCTCGTCGAGCCCCGCGTCGCGAAGGCCGGTCTCGCGCACGGCGAATGGGGCGGAGAGGCGGGCGACGATGTCGGCGAAGGGCTCGATTGACGCAGGAGGAGGAGGAAGAGGCGCTGGGCTCATCATGGAGACCTTGGGGGCCCTCGACGGGACCCTTGGGTCTCCAGGTTACGGGGTTGCGCTCGGGCCCGATACCCGAAACGACCTGGTACGAGTTTTTCTGCGGGGTGGTCTTTTCAGCGTGCCGCTCACGACGGGGAGTCGTGCAATCCAGCGCGGCAGCGCGAAGGGGGAGGAGGGAGGGAGCGATAGCGCCGGACCCTACCTCACGCCGGCCTGGCCGCGTCCTTGCCGTTGCTGGACGTTCCGTCCTTTGGCGCCTCCGCGCCGGCGTTCTTCTTCCGCGTCTTCGCCGCCTTGTTCCCGACCGCCGAGCGATAGGCGCGCGTCTTCTCGTACTTCGCGAATAGATCGGGCCCGACCGTCTTCGCCTTGGCGTCCACCGACTCGGCGATGACGCGAATCAACGTATCGCGCCTGTTGTCGAGCTTCGATTCCGTCTCATCGAGCATCTCCAGCAGCTTGGCCACCGCCGGTCGATAAGCGCGGATCTGCGCGATCTGCGCCGTCGCGGTCACGAGCTCGGCCGCCTCGTCCGCGGTGACACCCGCCTTTGGGCCCCAGACCTTTTGATTGGCGGAGACCTCCATGGCCAGCGGCGCGATCACGTGGTTGTCCGCGTTGTCCCCGCCCTTGATAGCACTCCCACCCGGGGTTAAAACCCCGGGCTCCTCTTACAAAGTCCGCCGCAACGGCGGACTTTCGCGCGCACTGCACCGGGCAAATGAAGCAGAAAGGCAGTCCCCGAAGGGGACTTCGTACTGTGGAG
>Ga0209181_10008913_pt1 | contig 13346 bp, 14 predicted proteins | sample MAT05_FD_187208 | JGI IMG/M metagenome (GOLD analysis project Ga0209181, IMG submission 187208) | Freshwater microbial communities from Lake Fryxell liftoff mats and glacier meltwater in Antarctica - MAT-05 (SPAdes) (version 2) | ecosystem: Environmental > Aquatic > Freshwater > Ice > Liftoff... | reverse complement strand
CGTGGGCAAGGGCCTGATCGGCAAGATCGGCGAGAACGTGGCCATCCGCCGCTTCAAGCGCTTCGGCGGCGCCAACGCGCTGGCGCACTATCTGCACGGCACGCGCATCGGCGTGGTGGTGGAGTACGCCGCCGGCAGCGACGCCCAGGCCGTCGCGGCCAAGGACGTGGCGATGCATGTGGCAGCGATGAAGCCTGCGGCGCTGTCGTCGGCCGCAGTGCCGGCCGAGCTGGTCGAGAAAGAGCGCAAGATCGCCGCCGAGAAGGCGGCCGAGAGCGGCAAGCCGCCCGAAATCGTTGCCAAGATGGTCGATGGCTCGGTGCAGAAGTTCTTGAAGGAGGTCTCGCTGCTCGACCAGGTCTTCGTCAAGGCCGCCGACGGCAAGCAGACCGTGGCCGCCTACCTGAAGGCCACCGGCACCCAGGTCAACGGCTTCACGATGTACATCGTGGGCGAAGGCATCGAGAAGAAGGTGGACGACTTCGCTGCCGAAGTGGCCGCCCAGGTGGCCGCTGCCAAGGGCGCCTGAGTGGCCTGCCGGCTGCCCGGGTGGCAGCCGGGCGGTGCGCTGTCCGGCCGGTCGCCGCCGGCGCCGACCCATACCCCGAGGTGCAGCCGCGGCCAACACCTTTCGGCGCCCTTAAACTCGCCCATCCCCATCCGGAGCCGCCTGCATGCCCGCCTACAAGCGCATTCTTCTCAAGCTGTCGGGCGAAGCCCTGATGGGCGACGACGCCTACGGCATCAACCACGCCACCATTGTGCGCATGGTGCGCGAGGTGCAGGAGGTGACAGCGTTGGGCGTGCAGGTGGCAGTGGTCATCGGCGGGGGCAACATCTTTCGTGGCGTCGCCGGCGGCTCGGTGGGCATGGACCGCGCCACCGCCGACTACATGGGCATGCTGGCCACGGTGATGAATGCGCTGGCCCTGGCAGACACGATGCAGCGTGAAGGCCTGACCGCGCGGGTGATGTCGGCCATCGCCATCGAGCAGGTGGTGGAGAGCTATGTGCGCCTCAAGGCGCTGCAGTACTTGGAGGAGGGCAAGGTGGTGGTGTTCGCCGCCGGCACCGGCAACCCCTTCTTCACCACCGACACTGCGGCGGCGCTGCGCGGCGCCGAGATCGGTGCCGAGATCATGCTCAAGGCCACCAAGGTGGACGGCGTCTACACCGCCGACCCCAAGAAGGACCCAGCGGCCACCCGCTATGCCACTCTCACCTTCGATGAGGCCATCACCAGGAACCTGCAGGTGTTGGACGCCACCGCGTTTGCGCTGTGCCGCGACCAGAAGCTGCCGATCAAGGTGTTCTCGATCTTCAAGCCCGGTGCGCTCAAGCGCGTGGTCATGGGCGAGGACGAGGGCACGCTGGTGCATGTCTGACCCTGTTCGATCCCCGCCTGAAACCTTGAGCCCGCCATGACCATTGCCGACATCAAGAAGACCGCCGACACCAAGATGGCCAAGTCCATCGATGCGCTGAAGAGCGACATGCAGAAGATCCGCACCGGCCGCGCCCACCCCGGCATCCTCGACCAGGTGAGCGTGGACTACTACGGCTCGATGGTGCCGATCAGCCAGGTCGCCAATGTCTCGCTGCTGGACGCACGCACCATCAGCGTACAGCCCTGGGAGAAGGGTCTGGGCGCCAAGATCGAGAAGGCCATCCGCGAGAGTGACCTGGGGCTGAACCCGGCCTCGCAGGGCGACCTGATCCGCGTGCCCATGCCGGCGCTGACCGAAGAGCGCCGCCGCGACCTGACCAAGGTGGTGCGCCACGCCGGCGAGGACACCAAGGTGGCGGTGCGCAACCTGCGCCGCGACGCCAACGAGCAGCTGAAGAAGCTGCTGAAGGACAAGGCCGTCACCGAGGACGAGGAGCGCCGCGCGCAGGACGACGTGCAGAAGCTCACCGACCGCACCGTGGCCGAGATCGACAAGCTGGTGCACTCGAAAGAGGCGGAGATCATGGCGGTCTGATGGCCCCGCCCTGCAGCGCCTACGGCGCTCCCCCCCGGGGGGGCGAACCCAGCGGACCGGCCGAGCCGGCACTGCGGCTGCCGCCTGACAGCGGTGGCCGCAGCTGCGGCTGGCGGCGCGGCGCAGCCATCGGCCTTTGACATGAAGCGCGACTTGTTGGTGCCGCGCCATGTGGCCATCGTGATGGACGGCAACGGCCGCTGGGCCAAGCAGCGTTACCTGCCGCGCTTCTTCGGCCACAAGGCCGGCGTGGACGCGTTGGTGAAGGTGATCAACGCCTGCGCCGACCGTGGTGTCGAATACCTCACCGTCTTCGCCTTTTCGTCGGAGAACTGGAAACGCCCGGAAGACGAAGTCTCCGGCCTGATGGGGCTGGTGCTGGTGGCCGTCACCAAGTACCTGGCCAAGCTGGCGCGCGACGGCGTGAAGATCGTCATCGTCGGCGACCGCAACGCGGTGTCGGAACGGCTGCGCGCGGCCTGGGTCGAGGCGGAGGAAGCCACCCGCCACAACACCCGCATCACGCTGAGCGTGGCCTTCAACTACGGCGGCCGCTGGGACGTGGTGCAGGCCTGCCGGCAAGCGCTGGCCGACGGCCTGCAGCCCGACGAGATCACCGAGGCGCGGCTGTCGGGTTACATGGCGATGAAGCATGCGCCAGACCCCGATTTGTTCATCCGCACCGGCGGCGAGATGCGCATCAGCAACTTCCTGCTGTGGCAGGTGGCCTATTCGGAACTGGTGTTCACCGATTGCCTGTGGCCGGATTTCGACGTGCATGCGCTCGACGCCGCGCTGGCTGCCTATGCCGCGCGCGAGCGCCGCTTCGGCGCGGTGGCGCCGGCCCACACCGACGTGCCGGCCGGCTAGCACCGCATGCTCCGCCAGCGCGTGATCACTGCCGTGGTGCTGCTGGCGCTGCTGCTGCCAGCGTTGTTCGCGCGCAGCCCGCTGCCGTTTGCGCTGTTCACCGGCGTGCTGATCAGCGCCGCCGGCTGGGAATGGGCGCGCCTGAACGGCGCGACCGGCACCGGCGCGGCGGTGGCCAGCGGCGCGCTGCTGGCCGCACTGTGCGGCGCCAGTCTGCTGCGCCTGCCGCAGATGGGCCAGGCCGGCGGGCTGTGGACTGTCGGCACGCTGGCCTGGATCGTCGGCGGCGCCCTGGTGCTGCGCGCCGGGCCGGCGGGCTGGCCGAAGTGGCCGCCGCTGCTGCGTTGGGCGCTGGGCCTGGGCCTGCTGTGGCTGGCCTGGCTGGCCATGGCCCAGGCGCGCACCATCGGCGTCAACTTCCTGCTGTCGGTGCTGTGCGTGGTGTGGGTGGCCGACATCTCGGCCTACTTCTGCGGCCGCGCCTTCGGCCGCAACAAGCTGGCGCCCACCATCAGCCCGGGCAAGAGCTGGGAGGGCGTTTACGGCGGCGTGGCCGGCGTGCTGCTGCTGGCGTTGGGCTGGATCGCGCTGGAGTCGCAACTGAACCTGGACTCGGCCAGCGTCTTCAAGCTGCTGCAGCAGGCGCTGGGCTGGGGCGGCCTGTTGCTGGCAGCTTTACTGTTGACCGCGCTCAGCGTGGTCGGCGATCTGTTCGAATCGTTGGTCAAACGGGCCGCCGGCGTCAAGGATTCCAGCGCGCTGCTGCCCGGCCACGGCGGCGTGCTCGACCGCGTGGACGCACTGCTTCCGGTGCTGCCGGCGGCGTTGGCCCTGATCAGTCTCAAACCGCTTTGGTGAAAGCCCCGACGATGGTTCAACGTGTGTGCATCCTCGGCGCCACCGGCTCGGTGGGCGGCAGTACGCTGGACGTGATCGCGCTGCACCCCGGGCGCCATGAGGTCTTCGCGCTCACCGCCTTCCAGAAGGTGGATGCGCTGGCCGCGCTGTGCCTGCGCTGGCGCCCGCGCTTTGCCGCCGTGGGCACACCGGCGCAGGCCGATGCGCTGCACCGGCAGTTGCGCGCCGCCGGCATCGCCACCGAGGTGCTGCACGGCCCGCAGGCGCTGTGTGCGCTGGCGGCGCACCCCGAGGTCGACAGCGTGATGGCGGCCATCGTCGGCGCCGCCGGCCTGCCCGCCTGCCTGGCCGCCGCGCGCGCCGGCAAGCGGCTGATGCTGGCCAACAAAGAGGCCCTGGTGGTCGGCGGTCGGCTGTTCATGCAGGCGGTGCAAGACGGCGGGGCGCTGCTGCTGCCGATCGACAGCGAGCATTCCGCCATCTTCCAGTGCCTGCCTGAAGACCGCAGCGCCTGGGCCGAACGCATCGACCACATCGTGCTCACTGCCTCGGGCGGGCCGTTTCGCACCCGCGATCCGGCCACCCTGCACACGGTCACGCCCGACGAGGCCTGTGCCCACCCGAACTGGGTGATGGGCCGCAAGATCTCGGTCGATTCGGCCACGATGATGAACAAGGCGCTGGAAGTGATCGAGGCGCGCTGGCTGTTCGACCTGGCGCCCGAGCAGGTGCGGGTGGTGCTGCATCCGCAGAGCATCATCCACTCGATGGTGGTGTGCCGCGACCACAGCGTGCTGGCCCAGCTGGGCACGCCCGACATGAAGGTGCCGATCAGCGTGGGCCTGGCCTGGCCGGGCCGCGCGCCATCGGGCGCCGACGCGCTGGACTTCCTCGGTTGCAAGCCGCTGACCTTCGAGGCGGCCGACCACCAGCGCTTTCCCGGCCTGGGCCTGGCCTACGACGCACTGCGTGCGCCCGAGGGCAGCACCACGGTGCTCAACGCCGCCAACGAGGTCGCGGTGGCCGCGTTCCTGGCCGGCCGTGTGCGCTTCACCGACATCCACCGCATCAATGCCGCCGCCGTCAGCGGGCTGCTGCCCACACCGGCCGATGCCGCATCGCTCGACGACCTGCTGGCGCTCGATGCGCGCGCCCGCATCCATGCCCAGGCCCTGGCCGAGGAACTGACCCGATGATCACCACCATACTGGCCTTCTTGCTCACCCTGGGCGTGCTGATCGCGGTGCACGAGTACGGCCATTACCGGGTGGCCGTGGCCTGCGGCGTGAAGGTGCTGCGCTTCTCGATCGGCTTCGGCCAGGTGCTGTGGCGGCGGCAGAAGTCGCCCGCGCACACCGAGTTCGTGCTGTCGGCGCTGCCGCTGGGCGGCTATGTGCGCATGCTCGACGAGCGCGAAGGCCCGGTGGCGCCGCACGAGCAGCACATGGCCTTCAACCGCAAGCCGCTGTCGCAGCGCGCGGCCATCGTGCTGGCCGGGCCGCTGGCCAACCTGTTCCTGGCGGTGCTGCTGTACGCCAGTTCGCACTGGATCGGCGTGGAAGAGCCCAAGGCGGTGCTGAGTGCGCCGGCTGCCGGCAGCCTGGCCGAGCGTGCCGGCATGCGCTCTGGTGACTGGGTGCAGGCCTGGCAGAACGCCGACGGTGAATGGGTGGACCTGCGCTCGCTCAGCGACCTGCGCTGGCATGTCACGCAGTCCCTGATGGCCGCAACGCCGCTGCAGCTGCAGGTCAGCGATGTCGCCGGCCGCAGTGTCCGCCAGCTGCGCCTGGGGCTGGACGAACTCGGCACCCAGGAGATGGACGCCGACCTGGTCAAGCAGGTCGGCCTGGGCGGCCCCTACAGCGAGCCGGTGATGGGCGAGGTCAAGGCCGGCGGGCCGGCCGCCGCCGCCGGCCTGCGCCAGGGCGACCGGGTGCTGCGGGTCGACGGCCAGGCGGTGGGCGACGCCCAGGCGCTGCGCGAGCGCATCCGCGCCGCCGTGCAAGATGGCGCCGGTCGGCCGATGGTGTGGCAGATCGAGCGCAGCGGCCAGGTCAGCACGCTGGACCTGACGCCGCGTGCGGTGCGCGACGGTGACCGCACGCTCGGCCGGGTCGATGCCTTCATCGGCGCGCCGGCAGCCCTGGTCACCGTGCAGCTGGGGCCGATCGACGGCCTGGTGCAGGGCGCACAGCGCACCTGGGAGGTGTCGTCGCTGACCATCCGCATGATCGGCCGCATGCTGATCGGCGAGGCCTCGCTGCGCAACCTGAGCGGGCCGCTGACCATCGCCGACGTGGCTGGCCAGTCGGTGCAGCAGGGCCTGGCCTACTACCTGGGCTTCCTGGCCCTGGTCAGCGTCAGCCTGGGCGTGCTGAACCTGCTGCCCCTGCCGATGCTCGATGGCGGCCACCTCATGTATTACATTTTCGAGGCCCTGACCGGGCGCCCCGTGTCCGAGACCTGGCTGGCGCGCCTGCAGCGCGGCGGTATTGCCGTGCTGCTGATGATGATGTCGGTGGCCCTCTTCAACGATGTCGCCCGCTTGCTGGGCCTGCACTGATCGCCCATTCCCGATGCTTCCCCTGCCTCCCCATCGCCTGTACCGCCCTGCCATGGCCGTGGTGGCCATTGCCGCCGCGCTGGCCGCCCCCGCTGCCCAGGCGATCGAGCCCTTCGTGCTGCAGGACATCCGTGTCGAGGGCCTGCAGCGCACCGACCCGGGCACGGTGTTCGCCGCGCTGCCGTTCCGTGTCGGTGACACCTACAGCGACGACAAGGCCGCCGCCGCGCTGCGCTCGCTGTTCGCCACCGGCCTGTTCAAAGATGTGCGCATCGAGATCGAAGGCCGCATCGCAGTGCTGATCGTCGAGGAGCGCCCGGTCATCGAGACCGTCACCTTCGTCGGCCTGAAAGAATTCGACAAGGACGTGCTGGTCAAGTCGCTGAAGGATTCCGGCATCGGCGAGGGCCTGCCCTTCGACCGCGCACTGATCGACCGCGCCGAGCAGGAGATCAAGCGCCAGTACCTGTCACGCAGCCTGTACGGCGCCGAGGTGGTGACCACCATCACCCCCACCGAGCGCAACCGGGTGAACGTCAGCTTCACCATGACCGAGGGCGACGCCGCCAAGATCAAAGAGATCCGCATCGTCGGCTCCAAGGTCTTCAAGGAAAGCGAGCTGATCGGCCTGATGGACCTGACCACCAGCGGCTGGCTCACCTGGTACACCAAGAACGACCGCTACTCGCGCGCCAAGCTCAACGCCGACCTGGACAACCTGCGCGCCTACTACCTGAACCGCGGTTACCTCGAGTTCAACGTCGAGAGCGCCCAGGTCACCATCTCGCCCGACAAGCAGGACATCAGCCTCAACATCACCGTCAAGGAAGGCCAGCTCTACACCGTGACCGGCGTGCGCCTGGAGGGCGAGTACCTGGGCAAGGACGACGAGTTCAAGCAGCTGATCGGCATCCGCGCCGGCGAGCCCTACCGCGCCGCTGCCGTCACCGGCACCACCAAGGCCTTCACCAACCGTTTCGGCACCTTCGGCTATGCCTTCGCCCGGGTCGAGGCGCGCACCGAGATCGACCGTGCCGACGGCCTGGTCACCGTGGTGCTGGCGGCCGACCCGCAGCGCCGGGTGTACGTGCGCCGCATCGACGTGGCCGGCAACACCCGCACCCGCGACGAGGTGGTGCGCCGCGAGTTCCGCCAGCTCGAGTCGAGCTGGTACGACGGCGAGCGCATCAAGCTGTCGCGCGAGCGGGTCGACCGCCTGGGCTACTTCAAGGACGTGGAAGTCACCGAGAACGAGGTGGCCGGCACTGCCGACCAGGTCGACCTCACTGTCAACGTCACCGAGCGGCCCACCGGCAACCTGCAGTTGGGCGTCAGCTTCTCCAGCGCCGACAAGCTGGCACTCAGTGCCTCGGTCAAGCAGGACAACGTGTTCGGCTCGGGCAACTACCTGGGCCTGGAGATCAACACCAGCAAGACCGGCCGCAGCCTGGTGTTTTCGACTGTCGACCCGTACTTCACGGTGGACGGCATCTCGCGTGGCCTCGACCTGTACTACCGCACCTCGCGCCCGTTCAACAGCCTGGGCGACCAGTACCAGATCGCCAACCCGGGTGGCGCCATCCGCTTCGGCGTGCCGTTCTCCGAGTTCGACACGGTGTTCTTCGGCATCGGCATCGAGCAGACCAACATCGGCACCAGTTCGGGCATCCCGGCGCAGTACTTCAACTACCGCCGTCTGTACGGCGCCAATTCCACCTCGCTGCCGCTGACGCTGGGCTGGGCGCGCGACCAGCGCGACAGCGCGATCAGCCCCACGGCTGGCAAGTACCAGCGCGTCAACGTCGAGTGGAGCGTCGCCGGCGACGTGCGCTTCATCCGCACCAATGCGCAGTACCAGCAGTTCTTCCCGATCTGGCAGAAGCTCACGCTGGGCCTGAACGGCGAGATCGGCTGGGGCATCGGCCAGGGCAACCGGCCGTACCCGGTGTTCAAGAACTTCTACGGCGGCGGCCTGGGGTCGGTGCGGGTGTTCGAGCAGAACTCGCTCGGTGTGATCGACCCCACCGGCGCCTATGTCGGCGGGGCGCGCAAGATCAACATCAACAGCGAGCTGTACTTCCCGGTGCCCGGTACCGGCAACGACAAGTCGCTGCGCATCTTCGCCTTTGCCGACGCCGGCAACGTCTGGCGCGAAGGCGAGAAGATCACCACCAGCAGCCTGCGGGCGTCGGCCGGCCTGGGCCTGTCCTGGATCTCGCCGGTGGGCCCGCTGAAGCTCAGCTGGGGCGCGCCGTTGAAGAAACAGCCCACGGATAGAATCCAGCGTTTCCAATTCCAGATCGGGACTGCGTTCTGATGACCACGATGACTTTGAAGTCCCTGGCCGCTTCCAGCCTGATCGGCCTGTCGGCCCTGCTGGCCACCGGCACCGTGCTGGCGCAAGAACTCAAGATCGGCTATGTCAACAGCGAGCGCGTGCTGCGCGAGGCTTCCCCGGCCAAGGCTGCGCTGGCCCGCATGGAGGCTGATTTCAGCAAGCGCGACAAGGACCTGAACGATCAGGCCGGCAAGCTCAAGGCCGCCGCCGACAAGCTGGAGAAAGACGCGCCCACGCTGCCCGAGAGCGAACGCAACCGCCGCCAGCGTGAACTGGTCGAGCAAGACCGTGATCTGCAGCGCAAGCGCCGGGAGTTCCAGGAAGACCTGAACCAGCGCCGCAATGAAGAGACCGCCGGCATCGTCGAGCGTGCCAACAAGGTCATCAAGCAGATCTTCGAGGGCGAGAAGTACGACCTGATCCTGCAGGACGTGGTCTTCGCCGGCCCGCGGGTCGACATCACCGAGAAGGTGATCAAGGCCCTCAACGCCGCGCCTGGCGGCAAGTAGGCAGCCCGTGGCCACCCCGGTGCGGCTGGCCGATGTGGTGGCCGCGCTGGGCGGTGAGCTGCACGGCGACGGCGACCAGCCCATCGGGCGGCTGGCGCCGCTGGAAGCGGCCGACGCCCACAGCCTGAGTTTCCTGGCCAACCCACGCTATGCGGCCCGCATGTCCGCATCGGCCGCCGCCTGCGTGATCGTGGCGCCGGCCCAGCAGGACCTGGCCCTGGCGCGTGGTGCGGCCATCGTCACGCCCGACCCCTATCTCTACTTCGCCCGGCTCACCCAGTGGTGGGCCGCACGCACGCGGGCTGCGGCCGCCTGCGGCGTGCATGCCAGCGCGGTGGTGGAGCCCGGCGCGGTGGTGCATGCCAGTGCCGCCATCGGCGCGATGGCCTACCTGGGCGCCGGTGCGCGCATCGGCGCCGGTGCCGTGATCGGCAGCCATGCCCACATCGGCGCCGGCGCCGTGGTGGGCGAGGGCACCCGCCTGGCGCCGCGCGTCACGCTCGGTGACGGCTGCGTGGTCGGCGCGCGCGGCATCCTGCACAGCGGCGTGGTGATCGGCGCTGACGGCTTCGGCTTCGCGCCCGGCCAGGGGCAGTGGGTCAAGATCGAGCAACTCGGCGCGGTGCGCATCGGCGACGATGTCGAGATCGGCGCCAACACCTGCGTCGACCGTGGCGCGCTCGACGACACGGTGATCGACGACGGCGTCAAGCTCGACAACCTGATCCAGGTGGGCCACAACGTGCACATCGGCGCGCACTGCGCCATGGCCGGCTGCGTCGGCATCGCCGGCAGCGCGAAGATCGGCAAGCATTGCACCGCCGGTGGTGGCGCCATCATCCTGGGCCACCTCACGCTGGTGGACCATGTGCACATCACCGCCGCCACGGTGGTCACCCGCTCCATCCTGAAGCCTGGCCAGTACAGCGGCCTGTTTCCCTTCGATGACAATGCGTCGTGGGAGAAGAACGCTGCCACGCTGCGTCAGCTGCACACCCTGCGCGACCGGATTCGGGCGCTGGAGAAGAAGACACCATGACCGCCCCTGTGCTCGACATCCATCGCATCCTGAAACTGCTGCCGCACCGCTACCCGATCCTGCTGGTCGACCGGGTGCTCGAGCTCGAGAAGAACGTGCGCATCAAGGCATTGAAGAACGTCAGCATCAACGAGCCGTTCTTCGCCGGCCACTTTCCGCAACGGCCGGTGATGCCCGGCGTGCTGATGCTGGAAGCCCTGGCGCAGACGGCGGCGCTGCTGTCGTTCGAATCACTGGGTCAGGAGCCGGACGAGAACACCGTGGTGTATTTCGTCGGCATCGACGGTGCGCGCTTCAAGCGGGTGGTCGAGCCGGGCGACCAGCTGATCCTCGAAGCCAGCATCGACCGCGCCCGGGGCGGCATCTACAAGTACAAGACCCGCGCCAGCGTGGACGGCGAGACGGCGGTCGAAGCCGAGCTGATGTGCACCATGCGCAAGGTGGCTTGAGGAGGCGGGCATGGGCACGGGCCTGATCCACGCCACCGCGCTGGTCGACGTGCAGGCCGAGCTGGCCGCCGATGTCACTGTGGGCCCCTATGCCGTGATCGGCCCGCATGTGCGCATCGGCGAGGGCAGCAGCATCGGCGCGCATTGCGTCATAGAGGGCCACACCAGCATCGGCCGCGACAACCGCATCTTCCAGTTCGCCAGCATCGGCGCCGCGCCTCAGGACATGAAGTACTGCGGCGAATCCACCCGCCTGGTGATCGGCGATCGCAACACCTTCCGCGAGTTCGTCACCGTCAACACCGGCACAGTGCAGGACGAAGGTGTCACCCGCATCGGCGACGACAACTGGGTGATGGCCTATGTGCATATCGCCCACGACGTGCGGCTGGGCAACCGCTGCGTGCTGGCCAACAACGCCACCCTGGCCGGCCATGTGCAGGTGGGCGACTGGGCCACCATCGGCGGGCTGTCGGGCGTGCACCAGTTCGTGAAGATCGGCGCGCACGCGATGATCGGCTTCCAGGCCCATGTGGCGCAAGACGTTCCGCCTTTCATCACCGCCGACGGCAACCCGCTGGCCGCGCGTGCGGTCAACCTCACCGGGCTGAAACGGCGCGACTTCAGCGCCGAGCGCCAGGCCATCATTCGCCAGATGTACAGGCTGCTGTACCGCAGCAACTTGCCGCTGGCCGACGCCACGCAGCAGATCGCCGCGTTGGCCGATGTTGCAGCTGAGAGCGGCGCCGAGGGCGTGGCCGGCGATGTACGGGCCATGCTCGACTTCCTGGCCGGCGCCACCCGCGGCATCGTCCGCTGAGGCAGGGCATGGGCGCCGCGATGGGCGACGCGCCGCTGCGCCTGGGCCTGGTGGCCGGCGAGGCCTCGGGCGACCTGCTGGGCGGCCTGCTGCTGCAGGGCCTGCGGGCGCGCTGGCCGGGCCTGCAGGCGGCGGGCATCGGCGGGCCGAAGCTGGTCGCCCAGGGCCTCGACGCCTGGTGGCCGCATGAGCGGCTGAGCGTGTTCGGCTATGTCGATGCACTGAAGCGCCTGCCCGAGCTGCTGCGCATCCGCCGCCAGCTGGGCGACCGGTTGCTGGCCGAACGCCCGGCCGCCTTCATCGGCATCGACGCGCCCGATTTCAACTTCGGCCTGGAGACGCGGCTGCGCGCCGGTGGGCTGAAGACGATCCACTTCGTCTGCCCGTCGATCTGGGCCTGGCGCGGTGAGCGGGTGCACAAGCTGGCGGCTGCGGCCGACCATGTGCTGTGCCTGTTCCCGTTCGAGCCGGCGCTGCTGCAGCGCCATGGCGTGGCGGCCACTTTCGTCGGCCACCCGCTGGCCGATGCCATCCCGCTGGTGCCGCCCCGGGCTGCGGCACGCGCGGCGCTGGGCCTGGCCGAGGGCGATACCGTGGTGGCCCTGCTGCCCGGCAGCCGGCGCAGCGAGATCCTGCACATCGCGCCGCGCCTCGCGGCGGCGGCGGTGCTGATGCAGCGCCAGCGCCCGGGCCTGCGCTTCGTGCTGCCGGTGGCGCCCGGGCTGCAGCCGCTGGTGGCGCCCATCGTCGCCCAGCACGGCGCGGGCGCGGCCATCAGCTTGCTGGACGGCCAGTCGCACGCCGCGCTGGCCGCCTGCGACCTGACGCTGGTCGCCAGCGGCACGGCCGCGCTGGAGGCGGCACTGTTCAAGCGGCCCATGGTCATCACTTACCACCTGGCCTGGCTGAACTGGCAGCGCATGCGCCGCCAGGCCTACCAGCCCTGGTTCGGCCTGCCCAACATCCTGTGCGGCGACTTCGTGGTGCCCGAGCTGATCCAGGACGCCGCCACGCCCGCCGCGCTGGCGCGCGAGGGCCTGGCCTGGCTGGACGACGAAGCGCGCTGCGCGGCCACCACCCGCCGCTTCACCGACCTGCACCACAGCCTGCGTCAGAACACCGCATTGAAGGCCACCGATGCCATCGCCCACGTCATCGCCGCGCGCTAGCCGCCGCCCCAAACCCTGGCCCATGCTGCCGCTGACGGCCGGCGTGGACGAAGCCGGCCGCGGGCCGCTGGCCGGCCCGGTGGTGGCTGCGGCGGTCATCCTGGATGAACTGCAGCCCATCGCCGGCCTGGCCGACAGCAAGACCCTCAGCGCGCGCAAGCGCGAACGCCTGTTCGACGAGATCCGCGCCAAGGCCCTGGCCTGCTGCATCGCCGAGGCCAGCGTGGAGGAGATCGACCGCCTCGACATCCTGCAGGCCACGCTGCTGGCGATGCAGCGCGCGGTGGCCGGCCTGCGCCTGCCGCCGCGCCAGGTGCTGGTGGACGGCAACCGGCTGCCGCTGCTGGTGGTGCCGGCGCAGGCGGTGGTGCAGGGCGACCGGCTGGTGCCGGCGATCTCGGCCGCGTCGATCCTGGCCAAGGTGCACCGCGACCGGCTGTGCCTGGCGCTGCACGATGCGCACCCGGCCTACAACTTCGCGGCGCACAAGGGCTATCCAACGGCCGAGCATCTGGCGGCGCTGCAGCAGCACGGCGCCTGCGCGGCCCACCGCCGCAGCTATGCGCCGGTGCGGGCGGTGCTGGCTGCCGCGCCCGGTTGGCTGCCATGACCGAGCCGCTGCACATCACCTCGAAGGATAACCCGCTGCTGCAGCGGCTGCGCAAGCTGGCGCGCGATCCGGCGGGTTACCGCAAGGCCGGCGAACTGTGGCTGGAAGGCGCGCACCTGTGCGACGCGCTGCGCCAGCG
>Ga0209181_10008910_pt1 | contig 13350 bp, 10 predicted proteins | sample MAT05_FD_187208 | JGI IMG/M metagenome (GOLD analysis project Ga0209181, IMG submission 187208) | Freshwater microbial communities from Lake Fryxell liftoff mats and glacier meltwater in Antarctica - MAT-05 (SPAdes) (version 2) | ecosystem: Environmental > Aquatic > Freshwater > Ice > Liftoff... | reverse complement strand
CCTCGCCGCCATTCAGGGCAGCCAGGACCAGCTCTATGGCATGTTCGACCAGCAAATTGGCGCCGCCAGCGTCGAGTTCGGCAGCTTCACCCGCACCTATGCCGAGACCCGCAACCCGAACATCGTTATCGCCGAGCCCGAGGAAGGCCAAGCGGTCGCCGCCAATGTCGCCTGCATCACCGCGGGCACCACGAAGCAGGCGCTGGCCGAGGCCTTCGTGAACCTGCACATCAGCCCGGAATGCCAGACCGCCTACGCGCAGCAAATCTATTACAGCCCGACGATCCGCAACCTCACACTGCCGCCCGACCTCACCGCCAAGCTGATCATGGGCGAGGCCGCGGTGGCCAAGCTGATCGACTTCGACTGGGATGTGGTGATCCGCAACCAGCCGCGCTGGTCGAGCCGATTCACGCGCGAGATCGCCGGCTGAGGCTCAGCGCAGGGCGAATGCGCGCGGCATGAACGGTTCCCCGCGGGCAGGGCTGCTCGCCCTGCCCTATGGCCTGTGGCTGCTGGCCGCCTTCGCCGCCCCGCTCGGCGCGGTCGCGCTGCTCTCCGTGCAGGAGAGCAGCGAGATGTTCGCGCCGCTCTCGTTGCTTCCCTCCGGCGCGCAGTATGCCGAGCTGATCGGCGACAAATTCTACGTCCGCGTCTTCCTCAACACGCTGACGCTCGGGCTTTGCGTGGCCGGTATCTCGGCATTGCTGGCCTATCCGCTGGCGCTGTGGCTGACGCGGCTATCCCCGCGCTGGAAGCCTTTCGGCTTCGCCGTGGTGCTGGTGCCGCTGCTGACCAATGTCGTGGTGCGTTCGCTCGGCATCATCCTTTTGTTGGCGCCGCGCGGAGTCGTATCCGGCATCTCGCAAAGTCTCGGCCTGCCGCCTACCACCAATTTGCTGTTCGGCTGGTTCGCTGTCGGGCTGTCGCTGGTGCAGGTCTTCCTGCCCTACATGGTGCTGGCGCTTTATGACGTGCTGGAAGGCCAGGAAAAGCGGCTGGAAGAAGCGGCGGCAGGCCTCGGCGCCGGGCCTGCACAACGCTTCTGGCGCATTACCCTGCCGCTGTCGCTGCCGGGGCTGCGCGCGGGCTTCACCGTCACCTTCCTGCTCGCCTCGACCGCTTATGTTTCGGCCACGCTGGTGGGCGGACGCAAGGTGTGGGTCAGCGGTATGCTCGTGCTGAAGGAAGGCATCGAGATCCTGAACTATCCGCTGGCCGCGGCGCTGGCGATGCTGATGCTGTTTGCCTCGATCGCGATCACCATCCTGGTCAGCCGGATCATCGCCGTGCTGACGCCCTGGCTATCGGACAGGGCGCCGCGCCGTCGCCTCTCGTTGACGCCCGCGCTGCGGCGGCCCGTGGTCGCGGTGGCGGAAGCCCTCGCCCCCTTTGTGTCACGCTTTCTGCTGGCCTGCGCCATCGCCATCCTGCTGTTCCCGCTGATGCTGGTGGCGGTCGCCTCGGTGAATGACAGCCCGCAGGCGACGGTGGCGCAGTTCATTGGGTTCACCTGGAAGTGGTACGGCATGGTGCTCAAGAACGAGCGCTATCTGTCCGACGCCTGGGTCAGCCTGCAACTCGCGCTGGCCTGCGTCGCGGTATCGTTGTCCATCGCGCTGCCTGCGGCCTTCGCGCTGGTGCGGGCCGGCTTCAAGGGGCGAGAGACGCTGGGGGCCGCGCTGATGCTGCCGCTCGCCTTGCCCGGCATCGCCATCGGGCTTGGCATGTTGCGGCTGCTGCAATGGTTCAACGCGCTGCCGCCCTTCATGGGCATCCTCGCCGTGCATGTGGTGCTGGTCGCGCCCTTCATGCTGGCGCTGCTGCGCGCCTCCGTCGCCGGGCTGGACCGTGCGCTGGAGGAAGCGGCGAGCGGGTTGGGTGCGCCGCCCGCCCGAATGTTCCGGCGCGTCATCCTGCCGCAGCTCGGCCCGGGCATCGCGGTAGCCTGCGTGATCGGTTTCCTGCTGTCCTTCGGCGAGGTGACGGTGACGGCCTTCCTCACCACCGCCCGCCTCCAGACGCTCCCGGTGCGGATCTATGCCGAAGCGACGTTCAGCCTGGAGAACACGGTGAATGCCATCAGCACCATCTTCATCCTGATGACGGTGCTGCTGCTGGTGCTGATCAACCGCTTGATGCCGCTCGATCGGGTCTGGAAGCGGTAGGCGTTACTTTCGGGGCCCCCGCATCGGTGCCACCGGCTCGATGCGGATATGGTCGTCCTCGCCCCCCGGATCCGGGCGCGCAGCAGCCGCGGCGAAGCGAGCGGCGGCCCAGGGGGCGATCTCGACGCGCGTCTCACGGTCCCGCACCTCGATCCGGCCGATCTCGGCGCGAGTGAGGTGCCCGCGCCGGCAGATGAAGGGCAGCAGCCAGCGCGGATCGGCCTGCGCGCTGCGGCCGACGCTGAGGCGGAACCACACGCCCTCGGCGCTCGGCCCGCCTTCGCGCGGCGCTCGGCTGGGCGGCGGCGGCGGGGCTTCCGAAAGCTCCTCCGGCGCCGGCAGCGGCGCACGCAAGGCGCGGATCAGCGCGGCCGCTACGGCCTCGGCCGGGCGATCGACGAGCAGCGCGCGGGCGAGCAGCAGATCGTCATCCTCCACCGCCACGTCGGCGGCCTCGCGCGCTTCGAGTGCCAGGCGCTCGCCATCGCGCACGCGGATTTCATCGGCGGTGGGTGGCACGCCCCAGCTCGCCTCGATCCGCGCGGTAGCCAGCAGGCGCTCGGCGATGCGGCGGCGGTTGTGCGGCACCAGCAGCACGGCCACGCCCTTGCGCCCCGCGCGGCCGGTGCGCCCGGACCGATGCAGCAGCGTTTCCTTGTCGCGCGGCAGCTCGGCATGCAGCACCAGGCCGAGGTCGGGCAGGTCGATGCCGCGCGCCGCCACGTCGGTCGCCACGCACACCCGCGCGCGCCGGTCACGCAGCGCCTGGAGCGCTCGGTTGCGCTCGGCCTGGGTCAATTCGCCGGAGAGCGAGACGGCCGAGAAGCCGCGCTCCACCAGGCTGCCATGCAGGCGTGCGACCTGTTCGCGCGTGTTGCAGAACACCAGCGCGCCGGAGGCTTCGAACCAGCGCAGCGCGTTCACCACCGCGGCTTCGATCTCGCGTGGGCCGACCGCCATCACGCGATAGGCGATATCGCCATGCTTGCCGCCGACCGCCGTGGCGGCGATGCGCAGCGCGTCGCGCTGGTAGCTTTTTGCCAGCGCCTCGATCTCACGCGGCACGGTGGCGGAGAACATCAGCGTCCGGCGCGTGGGGGCCGCCGCTTCGAGAATCGCTTCTAGGTCGTCGCGGAAGCCCATGTCGAGCATCTCGTCGGCCTCATCCAGCACCGCCGCGGCCAGCGCCGAGAGGTCGAGATTGCCGCGCTCGATATGGTCGCGCAGCCGCCCCGGCGTGCCGACGACAATCTCGGCACCATTGCCGAGCGCCTTGCGGTCGGCCCGTGTATCCGTGCCGCCAACGCAGGCGATCACCCGCGCCCCGGCGCCGGCGTAGAGCCAGCTGAGTTCCTGCTGCACCTGTAGCGCGAGTTCGCGGGTCGGCGCCACGACCAGCGCGCGCGGCTGGCCTGGCGCGGCGCGGGGGCCGAGCACCTGGACGGCGATGGCAAGGCCAAAGGCGACGGTCTTGCCGCTGCCGGTCTGGGCCGAGACCAGCAGATCCCGCCCCGTGGTATCCGGGTCAAGCACTGCGGATTGAACTGGGGTCGGGGCATCATAGCCGCGCTCGGCCAGGGCCTGGAGCAGTGGCGGGGGAAGTTCGGAGAAGGACATGGCGTGGAGCGTTACGCCGTTTCGCGACTTGCCGCTATTGCGCTCTCGACTGGGCGAGGACGCGCCGGGCGCGGATCAGGATGGGTTCGTCCACCATGCGCCCGTCCACGGTGAAGCTGCCGCGCCCTTCTTGCGCCGCCGCCTCGGCCGCGCGGAGCTGGCGCCGGGCGAGGTCCACCTCCGCCACTGAGGGCGAATAGCCCTCGTTGAGCACTGGCACCAGCGCCGGGTGGACGCAGCTTGCGCCCACGAAGCCGGAGCGCCTGGCCGCCACGACGGCCCGCGCCACGAGGTCGGGGTCCTTGAAGTCGGCGACGGTGCCGAGCGTGCCGAAGGGCGAAACGCCGGCCGCGACGCAGGCCAGCAGCATCTGCCGCTTGGCCAACACCATGAGCTCATCGTCGGAGGCCGCGCCACATTCCGCGGCCAGATCCTCGGCGCCGATCAGCATGCCGGCGATGGTCGGATGCGCGCGGGCGATGGCATGGGCTTGCGCCAGCGCAGCCGCCGTTTCTATCATCGGCACGATCCACATCCCGCTGCCGGCCAGCAACTCTGCGGCGAGCACGACATGATCGGGACCAAGCACCTTGGTCAGCAGGATGCCCTGCGCGCCGGCCGCACGTGCGGCGAGGATGTCCGGCACCGCGGTATCGAGCGGGCGGTTGACGCGCACCAGCACCTCCGGCCCGCCGGCACGCACGAGGGCCACGGCGGTGGCGAGCGCGGCGCGGGCCTCCTCCTTGCGCTCGGCGGGCACGCTGTCCTCGAGGTCGAGGATCACCGCATCGGCACCGCAGCCAGGTGCCTTGGCCACGAAGCGCGGCACGTTGGCCGGCACGTAGAGCATCGAGCGCCAGATTTTCATCCGATGTCCCTCACCACCTTCGCGGCGCGCAGCCTCGCGACTTCCACCGCGCCGAGCAACGGCACCAGCACCGCATCATTGTCCTGGCCCAGCTTCGGCGCGGCATTGCGGAAAATGCCGGGCGTGACGGAAAGCCGCGGCACCTCGCCATGCATGGGCAACCAGCCATCCGGCATCTCGGCATCCGGCACCTCGATCAGCGCCTCGCGCGCCGCGACATAGGTGTCGGCGTCCAGCCCCTCGACATCGAGGATCGGGCCGATGGTGACGCCATCCGCATCGAAGCGCGCCAGCGCCTCGGCCTGGCTCATCGCCGCGATGGCGTCGCGCACCACGCCATCGAGTTCCTCGATATGCGCGAGCCGATCGGGGTTCGTGCGAAAGCGCGGATCCTCGGCAAGGTCGGGCCGGCCGATGCTGTTCATCAGCCGCACAAACACCGCCTGGGTCGAGGTGGAGAGCGAAAGCCAGCCGCCATCCTGCGTGCGATAGGCGTTGCGCGGCGCGGTGTTGGTACTGCGGCTGCCACTGCGCGGCTTGGCCTTGCCGCTCAGCCGCCAATTCGCCATCTGCGGCTCCAGCACGGCGAAGATCGGCTCGAACAGGGAGAGGTCAACCACCTGGCCCTCCCCGGTCTGCTCGGCATGGCGCAGCGCGATCATCGCCGCACTCGCGCCGTAGAGGCCGGCATAGGCATCGGCCATGAACATCGGCGGCAGCACGGGCTCGCGATCTGCGAAGCCGTTGAGCGCCGCGAAACCCGAATAGCCCTCGACCAGCGTGCCGAAGCCGGGCTTGTGGCTGAAGGGGCCGGTCTGGCCCCAGCCCGAGATGCGTAAGATCACCAGGCGTGGATTGCGCGCGAGCAGGATCTCGGGCGAGAGGCCCATCGCCTCCAGCACCCCGGGCCGGAAGCTCTCGCAGAACATCGCAGCCCCTTCGGCCAGCCGCAGGACGATGTCGATCGCTTCGGGCGCGCGCAGATCGAGACACAGGCTGCGCTTGTTGCGGCTGAACGCCTTCCAGGAGGTCTCGACACCACCAACCCGCCAGGCGCGCAGGCTGTCGCCGGCCGGCGGTTCCACCTTCAGCACCTCGGCGCCGTGGTCTGCCAGCACCTTGGTCAGCACATTGCCCGCGACGAGGCGTGAGAGATCGACCACTCGGACAGCATCGAGCGCGCCACGCGCCGCGGCGTCGAACTCCCGCCGCCGCTTGGGCGCGCGGGGGCTCACGGAACGAAGACCTCGCCCGCCATGATGCGCCGCGCGGTACGCAGCGTGCCGCCGCCTTCGATCGTCATGGAGCCATCCGGCGCGAGCGCGGTGGTGATCACGGCCTCCATCACGCCGGAGGGGTGTTCGATCACCACCGTCTCGCGTACCGCATCGCTCACTCGCGCGATGCCCTCGGCCACGGTGCCCGGGAGTTTGCAGGCGCTGCCGATGCAGATGCCGCCCGTGACGGCCATCGCCTCATGCGTCGCCAGCGGCGTGAAGTAGCGCGCGGCGAGCGCGCCACCGGCGGCGGGCGGACCGATGATGGCGAATTTCGGCATCACCTTGCCGGCCACTTCGCCCATGCCCATCGCGCGCCCGGCGGCGCGGCGCACCACCTCGATCCGCGCCATGAAGTCGCGGTCGGCATCCAGCTCCTTCGCCGATTCCAGCGCGGTCTTGCCGAAATCCGCGGCACGCGCGATCACCACCGGCATCGCGACGTCGAGACAGGTGCAGGCTAAGCCCTCGATGATGTCGAGCGGATTGCCGGTGGGCAGCAGCTTGCCCGTGGCGCCGCCGACGGCATCGGCGAAGTTCAGCACGATCGGCGCCGCACTACCCGGCACGCCGGCGATGCGCGCCTCGCCCGCATAGGTCACGCACCTGCCCGGCGTCTGCACCACGGCCTCGACCAGCGCGCCGGAATTGACGGCGCGAATACGCACGCGCGTCTCGCCCTCCGCCGCGGGCACCAGCCCGCGCTCGATGGCGAAGGGACCGACGCCTGCGAGCATGTTGCCACAGGTCGGGCCGAAATCGACGAAGGATTTGTCCACGCTCACCTGCGCGAACAGGTAGTCCACCTGCTGCGCACTGCCCGGTGCGGCGGGCGAAACGATGGCGACCTTGCTCGTCAGCGTCGTTGAACCACCCAGCCCATCGATCTGCCGCGCATCGGGCGAGCCCATGACGGCGAGCAGGATTCGGGCAATGCCGTCCCGGTCGGCGGGCAGGTCGGAGGCCAGGAAGTACGGCCCGCGGCTGGTGCCGCCGCGCATGAAGGTGCAGGGGATGGCGGTTTGCAGAACCGGATTCATGGCGCTCGCTCGGATGACAGGCACGACACGCTACGCCGAGGCGCCGCGCGCGGAAACCGGGGTGACGTAGCGGGCACGGCGCGGCACATTGCGGACAACACACATCGGAGGAGACACCATGCAACGCCGCACCGCTCTGCTGCTCGCCCCTGCTGCTCGCCCCTGCTGCTCGCCGGCGGGCTTCTGGCCGCACCGCGCCTCGCCGCCTCGCAGGAGCCTGCCTGGCCGGTGCGCCAGGTGCGCGACATCATCACCTGCGCGCCGATACGGGCCACTGGAATGGCAGGGACTGATGCGCAAGCTCGATGCCACGGATGATGGAAGGCGGAGCTGAGCATGGGCGCGCCGGATCTTCTCGTCCCCAACCTTCTGGTGATAGACCCGCAATGGACCGACCGGCCGGATATCGAGGTCGCCGTGGCAGGCCAGGCGGCGGTGCTGCATTTCCGCAAATCGGTGAACGGAGCGCTGGAGAATCCGTCCGACTACGCCATGGCGGACGCGGTGCTGAACTGCCGCAGCGCGCATCGCATGCCGGCCGAAACCATCTCGAGACTCACCCGCGCGCGCGTGATCGTGCAGGGCGGCGTGGGCTTCGCGCATATCGACCTCGCGGCCGCCGGCGAGGCCGGGATTCCGGTTCTCAACACGCCCGACTATGGCACGACCGAGGTTGCGGACCATGCCGTGGCGCTGGTGCTGAACCTGCTGCGCGGCGTGCAGGCCTTCGACCGTCGTTTGAGGCGCAGTAACGCAAGTTGGGATGCGCGGCAATTGCGCGGCGTGCGGCGGCTGTCGAGCCTGCGCGTGGGTGTGCTTGGCCTCGGGCGGATCGGCACGGCGGCGGCGCTGCGCTTCCAGGCCTTCGGGATGAAGGTCGGATTCTGCGACCCGAACGTCGCCCCGGGCCACCAGCTCGCCTTCGGCTGGGAGCGATTCGCGACGCCGCAGGCGCTGCTCGCGCGCAGCGATGTACTGAGCATCCACGCACCACTGAACGAGAGCACACACCGCCTGATCGATGCGCGAATGCTCGCCCTGATGCCGGCCGGCGCAGTGGTGGTGAACACGGCGCGCGGCGCGATCCTTGACCTCGACGCGGTGCATGCGGCGCTCAGCAACGGGCAGCTCGGCGCGGCGGGGATCGACGTGTTCGAGACCGAACCGCTCGACCGCGAACACCCCCTGATCGCGGCCTGGGCGGCTGGTGAGGAGTGGCTCGATGAGCGCCTTGTGCTGACGCCGCACGCGGCTTTCTACAGCACCGCCAGCATCCTCGATATTCGTCGCCTGTCGATGACCTATGCGATTGACTACCTGACGCGCGGCGACTCGGGCACCTGCGTCAACGCCGGCTTCCTGCGCAACCGCCGCTGATCACCAAAGCCCTGGCAACCAGAGGGAGATCGCCGGCAGCAGCGCCAGCAGCAGGATGCGGATACCATCCGAGGCGACGAAGCCGAGCACGCCACGATAGGTCTCGCCCATCGGCACATCCTTCGCCATCGCGTTGATGACGAAAAGGTTGAGTCCAAAAGGTGGCGAGATCATGCCGACCTCCACGCTCATCAGCACCAGGATACCGAACCAGACCAGCACCTGCGTCGGGTTCAGGCCGAAATCCAGGCTCAGCATCAGCGGCACGAAGATCGGCAGCGTCAGCAGCACCATGGCCAGGCTTTCCATGAAGCAGCCGAGGATGAAGTAGATCACCAGGTTCGCGAGCAGCACGGTCAGCGGCGCGACATCCAGCCCCGCGACGGCCGCCGACAACTCCGAAGGCAGGCGCGACAGGGCGAGGCCCGCACTGAACAATTCCGCGCCCAGCAGGACGAGGAAAATCAGCCCCGTCGTCTCGGCGGTGGAGAGCAGGCTCTCCTTCAAGCCTTGCCAGCGCATGCCGCCCAGCGCCACGGCGAGCAGGCCCGTGGCGGCCGCGCCGATGGCGGCACCTTCGGTCGCGCCGAACCAGCCGACATACATGCCGGTGACGACCAGGATGAACACCATCGCGACCGGCCACACCTCGGCCGTGGCGCGCAAGCGCTCGCGGTAGGGCAGGCGCTCGGCCGGCGGTGCAGCACCAGGCACCAGCCGCGCATAGAGGTTCACCACGAGCATGTAGCCCGTGGTCGCGATCAGCCCGGGGATGACGGCGGCGACGAACATCGTGCCGATGCTCTGCTCGGTGTAGATCGCGTAGATCACCAGGATGACCGAGGGCGGTATGAGAATGCCAAGCGTGCCGCCCGCTGCCAGCGTGCCCGTGGCGAGCGCCGAGGAATAACCGTGCCGCCGCATCTCCGGCCCCGCCACCTGGCTCATCGTTGCGGCGGTGGCGAGCGAAGACCCACAGATCGCACCAAAAGCGGCGCAGCCGCCGATGGTGGCGACCGCCAGACCGCCGCGCCAATGCCCCATCCAGGCGCGCGCACAGCGGAACAGCGCGCGATTCATGCCGCCCTTGGTCGCGAAATCGCCCATCAGCAGGAACAGCGGAATGACCGAGAGGGTGTAGGAGGAGAAGCGGCTGAAGGTCATGGTGTTCAGTGCGGCCAACAGCCGGTCCCAGCCCGCGATCTCGGCATAGCCGACACCGCCCACCAGCAGCATCGCGATGCCGACCGGCATGCGCAGCGCGATCAGCACAAGCGCGGCGCCGAACATGGCGAGCCCGATTTCGAAGTTGGTCATGCAGGTCGAGCAGCCCTTCGTGCGCTTTCCACCGCGGCGAAGGCGGCGCAGATCGTCCAGAGGGTCATGCCGATGGCGGCACCCGCGAAGCCCCACCAATATGGGATCTGCAGGAACATGCTTTCGCGCTCGCGGTCCCACATGCCAAAGCCGCCGATGACGAGCCGCCAGGCGAGCACGGCAACCACCATCGCGGACACCGCGCGCATCAGCGCATCAAGCCCGGCAATGCCGCGCGCCGGCAGCTTCTGCGTGAAAAAATCCACCATGACATGCGCGCCCTTCATCTCACAAAGCGGCAGGCAGAGCGCGACGGCGACGCCCAGTGTCATCTCGACAATCTCGGAATCGCCCAGAATGGGCCGCCCCAGCACGGCGCCGCGCAGGACGGAGGCGGCGGTCACGGCGATGGCGACGAGCAGCAGCGCCCCCGCCACCAGCGCCGAAATCGTCGCAAGGCGCGTCAGCGCCGCGCGCAGCGACTCAAGCCTCACGCGCGGGCTTGCAGCGCGGCGATCGCCTGGAGGTCGGTGAACATGGCGCGGCCGTTGCGGCCGCGGCGCGTCATCTCGCCGATCCAGGCTTCGTAGGCGGGCGCGACAGCGGCCTGCCAGCGCGCCTTCTCGGCCGCATCGATGGCAATGATCTCGTTGCCCGCGCCGCGCGTCGCGTCGATCGCCTGCTGCGTCTGCGTGTCCCAGATTTCGCCGAGTTGGCGTGAGAGCGCAGCGCCGGAATTGGCGTCGATCACCGCCTTCAGTTCGGCCGGCAGGCGCGCATAGCTGCGCCCGTTCATGAGCGTCAGCAGCATGCCCTGGAACAGGCCCACACCCGGCGGCTCACTGTGGAACTTCGCGACCTCATAAAGGCGGAAGGGATGGGTGATGGCCCAGTTGATCAGGAAGCCGTCCACCTGGTTGCGCGCCGTGGCTTCATAGACGCCACCCAGCGGGATGCCGACCGGTGTGGCGCCAAGCGCCGTCACCGCCTCGCCGATGAACCGGCCCGCGACGCGCAGGCGCAGGCCGCGGAAATCCTCCAGCGTACGGATCGGCTTGCGGCTGGTGTGGATCAACGCGCGATCCGTCGAATGGATCGAGATGATCTTGATACCGCGATACTCGTTATCCGCCAGGTGTTTCTCGGCGAAGGCCATCGCCGCCGGGCTTTCGGTGGCGGATAAGCCGGTGTTCATGAAGGGCAGTTCGAGCCCTTCGGTGCCCATGAAGCGGCCCGGCGTGAAGCCCGGCACCGTCCAGATGATGTCCACCACGCCGTCTTCGAGCTGCTGCACGAGGTCGCGCGGCTGGCCGCCGAGTTGCATTGCCGGGAAAACATCGATCTTGATGCGGCCGCCGGATTGTTGCTGCACCCGCTCCGCCCAGCGATCCAGGTGCAGGGTGTGGTCGAGCGCGGTGGGGGAGGAGAAGCTGTGCAGCCGGAAGGTGAATTGCGGCGCGCCTTGCGCCCGCAAGCTGGCCGGCGCGGCCAGGCTGAGCGCCACGCCCGCGCCGATGAGGTTCCGTCGCTTCATGGTCAGCTTCTCCCAGGTGGATGTCAGCGCGCCGGATGCGCGGGAATGAAGACCGGCTTGAGCAGCCAGCGGCGCGCGATCTCGCCATAGCCGCTGAACACGAAATGGCCGTTGTGCTGCAACAGGCGTTCGCGATTCCGTCGCCAGAATCCGGGAATCTCGAACCATGCCATCTGCGGGTAGAGATGATGCACGATGTGCAGATTGTTCCACAGGAACAGCAGGCCAAATACCCAATTGCTCTCGACGCTCGCCGTACGTTCTCCGGGCGTATCGCCCCAGCGATGCTCGATGAAGGCGCGCAAAAGGCCGAGACTCAATCCCGGCAGCACAAACAGAAGATAGTACTGCCCCACCGGCATGCCGGCCACGCCGCTCACAAACCACAGCACCACCGCGAGCCCTGCGAAGAAGCGCAGCCAGATTGGCACGTCGCGGAAATCGCCGGCGCGCAGCTTACCCGTTTCGACGATCACCAGCTTGCGCAGCCGCAGGATCGGCCCGATGGTAAGGCGCCCAAGCAGCGTCTGGTTGAACAGCAGCACGGCACGGAAGGCGGGCGTGTAGCCGGACCAATCCTCGCGCCGGTGATAGACGCTCTCGGTATCCTCGCCGGGATAGGTCAGCACCGTGTTGCGGTGATGCGCGGTGTGACTGCGCTTGTAGAGTTCGAAGGGAAACCACCCGCCGATCGGCGGCCAGACGAGGGCGGAGCGCAGCCAGCGTGGGATGCTGCGCCAGCCATGGATCGCTTCGTGCTGCAACGAGAAATGCCAGGCGAGCACATAGGCGCCGCCGAGCACCTGCAGGGGCCAGGGGATGCTTGCGTGGAACCACACCAGCAGGAACCAGCTGAGGTAGATGGCAGCCGCCACGCCCCAGGTCGGCACTTCCCACCGCCGCCACCAGATCGGCGACGGCGCCAGGGCAGCGCTGCGGGGCAGGCCGGTGTTGGTCATATTCAGAGCCTCGCAAGAGGTGTCGGTCATTTTCAGAGCCTCGCAAGAAGCGTGAGGCGCTGGCAAGCCCGTTGCAGCCGGCACCACATTACATGCGCGGGTCGCTTGCCCGCCCGGCAGGCAGTCACTGCCGGTATGCACGCCAAGCAGGCGTCGCAGGGGCGCTGCCGCGGCGGTGAGGTACTGGCCCGCCCTGGCCAGGGCGTGGGATGCTCCCATCTCTAATCCGATCTTTGGAGGTCCGAGCCTTGCCCGCACCCTGCACCCTGGCCGAGTTGGAAGCCGATGTGGCCCGAGACCTCGACCTGACGGCGCATCCCCGCATGTCCTGGCTGCGGCCCAAGACCGCCAATGGTACGCCGGTATTGGATGCGCTGATCGTGGGCGGCGGGCAATGCGGCGTGGTGACTGGCTTCGCGCTGATGCGCGACAAGCTGCGCAACGTCCTGGTGCTCGACCGCGCGCCTTTCGGGCGCGAGGGGCCGTGGCTGACCTATGCGCGCATGCCCAATCTGCGCAGTTGGAAGGATCAGAGCGGGCCGGACCTCGGCGTGCCCTCCCTCACCTACCAGGCCTGGCATGAGGCGCAGTTCGGCCGCGCGGCCTGGGACGCGCTGCGCTACATCCCGAAGGAGTTGTGGAACGACTACCTGCTCTGGTTGCGCCGCGTCACCGGCGTGAAGGTGCGCAACGAGGTCGAGGCCGGGCGCATCTCACCGGCGCGCACCGATGACGGCTTGCCATGCCTGCGCGTCGAGACCAGCGACGGGCCGTTGCTGGCGCGCAAGGTGGTGCTCGCTACGGGGCAGGAGGGTGCGGGCATCTGGTGGATGCCGGACTTCGTCAAGGCATTGCCGCGCCATCTGCGCGCGCACAGCGCCGACCCGATCGACTCCGCCTCGCAACGTGGCAAGATCGTCGCCGTGCTCGGTGCCGGGGCCAGCGCCTTCGACAATGCCGCGAACGCGCTCGAGGCCGGCGCGGCGGAGGTGCATCTGTTCTGCCGACGGGCCGAACCGAACGTGGTGCAGCCCTATCGCTGGCTCACCTTCGCGGGCTTCATGCGTCATCTGCATGAGATGCCCGATGAATGGCGCTGGCGCTTCATGGCGCATGTGCTCGGCCTGCGTGAGGGATTTCCGCAGGATACCTACGACCGCGTGATGCGCTTTCCGCAGTTCCGGATGCATGTC
>Ga0209181_10008906_pt1 | contig 13351 bp, 9 predicted proteins | sample MAT05_FD_187208 | JGI IMG/M metagenome (GOLD analysis project Ga0209181, IMG submission 187208) | Freshwater microbial communities from Lake Fryxell liftoff mats and glacier meltwater in Antarctica - MAT-05 (SPAdes) (version 2) | ecosystem: Environmental > Aquatic > Freshwater > Ice > Liftoff... | reverse complement strand
CGACCCAGAAGTAACCTTCGCCCGACTTGCTCATCTTAATGGTGCGTTCTTCGAGAGCTCGAGTCCGGGCCATCAGGCGGAAGACTTCCAGGGCACGTTCGCCGGGCAGCGATTCCGGTCCGCTATGCACCTGCCGTCGAGCCAGGACAGCGGAGCCGCCCCGGCTTATTGTTTCTTCGTCTGAGCCGTATTCCGAGAAAGATGCTGGCACGTCAGGCCCTCCAACCGGGAGCCGTCGAAAAACGGCAGGGATCGCCTGAAAACCGGACGGTCGAGCGTGGCAATGGATGCGGGAGACGCGAAATAGAGACCACCCCACCACGTCGACGCGAAGCGTACGTCATCAACATTCATTTCCATTATACATCGGACATCGCTGGTCGGCGCGCTCGCGCGAACCATTCCCATCGCTTATTTTCTGATCAAAAAGGAGCATTCGCCTCTTCCCATGAGGTAATGGCGAACACACCCTCACAATCAGCATCGCTGGAACCATGCGAAATCTTACGTTTGCCCCTGAAAAGGGCGAGAAGAAAATGAGATTGGACCGCCGTCGGCATGACGATCGCCTGATTGTCATGCCCAAATGTTTCACGGCAAAGACACTTGTACTTTCGATTTTTTTCGAAGCTGATTGAGCAAAGCGACACGAAGTTCCTCAGCATAACAGTCGCGAACATCTTCCGCACTCTGTTCATACGTGGCCGGTTTGCCATCGGTTCGTTCGGTCACCTTGATCAGGTGATAACCGAAATCGGTCTCGACGACGTCGCTGAGGTCGCCCACTTTCATCACGAAGGCTTCCTTGGCGTAGCGATCATCAATGTTCTGAAACTTGCGGAACATGAAGCCGATGTCGCCACCCTTCGGGGCACTCGGGCAATCTGAATTTTCACGGGCGGCCTTCGAGAAATCGATCTTCCCCGCAAGGAGATCGGCTCGCAATGTTGACAGTTTTGACTTGGCCTTCTCGCGCTCGGCCGGCGGCGCGTCGCTGCTGAGGCGCACCACGATGTGGCTGGTGCGAACCGTAACCTTGTCGAAGTAATCCTTATTCACTTCGAAATACTTCTTCAGGTCCACTTCCGTCGTGTGTTCCTTCACGTAGCGATCCAGTTGCAATAAAAGCAACATGCTCGCCTTCACCTGAGCCTCGGTTTGGTTCAGTTCCTTCAGATAATCCGCGAGCGATTTGTTCTGCGTCTTCAAACTCGACTCAAGTGCGGCATAACGCTGGGTGATCTCGGCCGGGTCGACCTTCGGGCCGTATTCTTTCAGGAACTGGCGCAGCAACAGGTCGTCGATCATGGTCGTTAGTGCTTCGTAACGGAGCTGGCGTACCTGGCCCGCGGTTGGCGGCGTCAAGGATGTCGCACGTTGGTTCAGCACGGCATCGACCTCGCCTAGGCTGATCGCCTCGCCGTTTACTTGAGCGACGCGGGAATCAGGACCGGGCTTCGCCGGCTGGGCCGTTGCAATTGCGTGTGCATGGAACAGAGCGAAACAGACGATAAATAATGAGTGAACAGGCTTCATGATTCTTTCTCCATCCCCCGAGCGTTGCACGTTCCTATAGCGAAGTGAATGGAAGCGTGCCATACGAGTCCGCTTCGTCCTTGAAGGTTTGGGCTGACCTTGTCAATCAACAAGATGGGGGAGGATGGCGAGATCGAGTCGTGGCCGCCGTTTGACGGATGTCGCGAAAAAAAGATTGCATTCTTCACTAGACTCATCAACAATACACTACCTGCCAAGAATCGCGCTCAACCTACCTGAAGTCGAATTTCGTCCTTCCTGCCAAGGATCCTGCCATGGACGCCACTCTGTCCCTCAGCCGCCGATCTTTCCTCCGCTTCGGCGGCCTGTCGCTCGGCGGCATGGCCATGAACCCGTTCGGCGGCGCAAGTTCATTCGCATCGGGTTCGGCTGGCGGGTCGCTGACTACCGACAAAACGGTCATCTTCCTGTTCATGCAGGGCGGCCCGACTCAATTCGAAACTTTTGACCCCAAGCCGGATGCTCCCGATGGCGTTCGAACCGTGGGCGATGTCATTCCGACTTCGATACCCGGCGTCCATTTTGGCGAGGCGTTCCCCAAGCTGGCGGCTCTGGCGAACAAGCTGGCTCTCGTCCGTTCGTTCGTCACCGGCACGCAGCATGGCGGTCTGAAGCCGATCGTCAGCGAGATGACGCAAGGGGCGAGTCTCGGGGCGGTCTATTCCCGGATTGTCGGCGCCGTGAACGCGAAAACCGGCCTGCCGAACGCAGCATGCCTTTTCCCGGTCTCGGTGAATCAGAAAGAAGCTCTGCCGCGGGATCGGTTCGGCCGCTTCGACGCGACCGGACCCGTCGGGACTGCTTACGCCCCGTTCTTGCCCGGCGGAGGCGGCACCTTCCAAGAGAACATGAAGCTGCGTCTCGACCCGACCCGGCTCCAAGATCGGCGCACCCTCCTCGGGCAGATCGATTCGCTGCAACGCAATATCGATTCGACTACCTTTGACGGAATCGACGGCCAACGGCAGCAATCGGCCGAGATGCTCCTCAAAGGCGCCGCGGCCGCGTTCGACCTCACCCGAGAATCACAACGGACGATCGACCGCTATGACACCGCGAAGTTCGTCAATCCCGCCCTGTGGGGCACGCGGAAGAACGGCCCGAATTACACGGTCAATTGCAACACGCTCGGCAAGTTGCTCCTGCTCTCACGCCGTCTGGCCGAGGCTGGTTGCGGCTTCATCACCATCAACACCGATTTCGTCTGGGACTTCCACGCTGACGGCAACAACGTCGGTGTCGCGGATGGCTCGAAACTCGTCGGCGCTCCCTTCGATCACGCCGTCTCGGCCTTTATTGATGACCTGGAAGCCCGTGGGCTGAGCGAGAAGGTTCTCCTCGTCTGCTGCGGCGAAATGGGCCGTACTCCGAAACTGAACAAGAACGGTGGCCGCGATCACTGGCCAAAACTAGCTCCGCTCTTCCTTTACGGCGGCGGGATGACGCACGGCCAAGTTGTCGGCAAGTCGACGAAAGACGGCGGCGAGCCGGCGACGACTCAACTTGAACCGAAACACCTACTCGCTACCATTGCTCACACGCTGCTCGATGTTGGCAAGGCACGCATCGCCCCCGGCATGACGGCCGAGGTGATCCAGATGCTCAATGCGATCGATAAGGTCCCAGGCGTGATTTGATTCATTCCATTCAGACGAGGTTGTGCCATGTCGAATCTGTCGCGTCGTGAATTGGGCAGCCGCTTGATCGGTTCCGCCCTGACGTTCAGCCTGATCGACCTGCTCTGGCAGCGTGATCTCTTCGCTGCGGACGTGAAGACCGATGTCGGCCAGTGGTTCCGCGACCTCAACACGCTCGGTCAGGACCTCAAGGGGCAGAAGCTCAAAGATCTCGACTTCCAGAAGAAAATGGAAGAGCTTTACAAGAAGGTCGATCTCTCCGCCCTCCTTGAATTCGTGCAACTCGACAAGATCGCCGAGCGCACGAAGTTGCCGGACAGCGGCGCCTTCAGCGCCTCGTTCGACCTGAGCAAGGTCGAAGGACTGAACAAGGTCGTTTTCGGTAAGCAGATCTTCTGCATGAAAAAAGGCCGGGCGGTGGTGCCGCACGGGCATGAGAACATGTGCACCGGCTTTATCGTCCTTAAGGGCGAATTCCGCGGCCGGCATTACGACCGTCTCGAAACCAAGGCCGACCATTACATCATCAAGCCGACGATCGATCAGGAATTCAAGGCGGGCGGCGTCTCGACCATCTCCGACCACAAAGACAACATCCACTGGTTCACCTGCAACTCCGAGACGGGCTTCATCTTCAACGCCCACCTCATCGGTTATGACCCGACGATCAAGAGCCCCAGCGGCCGGCTCTACGTCGACCCCGATGGCGAGAAACTCGGCGACGGCCTCATCAAGGCCCGCAAGATGACTTCGAGCGAGTGCCATAAGAAGTTTGGGTGAGGATGCACGCTTTATCGGCAACGATTTTGCCTTGATCCGTGACGCGGATCCACAGGATGCTTACTTCTGCGCCCGCCGCGCCATCAGCGCCGCCACATATCCCGCTTTGAAGCCGCTGTCGATATTCACGACGACGACGTTCGCGGAGCATGAGTTTAGCATCGTCAATAGCGGGGCGACGCCGTTGAACGCTGCTCCATAGCCGATGCTGGTCGGCACCGCGATGACCGGGCAGTCTACCAGGCCGCCGACGACGCTTGGTAACGCGCCGTCCATTCCGGCGACGACGATAATCACATCCGCTTTGGCTAATCGATCCCGTTGTCGCAAGATGCGGTGGATGCCGGCGACGCCCACGTCGGCAATCAGGTCCACTTGCGCCCCGAGTGCCCGAGCCGTCACCAGTGCCTCCTGGGCCACGGGCAGATCGCTCGTGCCGGCCGTTGCCACCACGACTAGGCCCTTGGTCTCGAGCTTTTTTCCCGGGACCGGCAACCAGAAGGTACGGGCCAGGCTGTCTTGCTCCGCTTCCGGAAAGATGCCCTTCAGGTATTCCGCCTGATTCGCGTCGAGACGGGTGACTAGGCAATCCTGCCCTTCCTGAATCAAACGGCGGAGGACGCCTTCAATCCATGCGGGGGTTTTACCTTCCCCGAACACCACCTCGGGATAGCCGCAACGTTTCTGGCGATCGAGATCAACCTGGGCGAAACCCAGATCAGCGACCGCAGGCTCGGCCAACTGCCGAGCCACGTGGGCCGGGTCAAGTTGACCGGAACGTACTTTTTCCAGAAGCTCGCGGATTGTCTGCTCGTTCATGCTTACCGGCCTTGTGCCAAGGAGCGATCCTTCCATATTGATAGATTGGGAAAGCGATTGTAACAAGTCACGATCGAAAACTTGAGTAAATCCACTTTTTTTCGTCCACTTCCTCAAGTGCGGAATCGAATCGACCGATACAGCCGATAGAACCGATCCACCGCGGGGGAACGCGGTCGGTTCGTTTGACTCGCCACGATTGAAGGGGGACTTAGAATGGGCCTAGGCACGTTGATGTTGCTGGGAACGATGTGGGCGCCGGGCCAGACGCTTCCGGCAGACCTGTATCCCTTCAATCAGTCCAAGATGGACATTCCGATTCGCTACGACCCCGCTAAGAAGAGCGAGATCCGCGATCTGCTCCTGTTCGTCTCCAAGAATCAGGGCGAAACTTGGGAACAGTATGCCGTGGCTAGTCCGGACCGCGATACGTTCTTCGCGTTTACCGCGCCTGCTGACGGCACTTACTGGTTCCACATGGTCATTGTCGACAAGCAAGGCCGGCGTGACCCTGCCGACCTAAAAAAGGTCCCGGCGGCCCTCAAGGTGCTTATCGACACCAAATCACCCGTGATCGCGATCAGGTCGCTCGATCGCGTGGGCGACGAGGCGTCCATGTCCTGGGACATTCAAGAAACCCACCCCGACTTCGCCAAGTTCCAGGCGGAATACCGCGTCGGCGATGGCTCGTGGATTCCGCTCGATGCCAAGGGCTCCGCCACGGGAATGGCTCGCTTTCGCGTCAGCCAGACCGGCCTCCTCTCGGTTCGCGTTCAGGCTTATGATCTGGCCGGCAATCGTTCGGAAATGACCCGAGATCTGAGCGCCCCGATCAACGCGATTGCCCAGAATCCTCCCAAGGATATTCAGCAATCCTCGCTGCGATTAACAGAACCACTGGACATTCCGCCTCCGAACGGAGGCATGACGACGATCGACCCGGTCGCCGCGCCGATCCTGCCGCCGATTGAGCAACCTGTGGTGAAGCTTCCCGAGAGGCAGCCGCCCGTTCAACCGCCGGTACAGCCGCCTATCCAACAGCCCGCCCCGGTCGAGCAAGTCTCGCCCTTGGCGGTCAGCGGCCCCGCCACGCACAACTCCACGGGGCTGCCGCTGCCGAACGCTCAGGTGATTAACGTCGCCCGCTTCGACGTGGCCTACGACGTGGAGCAGAAGGGTCCTTCCGGCGTCAGCAAAGCCGAAGTGTGGGTGACACGTGATGACGGCAAGGCCTGGCAGAAGTGGTCGACCACGGAGAAGACGGAATCGCCTTTGACTGTCGACCTGACGGCACGCAACAACCCGCAAATGGAAGGCGTCTACGGTATTAAGATCGTGCTGCTGAGCGGAGCGGGCTTGAGCAAGGGACCGCCGCTGTCGGGCGACCTGCCGGACATGCGTGTTGATGTCGATCTCACGCCGCCGGTTGTCAAGATCTACGAACCGATCCCCGACACGATGTCGAAGGATACGATGATCCTGCGTTGGCAGGCCGTCGATCGCAACATGGCCGCGGAACCGATCACGCTCGAATGGTCGGAGACCCAAGACGGCCCGTGGAACTCGATCGTCGGCAAGGACGATTCTTCGGGACAGGTCGGCACCAGCACGCCGGTCGGCGTCAAGCGTCTCGCCAATTCCGGGCAATACGCCTGGAAGATTCCGGCCAATTTCCCGACCCACCGGGTTTATCTGCGGGTCAGTGCTCGCGACGTGGCCGGCAACATTGCCGAGGCGCGAACGCCCAGCCCGATCCTGGTCGACATGAATAAGCCGGTGGCCAAGATTCATGGAATCATCGGCGCCGCGGCTCAAGAACGCCGGTGATTGGATTGAATTTAAGCCCAGAGGTGAGGTTTTACGAACCGCTGGGATCCGCAGTTCGATCCCCGAGGTTCGCAAAGCCTCACCTCGGGGCTTGTCTCCTCCTTGTCGCCGATCGGGAATCCTCTACAAATTCATTTCCCGAAAAAAAGAACCTTCAGCGGAGGAGTTGGGAATGGCTGGAAGAAGACGCGGCACGGGCCGTCGCAAAGTCGGCCGCAAGAAACGCCGTATGCGGGCCAAAATTCGCCACCGGAAATAATGTTGAGGATGACGCGTCAGCCTTATGGCTTGACGCTTGGCTTGTCACGGCCGCCGTCACATGGTGCGGCCGCCATCGACGACCACGACCTGACCGGTCATCAGCGAAGTGCCCGCCGCCAAGAACCAGACGACATCCGCGATGTCGTCCGGCTTCGCGGCTCGCTTTAGGGGCGACTGCGCCACAAATTTGGCGATGTGCTCTTCCTGGCCGATCAACCATCGAGTCTCGATCGGCCCCGGAGCAACGGCGTTCACCCGCACCTCGGGACCAAATGCCCGAGCCAACGATTGGGTCATGCAGTTCATCGCCGCCTTGCTGGCGGCATACGGGATGGAACTCCCCATCCCCGTCAACCCAGCCACGGACGAGACGCTGACGATACAGCCTTTACGCTCCTTCAAGAGCGGCAGCGCTGCCCGCGAGGCGTAGAACGCCCCTTTCAAGTTCACCTGAAAAATCTCATCCCAGATCGGGTCGGTCACCGCTTCCAGCTCGGTATGGCTGATGAACTTCGTCGTTCCCGCGTTGTTGACGAGCACATCAAGACCGCCCAGTTCGACCCGGCAACGCTCGACCATCGCCCGCACTTGCTTGTCGTCCGCCACGGTGGCCTGGCACAGAATCGCCGGCACGCCCAGGTCTTTCACAAGCTTCAACGTTTCCTTCGCGTCCGCCTCGGAACGCGAGTAGTTAACCGCGACGGCGTAACCATTCCGCGCGAAACGCAGAGCGATAGCCCGACCGGCCCCGGTGGCCGAACCAGTGACGAGAGCGACTTGACGTGGAGACACGGATTTTCCTTTTAGAAGACATGTAGATCAGACGAGATTTTTCATTCGTAGTGACCCGCTGAAGCGGGCCACTACGAACAAGAAGAAAATCAAGACGGCGTTTCACGCCAACAGTTCCGAGATAACCTTGGCCTGTTCGACGCCGGTGAGGCGTTGATCGAGGCCCTGGTAACGGTACGAGAAGCGTTGGTGGTCGAAGCCGAGCAGTTGCAGTACGGTGGCGTGGAAGTCGCGGATGTGGACCGGATCCTTGGTAATGTTGTAACTAAAGTCGTCCGTCTCGCCGTAGATTTGGCCGCCGCGGGAGCCGCCGCCGGCCATCCACATGGTGAAACAGCGCGGGTGATGATCACGCCCGTAGTTCGTCTTCGACAGGCCACCCTGCGAGTAGATCGTTCGGCCGAATTCGCCGCCCCAGATGATGAGCGTGTCGTCGAACATACCACGATTCTTCAGGTCTTTCACCAGCCCATAACACGCTTGATCGACGTCCTTGCACTGCGACGGAAGCCGGCCGGCGGCATTGCCGTGCGTGTCCCAGTTGTTGATGTAGATCTGCACGAAACGGACACCGCGTTCGACGAGGCGGCGGGCCATCAGCACCGTATTCGCGAACGTGCCGGGCTTCTTCGCGGCATCGCCATAGAGCCGGAAGGTGCTCTCCGGCTCGCGATTAATATCAGTCAGCTCGGGGATGCTTGTCTGCATCCGGTAGGCCATTTCGTACTGTTGAATGCGTGTGTGCGTCTCGGGATCGCCAATTAACCTCTCGTTCAGCTCATTCAAAGCCTTAATACCGTCCAGCGTCTTGCGGCGGACGTCGCTCGGCACGCCCGGGGGATTATTGATGTACAGGATCGGGTCGCCCGTGGCGCGGAAGGGAACAGCCGCGTGCTCGCCGGGCAAATAGCCCGATTGCCATAGGCGCGCCGAGATCGCCTGCACCTGTTCCGTGTTGGTGGGCTGCGCGACCATGACGACGAACGTCGGCAGATTCTGGTTGAGCGAGCCGAGGCCGTAGGATGCCCAGGCGCCGAGGCAGGGCCGGCCGGTGACCTGATTACCCGTCTGGATATAGGTGATGGCCGGTTCGTGATTGATCGCGTCCGTGTTCATCGAACGGATGAAACACATCTCGTCGACCATTTTCGAGGTGTACGGCAGCAATTCGGAGACCCACATGCCGCTCTTGCCATGCTGGGCGAACTTGAACATCGACGGCGCGATCGGGAACCGGGCCTGCCCGGACGTCATGGTCGTCAGGCGTTGGCCCTGGCGGATCGAATCGGGGAGATCCTTGTCGTACCAATCGTTCATCTTCGGCTTGTAGTCGTAGAGGTCCATCTGGGCGGGGCCGCCGACCATATGCAGATAGATAACCTGCTTGGCCTTGGGTGCGAAGTGGGGGCCGGCGGCCTTCACTTCAGTCCCGCAGGCTGATTCCGCGCCGAGCAGCGACGCCATGGCCGCCCCGCCGAGCAGATGCGTGCCCGACTTGAAGAAATGCCGGCGGGTAATGTTCTGAACTAGATCGGCATGAAGAGACGTCACGGGACTACCTCGACGTATAAGAATGCAGGGTGATGCGTGCTTCTCCCTATCTTATCATGTTCGCCCGGCAGTTCTACTGTTTCATTTCGTTGAATCGCTCGCCTCGCCTATCGGTACGGAAGAGCTACAATTCTCCTGAGGCATCGTACTCCCAATTCACCCAACGCCATTCATCTATGAATCCAGAATATCGGCGGATCGAAGAAACCCGGGACAACAACGTCGCCTGGAGGAAATGGGGTCCCTACCTCAGCGAGCGCCAGTGGGGCACCGTGCGCGAGGACTACAGCGAGAACGGCAATGCCTGGGAGTACTTCACGCACGACCAAGCGCGTTCCCGCGCCTACCGCTGGGGCGAGGACGGCCTCGCCGGCTTTTCGGACGAGAAGCAACGGCTTTGCTTCGGCATCGCACTCTGGAACGGCGTCGACCCGATTCTCAAGGAACGTCTCTTCGGCCTGACCAATCGTGAAGGCAACCACGGCGAAGACGTCAAGGAGTACTACTTTTACCTCGATAGCACGCCGACGCACTCGTGGATGAGGTATCTCTACAAGTACCCCCAGCGACCTTACCCGTACGACGATCTGGTCGATTCGAACGCCCGCCGCTCGCGAAACGAATTCGAATACGAACTGATCGATACGGGCGTCTTCGACGACGATCGCTATTTCGACATCTTCGTCGAATACGCGAAGGAAGGTCCGGAAGACATCCTCATCCGCATCACCGCGTTCAATCGTGGTCCGGAGGCGGCGCCGTTGCACCTGTTGCCCACGGTCTGGTTCCGCAACGTCTGGGCGATGTTTACGAAGATGCAGCGACCGGCGTTCAATAAGTTGCCAGGCGCTGCGTGCATCCTCCACGCCGCCCACCCCGCCATCGGCGAGCGCTACCTGATCGCGGAAGGCGACGGTCAACTCCTGTTCACCGATAACGAGACGAACCAGGAGCGTGTCTTCGGCAAACCGAATCCGACTCCCTTCCAGAAGGACGGCATCAACGATTACATCGTGCATGGCCGAAAGGACGCCGTCAATCCGGCCGAGACCGGCACCAAGGCCGCCATCCATTACAAGATGAACATCCCGGCCGGGAAGTCGCAGACGGTGCGCCTTCGATTGACCGATCGCAAGCCCAGCCCGATCCAGGCGTCGACTCATGACGCGTCGATGGACAAACGCCGCGACGAGGCCGACCAGTTCTTCCAAACTCTGCTGCCCCCAACCGCGAGCGCCGACGAACGCCACGTCTTGCGTCAGGCGATTGCTGGCCTGATGTGGACGAAACAGTACTACTGGTTCGACCTCGACAAGTGGCTGGAAGAGCATGGCGTCGACCCCATGCAAGCGGCGAACCGTGAGATGCGGAACCGCGATTGGTTCCACATGATCAACGACGACGTCATCTCCATGCCGGATAAATGGGAGTATCCCTGGTACGCTGCCTGGGATCTCGCTTTCCATTGCGTGGCCCTGTCGACCGTGGATCCCGACTTCGCCAAGCACCAGCTCGACATGATGTTGCGGGAACTCTACCTGCATCCGAACGGCCAGATCCCCGCTTACGAATGGAACTTCGGCGACGTCAACCCGCCGGTGCACGCGTTCGCCACCTGGTACGTCTATCAGGGTGAAAAGAACCGTACGGGCGTCGGCGATCTTGAGTTCCTCAAGCATGCCTTCAATAAGCTGATGCTCAACTTCACCTGGTGGGTGAATCGCAAGGACCGCACCGGCAAGAACATTTTCGAGGGCGGCTTCCTGGGGCTCGACAACATCGGCGTCTTCGATCGCAGCGCTCCGCTGCCGACGGGCGGGCATCTCGAACAGGCCGACGGCACGGCCTGGATGGCGCTCTTTAGCCAGAACATGCTCCAGATCGCGCTCGAACTTGCCGAGCAGGATTCGATGTATGAGGACATGGCGGTCAAGTTCGTCGAGCATTTCATGTGGATCGCCACGGCCATCAACCGCATGGGCGACCACAAAGAGAAAATGTGGGATGAGGAAGACGGCTTCTTCTACGATCTTCTCCGCCTCCCCGATGGCTCGGCAAGACGGCTCAAAGTGCGTTCCCTCGTCGGCTTGCTGCCGCTCTGCGCTGCCACCATCTTCCCCGGCAACCTCGAAGAAAAGTATCCGGGAATGATGGAACGCATTCGTTCGCGGCTCGAACGGAACCCGGACCTCAAGCGGATGATCCCGTTCGTCAGCCAGCCCGGGGTGGAAGGCCGGCATATCCTGAGCATTCTGGATGAGTCACGCCTGCGCCGGGTCCTCACCAAGCTATTCGACGAGAATGAATTTTTCAGCCCGCACGGCATCCGCTCGATCTCGCGCTATCATGCCGAGCATCCGTATGTCGTTCACGTTCATGGCCAGGAGTATCGCGTCGATTACCTGCCGGCCGAGTCGGACTCGGGTATGTTCGGCGGCAACTCGAACTGGCGCGGGCCGATCTGGCTGCCGGTGAACGTTCTGATCTTCCGCTCGCTGATGAATTACTACCTCTACTTCGGCGACAAATTCCGCATCGAAGTCCCGACTGGCTCGGGCAAGATGATGACGCTCTTCGAGGCCGCGCACGAATTGATTCGACGAATCAGCAGCATCTTCTTGAAGGACGAAGAAGGACGTCGGCCTGTCTTTGGCGGCGCCAAGAAGTTCAAGGACGATCCGCTCTGGAACGATCACGTGCTCTTCTACGAGTACTTCCACGGCGACAACGGCGCGGGGCTCGGCGCCAGCCACCAGACCGGCTGGACCGGCCTCATCGCCCCTCTCATCCAACTGTTTAATGTGCTGAAGCCGGAAGACTATTTGCGCGACGGGCTGAGGAGTTGGAAGGGCGAGGAAGCGGTGAAGTAAGCGGAACCAAGGTTGACGAGTTCACCGTACCGTGTTGGTGAACTCGTCAACTAATAATCCTTGCGTCCCAATCCCTCGAGAGCTTCCTTGAACGCCTTCGCCGTTGGGAAGCGGGACTTGGATTCTTTCTCGATCGATTGCAAAAGCACCTCGGCGAGATCGTCATCGATATCGGGGTTCAGCGTGCGCGGGTCGTTGGCCGTCACGTTGAGATGTTTGCGGAACATCTCCTCCGACGTGCCGGCTTTCTCCCAGGGTTGCTGACCAGTGAACACCTCAAAGGCCGTGATCCCCAGGGCATATAAATCGACGCGGTGATCGGTACTCAGCCGTTTGATGACCTCTGGCGGCAGGTATTCGGCCTTTCCCGTGCGGTTTCCTGGCTTACAGTAGTCAGGCGTGTAGGGGATCGTCAGGCCGAAGTCGATGAGTTTGATGATCCCGGCCTTGTCCACCATCACGTTCGGGGGGCAAATATCACGGTGCAGAAATCTCTGCCCATGCAGGTAGGTGAGCGCATCGGAAAGTTGCGACAGGAAATTGATCCGGTTGCCGTCGAGTCGCGGATCGCGTTCCTTGATCAGATTGTTGAGGCCAGAGCCTACCACCCATTCGAGGACGAGAAATGGTTCCCCCTTTGTCGTCACGCCGCATTCATAAGTCGTGACGATATTCGGGTGCTTCAGGAGCAGGCAGATTTCCCCTTCGCTCGGCTTCTTCAACTTTTGAATCGTGAAGCGTTCTTCGAACTTCGCGGTCTTCTTCTTGTCGAGGAGTTTGAGACAGATCTTCCGGCCTAGGCTACGGTCGTAGGCGTGATAAACTTTCGACATACTGCCCTGGCCGGTCTGGCCGCGCAGTTCAAATCGCTTGGCGACGTCGACGGGCTTTTTCGCCTTACCGCCGCTCGAGAAGAGCTTTTTCAGGCTGTCGAAGAGTCCCACAACGCACCGCCTCATCAGGCCGAAGATCAATTAGCGCCCGCAGTAGTCGATGATTTGTGCTACTTCCGTCCGCAGGTCACGCCGATCGACAATGCGGTCGACGAACCCATGTTCCAGCAGGAATTCGCTCGTTTGAAATCCCTCGGGGAGCTCAATACGCACGGTGTTCCAGATGGTACGGGCGCCGGCAAAGCCGATCATGGCGCCCGGCTCGGCCAGCGTGATGTCACCTTGCAAGGCGAAGCTGGCGGCCACGCCGCCCATTGTCGGGTGCGTCAGGATCGAGATGTATAACCCGCCGGACTGATCGTAG
>Ga0209181_10008904_pt1 | contig 13353 bp, 14 predicted proteins | sample MAT05_FD_187208 | JGI IMG/M metagenome (GOLD analysis project Ga0209181, IMG submission 187208) | Freshwater microbial communities from Lake Fryxell liftoff mats and glacier meltwater in Antarctica - MAT-05 (SPAdes) (version 2) | ecosystem: Environmental > Aquatic > Freshwater > Ice > Liftoff... | reverse complement strand
AAAAATGTTTTGTAAAGCAGGAAGGCCCAAACCGCTTTAAGATAATTTTAATGCAGGGCCTCAATCGCCAGATACGCCGCATGTGTGAGGCACTTGGTTACAATGTAGAAAGCCTGAAACGCACCCGCATTATGAACATCACTTTAACCAATCTGCCGCCCGGCAAATGGCGCTACTTTTCTCCCGCCGAGATAGATACGATAAACCAGATGCTGAAAAATTCGAGTAAAACGGCGGAGGGAGAAGGGATGGATGAGTAGATTTATTCACTTAAAGTATGAAATTAAATATTCTAACTTTAATATTCCTTTAATTCAAAATAAAAATATCGAAACACTTACTACCATAATTGATTTTCTTAAAACCGATAAAGCTGATACCTCAATTAGCTATGAGGATAAAATTGTGTCATTAAGAAAAATACAAAATTTGGTAGACGAGTTAAAAATAAAACGTAGCAGCTTTTTAAATGAAAATGTCAAAGAATTAAGGCAGAAAATAACAAGTAATTATAAAAAGCTAAGAATTTCTGCACTAAGCCTTATGGAATATAGGTGGAATGAAAATAGTCATAGTAATATTTTAGAGTATCTTATAGACTACAATTCTTTTGAAGATGGCGTAAAGGTTCTTTGCCAAATAATAAACGATTCTGCAACTTTAAATAAAGATGCGCTGTGTAACAAAATCTTAAAACAGTCATATACTGTAGATCGGGAATATACAATAATATCAGGCAGAATAGACTTATTTGTTTTTGATAAGGTAGAAAAATTTGTAATTATTATTGAGAATAAAATTTTGGCAGGAATTAGTGAAACTATTGGTGAAGAAGAAAATTCAATCTCCATTACTCAATTAGAAAAATATGAAAAATGGTGTAATGAAAATTATGCTGATTATATTCGGCTGTACATACTTCTTAACTTTTCGAATAATGATGATAATACCTCTCTATTTGATAAAGTTTCATACGGGCAATTATACGACAATTTGAATAATTTGAATTCTACTGATAATATTTTAGAGGAGTATTTACTTCTCTTGAATACTTTGTTAAATCCAGTGGCACAAGATTTATTTAAAATAAAAAAACTTGCCAATAAAATTATGAAAAATGAAAATCAAGAATTATCATTGACGGATTACTATACTCTAAAAACTATTTTTTATGCATAATAAACCTTCTCTAGAATTATCTGAGACACAAAATAAAGTTATTGACGAGTTAGATATATTAACAGATGCATTTGCATCAACTTTTAATGAATTAGGGAAAATTGTTAAAGCTTATTCAGAAGAAATATCAACTTTAGTGGAAAGGTTTATTAAAAGTAAAAATGGCTGGCGGTTATACAGTTCCCAATGCTTTGACTTGTCTTTTATGCCTTTTAAAAGGGAATACAGCTTTGAGAAGAAATTTTCTATAGATTTTTTAGAACAAGGGTTTTTCGTTGCTGGTCAGAAAATTTTAGTTAAAGAAGTAGTAACAGACAAAAAGAGAAAACAGGTCGATGACTTACTATTAAGTTGGGGTTTTAAATACGATAAAGAAGATAAACCTGTTAAATATTTTTATGTAGAAGTTAAGAAAGAGAATAATTCAGAAGGGGCTATTTTTTCCAAAGAGGAGTACGAAATTTTAAAAAATAAAATTAAAACATCAGCCGGTATTGGAGAAGATTATTTTTCTGACTTAGAGCATCCAGATGATGGCGATTCAGAATATTTTCATGTATGGATGGATTTTAAATACTGCGAAAATGTTTACAATTTCTTTGATATCTGCAAAACTGAACTAATAGAGACATTCGTTGATAGAATAAAAGATTAGTTTTTTATTTAAGCTACCTTTTTCGTGAAGCCAAGAAAATGGTAGCAGATTTTTAGGGCAAGTTTTTTTGAGGTCCATTTACGCTTAGATAAAAGCCCAAAAAAAGGTGTTCCGTACAAGAGTGCGACGCAACGATTCTAAATAGCAATTCAAATGTCTGGTTCAAAAAACTTCCAAAAACCCTTTCAAATCTCCCTGTTTTCCCTTACCTTTGCCGCCCGAAAGAGATAAAAACGTCTTTTTCAGACATTTCCCACAAGGCTCAACAAGTGTCCCGTAGTTTCGGAACCGCCAGTAGGGAGTAACTAAAAACAGTTATGTAATGCCAAAGGTTAAAACCAACAGCAGCGCCAAAAAGCGCTTTAAAGTTACCGGTACCGGTAAAATCATGTTCCAAAAAGCTTTTAAACGTCACATCTTAACAAAGAAATCAACCAAACGCAAACGTAATATGCGTAAGATGGGTGTTGTTAGTGATGCTAACACGCATTTTGTAAAAAGATTATTGGGAATGAAATAATACCCAATCGGAAAAAACACAACAATTAACTTTAAAAAAATTAAGATATGCCACGTTCAGTAAATGCAGTAGCCAGCAGGGCCCGCCGCAAAAGAATATTAAAAGCTGCCAAAGGATACTATGGTAAGCGTAAAAATGTATACACCGTTGCCAAAAACGTAATGGAAAAAGGTTTAACGTACAGCTACGTTGGCCGTAAATTAAAAAAGCGTGAATACCGCACGTTATGGATTGCACGTATAAATGCAGCCGTAAGGGAAGAAGGTACCATGACTTACAGCCAGTTCATCAACAAATTGAGCGTTAAGGGAATTGACCTTAACCGTAAGGTTTTGGCAGACCTGGCTATGAATGAGCCGGAAACATTTAAGAAATTGATAGATTCAGTAAAGTAATCTGCTGAATTAAATAATAAACGACCGGTCGTGATTTTATCGCTACCGGTTTTTTTATGCAGTTGATATATAGCATTAAGTTACTTTTGCAAAAATATATTTAACCTAAAAAACGGTTCACTATTAATGAATAATACTTACGATAGTCTTGTACAGCAAACTTTTAATTTTCCGCAGGAAGATTTTAAACTGAAGGATGATTATTTGCAATACAATGGTGTGGATATAAAAGCACTCATTGATAAACATGGTACGCCCTTAAAATTAAGTTACCTTCCTAAAATAGGTATGCAGATAAATAAGGCTAAAACGTTGTTTGCAAATGCCTTTAAAAAACACAAGTACGAAGGGGAATATCATTATTGCTATTGCACCAAAAGCTCTCATTTTAGTTTTATTGTTGAAGAAACACTAAAGCATAATATACACCTGGAAACATCGTACGCTTACGACATTGACATCATCAATGCGTTGTACAAAAAAAGAAAGCTTACCAAGGATATTCATATTATCTGCAACGGGTTTAAGCAAAAGAATTATACCAGCCGCATTGCAAAACTTATAAATGATGGGTTTAAAAATGTAATTCCGGTACTGGATAATAAAGAAGAGCTAAGCATGTACAAGCGCAATATCCGCACCGGCGAACCTTTTAAACTGGGCATACGCATAGCTGCTGAAGAAGAACCCAGTTTTCCTTTTTACACCAGCAGGCTGGGCATTAAAGCAAAAGATGTACTTGAATTTTATGTAGATGAAATTGAAGGGTATGAAGATAAGTTTCAACTGAAAATGCTTCACATCTTTTTAAACAAAGGCATTAAGGATGATATTTATTACTGGAGTGAACTGCAGAAAAGTATAGCGCTGTATTGCCAGTTAAAAAAGATATGTCCCGAACTGGATTCAATAAATATTGGCGGTGGTTTCCCTATTAAACACTCGTTAGGGTTTAACTATGATTACCAGTTTATGATCAATGAAATAGTTGGTAACATTAAAACAGCCTGTAAAAAAGCCAAAGTGCAAATGCCCGATATTTATACCGAGTTTGGAAGTTTTACAGTAGGAGAGAGCATGGCTCATATCTACAGTGTTATTGGCGAAAAAATTCAAAACGACCGGGAGACCTGGTACATGATTGATTCTTCTTTTATTACCACCCTTCCCGATACCTGGGGCATCGGCGAAAAATTTCTGATGCTGCCCATCAACAAATGGGATAACGAATACCAGCGGGTAGTTTTAGGCGGCATCACCTGCGATGGACATGACTACTACGATAGCGAAGAACATATAAATGAAGTTTTTTTACCTAAAGTAAAAACTACCAACGAAGAAAACCTGGAGAGTAATAAGGAACCTTTGTATGTTGGCTTTTTTCACACAGGTGCTTACCAGGATCAGATAAGCGGCTATGGTGGCATCAAGCATTGCCTGATACCTTCGCCTAAACATGTCATCATTGAAAGAGATAAAAACGGCAAATTAATTGAATGGGTTTATGCCAAAGAACAGACTTCGCAAAGCATGCTGAAAATTTTGGGTTATAAATAGTGATGTAACCGCCGAAGGGAAATTTACTTCCTTTATTTGAGATTGCCCTACGAGGCGCTGAAGCACGGAAAAATACATGTTCAATTCTGTGCTTCTGTGCTTCAATGGCAATCTTTTTTTTGCCGAAGGCAAAAACCCTTTCTGCAAATTTGTTTTAAAAAGAAAAGCCCCTCTTAAGAATAAGAGGGACTTTCTCCCCCGATCTTATCGGGGGAACCAAACCAACTGTATGTATTTATGAAAAAAACTAAGCTTATTGAATAGTAATTTCTTTTGCGCCGCCTTTCACTTCTTCTTTTTTAGGAAGTTCCAGCGTTAGAATTCCATTTTCGTACTTCGCTGTAATGTTAGCTGCATCAATCTTTTCATCCAGCGTAAAACTGCGTTTAAAAGATTTGTAACCAAACTCTTTACGAATCATTTTTTCATTTTCTGTTGCCGCTTCTGTTTTCTTTTCAGCACTGATGCTTAAAATCTTGCCATCTAATTTTACATTAAAATCGGCTTTTTCCATACCGGGTGCGGCCAACTCAATCTTATACAAATCTGCTTTCTCAACAATGTTGGCAGGTGGAAAATGCAATACATCTTCCCTGATTGATTTGCCCAGGTTTACCGGTAATTCATTAAATAATTCGTTCATCAAGCCATCAAATGTTTTGTTCATGTTGTTTACTTTTACGAGTGTCATAACAATATTTTTTTAAGTTTTAATTTTTGTGAAACCTGAATAGCTATGTTCAAATAGTATTCCAACGCATTTTTGCCGACAAATTTTCAATTTCGAAATAATATACAAGACATTTTGTCTTATTTATGAATTTTTAAAATGACATAATATCCGATTTTTACAATTTCGATATTGGGAATACTAATAAAGCTGCTGCGTTTTTTTGATATAAGTATGTATTTTTACATTCTAAAAAAAGAAAAAGATATGTATCCAGAAGAAATAGTAATTCCAATGAAAGAAGAGTTGACAGAAAACGGTTTTTCTGAATTGTTAACTGCCGAAGCCGTAGAAAATACATTAGCCGAAAAAGGCACCACGTTAGTAATGATCAATTCAGTTTGTGGTTGCAGCGCCGGAACTGCCCGTCCGGGCGTATTGATGGCAGTACACAATACCCCAAAAAAGCCGGACAATATAACCACAAGCTTTGCAGGTTTTGATATTGAGGCGATAAATAAATTAAGAGAGCACCTGATGCCTTATCCGCCCTCTTCACCTGCTATTGCGTTATTTAAAGATGGTAAACTGGTACATTTTATTGAGCGCCATAACATTGAAGGCCGCAGCGCACAAATGATTGCCGAGAACCTGATTGGTGCGTTTGAGCAGCATTGTAATTAAGAGCATATATTAGTAAGTACCATAAAAGCCTCCTGTTTAAACGGGAGGCTTTATTTTTTAACCCAGATTTTGCAGTTGAAAACGTAGCGAGGGTTTCAAATACAAAACAGATAAGAGTTTCAGGTTATTTTTTGGATGAAAGAATAGTGAACTATTCTGAATTCAAAAAATGTTCTGAAAGGCTTAGCTGTGAAGGATTTGGAAGCCGCAGTAGATTTAAACTGCAAAATCTGGGTTTAATTACGATTATTTACATGATCAGCTTTAATTCACAAATATTGTACGAATCAGTATATTGCACTCCGAATTTTATAAACCTTAAATAAGCAGATGTATCCCAACTTATACTATATTTTTAACGACTGGTTTGGTGTAAAGTGGCACGGATTAAGCTTCTTAAATACGTTCGGGCTAATGGTAGCCATGGGTTTTGTAACTGCTGCTATTGTTTTAAGTAAAGAATTGCAACGCAAAGAAAAGCAGGGACTTTTATCGCCCAGGGAAGAAATGATTGTTGTGGGAAAACCTGCATCTGTACTCGATATCCTTGTTAATGGTATTGTTGGATTTATTTTCGGGTATAAAATTTTTGGTCTCTTTATAAGTAAGCCTGCGGAGGTTAATCCGCAGGATTATATATTTTCTACAGAAGGTAATTTGATTGGAGGTTTATTGATAGGGGGCCTTTTAGCCTGGTTTAAATGGTACGATAAAAATAAACAAAAGCTGAAAGAGCCTGAAAGACGCAATGTGCGTATATGGCCACACGACAGGGTGGGAGATATCATCATTCTCGGTTTGATATTCGGTATCATTGGCGCCAAGCTTTTTGATAACCTGGAAAACTGGAGCGATTTTGTAAAAGATCCGATTGGCCGCTTATTTTCTGCAAGCGGGTTAACTTTTTACGGAGGTTTAATTCTGGCTGCCATTGCCATTTGCTGGTATGCTTCAAAAAAAGGAATAAAGATCATTCATTTGGTAGATGCTGCAGGTCTGGCTTTGTTGCTTGCCTATGCAGTTGGCCGTATTGGTTGCCAGGTATCGGGCGATGGCGATTGGGGAATATTTAACAGCGCTTATGTGGTTAATGCCGAAGGAAAGGTTGTGGAAGCCGGACCTGGTGATTACCAGAATCAACTTAATAAATATAAAGCCTATTATTTAGATGGTGCTGCAATTGATAAAGGTAGTTTGGGGCAGGATTCATTGGTGTATGTTACCGACCGCAAGTATGAAAGCCTTGAAAAAGTACCGCATAAATCATTTAAAGGGCCTTCTTTTTTACCAAATTGGATGTTCGCCTACACCTATCCCCAAAATGTAAATAAAGACGGAGTTTTAATTGCAGGCTGTAATGAAGAGCATTGCCGGGCATTGCCCCAACCGGTTTTCCCTACTCCTTTGTACGAGACTATTGCATGTACATTGTTGTTTTTAATATTGTGGTCATTAAGAAGGCGCATAAAAACGCCAGGCGTTATGTTTGGTATCTATCTCATTTTAAATGGGATAGAAAGATTTGCGATAGAACTTATCCGGGTAAATAATACCTATACAATATTTGGTTTTCATCCTACTCAGGCTGAATTAATATCAGCCGCTCTTGTATTAGCAGGTATTATTCTAATTATTATTGTAAAAAGAAGATCCGCAGTTAAATCTTAATTCAACCTAATTTTCTTTCTTTCTCAGCTTGTAACTTTTGTTGTTTGTATAACGTATACAAGGATATAACCAAATATCCTTGATAACTACCGTTCAGTACAAAACAATGTACTATGTAACGCATAGTACTTACTTTTGTGAGGTAGTTATCAAAGTATATAACTGATTATTAAAACCGCCCGACAGCCATTCGGGTTTAAAAACAAAAAGTATAGCCATGAAAAAATTATTCAGCCTGCTGGCTGCCACTGCTATTGGCATGTCCAGCTTTGCCCAATCCGCCAACGGCGGAAAAATTTCCGGAAGTGTTAAAGACGGAGGTAATCAAAAGATCATTGATGCAGCTTCAGTTTCTCTCCTTAAAGCAAAAGACTCCAGCCTGGTTAAGGTTGCAGTAACAGACAATTCCGGCAATTTTTCTTTCGAAAATCTAAAAGAAGGAAATTACCTGGTGCTGGCAACTTCAATCGGCCATTCAAAAACTTACAGTCAGGCAATCGGCATTTCTTCCACTTCGCTTTCCACTAATGTTGGGGTTTTGCAATTGGTTCCCGAAGAAAAAGCTTTGAAGGAAGTATCAGTAAGTTCTAAAAAGCCATTGATCGAAAGAAAGCTTGACAGAACAATTGTAAATGTTGACGCATCAATCACAAGTACCGGTAGTACCGCACTTGAAGTGCTGGAAAAAGCACCAGGAGTAACCGTAGATAAGGACGGTAACATTAGCCTGAAAGGGAAAGCTGGTGTGGTAATTTACTTAGATGGCCGCCCAAGCTATTTAAGCGGTCCCGACTTGGCCAACCTGTTGCGCAGCATGACTTCCGATCAGTTAGAACAACTGGAAATTATGACCAATCCGCCTGCAAAATATGATGCAGCGGGTAACTCAGGTGTAATCAATATCAAAACAAAAAAGAACAAACAGTTTGGTTACAATGGAAACATAACTAGTGGTTATACACAAGGCAGGTACGCCCGTTTTAATGAAGGGTTTGGTTTCAATTACCGCAACAGCAAGTTCAATTTTTTCAGCAACCTCAGTTACAACCGTAATCACAGAGGACAGGAGCTTTTTATTGTACGAAATTTCCGTGATGCAAATACGAAGAACATCAAAAGCATTTTTGACCAGGAAACTTTTATGGTAAACCAGAATCATTATTACAGCTCAAAGGTTGGCCTTGATTATAATTTAAGCAAAAGATCAACATTGGGCGTGGTTTTAAACGGTTTTTACAATCCCAGCCAATGGAGCAGCAGTACCAATACCCTGATATATGATCCGGCCTATAATTTAACCGATCAAACAACGGCACTTGCAAAAAATAATGAGAAGTGGAAAAATTTCAGCAGCAATGTTAATTTCCGCACTAAGCTTGATTCTGCAGGGCAGGAACTGACTGCCGACCTGGATTATATTCAGTACAATGCTACCAATTTTCAGCCGCTTATCAGTACTTATTACGATAATAACGGTAACCAGAAAGGAGCACCAGAAGTGTTGAATGCAAACTTACCTAGCAATATTAAAATTTATAGTGGTAAGGTAGATTATACTTTGCCTTTGAAAAAAGATGCCAGGTTTGAAGCAGGTTTTAAAGCCAGTTATGTTACCACCGATAACAATGCCCGGTACGACAGTGTTAAAGCTGCTTACACGGTGATGGACAGTGCCCGCAGCAATCATTTTATTTATGATGAAAACATCAATGCTGCATACGTTAACTACAGCAGGCCATTGGGTAAAAAATGGAGTGCACAGTTTGGTTTGCGAGTTGAGAACACGAGTGCAAACGGTGTTTCAAAAGGTTACACCTACAATGCAGCGCAAGATAAATTTGAATATACAGAAACAACTTTTAAGAGAAATTACACACAGTTGTTTCCAACAGCTTATCTGCAATACACTGCCAACGAAAAAAATCAGTTTGTAATTAATTATGGCCGCCGAATTAAAAGGCCCGATTATCAAGATATGAATCCGTTTGTAAATTTCTTAGATCGTTATACATTCGAGCAGGGCAATCCAAACCTGGGTCCGCAGTTTGCGCATAATATTGAGCTAAGCCATACCTACAAAGGGTTTCTTACATCTACTGTAAATTATACATCTACCAATAATATTATACAGCAGGTGCTGGAGCAGAACGATGCTACCAATGAAACGTTTATCAAAAAGGCAAATATTGCCAGCAGCAAACAGATAGGACTGGCTGTTACAGCAAACAAATCTATAACCAAGTGGTGGACCGGTAATATTTACGCCAACGTGTTTAACAATCATTTTAAAGGGTTGGTTAATAACGAGCCCATTTCAATAGGTATAACCAGCTTTATGGTTCAGTTGCAGCAGCAGTTTAAATTTGCTAAAACCTGGTCGGCCGAGCTGAGTGGTTTTTACCGCAGCAAGAGCTTGGAAGGTGTAATATACATCAGACACATAGCCCAGGTTAATGCAGGTATTAGTAAGCAGGTATTAAAAAATCAGGGAAGCCTTCGTTTGAATGTACGTGATATTTTTGCAGGAGGCGTATTTAAAGGTTACAGCAGATACGGAACCGTGGATGCAATTTTTAAGAACGTTAATGATAGCCGTGCAGTGAGCCTGACTTTTACTTACCGCTTCAACAAAGGAAAATTAAAAGCAACCAGCAGCAAAAGAAATAGCGGTGCCAGTGATGAGCAGGATAGGGTGAAAAGCGGCAGCTAATAACAATGATGAATATTGAATATCGAATGTGCGAATATCGAATGTGTGTCCAAATTCCGGGAACATTCGATATTCGCCATTCTTACATTCAACATTATTCGATATTTTTGAGCAAAATAATTCCCATGCCATCATTCGATCTTGTAAGTAAAGTTGATCTGCAAACACTTGACAATGCCATCAACACCGTAAGCAAAGAAATTACCAATCGTTTCGATTTTAAAGGTTCTCATGTGGTAATTGATCTTAATAAAAAAGATTTTAAAGTAAACCTGGAAGCCGACAGCGATATGAAAATTCAGCAGATTATTGATGTGCTGATAAGCCGGAGCATGAAACAGGGCCTGGCGGCTGAGGTATACGATCTGAGTAAAGAACCTTTTCCCAGCGGGAAAGTAACAAAAAAGGAAGTGCCTGTAAGAAACGGCATCAAGCAGGAAGATGCCAAGAAGATTGTTAAGATCATAAAAGACAGCGGCCTGAAAGTACAGGTGGCCATTATGGATGATATTATACGGGTAACCGGTAAAAAAATTGACGACCTGCAGGAGGTTATACAAGCCAGCAAAAGCTGGGATGTGGGAATTGCCCTGCAACATATCAATATGAAAAGCTGATTTTTAATTGATAATTGGTAAGTGGATAATTGATAATTTTTGAACTGGTTACTGTGTTGGATTTCGGGAATCAGCTTTAAAAAAATGCATTATTCATTATCAATTATAACATTATCCATTTTTTTTTGGCCATTTTTAGGCTAAAAGTGATTACATTTGCAGCTATCTTATAATTGTACGGCAAAACCCGTACGCAAAACAAAACAATATGAAACAAGGAATTCACCCAGGAAATTACAGGTTGGTTGTTTTTAAGGATATGAGTAATGGTACTCAGTTTTTAAGCCGTTCAACAGCCCAATCAAAAGAAACAGTAACTTACGAAGATGGTAACGATTATCCGGTAATTAAGCTGGAGATTTCAAATACTTCTCATCCTTTTTACACCGGTAAAAATGTATTGGTAGATACTGCAGGAAGAATTGATAAATTCAACAAGCGGTACGAAAAAAAGGCAAAATAATCTAATAGAGATACTTTATCTTTATTTCAAGTTTGTTTTTCATGGCTATACTTTAAGTCCTTCCGGTTCTCCGGGGGGATTTTTATTTTACTATGTAGTCAGTAGTAATCTTATTATTTTTACTGTCGGAAAAGACCAGTTAATAAAAAAATTGAGAAGAACGCTTCTAATGTACAACAGGAAATATAACTTATTTTGCAGGGAATTATATTAAAATGAACTACAAGCAAACACCAAATCATAAAGAGTATTTACTAACCCTTGTCAGAATGGGGCCTGAGCAGCGTTTGCTTAAAGCTCTGGAATTATCAACCATTACAAAGGAACTTTTTATGAGCGGCCTTCATAAAAGATTTCCGGATAAAACCGAAACTGAAATTAAAGAAATTTACCTGCAACGATTAGGCAAATGTTACAACCGAAACTATTAAAAAAAGTATTAGTGCTGCTTGATGAAAATCATATTGAGTATATGGTTACCGGTTCAATTGTTTCAAGTATGCAGGGAGAACCCAGAGCCACACATGATGTTGACATTCTCGTAAATATTTCTCACTCCACAATTCCTGCTTTAGTTGATGCATTTTTACCTCCTGATTATTATATATCTGAAGATGCAATATCAGAAGCTATTCAACATCAATCAATGTTTAATCTGTTGGATACAACAGAAGGCGACAAGGTTGATTTTTGGATACTTACAAACGACCCTTTTGATAAATCAAGGTTTTCAAGAAAGTATGAGGAGAAAATGCTTGGGCTTTCAATGAAAATTTCGACTCCGGAAGATACAATACTTATGAAGTTGAAATGGGCTAACCTTTCAGGAGGAAGCGAAAAACAATTTACAGACGCCCTTCGTGTGTATGAAGTTCAGTTTGGCAATCTCGACTTTCGCTATATTGAATTGTGGGTTTCAAATCTGAAAGTTGAGGAATTATGGAAGCGGCTGAAACAAGAGGCGCAACCAATTTTGTAAATAATGAAGATGTTTCAGGAATGAATTCATTTTTGTGTAAGTAATCTTTAACTAACGGCTATTTTCAATTCTTCTTAGTAGTTTTACCAAATGCAAAAGATCATCTTTACAGAAGAATACTGTAAACCGGAGAACCTTCATCCCTTTACCTTTACCCGCCATATACAGGACATCCGAATCGGCATTTTAACCATCCGTGAAAAATGGCAAAAATATCTGAAAATCCCTTCTGTTAATAAGTGGGAAGATCATTACCTGGATGATGAGCGATCTGTAAAAATTGAAAAAAATATTGGTAAAGATGACTACCTGATGGTACATGCCAATGTTTTGCCAACCAAAGCAATCATCAGTAAAATAAAAAGCCTTAAGAACGGAGAATTTCTCACATCATGTAAGGAAGGCGGGATGGCATTTAAATTTTCTGATAAAGAAATTCAGAGTCTTCATAAAATAAGAATTAACCGCTCTTTAGAGTTCAAAGGCGAAATGAAAGCGGTTCATTACCCCTGGCAAATATCTCAAATGAACGATTGGGCAATCAGGGAAGATTTTAGTTTAATTACAGCTGGCCGTAAAAGTAAAGTCATTTCCAAAACAAATAAAACGGTAAAGCCTTCGCAGATATTTTTAGAAGCAGGAGTTAAACTGGAGCATTGTATTTTAAATGCTGAAGATGGCCCTATCTATATTGGCAAAAATGCACTCGTTATGGAAGGCAGCCTGTTGCGTGGGCCGCTGGCGATTTGCGAAGGGGCCGTTGTTAAAATGGGAACAAAGATATACAGCGGCACAACCATTGGCCCTTTTTGCACCGTGGGCGGAGAAATAAAGAATTCTGTATTATTCGGTAACAGTAATAAAGCACATGATGGTTATTTAGGCGATAGTGTATTGGGAGAATGGTGCAACCTGGGCGCCGGTACCAGCAACAGCAATGTAAAAAATAATGCAGGCGAAGTAAAATACTGGATTGATGCAAACCAGCAGGAAGCCAGTGCAGGGAATAAAGGTGGATTGTTGATGGGAGATTATTCCAAAGCGGCTATCAACACTTCATTCAATACTGGCACAGTGGTGGGTGTTTGTTCTAATGTATTTTCAGCTGGACTTACACCAAAATTCATTGCTAACTTTTCATGGAGTGCTGATGGTATTACCAAATATAAACTGGATAAGGCTCTGGTTGATATTGATAACTGGAAAAAATTGAAGGGCTTGACAATTTCCGAAAGAGAAAAACAAATTTTGACAGA
>Ga0209181_10008900_pt1 | contig 13357 bp, 14 predicted proteins | sample MAT05_FD_187208 | JGI IMG/M metagenome (GOLD analysis project Ga0209181, IMG submission 187208) | Freshwater microbial communities from Lake Fryxell liftoff mats and glacier meltwater in Antarctica - MAT-05 (SPAdes) (version 2) | ecosystem: Environmental > Aquatic > Freshwater > Ice > Liftoff... | reverse complement strand
AGATCGACTTGAGGGAGGGCAGGGTGTCTGCACACGGGTTGCAAGACGAATGGAGCAGAACAATTGTCCGAGGCCAAGCTGATCGTGGTCACTCGAAATGGGGAACTGAAGGGGGCAGAGCCGCACAGTTGAAACGGTAAAATGCATATCGGCAACGGTTCCAGCCCCTCGTTCAAGTGCCCCTGTTTTTGCCAACTCACCCTCCTTGACCCGACCCTGACCTGTCGGGTCACTTTTTTGTGACGATGATGTCGTCCACGCTCCCGTTATGCAATTGCAGGACATTCTTTATTCCCAGGGATTCGGCACCCGGCGCGTGTGTGCCGGGCTGATTCAACAAGGGCTGGTGCAGGTTCACAATCCGGCGGGCGCCGGCGCACTGCAGTTGGTGACCGACGCGGCTTTCGATGTGACCGCACTGGGTCTGCGTGTGCGGGTGCAAGGTGTGGACTGGCCGTACCACGAAAAGGCTTACCTGATGCTGCACAAGCCTTCGGGCACCGAATGCTCGCAGAAACCGTCGACCTATCCCAGCATCTACGCGCTGTTGCCTTCGGCACTGCGCATGCGCCCGCAAAAAGCCGCGGTGCAAGGTGTGCAGGCGGTGGGAAGGCTCGACCAGGACACCACCGGTCTGCTGCTGCTCACTGACGACGGCAAGTTCATTCACCGCATGAGCTCGCCGCGACACCATGTGCCCAAGGTCTACGAGGTCACGGTCAAGCACGCGCTGGACGATGACCAGGTCGCCCGGCTGCTGCACGGTGTGGTGCTCGACGATGATCCCAAGCCGGTCCGGGCAGCTGCCTGTGTCGCCAACGATGCCTATCATCTGAGTCTGACGCTCACCGAGGGTAAATACCACCAGGTCAAGCGCATGCTGGCGGCGGTTGGCAACCGGGTCGAAGGCTTGCACCGGTCCCGCATTGGTGCACTGGACTTGCCGACGGACCTGCTGCCGGGGCAATGGCGCTGGCTGGAGGCAGACGATCTGGCGCAGGTTTCGGGCTGAGCGGGCCTGCACCGTTTCTCGGCCCAACCCGAAGTCGGATCTGCGTGCCTGAGCGCGTTGGCTCTTGCGCCCGCGCTCACGCACGCGACGCGAGGAACTCGGCAATCAATTCGGTAACCTGATCGGCCTGTTCACGGTGTGGCGAATGGCCGCATTGGGCCAGTACTTCGCGCCGGATCTGCTGCAGCGGCAGTGCGATGCTGTTGATCTGCTCCAGCGTCCCATACGGATCGTCGGCACCCTGCAAGGCCAGCACCGGCGCCGTGATGTTCCGGCATTCGGCGCGGATGTCGAAACTGCGAAATGCGGGGTCGAGCCAGATGTCGTTCCATTGCCAGAACGCGCCATCGACGTCCCGGTGGTAGCGGGCCAGGCGCGAGCGTAGATCCTCATGCAAGAAAGCCTCACGTGCCAGGGTAATGCTGCGGATAGACAGCTCCTCCACCATCAGGTGGGGTGCCATGACGATGCATGCCGACACCGGGTATCGACTCGCATGCAGCAACGCAATTGTGCCGCCGTCGGAATGCCCGATCAGAACCGGGCGCTCGACTCCCCAGTCGGCCAGCAGTGCGGGCAGCACCGACCAGGCCTCGTGGTGCATGTAGTCCGGTCGCATGCGACCGTTGCGCGCACCGTTGACGTCGGTCGACGGGCCCCGTACGTCATGAACCGATTCGGACTGGCCGTAGCCGCGACGTGAATACACCCATCCAGCGCGTGCGGTTTGCGCGCACAGGCGCTGCGGCCAATCCCGCCACATCGCCACCGAGCCGAGCCCCTCGTGCAGGAATACCAGCGGCGCACTTGCAGGAGCGTGCATCGGCGCGGGGATGTGAAGCGCCTCCAGCGGCGAATCAGCTATCGGGACGTTGGGCATGGCAGCATGCTAACCAAAGTCGTGATCGGTTTCGCGCCGCGCGGTATGCTCGCCAAATGAACCTGTTTCTTGATTCGTTCTGGCGCGCTGCCGCCGACTGCCTGCGTCCGCGGGTGATCGCGTTGTCGATCCTGCCGCTGATCCTGATGGTGGCCTTGTTTTTGACCCTGGGATATTTCTACTGGGATGCCGCACTCGACGGAGTCCGGGGCCAGCTGGAAAGCTCATCGCTGCTGGAGACCCTGTTCGAGTGGCTGCAGGGTATCGGCGCCGAAGGATTCAAGACCGTGCTGGCCCCGCTGATTGTCGTGTTTGCCATCACGCCGCTGATCGTGTTGCTATCGCTGCTGGTGGTCGCGATCATGATGACACCGTCGCTGGTAAACATGGTGGCGCAGCGTCGCTTCAAGTTGCTCGAACGCAAGCACGGCGGGTCGCTGTTGGCGAGCCTTTTGTGGTCGCTGGGCTCGACGCTGCTCGCAATCATCGCCTTGCTGGTGTCGTTGCCGCTGTGGCTGATTCCGCCGCTGATTCTGGTGTTGCCTCCGCTGATCTGGGGCTGGCTGACCTACCGGGTCATGGCGTTTGACGCGCTGGCCGAGCACGCCAGCAAGGCCGAGCGTGTCGAATTGCTGCGACGCCACCGCGCGTCCCTGTTCGCCATCGGCGTGATCACAGGCTTCATGGGGGCCGCACCGAGCCTGCTGTGGGCTTCTGGCGCCTTGTTTCTGGTGGCCTTTGTGATACTGGTTCCGATCGCGATCTGGATCTATACCCTGGTGTTTGCATTCTCCTCGCTCTGGTTTGCCCACTACAGCCTGTCGGCGCTGCAGGCCATGCGCGCCCTCGGCAATGACGCCTCCTTGTCAACACCAGCCTCTGCCATATTGCCCCATGACGAACGCCCCTGACAACGCCGCGCCGCAGCCCGGGCTCCCTGTGCCGACCTTTGGCCTGATCATCATCGGAGACGAGATCATGTCCGGCAAGCGTGCTGACAAGCACCTGCCTGCCGTCATCGAACGCCTGCAGGCCCGTGGCCTTGCGTTGGCGTATGCCGATTACGTGGGCGACTCGCGCGCGCGGATCACCTCATCACTGCGACGTGCGTTTGCCTCCAGCGATGTGGTTTTTTCCTGCGGGGGCATTGGCGCCACGCCGGACGACCATACGCGGCAATGTGCCGCGGCGGCCTTGGGGCTGGAACTCGAACTGCATCCCCAGGCGCAGCTGTTGATTGAGAACCGCATGCGTGATCTCGCACGCGAACAAGGCGAGGTGTTTGATCCCGGCCGCGCCGACAACGTTCATCGATTGAACATGGGGGTATTTCCGGCTGGCGCCCACATCATTCCGAACCCTTACAACAAAATCCCGGGTTTCAGTTGCGATGCCGCCCGATTGACGGGGCGCGGCGCTGGTGTCGTGCATTTCGTTCCGGGCTTTCCAATCATGGCCTGGCCGATGATCGAATCGGTGCTCGACAACCAGTACGCCGCTTTTTTCCACCGCTGCCCGTCGGTCGAGAAGTCTGTCATTGCGTTTGGCGCCATGGAGGCGGCCCTGACCCCCTTGATGGAGGATATCGAGCGCCAGTTTTCCGAGGTGCGGGTGTTCAGCCTGCCCAGCGTCGATCATCCCGAGTTTGGTCGGCATATCGAGCTTGGCGTCAAAGGGGATACCCGTTTTGTCGACGCCGCCTATGCGGCACTGATTGACGGACTTCGGCAACGCGCGGTCCGCATGGGCCCTGAAATGGTGCGAAACTAGGAGGCACCAAATGGGTGCCAAGATGAGCATGTGCACTTTTTTGGTGCCAAGTGCAGCGCACAGGGTTCACCGTAATCGCTGCGGCCCCTCTCGTGACCGACAAAACAACAGGCAAAATGACGGGTTGGGCCAAACTGGCGCATGCGCTTGTCGATTGGCACAAAAACTGCGTTTATTTGCCCGTAACGAATTTCAATAACCGCTCAACAGGAGTATTTGATGGCCAAGACCGTCGCAGACGTGATCAAGATGGTGAAGGAGAACGAAGTCAAGTTCGTCGACTTCCGTTTTACCGACACCCGGGGCAAGGAGCAGCACGTGACGGTGCCTGTTTCGCATTTCGACGAAGACAAATTCACATCCGGTCACGCGTTTGACGGTTCGTCCATTGGCGGCTGGAAAGGCATTGAAGCATCGGACATGCAGCTGATGCCTGACCCCAACACCGCCAATATTGACCCGTTCTTCGAAGAGACGACGCTTTTCATGAGCTGCGACGTGGTCGAACCCAGCGACGGCAAGGCCTATGACCGCGATCCACGTTCGATCGCCAAGCGCGCCGAGGCCTACCTCAAGGCCTCCGGCATAGGCGACACTGCCTACTTCGGACCCGAGCCTGAGTTCTTCATCTTCGACGACGTGCGCTGGGGTGCCGACGGGTCTGGCTCTTTCGTCAAGATTGACGAATACGAAGCGCCGTGGAATACCGGCAAGAAGATCGAAGGCGGCAACCGGGGCCACCGACCGACCACCAAGGGTGGCTACTTTCCGGTTCCTCCAGTCGACAGTACGCAGGACCTGCGCGCCGAGATATCCCTGATTCTCGAATCCCTGGGCGTCCCGGTCGAGGTGTTCCACCATGAGGTGGGGGGTGCCGGTCAAAATGAGATCGGGACCAAGTTCAGCACGCTGGTGCAGCGCGCCGACTGGGTGCAGATCCTCAAGTACGTGGTATGGAACGTATCCAACTCGTATGGCAAGACGGCTACTTTCATGCCCAAGCCGATCGTGGGTGACAACGGTTCCGGCATGCACGTGCACCAGTCTGTGTGGAAAGACGGCAAAAACCTGTTTGCCGGCGACGGCTACGCCGGTTTGTCGGACTTCGCGCTGTACTACATTGGCGGCATCATCAAACATGCCCGCGCTCTGAACGCGATCACCAACCCCGGCACCAATAGCTACAAGCGCCTGGTGCCCGGCTTTGAAGCCCCGGTCAAGCTGGCCTATTCGGCGAGGAACCGTTCAGCATCGATCCGTATCCCGTTTGTCGCGAATCCGAAAGGGCGTCGCGTCGAGGCCCGTTTCCCGGATCCACTGGCCAATCCCTACCTGTGCTTCTCGGCATTGCTGATGGCGGGTCTGGACGGTGTGGAAAACAAGATCCACCCGGGCGAGGCCGCCACCAAGGACCTGTACCATCTGCCGCCGGAGGAAGACGCGCTGATCCCGACCGTGTGCCACAGCCTGGATCAGGCGCTGGAGTACCTCGACAAGGATCGCGAATTCTTGACCAGGGGTGGCGTGTTCTCCGACACCATGATCGATGCCTACATCGAGCTCAAGATGGGTGAAGTGACGCGCATGCGCATGGCAACCCATCCGATCGAGTTCGACATGTACTATTCGCTGTAATAGCGGCTTACCAGGCTTGCCAACGCGAGCCCGGTGAAATTGCGACAAGGGCGGTTTCGACCGCCCTTGTTCTTTTGGGGGGATATGTCGCTGGTTTGGCCATTTGGGCCAACTGGCGCATACTCAAAAGCCGTCCCTGCATCCTGAGACGCGTGGAGAGAGCATCATGCATTTGTCGTCGATTCCCTTGGTTGCCATCCTGCTGGTTCTGGCCTTCCCGTCACAAGCCCAGATTTACCGCTGCGGCAATGAATACACCAACAAGATAACGGACGCGCAAAAGGGCCAGTGCAAGCTGCTGGAGGGCGGAAACGTCACCATCATCCAGGGTTTCAAGGCACCGGCCACGGCCGCACCGCCATCCGGCTCTGCTGGCGCGCCGATAGCCGGCGCGCCCGTGCGTCTGGCCTCGGCAGCGCCTTCGCAGCCGCGTGTCGACGCCGCGGATCAGAAAGCACGCGACTCCGATGCGCGGCTGATTCTGGAGGCCGAACTCAAGAAAGCCGAAGCGCGCAACACTGATTTGTTGCGAGAGTACAACAACGGTGAGCCCGATAAGCGGGGTGATGAGGCGCGTAATTACCAGAAGTATCTGGATCGTGTCGCGGATTTGAAAGCTACGTTGGCACGTAACGAAAGCGATATCTCCGGCATTCGACGCGAACTCGGTCGGGTTGTCGGTTCGAAATAGCGCGCTTGAGTTCTGTTGATTTTCCTCCCTGACCGATACCCTGCCCTCGCGCTTCAGATCCTTTGATCTGTTGGCCACGCTGGTCGCAGTCGTGCATGAAGACGGCATCGTGGAATTCGCGAACGCGGCGCTGGAAGATGCACTGGGCGTATCGCGTCGCGCCATCGTCGCGTCGCAGTTTTCCGACAATTTCACCGAGCCACAGGCCTTGCTTCACGCGCTGCAAGGTGCAGGTGGCAATGCCTTTGCCGCGATGCGTTATGACGCCTGGCTCAAACGGCTCAACCATGAGCCGATGCCGGTCCATGTGATCGTCACACAGACCGAGTCGCGGCGCGAAATTGTCGTGGAGTTGCTGCCCCAGGAGCAGCAGGCTCGGCAGGAGCGCGAAGAGCGCCTGACCGACCAGGCCCAGGCGAACAAGGAGCTGATCCGCAATCTGGCGCACGAGATCAAGAATCCATTGGGTGGCATTCGTGGCGCAGCCCAGTTACTCGAGATGGAGATCGAGGGGCGTGGGTTGAACGAATACACCCAGGTGATCATCCGCGAGGCGGACCGTCTGCAGTCGCTGGTTGATCGCCTGCTGGCGCCACACCGCTTTCCACAACGGGTGGGCGACGTCAACATCCATGAGGTGTGCGAACGCGTGCGTTCGCTGATCGTTGCAGAGTTCCCGCGTGGCCTGCGCGTGGTGCGCGATTACGACACGTCGATTCCCGAGCTGCGCGCCGATAGGGAGCAGCTGATTCAGACCGTTCTGAACATCGCGCAGAACGCCTGCCACGCGCTGCACGAACGCATCACAGCGGGCGACGCGATGCTGACTTTACGCACACGGGTTGCGCGACAGATCACTTTTGGCAAACACAGGTACAGACTGGCACTGGAATTGCATGTCATCGACAACGGGCCTGGTGTTCCAGACTCGATCAAGGATCGCATCTTCTATCCGCTCGTGTCGGGCAGGGATGGTGGATCCGGGCTGGGGTTGACGCTGGCACAGACGTTCGTGCAGCAACACCATGGTCTGATCGAGGTGGACAGCAGTCCGGGGCGAACCGACTTCAAGATCCTCATACCACTGTCCTGAATTTTGTCCAATTACCATCATTACCGCTGGCGCGCAATGCGCCGGACCTCACCATGAAGCCTATCTGGATCGTTGACGATGACCAGTCCATCCGGTTCGTGCTGGAAAAGGCCTTGCTGCGAGAGAACCTGGTCACACGCAGCTTCACCAATATTCGCGATGTGATGGCTGCGCTGGAGTCGTCCGGCGCGGACGATGGGCCGCAGATCCTGGTGAGCGACATCCGCATGCCGGGTGGCTCGGGGCTGGACCTGCTCGAGCGCGTCAAGCGGGAGCGCCCGGCCTTGCCGGTCATCATCATGACGGCGTTCTCCGATCTGGAGAGTGCGGTTTCGGCGTTCCAGGGCGGCGCGTTCGAATACCTGCCAAAGCCGTTCGATCTGCCCAAGGCGGTCGAGCTGATCCGCCGCGCGATGCAGGAAAGCCAGCGTGAAGCGGTCTCCGAGCATCGCAGTGTGGCGCCGCCGGAGATGCTGGGTCAGGCACCGGCGATGCAGGATGTTTTCCGCGCCATCGGTCGGCTGAGTCAGAGCAATGTGACCGTGATGATCACCGGCGAATCCGGCACCGGCAAGGAATTGGTGGCGCGCGCCTTGCACAAGCACTCGCCCCGCGGCCATGGCGGCAGTGCGCCGTTTGTGGCCATCAACACCGCGGCCATACCCAAGGACCTGCTCGAAAGCGAACTGTTCGGTCACGAGCGGGGTGCGTTCACCGGCGCGCAGACCATGCGACGCGGCCGATTCGAGCAGGCTGACGGAGGCACCCTGTTTCTGGACGAGATCGGCGACATGCCTTTCGATCTGCAAACCCGGCTGCTGCGGGTGTTGTCAGACGGCAATTTCTACCGCGTTGGCGGACATGATGCAATCAAGACCAATGTACGGGTGATTGCCGCCACGCATCAGGACCTTGAGCAACGGGTCAAGGAAGGGGTGTTCCGCGAAGACCTGTTCCACCGACTCAACGTGATCCGCCTGCGTTTGCCGCCCCTGCGCGAACGCCGCGAGGACATTACCGGCCTGACGCGCCATTTCCTGCAGCAAAGCGCGCGTCAACTCGAAGTGGAGCCCAAGCGCATTTCCGACCTGGCACTGGCACAGTTGTCGCGATTTCCGTTCCCCGGCAATGTGCGTCAACTCGAGAACATCTGCCACTGGCTGACCGTGATGGCACCGGCGCAGGTCATCGATGCCAAGGATCTGCCGCCGGAGGTGCTCGGTGCGACATCGGTGCAGACGGCACCGGACGTGGCGCCAGGCGCCGCATCGGATGAACCGGTACCGATGTTGCCGACCGCGTCTGGGCCGCAGTCCCAGTCTCTACCGTCAGATGTCGAATGGCATGCGGGCGAAACGCCTCCCGATACGTCAGCATGGGAGGCGGGTGTCGAGAGGGAGGCGAGACTGTTGCTCGACGCGGGTCGACAGGATGTGTGGGAGGCCCTGACGCGAAAATTCGAGTCGCGGCTTATCCTCACCGCATTGGCCCATACCCGTGGCCGTCGTATCGAGGCCGCACAAAAGCTCGGCATTGGCCGCAACACGATCACGCGCAAGATCCAGGACCTCGGCCTGGAGTGAGCACCTGCGGGGCCGGCTTACCGCCGGCTCCTTCGCCGACCTGGCTCAGTCGTCCAGTTCCACGACCACCGGCGCGTGGTCGCTCGGGCGTTCGTTCTTGCGCGGCAGCTTGTCGATGTGGCAGGCGCGCACACGGGCCTTGAGTGCATCACTGACCAAGATGTAGTCGATGCGCAATCCGCGGTTGCGGCGGAACGCAAATTCCCGGTAATCCCACCAGCTATAGGTTTTCTCAGCCTGTTCGAACAGGCGGTAGCTGTCGTGCAGACCGAGCTGCAGCAGTGCCTGGAAGTTCTCGCGCTCCTGCGTCGTATGGTGGATGGTCTCGCGCAGGCCTTCCGGGTCCCAGCTGTCGCGGTCCTCGGCCGCCACGTTGAAGTCCCCCAGCAGTGCCAATTGCGGGTGCGCAGCCAGCTCGTTGCGCACATGTCCGTGCAAGGCCTCGAGCCAGCGCATCTTGTAGGCGAACTTTTCACTGCCCGGTTCCTGGCCGTTGACGAAATAGCCGTTGATCACCCGCAGCGCGCCGGTTGGTGTGTCTACTGTCGCGGCGATCACGCGAGACTGCTCGTCGGCAAATTCCGGAATATGGGCCACCACATCGCGCAGCGGCATGCGGCTGAGTGTGGCAACTCCGTTGTAGGTCTTCTGCCCGACCGCGACGCTGTGGTAGCCCGCTTGTTGCAGCGCGTCTCGCGGGAACTTGTCATCGGTGAGCTTGAGTTCCTGCAGGCACAACACATCCACCGGATTGGCGGCCAGCCAGTCCAGCACCTGGGGCAGGCGTACGGTCAGGGAGTTGATGTTCCAGGTGGCAAGTTTCATACGTCAATAATATTGTTTAAGTTCAATGACATATAAATTCTTGCCATATTTAGCCACGCTACTGGCTTTCGTGTTCAGCGGCTACGAGAACTTCGTCTCAAAGCTGAGCATCGGCGATCACGAGGACCGGCCTGCCTGGATGGGTAAAGTCAGCTTCTCCGACCTCAAGATGAAGCTGATCGGCGGTGCACGCGGTGCGCACCGGTACAAACGTTTGCCAATGGCCGGGCCACCACGGGGATGGGGCAACACTGTCCTAAAAGCCTTCTTTGCATGCCAGACCTACACGACCGTCATCAGAGCAAGCCATCCTAGGCTTACCGTTGCGGCAATTCGGCTTCGTGGCACGGCGCGCGCGACCGCTGCGAACAAGAAAATGTTGTAAGGCAGCGGTGCAAAGTGTATGGCCGCCGCAGTCCAGAAAGGCGCACCCAGGCTGGCCCGTGCGCTTATTCACTGCACCTGGATCCAGGTTGAGACAACGCGGTCACTAGCGCGGCCGACCCCAGGCCGAGCACCGCGCCCACACCGGGTGAGGGCAGGAGGCAAGGCCCTGCCATCAGCAGCAGCCAGCCGGCGCGTGGCGGTTGCGGTCGGCCCATGGGCTTGTACCATCACTTGCATCGTAGCTCGTCGGCTCAACGTTCCCCGGCTTTGGTGGGGCGGCGAATCATCACCGCCACCAACGTCACCACGGTCAGCGGCACAACAAATCCCAGCATCACACCCGAGTAGGCTTGCAGTGCGGCGTGCTGCTGCGCCGACAGGATCAAGTAAGCCACGTAAGCCGCGTAGTAACCCAGGAAGATGCCGCCTTCCCAGCGCGCAATCTCACGGCCGGTAATGAAGACCGGCAGGCAAGCCAGAGCCACCGCCAACATCACCCAGATATCGAAGGCGAGCAGCGATGGCGCAATCTCCAGACCCAGGTCGCCCGATACCAGTCCTGATATGCCCAGGCAGCCCAGGATGTTGAAGGTATTGCTGCCGACGACGTTACCCACAGCGATGTCGCGTTCACCCTTGATGGCGGCCGTGATACTGGTGGCCACCTCGGGCATGCTGGTACCTGCGGCGACGATGGTCAGCCCGATGACAAGGTCGCTGACGCCCATGGCCTTGGCGAAACTGACCGAGGCCTGCACCAAGTACTCCGAGCCCAGGACCAGCGCCACCAGGCCGGCGGCGATCAGGCCGATCTGCGCTGCCCAGTGGCTATCCCAAGCCCCTGCCTCAACGGGGGCAACCGCGCCGGCAAACTCGTCTTTCGCAGCTTGCGTCTCACGGCGCGACTGCACAACCAGGAACACGGTGTAGGCCACCAACAGAGCGAACAGGAAGCCCCCATCCTGGAACGACAGTTGGCCATCCAGCGATAGGGCGAGCAGCAGCAGGCTTGCGCCGAGCATGATCGGCACCTCCTGACGAATCAACTGGATATTGACCACCAGCGGCGCGATCAGCGCGCTGATGCCCAGGATGAACAGCACACTGAAGATGTTGCTGCCCACCACGTTACCCATGGCGATGTCAGTCTTGCCGTCGAGCACGGCACCAACGCTGACCGCGACCTCGGGCGCGCTGGTACCGAATGCAACGATGGTGAGCCCGATCACGAGTGGGCTGATGCCAAATGACATCGCCAGTTTGGAGGCGCCTCGCACCAACGTGCTGGCGCCGATGACCAACAGAATCAGCCCGCCGAGAAATAAGAGGATGTTCATGGTCGAGTACTGGGGTTGAAAACATGGGCCCATACGGAGGCAGTCTGCCTTGTGGGTCATTCAGCGGCGAGTGTTGGCGACGGTCTCAACGCGGGACGTGTACACCTTGTGCTGCGCCGCGGTCCCGCCTTCACAGCCCCCGTGTCGCGCCAGCACTGGACAGCATTTCCGTCATGCGGTCACCTGCTGAGCCGGCTGCGGACCGGAGCCGACATCGTGGCGGAGCCACATGGCAACGAGCTGTGCAGCACGTCCCTTAGCAAGACAAGCCTCGCCATCGCCCTTGTGCAGAACGCCGAGGTTGAAAGCCAGAAGTGGCAAGACGATGCAGATCAACGAAAGCCAGGTCCAGACAGCCGTGCCGAAGAAGTCTGCAGTGAGATAGATATGAAAACTGTCCATTTCAAGACGTCAGAGGATTGCGGCGACCGCGGTGCCGGCAGCGAAAAGCCCGCCAAAAACAGCGATCAACACGACATCGCATTTTTCGTTGCCTGCACGCCAAGCTAGGAAAGCCGTGAGGATCATGGAGATGGTCAGGACGGCGGGGATGATAACAGTGGGTTGCAAGCAACAGATTCCACCACTTCACCTCTTGCGCGCCCGAGCGCGGCGAGCCACCCGCCAATGGAACGCTCTGCCGGCCCAGTTTTGCGCGGCCAAAGCCTTCGTCGACCGACTCGGTACGCCGGTCCTGGCCATCCCCGGCAACCACGACATTACGCTGTTCGACCTGTGGGCGCGCCTGGTGCGCTGGAAGGCGTGATCAGATCAGCAAAGCCGCCACGAAAATACCCACCATGATGAACGCCAGCACCACCTTGGCGATCAGCCCCACCATGATCCCGACCCAGGTCGAGACCCCGACTTTGACGGCACGGGTCTGGTCTTTCCTGGCAAGGTACTCGCCAATGGCAGCACCGACCAAGGGCATGAACAGCACGCCCACCAAGCCCATGAAAAGCCCCACCACCGTGCCCACCGCCGCGCCCAGCAGCGCCTGTTTGCTGGCGCCGGCTTTTTTCGCCCCCATGAGCCCCGCCACGTAGTCCAGCGCCCAGGCCAGCACCGCCAACACGCTGACCACCACCACAGTGGTCGTTCCTACCCGCGCGAAGTCATCAATCCAGGCCCCCACCACTATGCCGCCCCATACCAGCACAGTGCCCGGCAACAACGGCAGCACCGTGCCGGCCAGGCCCAACACGATCAAAGCAACACACAAGACCCAAAGCAAGGTGATTTCCAAGGGAACCTTTCTAAATCAAAGGAAGACATTCACCGTTTTCAAATGGTGTTGCCCGGTGAAATTTCAAGGAGTCGCTTGCGTTGGTTTGTGCCTTTCGCGCCAGTGTTTTGGCAACTGGCAACATATCCCGGTGTCTGCAGTAGGCCCGGTGTGGGTATCGATATGTCGTCGTCGGTTGGCTGCGCGTTCTGCGAGTCGAACGCGCTCCCTTTGGCGCCGATGACTTCGGCCTTGCGGCAGGTGATCAGCACGATGAGCAGCATCGCGATTCGTGTGCGTACTTGATTGTCTCAGCGGGATCCAACTTGCGAATGAATTTGCCCATTTCTTCCGGCGCCAGGGCAGGGTGGTTGGCCTGGTTGCGCTTTTTGCAGCACGCGCACGGGAGGCGCGGGGTTGTCTTCGATCAGCCCACTGTAGATGGCGTACCCGTGGCCATGAAACAGGGGTGTTTCATGCTGCGATTGTCCTCAACCCGCCTGTCACCGACCACCCGACACGTCGATCGTGGTGCCATGCACATACGACGCCTGCGGACCGAGCAGCCAGATCGCGGCATCGGCGATCTCCTCGGGTTGCCCGACCCGGCCGAGCGGGATGCTGGGCGCCACATCGCGTATGAGTGTGGCCCCGCCCATGGGGCCGAGAATGTCGGTCTCGATCACGCCGGGTCGGATGCCGACCACGCGTATGCCTTGACCGCCGACCTCTTTGGCCAGACCCACGGTCAGGCTGTCGATGGCACCTTTACTGGCGGCGTAAGCGACCATGCCGGCGAGCCCTCCCAATCGTGCGGCAGCCGAAGAGATGTTCACGATGACGCCGCCACTGCCGCCGTGGCGCGCCGACATGCGTCGAATTGCTGCGGCACTGCAGTGGATGCAGGCGAAAACGT
>Ga0209181_10008896_pt1 | contig 13358 bp, 9 predicted proteins | sample MAT05_FD_187208 | JGI IMG/M metagenome (GOLD analysis project Ga0209181, IMG submission 187208) | Freshwater microbial communities from Lake Fryxell liftoff mats and glacier meltwater in Antarctica - MAT-05 (SPAdes) (version 2) | ecosystem: Environmental > Aquatic > Freshwater > Ice > Liftoff... | reverse complement strand
GGCACCCTTTCGCTGAGCAACCTCACCCTTTCGAACGGCCTCGCCCGTGGCGGGAACGGCGGCACCGACCTCGGCGACGACGGCGGCGGCGGGGGCGGCGGGCTGGGGGCCGGAGGCGCCATCTACAACCAGGGCACCCTCACGATCACGGGCAGCACGCTGAGCGGGAATACGGCCCGCGGCGGCGACGGCGGGGCGGGTGCGGATAACGCCGGCACCGACGCGGGCGGCGGCGGCGGCGGCGGCGGCATGGGCGGGAACGGCGGCAGCACGTCGAACAACGGCACCGACGGAGGAGCGGGCGGCGGCGGCTTCTCCGGCAGCGGCGGCGGCGGCACCCTGCTGGTCGGCGGCGGCGGCGGCGGCACGACGGCCGACGCGGTGGGCGCCGCCGGCGGGGTGGCGAACGGCGGCACGGGCGGCGCTACCACGGTCAACGGCGGGCCCGGTGGTCTCGGCGGCGGCGGCGGCGGGGCTGGGGATGAGGCCACCGGCGGGACGGGCGGGATCGGCGGCGGCGGCGGCGGCGGCGGCGAGAACGACGACGCGACCGCCAACGGCGGCGGGGCCGGCGGGTTCGGCGGCGGCGGCGGCGGCGGCGGCGAGGACGGTGCCGGCGGCGCCGGTGGGTTCGGCGGCGGCGGCGGCGGCGGAGCCAACGGTGGCGTCCCCACCGCACGAGCCGGCGGCGCGGGCGGCAATTTCGCCGGGAACGGCGGTGGCACCCAGGACAGCCGCCTCTCCGGCGGCGGCGGGGCCGGCCTCGGCGGCGCCGTCTTCAACGACGGTGGCACCATCACCATCACCGGCAGCACGCTCAGCACGAACACCGCAACCGGCGGGGCCGGCGGGTTCGGCGGGGCCGGCGGGTTCGGCGGCGCCGGCGGCGGCGCGGGCGGCGGCGCCGGCGGCGGCCTATTCAACAACTTCGGCACCGTCACGATCGCGGGCAGCACCGTCACCCAGAACAACGCCTCGTCCGACGGTGGCGGGCTCACCAACACCGCCACCCTGACGATCACCGGGTCCACCATCTCGGGCAACACGGCCGGCAATTTCGGGGGCGGCGTCCGCAACCTCGGGACGCTGACCATCGACCGGAGTACGATCGCCACGAACCAGGCGACGGGGAACGGCGGCGGGATCAACAACGGGTTTCTGAACGTGCTGAACGGCACCGTCGTGCTGACCAACAGCACGTTGTCCGGGAACACCTCGCAGGGGCCCGGTGGGGGGCTGCGAAACGTCTCCCCGGTGGCGACCGCCGTGCAGGTTACCAACGTGACGTTCGTCGGCAACACCGCCCAGGGTGGTGCGGGCGGCGGGATCAACACGAACGCCGGGACAACGACGATCGTGAACGCGACCATCACCGGGAACGCCGACGCCAGCGCGTCCGTCAACCGGGCGGGCGGGGTCAGCGTCGAGGCGGGTGCGACCGTCACCCTGGCGAACAGCGTGGTGGCGAACAACACGACCGCCGACACCGTCGCCCGCGACGTGCGCGGGACGTTCGTGGCCGCCGCGTCGAGGAACAACTTCCTCACGTTCGTGGACGCCAACACCAACCTCGCCAACGGGGTGAACGGCAACGTCGTCGGGGCCGACCCGCTGCTCGGGCCGCTCCAGTTCAACGGCGGTTCGACCCAGACCCGCCTCCCGCTCGCCGGCAGCCCGCTCATCAACGGCGGCAACACCGCGTCCGTCCCCGCCGGCACGCTGTTCGACCAGCGCGGCAGCGGGTTCCTCCGCGTCATCGCCCCGGCCGTGGACATCGGCGCGGTCGAGGTGCAGCCGCCGTTCCCCCTGCTCGTCTCGGGCCAGGCGAACGGCTCCGTGGCGGTCTTCGTCCCGAACTCGGCCGGCGCGTACCCGGCCGCCCCGGCCGCGACCGTCGCCCCGTTCGGCGCCAACGGCGTGAACGCCCGGGCGGCGGCCGGCGACGTGAACGGGGACGGGTTCGCCGACAGCATCCTGGTCACCGGCCCGGGGGTGCCGATCCGGGTGGCGGTGATCTCCGGTGCCGACAACACCACGGTCCTGGTCGCCCCGTTCGACCCGTTCGGCGGGAACTTCACCGGCGGCGGGTACGTCGCCGCCGGCGACCTCGACGGCGACGGCCGGGACGAGTTCGTGGTGACGCCGGACGAGGGCGGCGGCCCGCGGGTGAGCGTGTTCACCCGCAACCCCGACGGCACCACGACCGTCCGCGCCAACTTCCTCGGCATCGACGACGCCGCCTTCCGCGGCGGCGCCCGCGCCGCCCTCGGCGACGTGAACGGCGACGGCACCCTCGACGTGGTCGTCGCGGCCGGGTTCGGTGGTGGCCCGCGGACCGCCATCTTCACCGGCCAGTCGGTGCTGGCGGGGAGCCCGGCGCGGGTGGTCGGCGACTTCTTCGCCTTCCCCGGCACCGACGCGACGAACCTCCGCAACGGCAGCTTCGTGGCCGCCGGCGACGTGACCGGCGACGGGTTGGACGACCTCATCTTCGGCGGCGGCCCGGGCGGCGCCCCGCGGGTGTTCATCCTGTCGGGGGCGCTCGTCAGCGCCGGGAACGTGGCCGGGGCGCAGGCGGCGCCGGTGGCGAACTTCTTCGTCGCCGGCAACGCCAACGACCGCGGCGGGGTGCGGGTGGCGGCCGTGAACGCCGACGGCGACACCCGGGCCGACGTGGCGACCGGCAGTGGCGAGGGCTCGCCGGCGAAGGTGCGGGTGTACCTGGGGGCGAACTTCGCCGGCGGCGGCGAGCCGGGCACGTTCCAGGACATCGCCGTGTTCGGCGGCGGAGCCCTCCCCGGCGGCGTGTTCATCGGCTGACGAGCGTTCGCGTACCAGCCCGACGCCTCCGGGCTTAAGGCCCACCCGTTGCAACGGGTGGGCCTTAAGCCCTCGACTCACGCCGGAACGTCGTCCGGGAGGCCGCGCCACGAGCGCACCCAGCGGCCGAGCACGCCGGCCTTCCCGAGGCTGACCAGCACCGCCAGCGGCAGCAGCACCAGCCCCGCGACGAGCTGGTCGAGCCCGGCCATCACCGCCCGCGCGGCCGCGTACACGCGCCACCCCTCGAGCCCGACCCACACCGCCGGCATCCCGCCGGCCAGGCCCCACCGCCACGCCTCGCGCCGCCACAGGCCCACGCCCAGCTGCACCGCCCACGCCGCCGCCAGGAAGCCGACGTGCGGCACCCGCGGCGGCGTGAGGCGCAGCGTGTCCGGGCCGACGAGCGCCAGCCCGACCAGCACCAGGGTGAACGCATCGGCCGCGAACGGCACCTTCCGCGCCCACGCGATCAGGCTGAAGCCGCCGGCCGCGAGCAGCGCCACGAACAGCGGCGTGCCGCCGAGCCGGTCGGCGTAACGACCGAGGAAGTCGGCCGCGACCGCGCTGTCGCCGACAGCCACGCCCGAGAGCGGCACCAGCGCCAGCGCCGTCAGCAGTGCCACGACCTGCGTCGGCCGGCTGCGGGCGACGAGGCCGAGTTCCAGCAGCACCACGGCGGCCGCGAGCCCGAACGGGGCCAGGAAGTACGGGCCGAACACGAGGTCGTCGGCGCCGGCGCCGTCGAGCAGGTGGAACGACCAGCACAGCAGGAACGCCCGCCCGCACACGGCGACGCCGAGGAACACGAACAGCGACCACGGGAAGAACGGCCACGGCCACGGGCTGCCGTTCCCGCGGACGTACCCGGCGCCGCGCCGCGCCGCCGGCAGCAGCAGCAGGAACACGACTCCCGCGGCCGGCGCGAAGCCCCACAGCCCCCACAGCAGCGCGTCCGACTCCGGGGCGCCCGTCGCGGGCGCCAGCGCGACCGGGTACAGGAAGAACAGCGCCAGCGTCAGGTAGTACGGGGCGCGGAACCCGGCGGGGAGCCGCAGTCGGATGCCGCGCAGCACCCCCTCGGTGACCGCGACCGCGAACAGCAGCCCGGCCGCGTTCAGCATCGCCCCGCGGTCGGGGCTCGTGATCAGGAGTTCGTCGAACGTGACGGACGTGGCGAGGAACATGAGCACGACGAGGAGCAACACGGTGCGGAGGTCGTTCCAGTAGCCGGCGTAGCGAACCAGGAACAGGGCCGCGGCGGCGAGCAGCAGCGTGTACCCGCCGAGGCCGGCGGTGAGGGCGGCGGCGTCGCTCTCGCGGGTGGGGTCGGTGAAGGACGTTTGCAGGCCGTAGAGGAACAGCCCGGCGCTGACGACGTACAGCGGGTTGCTGGTCCACAGGAAGCGCACGACCCCCCGGCCCGGCGCGGCGGCCGGGGCGGGCGGCGGAAGCTCGGACGACATGAGTGAACCCTCGGGGGCGCGGCGGACGGTGACGTGTCGGAGGCCGCACAGGAGGGACGACCGCGGGCGAGGGTCATTTCACCGGCGGCAGCACCAGCCCGGGCGTCTCCGGCTCCAAACTTCCCGGCGCCGGTCGTGAAGCCGGGGTGAGTGCCAGGCGGTCCCAGTCGCCCGTCCAGATGATGTCCGGGTCGCCCTGGGAGTTGCCGAGCTGGAGGTACGGAAGCGGCGGCAGCTTCGCCCCCTCCGGCGCGTGGAGGCGGACGACGCGGACGCGGGTGGTTTCGTTCGCCGCCTCCGCGGTGAAGCGGACTTCGTGCTTGAACACCTCGCCGTCGCGCTGCGCGATCGGTCGGCGGTGGCTGCTCACGGTCACGGTGCCGGCGTCGGCCGTGCGCGGGTCGGCGGCGAACTCCAGCTTCCACTCCTCGACGGTCACCGTCTTCCCGTCGCGGGCCGTGTGCGTGCCGGCCTGGTATCACACCCGGTCCTTCAGTTCGACCGCCGCGCCGAGGTGCAGCTGCTGCGTGACGGACGCCTTCATGCCGACGCGCAACGGCCGGCTCACGGCCGTGTACAGCTTGCGGTCGAACTCGACGAGCGGCCCGTGGACCGCCAGCGGCAGCGTGCGATGGACCGGCTCTGTCTGGTTCGGCGGGCGTACGAATTCGCGCTCGCCGAGCTTCGTGATTGAAACCGTAGCGGGGCTGCCGAGGTAGCCGGCGCGGAACTGAATCCAGCGCTCCCAGCCGTCGCCGATGGCGCGGGTGCGGTGGGAGTCGTACCACGTCTGCGAGAGGAGATTGTTCGGCGTCCGCGGCAGGTCGGCCGGGGCGAGTTGGAGCAGCCACCGCTCGGGGAGCGGGGCCGGCGGCTGGGCGGGCGCGAGCGCGGCGGCGAGGACGAGTGTAGCGAACACGGCGGACCCTCCGGGCGAGACACCCCGAAACTACCGCGAGGGCGGGCGGCGGTCGAGCGGCCGTGACAGTGGCGTTACCCGGCGTGGGGCCGGTTTCCAACCGGCCGGGTCGTATGACGGCCGGTTGGAAACCGGCCCCACGCTACGCCCCCGGCAGCGGGTACAGCTCGAACACCTCGTACCCCACCTCGACCATGCCGAGCGACTTGTACGTCGCCCGGGCGCGGTCGTTGCCGGGCTCCATGTACAGCCGCAAGCCGATCACCCCCGGCTCGGCCGCGGCCCGGGTCAGCACGTCCGCGAACAGTGCGCGGAAGACGCCGCCGCGCCGCGCGTCCGGCCGCACGTACACGCTCTGCACCCACCAGAACCAGCCGTTCCGCCAGTCGCTCCACTCGTACGTCAGCATCATCTGGCCGACCACCTCGCCGCCCATCTCGGCGACCGTGTACACGCCCTTCGCCGGGTCGGCCAGCGCCGCCCGCACGCCGGCCGCGAGCGTCGTGGGGTCGAGTTCCTTCCCCTCGCTCTCGCGGGCCAGCGCGGCGTTGAACTCGCACACGAGAGCGGCGTCGGCCGGGGTGGCGCGGCGGAGGGTGACGGTCACGGGCGGTCTCCGTCGGTGCGGGTGTAGACGCCGAGCAGGTTGGCCTCCGGGTAGCCGACCCCGGCCGACCGGAGCAGCCGCCATGCGAGCAGTTCCAGCACGTGCGCCGCCGGGAAGCGGTAGAGCGAACAGCAGTCGTCGAGGCGGGCGAACTCCGTCTCGCGGAAGCCGCCGGCGGCGAACTGCCGGCGCAGCGTCTCGCGCGTGTTCATCCGGTACGCGGTCGGGAACGTGTCCTTCACCTCGCCGCCCCACAGCCGCTCCTTCACCGGGTGGTGCAGGCCGAACGGCGTGAACCGCGACACCACGGTGATCGGCGAGAACAGGTTCACCGTGAACAGGATGACGCGCCCGCCGGGGCGGACGAGCCGGGCCAGCGCCGCGACCACGGCCGGCGGGTCGGTGACGTGCTCGGCCACCATCCGCAGCGTCGCCAGGTCGAACGAGCCGGTCGGGTGGTAGTCCTGGACGAACGCCTGCGTCCGCTCCGCGGCGTAGGGGTTGTCCAGCACGTTCGCGCTCGGATCGACCGCGGCCACGCGGCCGGCGCGGGCGGTCGTCGCTTCGGCGAGCCGCTGGTTGTGCGGGAACGGCGAGGCGCCGCCGCCGACGTCGAGCCAGGCGCAGCCGGGGAACACGGCGTTGGCGACGGCGGCCTCGTACACGTCGGCCGGCGGCGTGTAGCGGGCGCGGAAGCGGCGGCGGTGGTTGATGCCGGCCGAGGCCGGGTCGCCGTACTTGTCGCGGAAGTGGCGGGCGAGCGCGGCGGGGGTGGGGAGCACGCGGGCCGGCGGGAACGGCCCGGCGAGCCGAGCCCCGTCAGGGGCCGGGTGACTCATGCGCAGCGGACGACCTCCGATGGGGATCGAGGTGCGGACGCACCCGGCCCCTGACGGGGCTCGGCTCGCCGGCCGCAGTCAGCCGGCTTCGGCGGCGTTCGCGGCGGCGGGCGGCGGGGACAGCTCGTACACCTTCTCCAGCAGCTGCTTCATCGTCACCGGGCGGATCATCACCACCCCGCGCTTGTGGACCCGGGCGCGGTGCCGCAGGCTCTCCTGCTCCTCGTTCAGGATCAGGATGGCGCCCACGTCCACGCCCACCGTGTCCGCCTCCTTCAGCACCCGGCTGTACGCTTCCACCCCCTCCTCGCCGACGGTCCCGGCGTCCACGATGAGGGCGTGGTACGGCTGCTGCTGGAACCGCCGCAGCGGCTGACCCGGGTCGATCGACAGGAGCACCCGGTAACCGTGGGCCTTGAACTTCTCGCGGAACGCGTCCTGGAGCTTGGCATTCCCCTCGACCACGAACAGCGTGTGCGGCCCGTCGGCCGTGCGCGACCGGACCGCGAGCACGGACCCGATCCCCAGCCTCGCCCGACACTCCTGGATGCCGTTCACCAACTCGGCCGGCGTCTGGTAGCGGCGGATCGGGTCGAACGCGACCATCTTGGCGATGACCCGTTGCAGGTCCGCCGGCAGGCCGTGGGCGGGGCCGCCGTTGGCGAGCGTGTCCTCGACCTGCTGGTAGCGGCGGGCCGCCATCCGGGCCTGCTTGTCCTTCGTCACCGGCATCAGCGGCTCGCCCGTCACCATCTCGTACAGCACGGTGCCGAGGAAATAAATGTCGCTCCGCACGTCGCCCGGCTTGATCGCCGTCGCCTTCTCGAGCCCGGCGTAGTCCACCGTCCGGTCGACGGCCACGTCGTCGTCCTTGTCCGTCTGCTTCTGGAGGGTGACCGAGCCGCCCATGGTGCTGATCTCGGCGAGCCCGAAGTCCACCAGCTTGGCGACCCCCTGCGACGCGATCAGGATGTTGGTCGGCTTGATGTCGCGGTGGGTCAGCCCCTTGGCGTAGGCGCCGCCGAGACCGGCGGCGCACTCCTCCATGATCCGCAGCGCCTCATCGACGCCGATCTTCTTGCGGATCGAGATCAGGTCGCGGAGGTTGCCGCCCTCCACGAACTCCATGACGAGGTAGTACTGGCCGGTCTTGGCGTCCTGGCCGACGGCGAGCATGCTGACGACGTTCTGGTGGCGGAGCGTCATCCCGAGCTTACCTTCGCGGATGAACAGCTCGACCTTCTGCTTGTCCATCGTCCACTTGTTGCGGAGCACCTTGACGGCCACGACCTGGCCGGTGCGCGGCTCGTCGCCGCGGTACACCCGGCCGAAGCTGCCGGACGCGATCTTGTACAGGAGGCGGTAGCCGCCGAGGTAGTAGCCGTCGGTGTCGCCCTTGCGGACCTTGCCGCCCTGCCACGGGGTGAGGACGCCCTTCCGCTCCATGAGGCGGATCATGTCCTCGCCGGGGGCGGCGGGGTCGTCGAGTTCGGCGAGCAACTCGCGGACCTGGGCCTCGTTGGCCAGGTTGAGCTTCACCGCGAACTGGCCGATCCCGGAGGCGTCGAAGGAGGTGGGCATTCCCGGGGCCGTCGGTTGGGGGAACGTCGGTGGTCTCCCCCACCTTACCAGCGCCGCGGGGGCGGGGCAACGCGGCCAGCCCGAGGCGAGCCGACCGCCGTGAGGCGGCGGGTGGCGCCACCCGCCGCCTCACGGCGGTCGGCTCGCCTCCGTCACCGCCCCACGCCCTCGGTCGACACCTGCGCCCGCGTGAAGTCCAGGTAGGTGAGGTACAGCAGCGCCCCGAGCACGGCGTAGCACGTCGCGGTGCCGGGCATCGACGGCGAGAACATCTTCACCGCGCTGCCGGCGAACTTGTTCAGCCGCACCCGCAGGCCGCGCAGGTCCACGGAGTACAGCTCGTCGAGCACGAGGTGGGAGAGGAACCCGGCCATGACGCCGAACCCCAACAGGAGGCGAGTCGGCCGGTGGTCGGAGTGGTAGCCAAGGTAGACGAGCAGCCCGGCGACGAGCATCGCGGGGACGCTGTGGAACATGCCGCGGTGAACGGTCAGCCGCTTGAACACGGCCCGCACCCAGTAGCGGATGAGGACGTACCCGAACAGCAGGCACGCCAGCACGCCCTCGCGGGAGAGCCCCATCTGGACGAGCCGCGGGATCATCACGAGCGGGATCATGACGGCGGCGAGCGCGAACAGCTCGCGGACCGGCACGCCGCTGTCGCTGTCGAGGTCCGGGAGCATGCCGCCGACGGCGGTGAGGGCGGCGGCGAGGATGGCGGTTTCGACGGGGAACCCGAACGGCTGCACCGCCGCCGCCCCGACGCCGACGCCGAGGAGGCTCGAAACGGTGATGTGGGTGCGGAAGTCCGCCATGCTCGATAGGGTGGTCGGCCCGGCGGGCGGCGTCAAGGCCAACGCCGCCGCGCCTCACGCCTCCGGCGGGTCGATCACGACCAGCCGCAGGAGCCGCGGCGCGGGGGTCCGTCACTCTCGAAGCCAGCGTGTCATGCGAGGGTACGGGGGCACCCCCGCGAGCCGTGCGTCGGCGCCGACGAGGGTCATGCCGGCTCGCGCCAGCCCGAACGCGCCGGGGTAGACCCCGCAGCCGAACGACGTGATGAGGCCCGCCGAGTGGCCCCGGTAGCCGCCGTCGTGGAACAGCACCGTCGGGGGCAGCCTCAGGTGGACCGTCGCGGCGTACGCCCACGCCGTCGCCTCCACCTCACCCGCGTGGGGCGCCTCGACGGGCGCCTCGAGCGCGTCGCTCAGCACCGGCCGCAGCGACTCCGGCGTCACCGCGATGTGCCCGGCCTCGTGAAGCAGATCGCCGGGCCAGCGCAGCGCGGCCCGGTCGTAGACGAGGGTGCCGCTCACGAGTCGGATGCCGGGAAGTACCGAGTCGACCGGGACCGGCCCTTCAGCCGCCGGAATCCGGATGTCGTCCAGAAAGGCGAGAATGGCGTCGAGAATCTCCATCGCGCCCGGATCCTCCGCCCCCCCGGCCGAACGACCAAGCTCAGCAGCGGCGGGGCACCGGTGAGCTTGAAGTCCCAGAAACGAATCATGCCCCCGCCGTCTGCTGCAGCACCTGGTTCGGCCTCTTCGCAGTTCGCAATCACGCTACCTGTTTCGAGCATCCATTCTATGAACCCAGCACTTGTCGGACCTTCCTCGCTAACGATTGCGGGGAGTACGGTTTCTGCATGAAGGCGACTTCTGCTTCCAGAATGCCATGCCTGACCACCGAGTCGGCTGTATAACCGCTGGTGAAGAGTACCTTAATGTGTGGGAACCGTGCCTTGACAGCTTCCGCCAACTCCCCACCGCCCATACCCGGCATCACAACGTCTGTCACCAACAGGTCGATGGTCTCTTGGTGGTTCTCAATCGCCCGCAGCGCCTTTCTTCCGTCGCTCGCCGCCAGCACTTTGTACCCCTGCATCTGCAAGACGAGCAGGGCCAGCCCGCGAACCCCGTCCTCATCCTCGACCAGCAAGATCGTTTCGGTTCCACGCACGTCACCCCCCGCCAAAGCCGGTTTGGCGGTGTCTGCGTGCTCCTTGATGGCAGGGAAATAGAGTTTGAACGTCGTTCCCTGGCTGAGTTCGCTGTAGACCTCGATGTGACCGCCACTCTGCTTGACGATGCCGTGGACCACGGACAGCCCAAGTCCGGTTCCCTTGTCCACTTCTTTCGTCGTGAAGAACGGCTCGAAGATGCGGGCCTTAATTTCCGGCGTCATGCCAGTGCCGGAGTCGGTGACGGCCAGCATGACGTACTTGCCTGCCCGCACTTCACTGTGCGTTTGGGCATAATGCTCATCCAAATCCACGTTCTTGGTTTCGAGAGTTAGCTTTCCGCCCTTTGGCATGGCATCACGGGCGTTGACCAAGAGATTCATCAAGACCTGATCCAACAGGCCGGGATCAACCTTGACGCGACTGATGAGCGGGTCGAGCACGGCCGTGAGCAAGATATTCTCGCCGATGAGTCGCCGCAGCATCTTTTCCGCTTCGCGCACCACTTCATTCAGTTCCACCACCTTCGGCTCCAAGACAGTCTTGCGGCTGAAGGCGAGCAGTTGCCGGGTGAGCGAGGCGGCACGTGCCCCAGCTTCGCTAATGGCCTTGACCGACTCTCGCATCGGGTCGGTCGCTACCAGCTTAGAGAGGATGATTTCGCTGTAGCCTGAGATGATGGTCAGGAGATTGTTGAAGTCGTGGGCCACCCCGCCCGCCAACTGCCCCACGGCCTCCATCTTCTGCGACTGATGGAATGCCTCCTCCAAACTCCGACGCTCCGTTACGTCGGCCTGCACGCCGACGAAGTGCGTCAGTTTATGCTGCGCGTCCCGCACGGGGGTTAGGAACAAGGCGTTCCAGAACTTTGTCCCGTCTTTTCGGTAGTTGAGCATTTCCACCGAACACTCCCGCCCTTCCCGGATCGCCTCCCGGATGTCGGCCACGGTTTCCCGATCCGTTTCCTTGCCTTGGAGAAATCGGCAGTTCCGCCCCATGACCTCATCGGCCGGGTATCCCGTAATGCGCTCAAAACCACGACTGGCATAGATGATCGGGTTGTCCGGTTGGTTCGGATCGGTAATCACGATACCTTGAGAAAGTGCCTGAATCGCACGATCCCTCAACCGCAGCGATTCCACGGCTTGATGCCGCCCGGTGTCGTCGATGCACACCCCGACCCATTCCACGACCTCACCCTGCGGGTTGAAAGTCGGGATCCCCCGCATGATGAAGTTCCGCCACGCTCCGTCCGCATGTCGCACGCGGTAGGAGGTGTGAAACGGGGTATTCGTAGCGAGTGATTCTTTCCATTCGGCGAGGACTTGGTTTTGGTCGTCGGGGTGAACCGCCTTAATCCACCCCAAGCCCTCGACCTCTTCTGCCGGCAGGCCAGTGAAATCCGCCCAACCCGGGGTGGCTTGCATGTTGTCCCCGGCAGGGTTCGTAGACCAGACAATTTGCGAGAAGGCCTGAATCAGCGTCGCATTCCGGGCATGGGCTTGCTGCCTTAGGATCACTTCCTTCTGCAATTCCTCGTTGGCCGTCCTCAATTCAGCCGTTCGTTCCAGCACCAGAATTTCCGTCGCATCGTGCACTTCCTGGAATGCTTGCTCGACCAACTTCTGGTTGGTCATATCCCGCAGGATTTTGGAGTAGCCGGTGTGGCTTCCCTTGACGTCGTAGGATGGCGTCACGATCCCCACGGCCCAGAATCTTCTGCCCCCCTTGCGGAGATGCCACCGCAGGTTCTCCGCGCGGCCCGTCTCCCGCGCCCCCGAAAGTTCCTTGTCGGGCACTCCGTTCCGGATGTCGTCGGGAGTGAAAATCACCATGAACGGCTGGCCGAGAATTTCGGCCTCTTCGTAGCCCAGCGTGCGCTCGGCAGCAATGTTCCAGCTGGTGACGCACCCGTCGAGGTCCATCGTGAAGATGGCATAGTCCGTGATGTTCTTCACCAGGGACGTGAAGCGAGTTTCAATCTCATTCCGCTCCTCTTCGGCCCGCCTGCGCTCGGTGATGTCCTCGATGGCGAGAAGGATCAATTCGGAGTGATTGCCCTCCCGGTAAAAGCGCCGGGCGTTGAGCAGCATGACCTTCCGTCCGATGGCGTTAAACCGGTGTTCAACCTCGAAACCATCGAACGACCGATTCAGCGGCAGGATCTCCTCGAGGAGCTTTCGCAACAGGGGAATGTCCCACTGGCCGTTGCCCAGTTGGTAGATCAGCCTGTCTTCGGTTTCCTCCGGCGAAGCCCGAAAGGTCTGGTAGAAGGAGCGGTTCACGGACCTCACCCGGAGATCGCTGCCGAGAACCACCAGCGGTTCCCGCATTGTCTCGATCACCCCCTCGGCGTAGGCCAAGGCGTCCTTCAGAGCGATATCGTTCTGCTTTTGGGACGTGCGATCCCGCATGAGCTTGGCGAAGCCCCGGAGCTTTCTCCCGTCGTCCCACAATGGGGTGATGGTCCCGCCCGACCAGAAGAGGCTGCCATCTTTGCGGACATGCCAGCGTTCGTCATCGCCGCGGCCCGTTTCGACCGCCTTCGCCATCTCCCGCGCCAACACGCCGTCCTGATTGTTTTCCGGTGTGCAAAAGAGGGCACAAGGTTGACCGAGAATCTCGTCCTCCGAGTAACCCAAGAGTCTTTCGGCCCCCGGATTCCAGGTTTGCACCCGCCCCTCCGGGTCCAGGATGAAGATGGCGTAGTCCTTGACGTTCTCGACCAGAAGGCGGAAGAGTTCGCCGTCCGTCGCCACTTGAGTCTTCTGCTGATGGGGCATGTTGCAACCTATCCCTTCCGCGAAATTAATGTGCCGGGCCAGAGCAGAGCTTGGAACCGGGCAGGCTCGGGAAGGAACTACCCCAGCTCCGCTTATCGCAGCATTCTCGCAGCGAGTCGTATGCTCACAACCCAAACCCTCTGCCGCCGAACTCGGTATTAGCCTGCGAGGCCCGCAGCCTATCACGGGAGCCTCGCCCGCCCCCGCACGCTGGGGCAAGCCCCAGCGTAGCGACCCGCCCGCGGCGTGTCAAAAACATTGCGAGCCGACATTGCGAGGGCGGCGGGTTCACGCCGGCGGCGAATCGCGGCCGGGCGGAACCCGGTGGCCCTCTTCTGCTCGGGGCTTCCGCCGCCGAACGACACAGCTCACCTGCCCGGCGG
>Ga0209181_10008893_pt1 | contig 13361 bp, 11 predicted proteins | sample MAT05_FD_187208 | JGI IMG/M metagenome (GOLD analysis project Ga0209181, IMG submission 187208) | Freshwater microbial communities from Lake Fryxell liftoff mats and glacier meltwater in Antarctica - MAT-05 (SPAdes) (version 2) | ecosystem: Environmental > Aquatic > Freshwater > Ice > Liftoff... | reverse complement strand
TGACAAGACCGAGGCCGTTCCCGGCGCCAACACCGCGCGCGCGCCCGGCGGCACGGGCGCCGAGGGCTCTTGCAGCCAGGACAGCGACTGCGCCGCAGGCGCCTTCTGCGCCGGCCTAGTTACCGGCGAGGGCCATTGCGGCTGCTTGCACAGCGGTTGGCGGCGCGCGACCGAGGACGACTCCAGCAAGGCCACCTCGTCGAGCGTCTTCGACTTCAACGGCGATGGCGCAGCCGAGGTCGCCTACAACGACGAGTGCTACTTCCGCATCTTCGACGGCGCGAGCGGCGCCATTCACCTGGCGATTCCGTCGCTCAGCCGCACGGTGCTGGAAAACCCGGCCATCGCCGACGTCGACAACGACGGCAACGCCGAGATTGTGACCGTCACCAACAGTGACGTGCTGCAGTGCGGCGAAACCACGCTCACGCGCTTCCCGGCCCCGACTGATGGCCCCGCTACCGTTGGTCGCGCCGATCTGCCGAACGGCATCGAGGTCTGGGGCGAAGCCAGCGACGCCTGGGTGTCGGCGCGCCGCGTCTGGAACCAGCAGGCCTACCACGTGACCAACGTCACCGAGGCGGGCGCACTGCCGCGGCACGAGCCCGAAAACTACAAGCCCTATGGCGGTCGGCAGTACAACACCTACCGCTCGCAGCCGCGCGTCTATGGCGTGGCGCCGGACTTGACGCTGACGGCCATCGAAGTCTCGTCGCCCGACGTCTCCTGCGGCGTACTGAGCGAAATCATCGACGTCACCGTCGAGGTCAAAAATGAAGGCGATCTGCGCGTGGGGCCCGGCGTCACGCTGGCGTTCTTTGGCGAATGGGCCTCGCCAATCGTGCCCGGGCCGCTCGTCGACGAAAACGGCGATCCTTTGACCATCACCCTCACCCAAAGCCTCGAGCCCGGCGCCTCCGTGCTGCTCAGTGTGCGCTTTGACGCGCAGGATGCGCCCTCCGGTGAGCTGCCCAGCTTCGTCAGCGCCACCATCGACTCGCTCAACGCCGAACGCGAGTGCGACGAAACCGACAACTCCATCGACACCGCCGTCGAACCGAGCGAAAGCCTGGCCGATCTGCGGCTCGAATTCGTCGGCACGCCCAACTGCGCGCAAGCGCGCGTGCGCGTCACCAACGACGGCTCGGCCACAGCCACCGACGTGAAGGTCACCATCTACGCAGGCAACCCCGCCCAGGGCGGCACGCCACTCGCCACCGTCACCGTCGCCTCAGCCCTCGAGCCCGGCCAGTTCAAAGAAAAGAACGTCGACCTCGGCACCCTTGAACGCTCCGTGGTGCTGTTCGGCATCGCGGACCCCAACGACACTATCGAAGAGTGCAACAGCCAGAACAACGTAGCCGCAGGCCCCGGACTCGACTGCGGAACCGTGGTGCACTGAGGTCGCGCACGCGGACGCCGCGTACTGAGGTCGCGCACGCGGACGCCGCGTACTGAGGTCGCGCACGCGGACGCCGCGTACTGAGGTCGCGCACGGACCTAGCGCACCGACGGGGTACACATTGGTTGGCGAGTGCCACCGGAATGGCTTACGGAGGCGCGCAGACCGCGGCCAGGTGCGACACTCACCCACTCGGCACGAATCCAGCTGAATTTTGGCGCGATAGCGATCGCCTTGAACCCATCGGCAGCTTGATGTCGGTTGGCGGCCTATGGTCAAGCGTAAAGTTCTTCGGGGAGTGGTGGTTTTGGCGGCAACTGCAGCAGCGGCACTGACCGCGTGCGGCGACAACGGTGAGACCGACGCTGGAGGCGGCAATGGCGGCGAAGGCAGCGACAGCGACGGCGACAGCGACGCCGGCAACAGTGGCGGCCGCTCGAGCGGCGGCCAGGCCAGCACGGGCGGCAGCGGCGACGACGGTGGCAACGGTGGCAACGGTGGGCAAGGCGGAGCGCCTCAAGTGGAGCCGCCCACGGCGGCCGAGCTGGTCGCGATGTATTGCGCGCCGCTCGTCGATGACGGCAACGACCCCGTCTACACGATCATCGAAGGTGACGACCAGGTGAACAGCTACGGCGAACTCTACATCGGCGAGCCGACTGCGTACGTAACCTACGGTGACGAAGACTCCGTCTCGATCGTAAGCGACAATTCGGAAGGCATTCAACCGCCTGTGCAGGCTTGCTACGTGGCAGGGCCTGGCGATGACTTCGTCTATCTTTTTGGCTACGCTGCCGGCACGAACAGCGCGAACGATTCCGGCTCGGTCGTGGCTCTCACCGTCGCAGGCGGCAAGGGAGCGGATACGCTCTCCTACGAAGTTCAAAGCTACGGCGAAGGTTCCACGCCTGCCTACAGCGACTACCGTCCGCCCTTCGTCTTCAAGGACTACGAGGCTGGGGTCGACAGCGTTTCGATCGACGGGGGCAATGCATTCATCGACACCACGGCGGGCGACAATGGCGTGGTCGTCTACGAGACGAACTTCACCTCCAGCACCCTCGTCGCCAATTTCTCCAACACGCAGTACGTGGTCGTCGTCGACGCAACCGACGGCCAGATCTGGCTCGCCCAGAACAACGAGGGCACTGCTTACAATTGGCTCATCGGCACCCTCCAAGGTGACTCAGTCGACCCCGACGACGTGACCGTCACCGTCGTGCCCCCCCCGGTCTGAGCAGTCACCCTCTCAGCTGCCGCGCATCAACTGAGCGAGGGGAACGTGGTGCCGGTCCACCGGTACCACTCCCTCGTTGCGCGGCGCGATCGGGATGCTGACCGAAAGCCGCGGCCCCTCGGGATTGCTGGCTTGATGAAAGACCCCGGGCGGCATGTAGAGCACGCTGCCCGGCGTCAGCGTGGCTTCGAAGTTCACCTGCAAGTGCTCACGCGTCTCTTCCTCGGTCAGCGCCTTCTTCGCGTGAGTGCCCGAAAAGACGCGCCACGAAGTCGAGCCGACGACTTGCAGGTAGATTTTGTGCTGCGGCTCGTCTTTGTGGGCGCGGTACCCCGTCGAACCTTTGCGCGGCGAGACGTAGAGGTGCACGTCGGCGGCAAAATCGGGAAAGTGCGCCTCGATGTCGGCCACCAACTCGGCCACGCGCGGCGTGATGTGCGTCATGTTGTGCATGACGAAGCTGTGACCCTGGACGAGCAACTCGTGAAGCGCGCTCTTCTTCAGGAACTCCGGCGCCCAGCTCGGGCCGGCCTGGCGGTGGTAGAGCGCATCGTGGGGCAGCTTGCTGCCGGTCGGGGCAATCACCGACAACCTGGTGAGCGTGGCGCAGCCGTCGTTGAGCCGCGTTTCGACTTCTTCGAGGCTCAGCAAGCCCCCCAGCGGGTTGCCCTGCTTGGCGACGAGCACGACGCTCTTCTTGCCCCAGTACTTTTCTTTCAGCTCCTGCAAGAGCAGCGGCCCGAGCGCAGTTTGGAGCTTCATGGTTGGGCTTCGTTTTCTGGAACGCCGAGCTCTTGGACCTCCGCCACCGTCACATTGCAAGCCAGCGAAATGCGCGGGCGAGTGCCCTTGTACGGATTGACGAAGTGGTAGAGCCAAGAAGGAAAGAGCAGCATGAGCCCAGTGCGCGGCGCGATAGACAGCGTGTCGGCCGGGCTCACGCCGGGAGTTTGGAACATCTCGGGACGACCGCGCGGGTCCAGCAGCTCGAGCACTCCCGAGGTGCGCTTCTCGCCGGGCGCGGGTGGCTCGGCGTCACCTGCGTCGGGGTAGTAGACCAACGCGAAGTTGCTGGACGGATGCACGTGCGGCTTGGCGTAGTCGCCAGCTCGGCTGACGTTGGCCCAACCCTCGATCTGAAACACCGACCGGAACATGGCGGGCTCGCGAGCCAGCCGCTCGGCCACGTAACCGTGGACGAAATCCTGCACGAGCGAGGCGAAAACGGTGATGGCCGGATCCTGCCACTTGAACAACTCGGATTTGGAGTGCCAGCTGCCCACGTTGCTGCGCGTGAGACCTGCTGCCGTTTTCTCTTTGTCCAGGCACAGCTGGACTAAGCGGCGATTCACGTCGTCGAGCCCCGCGTACACGCGCTTGAACACGTGCGTCGGAAAGATCTCGAGCCGCTCTTCGGTGAACTCGATGGCAGGGGGCGCGGGCATCGCGCCGAAACTAGTGCAGGCCCGACAGTGCCGAAAGAGGGCGCCGCGGACCCGGGGCGAACCCGCGCCCGGCGGAACAGCCGAATGATCGCGACTCCAGAGTCAGAGTCACGCGCTCGCGCCCGACCCCATGCGCCGCGACCCCTTGCTCCTGCGGCGCGCGTCATTGCCGAAACCGCTCCTTTGGTCCAAGGCAGCGCTTCATGCGCTCGGGACGAATGCGCGCCGCCAGCTCGGGCGCGCAAGCTTTCCGCCGACCATTCGCGCGCCTCGAACGCGCCCGACCCATGCCGCTTTGCTGCAGAAAATGAGCATTGATCTGCTGCTCCCAGTTGCCCGGCTGCGGGTAGGCCAGCACGGGCTTTTGCAGGGCCAACGCCTCGCCGACGACCTGGTTGCCCGCGCTCGAGATCAGCGCGCGAGCCCTAGCCAAGTCCTCGACGAACCGAACCGGCTCGATGTCGAAGAATTCGAGGTTACCCGAGCGCCCGAGCGCGCCGTGACCGTAGACGTGCACCGTCCGCCCCCACGAGCGCAGGCTGTCCAGCACACGACGCGGCGCCCGGCGCCGCACATAGGCGACGAAATGCGCGCCGCTCTCGGACGCAGCCTCCCGGATCTCACGCCGCAAGAGAACGCCAGCGGGCGTGACCTCCACCGGCTGAGCCTTGAGCGACGGAAAGAAGAAGGCCGAAACGATCGTGCGCTTCTGACCCGAGCAAAACAGCCGCACCCGCTTGGGCCAGCAGCTCGGCGCGCAGCCGCAGCTCGGGCCGCAGGCTCGACAAATCATACGCGACCAAGAAGTGTTGGTGGTCGACCGATCTGTGCGGCACCCCCGCTTGCCGCGCAGCACGTGGCAAAAGCGGCTCGAAATCGCTGATCACCAGATCCGCGCCTGCCCTTTCGAGTTCCCGCGACCATCGCAGGACGCCCTCGGGCAAGCGCGCCAAGTAGGGCGCCGCGAATAGAGCCGTGGCCGTGTGGTCCAGCCGCCCCATATGACCCTGCGGACTCAGCTTCGTCGCGGCGCCCAGAGACCAGATGTAGTGCTCTAGCTCTGGCAATCGGCAACCAGAGTGCACGATGAGCTTCTCGCTCGGTTCACCGTAGCGGGCCACGAGTGCTTTCAGTAGCGACTTGTATTCCTCGCCCACGTTCAACTGCAGCCGAATCTCGCCGGGCTTGTGGCCTCAAAGTCGGCGTACGGCGAAGGCGAGCAGCTGTTTGCCATGAAAAAAGTCGAGCAGATCGCCAGCTGGCGGACGATGTCGTTCTGGAAGGCAGATTTCCCGTTCCGTCGGCGTTCACGCCGAACTCGGCGCTCGCGAGCTTCACGCCGCGATACGGAAGAGGTCCCGTCAAAAGGGCGAGCGATTGGGTCGCAACGTCTTCGCTGTCTCCGGCCATGCAAGTTAGCGCTCCGCATTCATTCGAATGGCGAGTTTCAACCGCAGCAGGCGCCCCAAAGCACCACGCCGATGCTGCCCGAGGCAATGCCCCAAACCAGCGTGCGGACGACCGGTGTGCCAAGCACGTAGATGGGCAAATAGATGGCGCGCGCTGCCAGGTAGACCAACGCGCCGTAGCTGGTGAGCTGATTGGTTTGTGAGGTTGCGAGCGCCAAGAGCACGGCCGCTGCGAACAAAGGAAACGTCTCCTGAAAGTTCTTCGACGCACGCTCGAGGCGGGCGGCCACGCCCTGAGCCTGGCGACCGTCGTCGCGTGCGCTGAGGTTGAAGGCAACTCCAAGCTGCTGCGTCATGCCGGCGCTCTGCAAGAGGATGTGCACGATTCCCAGAAGCACAGCTCCGACCAGAGCAAGCGGTTCGAATTGGATTGGGTTCACCATGCCTCGACCCTAGCGGGACGCCTTCCTGAAGACACGCACTCAAAGCTCGCGCTCGGTCGCATGGTTCCGCTTCAGCCGCCTTTCGAGCTGTTTCGAGGTCGCGAAGGCGAGCGGCATCGCGACGAGCAGCACAATCCCCATTGCGGACGTTACTCGCCAGCCCCGCGCGTTAAGTCGACCCCCCTTCCGCATGGACCTCGACGACGGCGTGGTGATCAACTCCGCCGCCTTGTGGCCACTGCGTGACCCGCAGTGGAAGGACGTGAAGGTTGCGGATGAGGACGCTGCGGCTGATCGGAGCAAGATTGAGTCGAAAGCGACATGAGGACCGGAGCGCAGAGCACAACCCTCCAATTTGCGGGCCGCCGGCAACAGGACCAAGATGCCGACACCTGAGGTGATAGCCATGAGTGATCCCATCCATACCGGAACCACTTCACTGCATGTGCCGCTCGACAAGCCGCCTGCTGCGTTTTCCATCACGGTGCGCAAGTTGCTGGGTAAAGTCCACGCGGGGGAAGTGCGAGTGCCGCCGTTCCAGCGTCCCTTGCGTTGGAGCGCGGCGGACGTGGTGAAGCTCTTTGACAGCATCCTGAAGGGGTACCCTGTTGGCTCACTCCTGTTCTGGAAGCAGCAGCTTCCAGCTGATCCCACACTATTGATTGGCAATGCGCTGCTGAACGTCCCCGAAACGACGGAGGGCTGGTACATCGTCGATGGACAGCAGAGGACTACCGCTCTTGCTGCCGCCCTCCTGGAACTCGATCATCGTGGGAAGACGACCTGGTCGCTCCGCTATGATCCCAAAACGAACGAGTTCCTTCATGGTCCGGCCGATCCTTTGCTCGCGCGCAGGCAGGTTCCTCTACCAGCTCTGGGTGATTTGCGGCGACTGAGTCGGTGGCTGCGCGATTGTGACTTGGACGACGCAGCCCAAAGCCGCCTCGAAGAGGTGCAGCAACGCCTGCTTGACTATGAGCTGCCCGCCTACCTGATGGAGACGGACGATGGTGAAGCGCTGCGAGGAGTTTTCGCTCGGCTAAATAGCACCGGTGTGCGTATGCGTGCCGATGAAGTTTTCGAGGCTTTGCTCGGAACCAGTGGGAAGAGACAAGAGTCCAAGCGCGACCTTGCTGCTTTGCAGCGGGCCTGCGATCTTGAAAACTTTGGTCAGCTTCCTCGATCAGAGGTGCTCAAGGCCCTGCTTGCCATGAGCGGTGTCGATCCGACACGACGGTTCGAGGACCTTGGCGAACAAGCCGCAGCACACTTGGCGCCCCAGGAGGAGGCGACGGAGGCGTTGGCAAGGACTGTTGCTTTCCTCCAGGCACCCGTAGATGCGCAGGAACCCGGCGCAGGCATCCCGGCCTATGCGTTTTTGCCCTATCCCATCGCATTCGTGATTCTTGCGAGCTGGTTTCGACGCTTCCCTGAACCGGATGCCGCCACCCGGAGGAGCCTTGCTCGATGGTTGTGGCGCGGCGTAGCCGGTGGAGTTCACCAGCGCGCGGCTGTCTCTGCTTTGCGTGCGCAGCTGCGTTACATTGACGACGACATGCAGTCTTCTCTACGGCGTCTGCTCGATGCAGTGGGTTCTCCGCGTACCTCGGAATGGGTGCTCGACTCGTTCCACGCGCGCCATGCGGCGAGTCGTGTGGAGATGCTGATGCTCTTGGAGCGGCAGCCGCGCGACCGCCTGGGTCCCGTCTCTTGGGAAGCGTTGGTTTCATCAGGTGAACGCATCTCTCGGGAAATCATTCGTAGCCACGATTTTCGCAAACTGCCGGATGTTGATCAAAAACTGGCAACAACAGCTGCCAATCGGGTGCTTCTTGATGCACGGCACACGGGCCTTGGAGCAGAGTTCAAATCCTGGTCATGGGCAAAGGATGAGGTGGCACTTGAGAGTCACTTGATCGATCAAACTAGTCTGAATTTGCTCACCAAGGATGATCTAGGACAGTTCCTGAAGCACAGGGCGTCTCGTGTACGCGTCGAGACGGGTGCCTTCTTGAGTCGTCGTGCGGGAGTTGGTGAACCGCTGCTGCTGCCCCTGGAAAGTTATCTGGACTCTGCTGAAGGAGCAGAATGAAAAGGAAACTTCGTGTCCGGCTTCCGGGTCACCAGGTGGGAACGTTGGAACAAGAACTGGACGGACGCGTTCATTGGTATCCAGAGGCCGCCTGGGAGCGCGCAGGGCAGCGACCTCGTCTCGGTGTCGACTTTCTACGAGAACCTGGTCCGCGACGGTCGGAAAGGGGTCTGTTGCCCTGGTTCGAAAATCTTCTACCAGAAGAGGGCGGCGAGCTGCGGCGCAGGCTTTGTGCGCTTTTCGATTTGCGCGAGGGACAATCCTTTCTGCTGCTCAAAGCTTTGGGAACCGACCTTCCCGGTGCTGTCGAACTGATTGGCGACGAAGATAAAGATGAGCAATTGTCCACCACATTATCGGTGGACAATGATGCAGCACATCCAGAAATGGCAGGACATTTCTCCTCGCTCGCCGGCATGCAACTGAAGTTCACCATGTCGATGCTCAACGAGAGATTGAGCCTGCCCGCTCAAAGTGGGGCCGAACAATGGATCGTGAAGCTCCCCGGCGAACAGTACACCGACTTGCCGAAAGTCGAGGCAGTGACGATGTCCTGGGCACGCGCTGCGGGCTTTAACGTGCCGGATCATCGTGTCGTGAACGTCGATCAGTTGACGGGCCTACCGTCATCTTGGATTGGGGATCTCACCGAGGTCTTCGCCGTCCGCAGATTTGATCGCAGGGCCGATGGAAGCAAGGTTCACCAAGAGGACTTCTGCCAGGCACTTGGTCTTCCGCCTCGTCACCGTTTTGGCGAAACGAATCCCCGCATCTCATTCGACGGCATTCTCCGGTTTGTCGTGGATGTCAGTGGAGAGGGGCAGGGACGTGAGTTCGCGCGCCGCCTAGGATTTATGCTCGCCTGCGGCAACGACGACGCTCACCTCAAGAACTGGAGTTTCATTTGGGGTGAAGGCAGCCACCCTACGCTGTCTCCCTGCTACGATCTCGTGTCGACTGTCGCGTGGCCGAGGCTTGGCTGGAGCGAGCGACGAGGCCCTACGCTTGCTTTGAGGTTGGGTGGTGCTCGACACTTCGCTGAGGTCGGAGAGGCGGTACTCAAAGCATTCAGCAAACGCAGCCAACAGACATGGGCCGGCGAAGAGGTCACCAACGGGGTGCTGAGGGCCAAGACGTCTTGGCCGCAGGTGTGCGCGGACGCTCCCAGCGCCATGCACACAGCACTCAGCACTCACTGGCAGCGGGTTCCTCTGTTGAAAGCCTTGGGAATGGGGGAATGATTCGTTTTCCAGGGGCGCGGGCAGGTAGCCTGGCCGCTGAGGCGGCGCCTTGCGAGGCAGCCCGTAGGACCGCAGGCTAGGACGATGAGTCGTCCCGGAACCTCCGCAGTCTTGTCCCTCGTCCTCCCTGGAGTCGGGCAGATTTACAACGGCGAGTTCTTGCGGGGCATCTTCTGGCTCGTGATCACGCCTGGCTTTTGGATCGGAACCGGCGGAACACTCGGCTGGGTCTGCCACCTGATCGCCGCCTTCACGGCCTACAAGCGCGCCCAGAAGAAGGAAGCGCAGGGTTCGGTCTGATGCGTGGCGCTCTGCAAAGAAAACGCGTTCACAGAATTGGCACGTGGAGTTGCTAGGGAACAACTGCGCCCCCTGCGCCCCGTGTTGTCGGTCCCCTCACTCCACCGTAACGGTCTTGGCAAGGTTGCGCGGCTGGTCCACGTCCGTGCCCTTCAAGTCGGCAATGTAGTAGGCGAGCAACTGCAGCGGGATGCAGGTCAGGAGCGGCTGGACCCAGTCGGCCACTTCAGGCACGAACAGGCGATCGTCGGCTACTTCGGCGGCACGAGGATCGCCTTCAGTGAGCACGGCAATGATCTTGCCTTCACGAGCGCGCACGGCTTGAAGGTTGCTGAGCGTCTTGTCGTAGTTGCCGTCGCGCGGCATGATGACCACGACGGGCATTTTGTCGTCGATAAGCGCGATCGGGCCGTGCTTCATCTCGCCGGCTGCGTAGCCCTCGGCGTGGGCGTAGCTGATCTCCTTGAGCTTGAGCGCGCCCTCGAGCGCAATCGGGAAACCCAGGCCGCGGCCCAAGAACAACATGTGCTGCGCCTGATGCCACTTGCGCGCCACCACGGTGACCTCGTCGGCTCGATCGAGAATCTTGCGCAAATCGCTCGGTACCTGGATCAAAGCTTGCAAGATCTCACGCGCAGCCTCTTTCTTCAGGCTGCGACGCTTGCGCCCCAACGCCACGGCCAGCATCAGCATGGCGGCCAGCTGCGTGGTGAAGGCCTTGGTCGATGCGACGCCGATTTCGGGGCCGGCGTGCGTGTAAAGGGTGCCGTCAGAAGCGCGCGGAATCGCGCTTTCGACCACATTGGACAGGGCCAACACAGTCGCGCCTTGGCGCTTGGCTTCGAGCAGCGCGGCCAGGGTGTCTGCCGTCTCGCCCGATTGACTGACCGCCACCACCAGATCGTCAGCTGAAAAGACGGGATCGCGGTAGCGCACTTCGCTCGCCAACTCGCACTGCGCGGGGACGCGCGCGAGCTGCTCGATCCAATGCCGACCCGCCAAGCTGGCGTGGTAGCTGGTGCCACAAGCGACGAAGTAAACGCGCTTGATGCGACGTGCGACTTCCTCCGTCACGCCGATTTCGCTCATGACGAGATCACCCTCTTCGAGGTTGATGCGACCGCGCAAGGTATCTTCGATGGCGCGGGGTTGCTCGAAGATTTCCTTGAGCATGAAGTGCTTGTAGCCGCCCTTTTCGGCCTGCACCGGGCTCCAATTGATGGTCTTGGGCTCGCGTTGTACGGGCGCGCCACCCACCGTCTCGATGGCGATACCTTCGCGACTGAGCACAGCCATTTCGCCGTCTTCCAGGAAGACCACACGGCGCGTGGAGCTGAGCAGCGCCGGAATGTCGGAAGCGCACAAGAACTCGCCGTCGCCCACACCCAGCACGAGTGGCGAAGCGTTCTTGGCAACGACCAAGCAGTCAGGCGACTCCTCGTTGACGACAGCCAACGCATAGGCGCCGCGGATCTGGCGCAGGGCTTGGCGAAGCGCTTCGCGCAGTTCAGTCGCGCCGTTCTTCTTGCCGGGGACGAGCGCTCGATGAACGAGATGCGCGACGATCTCGGTGTCGGTGTCGCTTTTGAAGGTGACGCCGTCGCGCTCGAGCTGGTGCTTGAGCTCGAGGTGGTTTTCGATGATGCCGTTGTGCACGACGGCGATGGGACCAGCGCGATGCGGGTGGGCGTTGGCCTCGCTCGGACGGCCGTGGGTGGCCCACCGGGTGTGCCCGATGCCCAAAGTACCAGGCAATTCGGCGGCGCCGATGGCCTGAGCCAGGTTCTCGAGCTTGCCGACCGCGCGCACGATGCAGAGGCTTTCACCGTCGTGCACGGCGATACCCGCCGAGTCGTAGCCGCGGTACTCGAGCCTGGTGAGGCCATCGAGCAGAACCTGCGCGGCCAGACGTTCACCGACGTAGCCGACGATGCCGCACATGCCTCAGTGCCTCCCCAAGCTGCGGTAGAGTTCGGCTGTCTCGACGGCGATGTTGGACCAACTGAATTTTTCGACCGCACGTGCGCGACCCGCCTTGCCCATGTCCTGGGCCAAGCTCGGGTTGGTAGCGACTTCGTTGACTCGCGCCGCGAAGTCGCGCGCGAACTTCTGCCGATCGCGCGGCGCTCCCGTGCCCGAATCGTCCTTCTCGAAATGGACGAGCCGACCCGTCTCGCCCTCGACCACCACTTCGACGATGCCGCCGACGGCTGAAGCCACGACAGCAGTTCCCGTACCCATGGCCTCGACGTTCACGATGCCGAACGGCTCGTAGATACTGGGGCACACCAACACGCTCGCGGCCGACAGCAGGCGCACCATCTCCGGGCGCGGCAGCATATTGCGGATCCAGACGACTCCTGGGCGCTTCTGGCTGAGCGCGCGCACCAGCTCGGCGACCTCGGCCTCGATCTCGGGCGTATCGGGGGCGCCCGCGCAGAGCACGAGCTGAATGCTGGGATCGAAGTACTCGGCCGCTTCCAGCAGATGCACGACGCCCTTCTGGCGGGTGATGCGCCCGACGAAGAGAGCGATCGGCTGCTTGGCATCGATGCCGTGCGCCTCGAGAGCGCGCTGCCCGTCGAGCGGCGTGTATTCCTCGGTGTCGATGCCGTTGTAGATGACCTGCACGCGATTCGGATCGACACCGGGATAGGCGGTCAGGATGTCGGCCTTCATGCCGGCGCTGACTGCGATGATGCGGTCGGCCGAGAGCGCAGCGGTTCGCTCGATGAAGCTCGACAGGCGATAGCCTCCGCCGAGCTGCTCCTCTTTCCAGGGGCGGAGCGGTTCGAGCGAATGCGACGTCATGACGTGCGGGATGCCGTAGTCGAGTTGAGCGAGCACGCCCGCGAAGTTGGCATACCAAGTATGCGTGTGGACCAGTTCGGCTCCTTCGAGCGCTGCGGTCATCTGCAGATTTACCGCCATGGTCCGCAGCGCGGCCAAATGCGGCGCAGAACCACCGAGGGCATCCCACCAGCCGAACGCTGCGCCGACCTCGGCTGCCGGTCGCTCGTCACCGAAACAGTAGACCCGTAAATCCAAGAGCTTCTGGAGCTCGCGGCTCAGGTATTCGACGTGCACACCGGCCCCGCCATAGATCTCGGGGGGGTATTCACGGGTCAGCAGGGCAACGCGCATCTAACCCGACATTACAGCCACACGGCTAGCCGTGGAAAGAAACCGGTGCTTGGTGTGGAAGCGACTCAATCTGGACTGATGACGTCACCCTTGCCCAGCACGACCACGCCCGAGTCACTGACGGTGAAACCACGACTCCGGTCGTGCTCCAGATCGACACCGACGCGTGCGCCAGGCGGCACCTTCACGTTCTTGTCGATGATGGCGCGCTTGACGACTGCCCCGCGACCAATATCGACGCCGTTCATGAGCACCGAGTCTTCGACCAGTGCGCCCGAGTGCACGCGCACGCCCGAAGAAAGCACGCAGCGCTTCACCTGACCGCCGGACAAGATCACGCCACTGCAGACCATCGAGTCGAGAGCAGTCCCGCGACGACCTTCTTCGTCGAAGATGAACTTGGCAGGAGGCAAGCCGCTGTTGCCCATGTGGATGGGCCACTCGAGGTTGTAGAGGTTGAAGACCGGGTGGACGCTGATCAGGTCCATCTGCGAGTCATAGTAAGCATCCATAGTGCCCACATCTCGCCAGTAGCCGCGGTCCCGATCGGTTGCACCGGGCACGACGTTGGTGCTGAAATCGTAGTAAGCGGCGTCGCCCGAGGCGACCAGGTTGGCGACGATGTTGCCACCCATGTCGTGCTCGCTC
>Ga0209181_10008888_pt1 | contig 13366 bp, 11 predicted proteins | sample MAT05_FD_187208 | JGI IMG/M metagenome (GOLD analysis project Ga0209181, IMG submission 187208) | Freshwater microbial communities from Lake Fryxell liftoff mats and glacier meltwater in Antarctica - MAT-05 (SPAdes) (version 2) | ecosystem: Environmental > Aquatic > Freshwater > Ice > Liftoff... | reverse complement strand
GACGCAAAAATGGCGCCCACTGCGGCCCACGCGGCAATGAAGGGCAGGTTCTCGGGGTTCAGCAGCGCCAGCAGCGAACCCTTGAAGTCGGGCATGCCGTCGAAGCTGACGGCAAACACCACCAGCGTGGCGCGGCCCCACAGCATTTCCAGCACCAGCAGCACCAGGCCGAAGATGGCCAGCTGCCCGGTGCGCGTGTCCCAGGCCATCAGCGAATCTACCAAGCCGGGCTTCTGGCCAGCTTCCAGGCGCTGGCTCACGCGGTACAGGCCCAGGCACATGAAGGGCCCCATCAGCAGAAAACCGGCCGATAGTGCCAGCGTGTAGGCCGGTGCGCTTTCGAAGACCTTGAACAGCGCCCAGCCCATGACCATGAAGCAGCCGCCGTAGAAGAGGCCGATGCCGGGTGCGCGCAGAAAGTCGCGCCAGCCGGCATGCAGCCAGCGCAGCGGGTCACCGTAGTGCAGGAGGTTCAGCCGCAGCGCGCCGCCATCGGACCGCGGGCTCGGGCTCGGGCTCGAGGTATCGGCGGCCGGCTCATCCACGGCTGTCAGCGCCCGCGCTTGACGCGCAAGATCTCGTCGAGGATCAGACACACCGCGCCCAGCGTGATGGCGCTGTCGGCGATGTTGAAGCTGGGGAAGTAGCCGCCGTGGAAGATGGGCTCCAGAACGCTGAAGCGGAACTGCAGGAAGTCGACCACATAGCCATGGATCATGCGGTCGATGACGTTGCCCAAGGCACCCCCCATGATCATGCTGACGGCAAAGCAGAAGAGTTTCTGCGTCGGGTGGTTGCGAATCATCCAGACAATGAAGCCCGAGACCACCAGCCCCAGACCGGTGAAGAACCAGCGCTGCCAGCCCGACGCCCCGGCCAGGAAGCTGAAGGCCGCGCCCGGGTTGTGTGCACGCACGAGGTTGAAGGAATCGGTCACGGGGCGCACATCGCCGAGCTGGAAAGCCCCGATGATGAGCGTCTTGGTCACCTGGTCGGCCAGGATGATGATGGCCGCCAGGCCCAGCCACCACCACATGCCCGCGCCTGCGGAATTGCCGCGCGCAGCCATGATCAAGCCACGGTGCGGGTTTCGCCCGCGCCGTACAGGTTGCTGGTGCAGCGGCCGCACAGTGCGGGGTGGGCGGTGTCGTGGCCCACGTCCTCGCGCCAGTGCCAACAGCGTTCGCACTTGGTGTGCATGCTGGCGGCCACCTGCACGGCCAACACCTCGCCCGCCACCAGCCGCGCGGCCGAGGTGATGAAGACGAACTTCAGGTCTTCGCCCAGGCTGGCCAGCAGCGCGTGGTCTTGCGGGCCGGCCGTGACCCGCACCTCGGCCTGCAGCGACGAGCCCACGCCACCGGCCGTTCGCAGTGCCTCGATCTCCTTGTTCACCGCGTCGCGCACTTCGCGCACACGCGCCCACTTGCCCAGCAGCGCCGCCTGGGTGGCGTCGTCTTGTGCGGGCAGCTGCCAGTAGGTCTGGGTGAAGATGCTCTCTTGCGCGCCGTGGCCACCGTCGAAGAGCTTCCAGGCTTCTTCGGCGGTGAAGCTGAGGAAGGGCGCCATCCAGCGCAGCATGCTGTGCGTGATGTGCCACAGCGCCGTCTGCGCGCTGCGGCGGGCGTGGCTGCCGGGTGCGGTGGTGTACAGGCGGTCTTTCAGCACGTCCAGATAGAACGCGCCCAGGTCTTCACTGCAGAAGAGCTGCAGCTTCGAGACCACGGGGTGGAATTCGAACTTCTCGAAGTGGCCCAGGATTTCCGTCTGCAGCTGCGCCGTGCGTGCCAGCGCCCAGCGGTCGATCTCCAGCAACTCAGTCGCCGGCACGGCGTGCTGCGCGGCGTCGAAGTCGGACACGTTGGCGAGCAGGAAGCGCAGCGTGTTGCGGATGCGCCGGTAGCTGTCGACCACGCGGGCGAGGATGGTCTTGTCCATCGCCAGGTCGCCCGAGTAATCTGTGGAAGCGCACCACAGGCGGATGATCTCTGCGCCCATGTCCTTGCACAGCGTGCGCAACTCGATGAAGTTGCCCAGCGACTTGCTCATCTTGCGGCCCTGGCCATCGACCGTGAAGCCGTGGGTCAGCAGGCCGCGATAAGGCGCACGGCCTTCAAGCGCGCAACCCAGCAGCAGCGCCGAATGGAACCAGCCGCGATGCTGGTCGTGGCCTTCCAGGTAGAGGTCGGCCTCGGGACCCTGCGTGTGGTAGCCGGGGTCATCAGCCGGGCCGGCGTGCGAGCCGCGCAGCACGTGGAAGAAGGTGCTGCCGGAATCGAACCACACCTCCAGGATGTCGGTGCTCTTGGTGTAGTGCTCGGCATCGGCTGCGCCGATCACTTCAGCGGCAGGCAACCGGCTCCAGGCCTCGACCCCGCCCGCGGCCACGACCTCGATGGCACGGTCCAGTATGGCCATCGTGTCGGGGTGCAGTTCGCCGCTGTCCTGGTGCAGGAAGAAGGGCAGCGGCACGCCCCAGCTGCGCTGGCGGCTGATGCACCAGTCGGGCCGGTTGGCGATCATGTCGCGCAGCCGAGCGCGCCCGCTCTCCGGGTAGAAGGCGGTGGCTTCGATGGCGTCCAGCGCTGTCTGCCGCAGCGTCTTCGGCGCCTTGTCCTTCGTGAACACGCCCTGGGTCGACGGGTTCTCCTCGTCCATGCGCACGAACCACTGCGCTGCGGCGCGGTAGATCACCGGCGTCTTGTGGCGCCAGCAATGCGGGTAGCTGTGCTTTATGCCCTGGGTGGCGAACAGGCGGCCGGCTTCACGCAGCGTGTCGATGATCTGCGGCACCGCCTTCCAGATGTGCTGGCCGCCGAACAGCGGGAAGTCATCGGCATAGCTGCCGTTGCCTTGCACCGGGTTCAGGATCTCATCGACCGTGATGCCGTGGGCGACGCAGGAATTGAAGTCGTCCAGCCCGTACGCCGGCGATGAATGCACGATGCCGGTGCCGTCATCGGCGGTGGCGTAGTCGGCCAGATACACCGGGCTCAGGCGGTCGTAGCCGGCGTGCACGTGGGCCAGCGGGTGGCGGAAGTGGATGCCGCCCAGCTTCTCACCCCGCGTGGTCGCCAGCACGGTGCCCTCAAGTCCATAGCGTTGCAGGCACGACTCGACCAGCGAAGCCGCCAGCACCAGCCGGCCACGCGGTGTGTCGACCAGCGCGTACTCGAGGGTCGGGTTCAGGTTCAGCGCCTGGTTCGCTGGGATGGTCCAGGCCGTCGTCGTCCAGATGACGGCGAAGGCGTCGCCTTCGATGCGGTCCAGGCCGAAGGCGGCCGCCAGCTTCTGCGGCTCGGCGCACAGAAAGCCGACGTCGAGCGTCTGGCTGGCCTTGTCGGCGTATTCGATCTCGAACTCGGCCAGCGATGAGCCGCAGTCGAAGCACCAGTACACCGGCTTCAGCCCGCGATAGACGAAGCCGCGCTCGATGACGCGCTTCAGCGCACGCAGCTCAGCCGCTTCATTGGCGAAGTCCATCGTGCGGTAAGGCCGCTCCCATTCGCCCAGCACACCCACGCGCTGGCGGTCGGCCAGCTGCTGCGCGATCTGCTCGGTGGCATAGGCGCGGCTCCTGGCCTGCATCTCGTCGCGCGAAAGCTTGCGGCCGTGCAGCTTCTCGATCGCGTTTTCGATCGGCAGGCCGTGGCAGTCCCAGCCGGGGATGAAGCGCGCGTCGAAGCCGGCCAGCTGGCGCGACTTCACCACCATGTCCTTCAGGATGTTGTTGGCGGCATGGCCCACATGCAGCGTGCCGTTGGCGTAGGGCGGGCCGTCGTGCAACACGAAGAGCGGCGCGCCGCGGCGCGCCACGCGCAGGCGCTGGTACAGGCCACCGCCCTGGCTGGTGTCGTTCCAGTCGGCGACCCAGGCGGGTTCCCGCTTGGGCAGGTCGCCGCGCATCGGGAAGGGCGTGTCGGGCAGGTTCAGCGTGCTGCGGTAGTCAGGGATAGATCTCATGGGGTTTGGGTGCTTGGCGCCGCGCACGGGCGGCGGGTCATTCGGGCGGGGCAGGTCGCTGCGCATGCAACTGGGGTGCCGTGCAATCTGCTCGAAGGTTTCGGGCGCCGGTTCAAACGCTGCTTCAGGCGCGGCTTCGGTCGCTGCTTCAGTGCCGGCTTCAGGCGCTGTTTCAGTCCGTGTTGTGGCCGCTGCTTCAGGGCGCGCTGCTTCAGGCTCTCTTCAGCTGACCGAACGAATAATTCGGTCGCGCGTCGACTGACGACGCGTGGCGACATGCCAGCGCGCGGGGCCCACATTTCTGACAGGGTGACTCGAAGGACGCATGCCCATGATTTTAGCGACCGAAACCCTGCATGCCTATCGAACAGCGTCCTGACACCTTCCGCCTGTGGCTCCCGGCTGTGCTGACGTTGGCCCTGAATCTGCCCTTTGCCGCACTCGCCCAAGAGCCTGAAGCGCCTGCGCCGACCCCAGCCGTGGCCGCTGCAACCTCGAACTGGGAAGGCGCTTTCGGCTTGACCGCGTCCAACCGGCCGGAATACTCGGGTTCAACCAAACAGATATTCAAGCTGACCCCTGCGCTCTTCATCCGCTATGGCCGTTTCACCATCACCAACGCCAGCGGCTTTGTCACGCGGCGCGCCGACGACGTGGTGCGTGGCCTGGGCATCGACATGGTGCGCAGCGACAAGGTGCGTGTGAATGTGGCGCTGCGCTTCGACGCCGGCCGCAGCGAAGGCACCAGCGAAGCTCTGAAGGGCCTGGGCGACGTCAAGCCCACGGTGCGCGTGCGCGCCTCGGCCAACTGGCGCCTGGAGGGGCCCTGGCGTCTGGGGGCTTCGTGGAGCGTGGACGCCTTCGGTCGGGGCGGCGGCAACTTCGGAGACATCAGCGGCGGCTGGGAAGAGCGCATCGCGCCGCGCACCGTGCTGAGCATGGGCGCCACGCTGTCGCTGGCCGGCGACCGCTACATGCAGACTTACTATGGCGTCAATGACCGGCAGGCATCGGTCACCGGCTATCCGGAATACACGCCCAGCGCCGGGCTGCGTGACGCCTCTGTCTACTTCAACTTCCGTCACGACCTCAGCCCCGAATGGGCGACGCTGGGCGGGGCCAGCGCCACGCGGCTGCTGGGGCCGGCGGCCGCCAGCCCGCTGACCGGGCGCAAGGGCAACTGGGGTATCAACGCCGGCATTGCACGGCGCTTCTGACGTCCCCCAAAACCGGCAGACCGAATCAGCGGGCCAACTCAGCGGGCCGCGAATCAATTGGCCGCGAACCAGCGCCGCGCGTCTTCGGTGTCGCGCGCGATGCCTTCCTGCAAGGCCTGCAAGCCGTCGTACTTCAGTTCATCGTGCAGCTTGTGCAGAAGCTCTACCCGAAGCACCCGGCCATAGCCACCGTTTTCACCCAGCGCCACTGGCCATTGCAGACAGTGCACTTCCAGCAGCACGCGGCCGGCGTCTTCCACCGTGGGCCGCACGCCCAGGCTGGCCACGCCAGGCAGCGGCAAATCGCCTGCAGCGCCCAGGCCATGCACCTGCACGACGAAGATGCCGCTGGCCGCCGGCTTGGCATGGGCGAAGCGCACGTTCAGTGTGCGAAACCCGAGCTCGCGCCCCAGCTTGCGGCCGTGCAGCACGTGGCCGCTGATGCTGTAGGGCCGGCCCAACAGGGCTCCGGCCTGCGCCATGTCGCCGCGCGCCAGCGCATCGCGCACGGCAGAGCTGGAAACTCTCGAACCGTGCACTTCGTAGCTGAGCATGCGCGCCACGTCGAAGCCGGCGCGTTCTTGCGAAGACTGGCCCGCCGCATCAAGCATCGCGTAGTTGCCGGCGCGCTTGGCGCCGAAGTTGAAGTCGTCGCCGACCAGCACGTACTTCGCGCGCAGGCCACCCTGCAACACGTCTTCGATGAAGGCCTGCGGCGGCATCGCGGCGAAGGCATCGTTAAAGGGCAGCACCACCACCTCGTCGACGCCGCAGCGCTGCAGCTCGCACAGCTTGTCGCGCAGCGTGCCGATGCGTGCCGGTGCGGCATCAGGCCTGCCCGCCTTGCGCGCGAAGTGGTCTCGCGGGTGAGGCTCGAAGGTCATCACGCAACTCGGCAGGCCGCGGTGGCGCGCTTCGCTCGTCAACAGCGCGAGCATGGCCTGATGGCCGCGGTGCACGCCGTCGAAATTGCCGATGGTGATGGCACAGCCGCCCGTGCCCGGGCGGTGCCAGCCGCGTTGGATCTTCATGAGAAGCCGGTGAAAGGATGGGGGATTATCCCGGCAGCCCCAGCAGGCGTCGGTACAGCGCCAGGTAGGCTGCCGCTGCGTCGTCCCAGTTGAACTGCGCGGCGTGCGCCTGCACCGCTGCCACGCGCCCCGGCTCGGCGTGGCGCAGCAGGCCTTGCTGCACCACAGCCTTCATGGCCTGGGCTTCGAAGCTGTCGAAATAGCTCGCGGCATCACCGCCGATCTCGGGCAAGCAGGTGCGCCGTGCCAGGAACACCGGTTTGCCGAAGTGCATGGCCTCGATGGGCGGCAGGCCGAAGCCTTCGGTCAGCGACGGGAAGAGGAAACCTGCGCAGTGGGCATAAGCCCAGGCCTTCTGGGCGTCCGTGATGCCCAGGTGGAACTGCACGTTCGGCAACCGGTTGGCGGCCTTCAGCGCCTTGGCGTCGTCGCTGGGCGGGCCGCACATCACGAACGTCATTTCAGGCCGGGCCTGCGCCAGGTCGAGGATGGCCTGCGGGTTCTTGCTCGGCGACATGCGGCTGAGGTGGAAAAGGAAACGGCGGTCGTCGCCGTCCACCCAGCCCGGCAGCGGCGCACGCTCGGCCGCGACGAAGCTGCGCGCGCCGTTGTAGATGACGTCCAGCGGACCTTGCCAACCCAGTTCACGGCGCACGTCGTTGGCCGTGTGGCGGCTGATGGCGACGACATGGTCGGTGCGGCGCATCAGCGCCAGCGTGCGGCGGTGATGGCGCCAGCGAGAGAAGGCGTTACGGCCGTAGAGGTAATTCAGGTCGTGCACCGTCACCAGCCGCGTGGCGCCATGCTCCATGTTCGGCGGCAGGGTCTTGTTCAGCTGGTGCAGGCTGTGCCACAAGGCAAAGGGCTGCGGCTGCACATGGTGGTAACGCTGCCAGCGGTTCACGGCGATGTAGCCGACGTCGGGACCGAAGAGCCCGAAGAGCTTCTCGCGCAGGTGGAAATGGATGCGAAGGCCGTGCGCATCTCGCCAGGCCGGGGCCATGGCCGCGATGCGTGTGCCGATCTGCAACGAAAACTCGCCCAGGCCGTCGCGCAGCGCACCGATATTGCCCAGGCTGATGCCGATGTGGCGTTCTTTCATCGGCGGGCAGTGTAGCCAGCAGTCTGCGCGCTGGGCGCCGAAGCCAGGCGGGCACAATGCGCGGCGATGAAGAGGCTGGCCCTGCTCCAGGTGACGCTGTGCATCGTGGACACACGGGCGCCGGCGCTGGCGGCGCAATCTCTGCAGCGTTCGATGGCCGACATCGATTTCGGGCGTGTTCTGCTGTTCTGCCACGACTGGCAGCCGCCCATGCCCCTGCCCGGCATCCAGGTGGTGCACATCTCCGACATCACTTCCGGCGGCGACTATTCGCGCTTCGTGCTGCGTGAACTGCCGGCGCATATCCACACGCCCTTCGTGCTGATCACGCAATGGGATGGCTTCGTGCGCCGGCCCGAAGCCTGGACCGATCAGTTTCTGCAGTGGGATTACATCGGCGCCGTCTGGCCCGACCAGCCCGCGGGCCGCAACGTGGGCAACGGCGGCTTTTCGCTGCGCTCGCAGCGCCTGCTGCAGGCCGGGTTGGATGCGCGCATCACCAAAACGCACCCCGAAGACCTGATGCTGGGCACCACCTACCGCGCCTTGCTGGAGGCCGAGCACGGCGTGCGGTTCGCGCCACCCGAACTGGCGCGGCGCTTCGCCTTCGAGAACCGCGCGCCGCGCGGCGCGGTGTTCGGGTTTCACGGCCCTTACAACCTGCCTCGTGTGCTGGACGAAGCCACCTTGCTGCGCTGGCTGCCGCAACTGCCCGATGCCTTCTTTCGCAGCCGCGATGCGCGCCGCCTGGCGCGCGCGATGCTGGCTCACCGCATGCCCGTGGCGGCCACCGAACTGCTGCGCCGCCGCCGTGCAGCGGGCCGGGGCGACCTTCAGACACGCGTGCTGAGCCTGGTGGCACGGGCATTAAGCTCCGGCAAGACCAACGCGACGCTGCCATGAACAACGACCTGGAGAAATTCTTTGCCGCCCACGAGGGGCGCCTGCTCGACAAGTGGCATCACTACTTCGGCATCTATGACCGCCACCTGGCGCGCTTTCGAAACCGGCCCGTCACCGTGATGGAGTTCGGGGTGTCGCAGGGCGGCTCTTTGCAGATGTGGCGGAACTACTTCGGCCCCGAGGTGCAACTGGTGGGCGTCGATATCAACCCGAACTGCAAGCGTTTCGAAGAGGATGGCGTGCGCATCTTCATCGGCGACCAGGCCGACAGGAATTTCCTGCGCCGGCTCGCACAGGAAGTGCCGCATGTCGATGTGCTCATCGACGATGGCGGCCACACGATGGCGCAGCAGATCGCTACCTACGAAGAGCTGTACCGTCATGTCGCGCAGGACGGCGTCTTCCTTGTCGAGGATCTGCACACTTCGTACTGGAAGAAGTGGGGTGGTGGCTATCGCAAGCCCGGCAGCTTCATTGAGTACAGCAAGGGCCTGATCGATCAACTCAACGCCTGGCACTCGCAGGACCCAAGCCGTTTCCGCGTCGACGATTTCACCCTCGGCACAGCTTCGATGCACTTCTACGACAGCGTGCTTGTCATCGAGAAGCGTCTGATGGCGGCCCCCACGCGCGACCGCCGGGGTGTTGCGGCCTTTGCGGACTACGAACATCAGTCGCCACGCTGGATCGACCGCCTGAAGCGGATGTGGCGGCGCCAGTCCCTTCCATGAGCCCCGCATCGGCACGCTTGCGTTTGCTCGCGCTGGCGGGCGACATCACGGCGCTGGTGGCACAGATCAGGGTCGTCACGCCCCTGCAGGCCCTGTGTGCACGCGATGGCCACACTCTCGCGCTGCGTTCCTTGCACGACTGCTCGCGTGACGACCTGGCCGCCGCCGATGTGTTGGTAGTGCAGCGTGGCCTGAGCCGCCGCTCCTGGCAGTTGCAACGCTGGATGCGCCAGCGCGGCGGCGCGGTGGTTTACGACATCGACGACCTGCTGACGGAACTGCCGCCGCACATCAGCAACCGTGCGGCGGTGGCCGCGCAGTTGCACTGGTTGCCGCGTTGCCTGGGCGAGAGCGACGCGCTGAGCGTGTCCACGAAGAATCTTCAGCAGATGCTGGCCGAGCGGCTGGTGCTCCCGCCCGCCGTGGCCGTGCCGAACCACGCGCTGCTACCTGATGACATGCCGCTACCACCGCAGACTGAAGTCCCCGTGACGCTGGTTTTCGCATCCACCGAGAACGTGGCGGTGGACGGCATCTTTCCGGCCCTGCAAGCATTGCAGCGGGAACAACCGACGTTGCAGATGGTGGTCGTCGGCCCGCCGGGCGCCGCGTTCGAGGCTGCGGGCTTGCGCGTGCGGCGCCAGGCGCTGATGCCGCGTGAGGCCTTCCTGAGCTTCGTGCATGGCCTGCCCAACCCGGTGGGCGTGGTGCCGCTGGAAGACGGCCGCTTCGCCGCTGGCAAGAGCGCGGTGAAGTGGATGTACTACGCCAGCATCGGCGTGCCCACGCTGTGTTCGGCGGTGAGCCCCTATGCGGAAGTGATCGAAGACGGCCGCACCGGCTGGCTGGTGAGCAACACGACGCAAGCGTGGGAAGCGGCATTGCAAGCCGTCATCGCTGACGCGCCGCTTCGCCTGTGCGTTGCCGACGCTGCGCGCCGTGAGGTGGCCTTGCACCACGGTCTCGGCGTCACGCTGGCCGCATGGCGCGAGGTGCTGGCGCTGGCCGTGCAGCAACAGCAGGCGAGGGCGCTTGCGCCAGCCGACTCCGGCGTTAGCTTTCAAGATTTGCTGGCGATGCTGGCCGAAGGCAGCGTGGGCCGGCTGCGAGCCTTCAACCGTGCTCGGTTGGCGAAACGGCAGGCGCGGAAACAGACGGACCGGGTCTGACCGGCGCCGGCAAGTCGCCCACGTTGACCCATCGCCACTGCCCCGGCGCCAGATCGGCGGGCAACACCCAGGGCCCGATGCGGCTGCGGTGCAGCCTTTCCACGCGATTGCCGACCGCCGCCAGCATGCGCTTGACCTGGTGGTACTTGCCTTCACCCAGCGTCAGCCGCAGGTGGGTGTCGGCCACCTGTTCGGCGGCCACGGCACGTATCGGAGCAGGGTCGTCGTCGAGCACCACGCCTGCACGCAAGCGCTGCAGTTGCGTCTCGTCCAGCGCATGTTTCGTGTCCACTTCGTAGACTTTGTCGACGTGGTGCTTGGGGCTGGTGAGGCGGTGGATGAGTGCGCCGTCGTCGGTGAAGAGCAGCAGACCCGTGGTGTCTTCGTCCAGCCGGCCCACGGGCTGTACGCCGCGCGTGCGCAGCGGCACCGGCAGCAGGCTCATCACGCTCGGGTGGTGGCGTGGTTTCTGGCTGCACTCGTAGCCTGGGGGCTTGTGCAGCATCAGCAGCGCCTTGGCGTGAAAGGCCCAGGTCTTGCCTTCGACGTCGAAGTGCAGGCCTTCGGTATCGAAGCTCTCCTGCGCGTCATCGACCACACGCCCGGCCACGCGCACCAAGCCGAATTGCACCAGGCCAGCGCAGACGCGGCGGTTGCCGAAGCCTTGGCTGAAGAGAATCTGCGCGATGCGCTGCGTGGTCATCGTTTCAGCGGGCCAGATCGCAGATCGCAGGCAGCCGGCACGGCGGGCGACAGGCCCAGCGCCGGCAGTGAACGCGCCGCCAGCACGGCATTGCGGATGGCGCGCGCCATGGCCTCGGCGGCCAGCATGCCGAGCACATTGAGGTCGCCGGGCACGCCAGCGCCGCCCGTGGCCAGCGCGAACAAGGTGTCGCCGTCGTGGGCCGTCACGGGGTTGATGGCGCGCGACAGGCCATGGTGCGCCAGCCCTGCCAGCGCGGTGGCCTCGGCCTTGGTCAGCTGTGCGTCGGTTGCCACGATGCCGAGTGTCGTTGCCATGCCGGCCATCATCGGTGCCGGCCCGACACCGGCCAGCACGGCCGCCGTGCTGCCCAGCAGCGTGCGGCCGTCTTCGCTGCGCGCACCGGCAATGACGCAGCCGTCCTCGTCGATCACATCGCCCAGCGCGTTCACCGCCACCAGGGCGCCTACGGTGACCCGCCCGAGCCGCAGCGACGCCGTACCGACGCCGCCCTTCATCGCGCGGGCGATGCCGAACAGCTTGCCCACCGTGGCGCCCAGCCCAGCGCCGGCATTGCCCTGTTCAGGCCGCGCGTCCGTGGCCGCTTCACAGGCCGCATAACCCGTCTCGGCGCCGGGGCGGATGCGCGCATCGCCCAGCCAGAGGTCGAAGAGCACTGCGGCTGGCACGATGGGCACACGCGCCATATCACCCACCGGGAAGCCGTGGCCACGCTCTTCCAGCCAGCGCATCACGCCGCCGGCAGCATCCAGCCCGAAGGCGCTGCCCCCGGTCAGCAGCACGGCATGCACCTGCTGCACGCTGTTCTCGGGGCGAAGAAGGTCGGTTTCACGCGTGCCCGGGGCCCCGCCGCGCTGCGCCACGCCCGCCACCGCGCCCTGCGGGCACAGCAGCACCGTGCAGCCTGTGGCGCGGCCCGCCACGGCCGCATGGCCGACGCTCAAGCCAGCGATATCGGTGATCGAGCCCGGAGCCAGAGCGATCAAGGCCTTGCGCGGAACCGGCTCTGCCGGGCCGCTGCAAGAGCCCCCTCGGGGGGTGGCGAACGCAGTGAGCCTGGGGGCACCATCAGGCGAAGACGCCAGCGGTATCTTGCATGCGCGCCGAAACTTCGCCCAGGTGGTGCAGCGTGTCGCCGAAGCTCATCTCCAGCATGGTCAGGCGCTTGAAGTAGTGGCTGGCGATGTATTCGTCGGTGCAGGCAATGCCGCCGTGCAGCTGGATGCACTGCTGGCCCACGTAACGCATGCTGTGGCCGAGCTGCACACGCGCCTGGCTGATGGCGCGGCGGCGCTGCGCGGGCGCCTCGCCCAGCTTCAGGCTGGCGTAGTAGCTCATCGAACGGCCCAGTTCCAGCTGCATCTTCACATCGGCGATGCGGTGGCGCAGCGCCTGGAAGCTGGCCAGCGTGGTGCCGAACTGCTTGCGCGTGTTCATGTATTCGACGGTGATGGCCAGCAAGCGGTCCATCAGGCCCACACCTTCGGCGCATTGGGCGGCGATACCGGCATCCACAGCCGCTTCCAGCACATCGTGGCCGTCGGTGGTGATCAAGTGCGCTGCCGCGCCGCTGAGCGTGACATCGCCTGCGCGGCCGCCGTCCTGCGTCGCATAGGCCGCGGTCGTCGCGGCGGCGGCTTCGACCAGGAAGAGGGCGATGCCCGCCGTGTCGCCATCGGTGCCGCTGATGCGTGCCGGCACGATGAAAGCATCGGCTTCGTCGGCCGCAGGCACCACCAGCTTCTGGCCCGTCACTTGCCAGGCGTCCCCGTTCTGCTTTGCCGTGGTGCTGATCTTCGTCAGCTTGTAACGCGCACCGCGTTCAGCCAGCGCCGGCACCACCAGCGCCTCACCAGTCGCCATGCGCGGCAGCCATGCGGCTTGCAGCGCTTCAGGCGCAGCAGAAAACAGGGCCGGGGCCATCAGCGCGGCTTCGGCGTACGGCGCGTTCACCAGGCCGCGGCCCAGCTCTTCGCACACCACCATGGCATCCACCGGCCCTTGGGCCAGGCCGCCATGGGCCTCGGGGATGACCAGCCCAGCGAGCCCCAGTTCGGCCAGTTCGCCGTACACCGCGCGGCTGGCGCCTCCGGCCTTGGCCAGCGCGTGGCGACGATCAAATGCAAAGCCCTTGTCCACCCAGCGGCGCACGGCGTCGCGCAGGCTGTCCTGGTCGTCGGTGAAGTCGAAGTCCATGTGCGTGTCTCCTCAAGCGCCCAGCACGGTTTGCGCCACGATGTTGCGTTGCACTTCGTTCGAGCCACCGTAGATGGTGGTCTTGCGCATGTTGAAGAAAGTGCTGGCCAGCGGCAGGATTTCGCCCGGCACCGCCACCTGGTCGCCCTGCCAGCCGGCTTCCATGGCGTCGAAGATGTAGGCGCGCGAAAGCGGCCCTGCGGCCAGCATCATCAGTTCGCTGTAGCGCTGCTGAATCTCGCTGCCGCGTATCTTCAAGAGGCCCGCCACATCCAGGCTCTGCTTGCCGTTTTTCTCTGCACTCAGCACGCGCAGCACCATCATCTCAAG